>Ga0105045_10000232_pt1 | contig 36756 bp, 27 predicted proteins | sample MAT02_FD_78089 | JGI IMG/M metagenome (GOLD analysis project Ga0105045, IMG submission 78089) | Freshwater microbial communities from Lake Fryxell liftoff mats and glacier meltwater in Antarctica - MAT-02 (megahit assembly) | ecosystem: Environmental > Aquatic > Freshwater > Ice > Liftoff...
ATTGACTTTAAAACTTGATTAATGATATATTAATTTTTTAAATAGTTTAAATTCAATTAAATATGGAGCAAACAAAATGGAACCAATAAATAAAACAATTAGAGAGAACAATAATCTTCTATTTCAAAGTGCAGGTGCAATCCCTAAATTACCTGTTCTTCCACAAGAACTGATCCAAACCATTTTTGCTGAATTATCAAGTAATGACATTCAAGATGCAGCCTCTGCAACTAAAATATGGAATGCTGAAACTATTGGTTACATTAAGGAAACTGCAGATGCAGCGATTAAATCGACAATAAATTGGATAATCAAACAACTTGGAAGTGATGTCCATGCTAACGAAATTATTGCGTTAAAAGCTTTAGCTAATGAAAGCACAATTTTAGAATCAAAAAATTTACAAGATGTCACAACAGCAACGATGAACACTAAAGGAAGAATTCTCGATATCTTGGTGGATGTGGATCCGGTAGTTTTTCAGACTTCAAACCAACATCCTTTATTTAATAATTTCATTTTATCCCTTTCAATTTTTAAAAAAATTAAATCCATTAATGAGGGAAATTTATCTCCTGAGCAAAAAGACTGTGCTTTATTTTATTTACCTAGAATATTAGCTGGAAATGGACAACTTAACAAAAGCCTTGCCGTTGTTAAGACAATCAGTGATCCGATTGTAATGTGTAATTGTATTTTGGATATAACAAAAACTTTAAGTGAAAAGAAGCAATATAGCGATGTGATTTTGGTAGCAAATGCCACATATCATCTCACCCCATCTTTTTATAATTTTTCTAATCTTGTGTTTGAAGGAATAAAAAATGCCGGGCAAGAAAAAGCTTTAAGGCTTGCCTCAAAAATTTCTGATCCTATTGTTCAAGGAGAAGTCATTAGCCTTATTAATAAATATTACGGCGCTATAGATTTAATCCACATACTTGCTCATTACGGCATAATTAAATAAACACTTACTACTTATCGGGCTGATTGTTAGATTTGGCAGGAGAGGAGGTTTTGGGTGAGGTGGAGGATTTTTTTCTTTGCATCCTCAATGGTTCCTTTAATGGAAACGCCGGCTGCATTTTTGTGACCACCGCCACCAAGGCCTGCCATGATTTGGCAAACGTCTAAATTTGAAATGGATCTTCCTGAAACACGTACTTCAGAGCCCGGCAATTCGCGAAGTAAGAAAATGCATTCCACATCTTCAATCAATTTATTAAAATCGTGAATATAATCAAGGTCTGCATGTTCAATCTCAACACCGTGAAGGCCAATTTTTTCACAATCCTCTAATGTCAGAGTTTGAATAATCACTTTATTATTAAGATGCGTTTCCATCCCTTGAAGAGCACTGATCAGCATTTGAATTTGAGGTTTTGAGACATGTTGGAAAAGTTTGGAATACATCAAATCTGGATCCACACCAAGTTTAATGCATTCATCAGCAATTTTATGCGCTTTACGATTGGTACAGGAATAGGAAAAACGACCGGTATCGCAAATCACACTTGTGTAAATGCCAACTGCCGCTTGAATATTTAATTTTAAACCCAATTCTTTAAAGAGTGCATAAATCAATGCTCCTGCTGAACAAGCATCAGGATTTATGGCTAAATAGTCTGCAAATGTATCTGTTGCAACATGATGGTCGATGCAAATGGTAATCGGTTTAACTGTTGTTAATAAATTTGCAACGCTGCCAATTCTTTCTTTTTTGTGTGTATCCAAAACAATCATGACCTGAATGTTTTGATAGTCATGTGTGGCATCATAAATTTCGTGAGTCTGATGATAATCTAAAAAAGAAAACTTCGATGGAATTTTGCCATCGCATACGAATCTTACATTCTTTCCCATTGAAATCAAAATTTCTGTCAATGCGGTTGCAGCACCAACTCCATCACCATCGGGATTTACGTGGGTTGTCAAAAGAAAATAATGATTTTGATGAATGACTTTTTTAATTGCATGCCACATGTATAACTGCCTTAAATGTTTTAAGCCTCAGTATGGGTCATATTCGCCATTTCAACATTTTTGTCATTATTATACTTTTTCTCTAGAAATTGCACTCTTTCAGCAGCAACTCGTAGCTTACAACGTTTTTCTCCATCCTTAGCGTGCCATACATCTAACTGCAAACGACCTTCAATTAAGACAGGTGAAGAGCAATCGAGTGCATTTGCACATGTTTCCGCTTGTTTTCCCCAGACAACAACGTCTACAAAGCAGACTTCTTGTTGTCGATCTCCACCAAGCGTTGTAAATTCGCGATTTAAAGCGACAAGAAGATCCGTTACACAAATTCCGTTTGGGGTTTTGCGTAATTCCGGCTTTCGCGTCAATCGACCAGCAATTGTTACTTTATTTAATGCAACCATAAAACAACTTCCTTTTTTTAAAGACAGGTCTTTATTAATCTCAACTAGACTAATGTGAAGAATACTGAAAATAAAATTTTATTCAAGAAAATTGTATATATATATTTAATTTTTTAATTCAATTGAACCTAAAATCCAATTTATATACTGCTGATTTCCACCTTCTACCGTATGAAAAATAATTTCCGGGACTTCATACTTACAATTATTTTCAATAAATTCTTTAATCGATTCAAAATTATTGCGTGTTGTTTTTAAAGTAATTTTACTTTCCTGTACTGTTTCTAACTGGTTGTCCCAAATATAGATCGATTCTACCCATGGAATAATTTGAGCACATGCCACTCGTTTTTCTTCGACAAGCTTTCTTGAAATCTTTCGTGCCTCATCCAAGCTCCCGCTTGTCCATGTAATCTCTATAATCTCATCCATTCAACCCTCCATTATTTTTAAACACGAAGATTTATTCACGACTTTCTTGATTTTTTTAAACACGAAGACACGAAGATCTCTAGAATAACATGACAATAATTTTTGATTTTTTGTTTTAAAAATCACTACCTTAATAATCCCTAAGGATCTTCTTTTAAAAAATCAAAACTTTACTAATCCTATCTACTTTGAGAGAAAAGCTAGGTCCGGGATTCTTAGATCGATGACCTTAAAATCCTTTGCCATATTTTTTTCTAATAAATGCTGTCTTAGCAAAAGATAAGCCTTAATCTCATCTTCATATCCGTTGGTGCTCAATCGTAAAGTCCTTAAATAATGAGTGATTACAGGATTGTCATTTTTCATCTTTTCAACTGTATCCTCAACAACAACAACAATTTGCTTTTGACCAAAACTTGAAGCGTAGCTTGTTGAAACATCGATTCGCTTTAATGTGGTCTGATCAGAAACTAAATGCACGATCAAATAATCTAATAATTTAAGCGCAAGCTTTGCCTCTTTTGTCGCTACGCGGTTTCCTAAAAATTGATCATCAGGAGCATCTTGCAGCCCTAAATAAATTTCAGGAAGAATTTTTGGAGTAAAAAAGGGTTTGAAAGGAATGGCAATACCATCTTTATCGATAGCAACATTTGTGTAATCAGCCAAAAAAGCTACCGGTATCCTTAAAACATAATGTATTTGGATGGTTCCAGGGTATATTTTTTTAATTGCGGCCTTTTTTAAAAGCGGACTTTTTGCCAATTTGCTTAAATTTGCATTTTTATTGAACCGATAAATATTTGTTGGCTGGTCCACCGATAGATTCAAAAGCTCTGCAAAATAAGCAGTGTTTAAATTTTCCTTTTCAGTAGATGTTTGTACTATAGCCAAGATGTTGTACCTTTCGTCAAACACCCTTTCCAATTGGATGTATTGATAAATTCCGAGGCTTAATGTAGCCCCTCCAGAAATAAAAAAGGTACTAAAAAAAATTATTTTTAAAGCCTTTCTTAAAGGGACGTTCATTTTTGGTTCCGATGTTTATCTTGGCAAAGAACAATGAGTCGGTCAATTAATTCGTAAGCTGTTAATCCATTTGCTGTGCATATTGCAGGGTATAAACTAATGCGAGTAAATCCTGGAATTGTATTAATTTCATTTAACCAATAGTTATTATTTGCATCAAGAAAAAAATCAACCCGCGAAAGTCCTTGACAGCAGGCGATGCAATATGCCTTTTTGGCCAAGCTTAATCCCCTTTCTATAATAGAGTGTTCAAGTTCAGCTTTTGTGTTTGTTTTCATTTCGCTGATATATTTTGCCTCATACGAGTACACGCTTCCATTGGTCAATATTTCGCCAGGATGAAAAACTTTTGGGTCATTGTTGCCAAGAACTGCAAATTCAATTTCTCGACCTTTAATTTCATTTTCAATGAGTACCTTGTCATCAAGTTCAAGAGCTTGGTCGATGCGTACTTTCAATTCATCAAAACATAAAACCTTAGCAACACCAATACTTGAGCCCAAATGTGCAGGTTTGACATATAAGGGAAAAGATAATTCCTTTTCGATTCTTTTTAATAGGTTCTCTGAATCCATTTTCCATTGGTAATTAGTAAAATATACAAACGGGGCTGTTTTTACATCATTTAAAATCATTAACTGTTTTGTAATGACTTTATCCATGCATACAACAGAGGCACGAAAATCACATCCTACATAAGGTTTATTTAAAGTTTCAAAAAAGCCTTGAATGGCTCCATCTTCGCCAAAGGGGCCATGTAAAACCGGAAAAAACAAATCACATTCTTGAATTTTAGCAAATACATCGGCAGATATTACTCTTTTTGCATCATTTACGATCTCTTCTTGCTCTAAAAATTCAGTTCCATAAACAAAAGTGCCGGTTTTAGATATTCCAAAAAAATGGGGCTCATAATATTCAGGATTCAAACTGATCTCAACATTTTTAGCAGATCTTATAGATACTTCATGCTCATTAGAGCGTCCACCAAAGAAAATACCCACCTTTAATTTTTGGATTGGCATCTTTTCTGATCGTGCAATGATTTCATCTGCTAAGTTGGTAATATCACCGGCACCAAGAGAAACGACAACATCGTGAGGAAAAAGATTTGATAAAAGATCATTGCTAATCTTTTGACGTGGTACATAACGACATGGAATTTTTAAAGCTCTTAGCTCTTCTACAATATTTTCGTGTGAAATGCCATCTATCGGCTTTTCCCCCGATGCGTAAATGTCTGTGACAATAACTTCGGATGCCTCATCAAAGGCCCCTTTAAAAGTTCCTAAAATATCTTTTGTACGACCATAACGATGCGGTTGATAAACGGCTATTAATTTTTTTTCTAAAACAGCTTCTCTTACCGCTTTAAGGGTTGCTTGAATTTCAGTTGGATGGTGCGCATAATCATCGATGAGCAAGACGCCACTTATGCAACCTTTTTTTTCGGAACGCCTTGATACGCCTTTAAAAGACGAAAAAGCTTTTCTGATATATTTTTCATCAATATTTAGTTGGATGCATAAACCAAAAACAGCAGCGGCGTTTAATGCGTTATGTTTGCCAATCAGTGAAAGCGTAATGTTTTTATAAATTTCACCTTTAAAATCAATTGTAAAACAAGATTCCCATCCATTTTGAGTATAATCTTTGATCCACAATTGATTGTGATTTGAAAATCCATAGCTGATTGCATTGGGTTTTGCTTTTTTAGAAATCTCTAAAAGGGTTGCATCGTCTCCGCAAAAGAAAAAATGGTCCTCGGATGTTACTCCAAGACAAAAGGTTTCAAAGGAATGAATCAAGTTTTCTTTTGTTTTAAAGTGGTCCATATGATCAAAATCGATATTTGTCAAAATAGCGCCAAAAGGCAAATATTTCAAAAAAGTTCCATCGCTTTCATCAGCCTCAGCAACAAAATATTCGCCCGTCCCATGATACCCGTTTGTTTTTAAATCAAGGGAAATACCGCCTACAGCAAAGGACGGGTCTAATTTAGCCATCATTAAAACTTTTACTAAAAGAGCGGTTGTTGTTGTTTTTCCGTGTGTTCCTGTAACAACCAAGGATCGGTATCCTTCCATTAAGTCTTTTAACAAACAAGAACGATGCATAATTTTGCATTGCAATTCAACTGCCGCTTTATATTCCAAGTTGTTTGCATTGACACTGGAGCTAAAAATGACAGTTGATTTTGGCTCAATATGGATTGCTGAATGCCCGATAACAATATCTGCCCCTTTTTTAGATAAAAGGCTCGTCATTGCATTTTTTGCTTGATCACTACCTGAAACTTTTGCATTTCTTGACAATAAAATCTCTGCAAGAGCACTCATTCCAATTCCGCCAATTCCGATAAAGTGACATTTTTGCAAATTCGTTTTTGGATTCATAATTTCCTTTATAAATGGTCTAGAACAAATGTACACATATCTTTTTGCCTTGCTGTTTTTTTGTATAATCGTAAAGCATCTTGCATGGCATCGAGTAAAATACGGTCATGATTTAAAAGATTGCCGATTTTTTTTCCGAGTATTTTTGAATCAAGATCCTTTTCTAAAAAAGTAACGGAGCCACCCACAGTGTTTGACATAAAATTGGCGTTTTTATCTTGATGGGCATCACTTGCAAAAGGGTAGGGAATCAATACCCCCGGCACTTCAAATTCCATCTGTTCTGCAATCGTTGCAGCACCTGCTCTTGATATGAGTAAATCAGCTGCTGCCCATGCCAAATCCATGCGAGTTTCAAAATTTTTAACGGTGGCTTTAATGTCGTTTTTGTCGTAAATATCTTGAAATTCTTGTTTATTTTCCCCTTCCCCTAAAAAATGAAGGACTTGGATGCATTCCTTGTAACCTTCAAAATGTTGGCTTAAGGCTTCTAAAACTAGTTGATTGATTTTTTTTGCCCCTTGAGAGCCTCCAAATACTAACAATGTGATTCTATCTTTATCGAGAAAAAAATAGTCTCTTGCTTCCCTTTTGGTGTAGTTGCCTAAATTATACCCTTCTCTTAAAGGTACTCCCACTTCAATTGTTTTTCCCTTCAAAAAATCGGCAGTTTCAGGAAAATGAATTCCTGTAGCTAATGCATGCTTTGAAAGCAGGCGGTTAACCTTACCTGGGGCGCTATTGGATTCATGTAGAAGAATCGGTATTCCGACAAGCTTTGCAGCAACAAGCGTTGGAAATGTGTGAAAGCTTCCAAAACCAACAATCAAATCGGGTTTAAACCGTCTTATGATGGAGAGACTTTGCCATATACCTTTTAGTATTTTGATTACATTTCTTAAAAGTCTGATTGGGTTTCTGCTATTAACAGGAGCACATTCAACGCTTTCATTTAAGAATTTTTTATGCTCAAAAAAGCGATTGTTTTTAAGATCTCCTCCAACAAACATCAAGGTAATTCCGGGTTCTGCTTTAAAAAGATCGTTAGCAAGGGATACGCTTGGGTAAACGTGTCCGCCTGTACCGCCAACAACAATCATGACTTTCTTTTTCATCTAAATTCCTTTTACTAAAAGACTATTATCTGAAGTAAGCCATTTTTTACAAGCACTTTCTGATGTTGAAACCAAAGAGTCTCTGATTTTTTAAACACGAAGACTTAGAAGACCGTTAAATATTCCTGAAGTTGTGATTGTTTAAAAAAAATCAACTTCAATAATTTCTTAAGGTGTTTATTTTTAAAGTATGAGTAGAGGGGGCTGTAACGGTTGAGATGTTGAGGAGGAGGCCAAGGGCTGCAATGTTGGCCATAAGCGAGCTGCCACCCTGACTAAAGAGGGGTAAATTAAGACCTGTACTTGGAAGTAACCCTGAAACGACTCCAAGATTTAAAAAAGCTTGAAAGCAAATCAAAAACGTAATTGAGGCTGCCATATAAAATCCTTCCAACTCTTTTGCCTGAAAAGCAATATAAAATCCGCAAAGCGCTAAGGTCATATATAAAAAAACTAAAAGGGCAACTCCCAAAAAACCAAATTCTTCAGCATAGATAGCGGCGATATAATCATTTTGGGCTTCCGGTAAATAACTAAGCTTTTGCAAACTATTTCCCGGCCCTTTACCAAAGAGCTTACCGGAGCCTGCTGCAATTTTTGCCTGATAAGGCTGGTGGCCTTTTCCTCTTAAGTCTAATTCAGGATCAAGGTAGCTTGTAAGTCTTGCGGCAACGTAAGGCAAATTGTAGGCAAAGACTCCTCCCACAAGAGTAAACATAAGTAAAGGAATGGCCCAGTATTTGTAAGAAATACGGGCAAGAAAGCAGATGATAACAACCAGGGTTGCAATCACGGCAAATGTTCCATTATTTGGTTCAATCAAAATAAGAACCATGGGAGTGGCTACAAAACCTAATATTTTAAAAAAATCCTGTGCACTCATTTTGCCTTCTTCAAAGCTTAAGAAGCGGTGAATCAAAAATGCAGGAATCAGGTACTTAACAAATTCAGAGGGCTGAAATGAGAGACCAAAAAGTGTAATCCAGCGCTTAGATCCATTCATTTCACGGCCAATTCCCGGAATCAAGACAAGGACAAGCAAAAAGGTGAAAAACAGAAGCAATTCAGGACTCAACAAAATGATATTTCGATAATTGACTTTCCAGATGACAAGCGACAGGCTTACACCTGCGACCGCAAACATCATCTGGCGCACAAGGCTTGTATGCGTGCTTCTTGCAAGATCATGATCTAAAACCTCTGCTGATGTTGTGCTAAAGATCATGACGAGGCCGATTGCAAAAATTGAAGTGACGGTGATCAATAAAATGAGCCGTATCATTCTATTTCACACGAATTCGGTCGCCAATTTTCAGATTGCGCGCCTTTTCTTCATCAAGATGATTTAATTTTAAAAGATCATCAAACTTCACATGATACTGTTTGGCAATTTTCCATGGATTGTCACCGCTCTTAATAACGTAATACTCAACTTCGTCAACTGAATTTTTCTTCTGTACCAAAGTTTGCTGTTCAGGTTTTGCTTGTGGCGTGATTTTCTTTTCTGTACTAGCCGGCACTAAAAGCGTTTGACCAATTGTTAAACGATCATTTTTTAAATTGTTCAAAGTTCTAATTTGCTCAACCGTTGTTCCATTTGCTCGAGCAATTTTTTCTAGAACATCTCCTCGTTTCACGGTAATCTCAACACCTTTTTTAGGACTTACTTCGACAACTTTTTTAGGGGTTGCAATAGCAATCGGCTGAACTTTAGATTTCGGAGCTTCTACAATTTTTTTAGGTTCAACAACCGGGGCTTCAAATTCTTCTATCATATCATCAAGTGGTTGCACCATCTGGGAGGAGTTAGATGCGACATAATCTTTTAAAACTGTGTCCCATTCATCTGTTGAAAGAGTAGTATTATGGACGATAGCTATCGGCTCATCTTTTAATTTATCAGCTTCATAATTTGTTGCTAGCTGATTAAATTCGGTTTGGTCCATCAAACCTTGATCGTCTGTACTAATGGCCATCATCGCAAGTGCAGACAATAAGCCTGTATTAATTAACACTGTTATTATTATTATATCTCTTCTATTCATTTCTATTTCCTTTTGAAAGAAGGTTTACGCATCTTTTAAAGGCGTTTCCTCTATCCTTGTAATCCTTAAACATATCAAAACTTGAGCAACCGGGAGACAACAAAACAGAATCACCGCTAACTGCAACAGATGCCGCTTTTTTAACTGCCAATTCCAGCGTCTCCACAATTTCTACTTCAATATCCGGGAAAAGCTCTTTTTTTATTTTACTTGCAGCCTGACCAATTGCAAAAACGGCTTTTACTTTTCCATTAAAAACTTGCTTCCAAGGCTCATAACTTGCGCCTTTATCAACACCGCCTGCAATTAGATAGATAGGGTTTCTTAAATTAGCTACAGCCTTCATGACTGCGTCGATATTGGTTCCCTTACTATCATCATAATAAGTCACAAAATTGACTTGTTTCACAAATTCAAGGCGATGTGGTGGCTTTTTAAACGAAAGATAGCCATCCAAAAATTGATCGGCCGTAACAAAATTTTTAACCAGGGCAAAAGCTGCCATCATATTTTCAATTTCGTAACTAAAATTACCCCTCATGCTTACAGGTAATTTATATTCGAATTTTCCTTTAAAATATACATTTTCTAAGTCAGTAAAAAGATCGCTTAAAAGATTGTACCCAAACTTCTGAATATTAGAACTTTGAAAAAAATCTTTAAATTCATCAAAACAAGTTTCATGAACTATTAAGTTACTTATCTTTAAACAATGCATAATTTTTATTTTAGATTTAGCGTATTCATTTAGATTTAAATAACGATCCAAATGATCGGGAGTGATATTTAAAATAACTGCCGTATCAAAAATCTTATGGGACAAGGTCTCAATCTGATAAGAGCTTAATTCGATAACTAAAATGTCGCTATCAATTGGATTTTCTAATAAATAAGTAGTTAAGGGCTTTCCAACATTACCAACGGCAACAGCCTTTTTTCCTGAACAATTTAAAACATGCTCAACAAGAAGTGTCACCGTCGTTTTACCGTTCGTGCCGGTAATACCTATGCATGGATTTTTTAAGAATCTGGCTCCAAGCTCAACCTCTCCAATAATTTCAATGCCCAATTCCAAAGCTTTTGCATAATGTTTCTCTTTTGGTGAAATACCGGGAGACACACAAACCAAGTCAAATTCTTGTAAATCAAGCGCCTCATCGGCTACAAGGACACCTTCAACCAAAAAGGCTTTCTCATCATAGCCGTAAACAATTGCACCTTTACTCAAAAGAAACTTCGCTGCCGATACACCACTCAAGCCCATTCCAAGTACTAATATCTTTTTCCCTTCCATCCCATTCCCTATTTGTCATTTATTTTGTAACAGTCTTAGATTTTTTACCAGTGAGGCAGTGAGAAGCTGTATGAGGACAGTGAGAGAACTCTTTTTGCATGAAGTAAGATTTTTGCTGAAAGAAGCTTCTCACACTCCTCATGCAGCTTCTCACCGCCTCACTGGTAAAAAATCAAAAAAGATATAATTCTCAAGTTTTCCTTAACATGGACTCCTCTTTTTTCTATGCGGTCTCCATTTTTCAAAAACTACTGGAATTTGAGGGAGGCAACCCCTAAGATGGCAAGCAGTAAGCCCACAATCCAAAATCGAATCACAACTTTTGTCTCAGGCCATCCCTTATACTCAAAATGATGATGCAATGGCGCACAAAGAAAAACCCTTTTACCAGACCGAAGCTTATAACTTGCAACCTGTATAATTACTGAAAGGGCTTCCGCTAAAAAGATGCCACCGACAAGTCCGAGCAATAATTCCCTATTTAGCAAAACTGCCGCAACCCCAATAATTCCTCCAAGTGAAAGTGACCCCGTATCCCCCATAATAATTTCAGCAGGATGCCCGTTGTACCATAAAAATCCAATACAAGAGCCAACCAAAGCCGACATATAAATAGCAATCTCACCGCTACCTTCAATATAGGGAATATTTAGGTAGCTTGCTAAATCGATATTATTCGACATAAAAGCAATCAGGCAAAATGTTGCGGCTACCATAATCAAACAACCGGCTGCAAGTCCATCGAGCCCATCAGTCAAATTTACAGCGTTTGAGCAGCCGGTAACAACAAACATCACAAACAAGCCCATGATAATCATTCCAAGACCGCTAAATATTAGGATCGGATCTTTTAAAAAAGGCAAATAAAGCCGTGAAGCATATTCTGATAGACTTAAAAGTTCTTTTGCAATTGTATTTTTGATCAACGGCGGTGCAAACCAATTTCCAATAGGGATAGCCTCTTGAATAGAGGGACAAAAAAGATAGAGCGCTAACAGACCTGAAAGCAAAAATTGTACAAAAAGTTTTTTTTTAGCTGACAATCCCTTGCTATTTTTAAGCTTAAGCTTTAAATAATCATCCCTTGCACCAAGGCTTCCCAAACTCAAGGTTGTGATAAATAAAATCAGCGTAAAAATGTGAGTTGGATCCATTAAAAACAACATCGATATCAGCATCGAAAATAAAATTAAAAGTCCGCCCATAGTGGGTGTGTTTTGTTTTTTCTGATGCAATTTTCCAAGGTGAGGACATTCATCTGTCCGAATCGTTTGACCGATTTTAAATTCGGTCAATTTTTTGATAAACCAGGGACCTAAAAAAACTGTGATTACCAACGATGTTAGCAAGGCTAAAATCATGCGAGTTGAATAATAAGAAAAAACAGCCGGGAGCTTAATCTCGAAGCTCTCTTTTAAAAAATGAATAAAATAGATGATCACTTAAAATTCCTCTAAAATTTTCCATAGTTGATTTGCACTTGAACCTTTCAATAAACAAATATCACCTGCAACCAAATTTTCTTTTAATGATTTGACAAGTAAAGATCTATCTAAAAAAAACTCTACGCATTTGTTATTCTCTTTCCAATAATCAAAGATCGGAAGGCACTCTTTTCCAAGTAAAAACATCGAATCTACATGCTTTAACGCTTTTTTAGCCACATTTAAATGGCAATTTACCGAAAATTTTCCAAGTTCCAACATCTCTGCAATCACAGCCACTCTTTTTCTTCCTTCAGCTTTTGCAGGAAGCGCCTCTAAGGCAGCGACAATTGAGATTTCTGATGCATTATACGAGTCATTAATAAACGTGATCCCTTGTTTTTCAACAATTTCAAAACGTCTTTCAGGCAAGGCAAGCTTATGTAACGCATTATTAATTTCTTCTTCTGTGACACCCAAAAGGGTCGCTAGCCCAAGCGCTGCGGTTAAATTTTGATAATGATGATTGGCAAAATTTAAGCGTTCTTTAGAAATGTTAAAATTATTAAAATAAAAGTCTACTCCACTGTTTTTCGTTGAAAATGAATATTTTTTACAACTGCCCAAATTTACAATGTCATTAAAATGTTCGATTTCTTGATTGATCAGGCAAAACTCTGTTTTGGGATGTTGGAAAATTTCAGCCTTTTCAAAGGCTATTTCCTTTAAAGACTCAAAATTACAAGCATGCGCAAGCGCTACTTGTGTGAGTATAGCAAAATCGGGTGGACAGGAAGCCACCAATTTCGCAATTTGTCCGGGCTTGTCCATCCCCATTTCAACGACTAAAAAATCTTCGTTACCGTCTGTATGATTTAAAATCGTTAGAGGAACCCCTGTTTGCGAATTGGCATTTCCGATTGTTTTTGAAACGATAAATTTTTCCTTTAAAAGCGTTGTCAAAAAATCTTTTGTCGTTGTTTTTCCAACAGAGCCTGTTATTGCGATGATTTTAGAGGTGCGCATCGCTAATAATTTAGTACTCAAATCTTGAAGGGATTTTAGTGGGTCATCAACAAAAATCAAGGGTTTGCCAAAATTTGGACCAGTATAATTTTTTTTAACGACCAAACAAGAGGCGCCATTCATCACGGCTTGACCCAAAAAATCGTGACCATCCGTTTTTAATCCGGGTAGTGCAAAAAAAACCGTGTCTTTTTTAACAAGCCTGCTATCGACTGCTACGTCTAGAATACTTCCATTAACTGCTAGAGGAAAATCTAGTAAAGCCCCAAGTTGTTTTAATGTTTTCAATTTCATAATGTTTTCCAAATAATTAGATTGCTAAAAATTCCAAGTCACTTTACCATTAGGCTTTACATATTATTTTAAAATAAAGGATTAAAACTATGCCGCTTAAGAAAGAAATCAATTGGGTTCCTGTCCTGTTTCTTACTATTTATCAAGCCCTGCTGATCGTAACACTTCCCTTTTATTTTTACTACTACACTCCCTCTCTTGCTCTTTGTTTAACATCATTTGTACTTCTTTACCTCACCGGATTTAGCATAACAGCAGGCTACCATCGCTATTACTCGCATAGAACGTACAAAACAAACTCATTCATTGAATCCATCATCTTATTTTTTGGTGCGATGACTGCACAAGGAAGTGCTCTTCGCTGGGGTTATGATCATCGCATTCACCATGCGCATGTTGACACGGAAAATGACCCGTACAACATCAATCGTGGATTTTTATATGCCCATTGTACCTGGATTATAGACAAACCTCGTGCAATTGAGAGCAAAATCGTTCCCGACCTGCTTAAAAACAAAATGGTCATGTTTCAGCATAACCATATTGGTAAACTTGTTGTATTAACAAATTTTATTGGCTTTTACGTTGTCGGCTGGATGTTAAATGATTTTGTCGGAGCCTTTTTTATGGCTCTTTGGCTAAGAATGTTTGCGCTTCACCACTTTACCTGGTTTATCAACTCCCTTGCCCACATATGGGGTGAAAAACCATTTTCGCAAGAACAAACAGCCGTTGATAATTATTTTCTTGCCATGTTGACTTTTGGCGAAGGCTACCATAATTATCACCATACATTTGCAAACGATTACAGAAATGGAATTCGTTGGTTTCACTTTGACCCATCAAAATGGTTGATATGGACTCTTGAAAAGGTTGGCCTTGTTTATGGATTAAAAAGAACAGACCCTATCGCCATCAAAAAAAGAATGGTCATTGAACAGAAAAATCTACTTTTGGAGCGCTTGAAAGAAGCTTGGCATAATCAAAAAGAAGAATTTGAGCAAAAGGTCAACAATGTGTGCGACAATATTATAGAAAAATTCAGCAAATTTAATCAGCTGATGGAAAAATATAATCAAGTCAAAAAGGAAAAAACCGATAGAGACCTTCTTGCCCACATTAATGATGAAATCAAGAGCTTGAAAAAAAGCATCAAAGCCGATTTCCAATTGATGAAGGAATTGACCCGTGACATCATGAATGGCCCCTCACAACCTGCCCTCACTTAAGACCTAGAGTAGTGCCAACATCCGTTGGCCCTAATCCATACAGAAAAACCCCCTTATTTCTAACTTCAAATAATATTTATACGCAGTGCTGCGGAAGCGTCGTGAATATCCTATAAAAAAATAAGATGTGACCATCCTTAGAGGTCTTGTAAAGGGGTTTATGGAAAAATTTTAAATATTTTTATTTTTTTTCTTGACGAAGATATTGGATATTTTGTATAAACCTGCACTTAACACGAAATAAGGTGGCATCGCCAAGTGGTAAGGCAGAAGCCTGCAAAGCTTCCATCCCCAGTTCGAATCTGGGTGCCACCTTTTTTTTCTCTTTATCCAGGACCCCCCTTTTGTTATATCTAGTAGCTACCCCGATCGGCAATCTAGCCGACATCACATTTCGCGCAATCTCTACTTTAAAATCTTGTGATGAAATTCTTTGCGAAGATACAAGACATAGCCTGCATTTACTTAAAACTTACGACATACAAAAACCTTTAAAAAGTTTTCATAAATTCAACGAAGCCTCAAAAGAAGATGTGATCATCGAACAGCTAAAAAACGGTAAGGTTTTTTGCTTAATTTCCGATGCAGGAACACCGGGAATTTCTGATCCCGGTCAAAGACTTGTAAAACGTTGTGTGGACGAAAATATCAAAGTGGAATCCATTCCTGGCGCATGTGCAGCAATAACTGCCCTTTCAGCCTCTGGTTTAAGCACCGATGTTTTTCAGTTTAAAGGTTTTTTACCAAAAAAAACAAATGATGTTAAAGCCGCCTTACAAGAGATACTCCCCTACCGTGGAACAACCATTTGTTATGAATCCCCTAAAAGGCTTTTAAATATTTTAGAACAGCTTCAAGAGCTTGCACCGGACAGGTTAATTGTCGTTGCAAGGGAGCTGACAAAGAAATTTGAAGAGATTAAAAGGGCAACTGCCAAAGAGCAGATCGAGCATTGGAGCCTAACTGAGATTAGAGGTGAAATTGTACTTATGATTGCAGGCAACGAAACCCTAGATGCGGTTGATTTCACAAGCCTTTCTCCTGAAGAACATGTTGCACAACTTCAAGAAACTTATTCCCTTTCAAAAAATGAAGCCATCAAAATGGCAGCTAGTTTACGCGGCGTCCCCAAAAGAGACATCTACAACAAACTCCACTCCTAAAACACAGTTTTTTTTTACAAGAAAAATTAACTTTTTTTTAAAAAAACCTTTTTTTGGAATTCCCGGAGAACTCATTCGCATCAACCTAGTATTAACTTCTAATAACAAATAAATTAAAAATATTAAATTTAGAAAAACTTTTTTTATCTAAACTATATGATTTTTTCAACGCAGAGACAAAGAGGAGAACAAACAAATTCTCATGTTCTCCTCTTTGTCTCTGCGTTGAAAAAAACACACACGATTACATAAAATCCCTTACTTGCATTCATTTATTTTTTTTCGAAAATATTAATAATTAGGCTGATGCGTATCAGCTCTTGGCGGTAAAAAGCAAAAAAAGGCGGTTGCCCTCTTCTTGAACAAAAGAGTTAGCAATCAAAGATGAAAGTTGCTAAGAAAATTCTTGCGTCTTTTCAACCTCTTCACATATAATTTGAGCTTCTTATACAAGGAGAATATCTATGGCAACAACAGCAAAAGAAATTATATTTGATGAAGAGGCAAGACGGCTTCTGGCTAAAGGCATCAAAACGCTTGCCGACATCGTAGCGTTTACGCTTGGGCCAAAGGGCTGTAACGTCGGTTTGGAAAAATCTTATGGCGCACCTATCATCACTAATGATGGTAACAGCATTGTTAAAGACATCACCTTAAAAAATACTTTTGAAAACATGGGCGTTTCCATGGCAAAAGAAGTCGTGCAACAGATCAAAGAAAAATGTGGCGATGGCACAACGACAGCGACTCTTCTTTTAAATGCAATGGTTGAACATGGAATTAAATACATCGCAGCAGGTGCAAGCCCTATTAGTCTAAAACGTGGAATGGATAAAGCAGTTGAAGCTGTTATCAAGGAAATTGAAAAAATTGCTATCCCTGTTAAAGACTCAAAGGAAATTTGCAACATCGCAACGGTATCAGCGTCCGGAAATACAGAAATTGGTAAAATCATTTCAGATGCCATTGAAAAAGTTGGAAAACTTGGCGTTATTACCATTGAGGAAGCAAAAGGAACAGAAACCACAATTGAGCTTGTTGAAGGCATGCAATTTGATCGCGGCTACCTAAGCAGCTATTTTTGCACAAACCAAGAGCGCTTGACTGTTGAAATGCATAACCCACAAATTTTAATTATCGATGGTAAAGTTTCTAATATTCACGAACTTCTTCCTGTTTTACAAACTGTTGCAACGACAGGTAAAGAGTTATTAATTATCGCAGAAGACATTGAAGGCGATGCTTTATCTACCCTTGTGATCAATAAATTGCGCGGTTCACTAAAAGTTGCTGCTGTTAAAGCGCCAGCCTTTGGTGATAGACGAAAGGCAATGCTGCAAGATATTGCAGTTTTGACAGGTGCAACACTGATTTCTGAAGATACAGGAATAACTTTAAAAGATGCTCCAATTGATGCCTTAGGATCTGCTGAAAAAGTGACCATCACCAAAGAAAACACGATTATTGTTAATGGAAAAGGCTCTGATACTGAAATTAAAGCAAGAATCAAGCAAATCGAAAACGAAGTCGAAAGTGTAACAAGCCCGTACGAAAAAGAAAAACTAGTTGAGCGCAAAGCAAAATTAAGCGGTGGCGTTGCTGTCATTTACGTGGGTGCTTCCACAGAGCCTGAGCTTAAGCAGAAAAAACAAATGTTTGAAGATAGCTTAAATTCAACCAAAGCTGCCCTAGAAGATGGTATTGTTCCCGGCGGTGGTGTGGCTCTTATTAAGGCAGGCAATGTGATCTCTTCGTTAAATCTTGAAGGAGATGAGCTTCTTGGGGCTAAAATTGTGCAACTGGCTTGCGATACGCCACTAAGACAGATCGCTCATAATGCAGGCTTTGATGGTTTTGTTATTTTACATGAAGTGCGTTCAGGAAAACCAAATGATGGTTTCAACGCTCTTACAGAAAAGGTTGAGAATCTGCTTGATGCAGGTGTTGTGGATCCTGCTAAAGTTGTAAAATATGCTTTAACATATGCCTCCTCAGTTGCCGGTATCGTTTTAATCTCAGAGGCACTCATTGCCGACGCAGAAGACAACGAATAAGCTTTAGGCAAGATTCTGTCGCCACCTTCGTGGCTTATTTGTTAGACTTAATTAATCCGCGGGTTTACACCCGCGGCTACATGCTTTCGCTGCTTCGCAGCTAACTAATAATCATTCAAGAAAAAGTTATATCCAACCTAAAAATGACAAAATTAATATTTGTTTAAATTAGCAAGCCGATAAATTGCCTCTATGTGGCCTTGAGATGCCGCTTTTGTGAAATACTCAAAAGCTTTTTCTTCTGCTTGATCATCTTCAACATAATGCTCTTCATAAAAAATACCGACCATGCATTGAGCATCCGCATTTCCTTGATCTGCACTAAGTTTAAAATATTTAAAAGATAAGACTCCATCAGGATCGTCTTCCACACCATCATTATAACAAACTGCCACCTGGTATTGCGCTTTGTCATGGCCCTGGTCTGCACTAAGTTTAAAATACTTAAAAGCTTCTGCATCCTCCGCATCACTTGCATACCCATAGTAATAGGATTCAGCAAGATAATATTGAGCCTCTTTATTTGCATAGGGGGAAGTAAGATATTTGGCAATAGGCTCTAGGACTTCTTGCATCTGAAATTTAACCATTCTTTCCTGAATGCTATTCCATTTTTTGCATTTAGCTAATATCTCTTTCATTTGATTGGAATAAGAACAATAGAGTTCTCTCCAGACTACAGAATCGTTTTTTTCAATGTAATCACTTTCATAGGCTTTAAATTCTGTGCATACACGATTTTTCCAATAACTTTGCTGATCTTGATAGACATCTTGTCTATCTGAATGGCAAATCATCTCGTGAAAAAATAAGTTTGTTGCTCCAAGCATTGCGGTTGTTTTCGCTTCTTCTGCATAACTAAAAGCGATGAGTTTCCATGCTTCATAAAAGCAACCATCATCCAAATTATAACTGTTTAATTCATTAGCTCGCTTCATGTTTTCATTCCTTTATGTTGTTAAATAAAAAAAGGCATTAACTAAATTTTAGTTAATGCCTTTTGCTTTTTGAGATTGCTTAAATTAAGCCTTAATCATGATCTTACCATCGGTAAGCTCTACCTTTTTATTAAAAGAGCTTGCTGCACCATCGACCGCTGAATAAAGTGCGCTAAAAAATAGGTACTTATTCACCCTTGTTGCATCCACTCGATTCACAAAAAGATCTACGGCATCTTTATAACCGATGTTATCATTAAGCAGTTTAGTGTAATCACCAAGGTTCGCCTTGATCAAGTCATCAACCAAAACCTTAACAATACTTGCAAGATCTTTTGATTGATCTTCCGGTTTTAAAAGCTCATTTACCTTTGCAGCACTTAATTCTCTTATGGCTTCAGGATTATCAATAAGCTTGATCGCCTCACTTAACTGTTGCTTGATTTGATCTTTGAAAAAAGTACTCTGTCCGGTTACTTTTAACAAACCTTTCAAATCACTCGGCACCCCATTAGGGAACAAGATATAATCTTGAATCAGTGTTGCAATACTATCAAGATACTTAGCCTCACCATCGGCTACCTTTTTCGTTGCAGCTTTTAAGCTCTGTAAAGAGACAATAGTTGCCTGATCCCGCGCAATTTCGTTATTCAAAAGACCTGCCTCAAGAAGATCAGCAGCATTTATAACCTTAGCTTCCAAAACCTTGATGTTGGTTTCTCTTGCTAAAATTGCAGAGTCTACCGTTTGAGAAGCTTTTAGCCTTGCAATTGCTTCAGATTCTTCTTTTTGCAGTTTCTCAATATCCAATCTTATATCTCTCTTCAAGTTCGCTTCATGAGTTTGATTGATATGCTGCAACAAGCCAAATGCAGGTGTATCCATAGCTTTCATAATTTCATTGTATTCTTGAAATTGTTCTACTTCTGATATAAGCCCTAATTTTACCATTTGCTGCAGTTCAAGAATCTGAGATTCATAGGAATCCTTTTCTATCTTCTTAGCTAAAGAATCGGCTCTTGGCTTATATTTTTCATCAACCTGTTTAATCAATTCTACAGTTAAAGCTTTTCTATCGGCAATAGCTTTTTGAATGATCGGTGTGCTGCTTTCAATAAGCGAAGTGCCTTTTAAAAGTAAGCTGGCTTCAAGATCCGTTAATACAGGAACTGCCTGACTCAACAAATCGCCTTTCCATTTTTTGTTGCTCGCTCTTAGTTTTTCTAGCGCCTTATTTTGAATTGCAACGTTATAATCATTTGAAGATTCATTTTCAGCTTTTAAATTACCATGATAAACCTGATTAATAATGTTCAAGTTATCTGTCAAATCCTTGACTACTTCTTGTTGAACATTCTCCAAGATAACTTTTACTCTTTGTCGGTTTTCTTTGCCAAAAACATATTCCCTTAATCCCTTAAGCGAGTTATTAATAAGACCTGCACTGACAACATGGCTTGCTTTATTAATAATTGACGGAAAAATACCGGCAATTGTTCTAACAATAGGAATGTTATAGAGTGCATAATCTACAAAATCACGGACAATGTCATCGCTATTTTCCGCATCTTCTTTGAGCTCAAACTTAGCATTCAAATCATTGTAGATATTTTCCAATTCATCTCTATCAGCAATGTAAACAGCTTCTACTTCATTAAGAGCTTTTATTTTGTCTACAATAGATGGATCTTGATCAATTGCATCCATTTTTTGATTGTATGCTGCAAATAGTTTATCTTGCTTTGCTGTTAATCCTAAAGCTTCAATCTTGGCATTTTTTTCCAATTCATGGGCTTCTTTTCTGTATTGTCTAGTGAATGGATCGCTAAACTTGTAAAAAGCATCTTCATAGGCCACTTCAAAATCTCTAGTAGTCATCACAGACCTTGTATCATTCAAATAATTTCTTATCTGGTATGAATTCTCTTTAAATGCCTTGATCATATTAAATGGGTTGTCACTTCCCAAAATTCGTTGCATTTCCACATTTAATTCTTGAATTGCATCGCTTTTTTTCAATCCACGAATTTTAGTATCTAAATCAAGGATTGCTACTTCTAAATCGGCCATTTCCGCCAAATGTTCTTTTGTTTTGTCTAAATGTACCAAAAGAGAATTGAGCCTGATGCGTTTGCATTCTCTTAAGCTATATAAATCATAAGCATTCTTTAAAACAATTTGTCGCTCTTTGTTTTTAGTCTTTAAAGCTCTCATGTCAGATTCAAGTTTCACTTCAACTGCGCTTTTTGGCTTGCATAGTCCAAAAAAGACTCCAATTTCATGAAATATTTTAGAGACAAATTTAACAATACCTCTGATGAATTTAATAAAGCCTGATTGACTCTTATTGACGAGTTTAATTTTTGATAAAGACGAAGCCTGAATAGCCTTTTCTCCCTTATCTGCTGCATCAATTGCCTTATTCTTCTGTTCATCTACCGCTATTTGAATATCAACCGGTCCCAAACCTAAAAGAGCGGGAATGGCTCCAACGTTCGGAAAACCTACTCTTAAAACTGCGTCTTGAAGATTTGCAATGCCGGGATCTATCACTGTAGATTTTATTAGTGCATTTCTTTTCTCAATCGCTTTCTCATTCGCCGCTTTTCTTTCTTCTAAGACATTCATTGGATGAATATCCCTTGGCATAGCAATTCCTGAAATCGGATCAATCACGTAATTTGTTGCAATTCTTCTGCTAACATTTTCCTGTTGAACTCCTGCTCCAATTTCTTCATGATCAAGATCTATCTTTTTAATTTCCGCGTCTATTTTGTTACCAACTTCCATGATTTTATCTTGGACAAAACCTTTAATATTAGAGATAACATTCATAATAGCTGTTGCTTCATTTAGATTTTTTTCTTCATAAACGGTATCTTCTTTTTCATTAAATACAGCTTCGTCCGGATGAATATCTACCGGTATATCAGCTAATTGCAGTCTTGCCGTATCAACGACATTGGAAAATAGTTTATTGATAAAACCTTTAACGTCTTCTAACTGAATGTCGTTTTTATCAAATTCAGAAGAAACGGCATCCTCGGGATGACTATCTACCTTTATATCTCTCAAATGCTGCCTTGCTGTTTCGGCAATGTTTGAAATCTGTTCCTTGATAAAATCTGGCTCAGGAATAAATAAATCGTCAACACTTTGAACAAAAGTCTCGTCTAATTCTTTTTCCTCGACGATCGTTTCATTCATTTGAATGAGTTCTGCTTCTGAAATTTCAGATTCATCTGGAGAAGTTCCTGTAAAATAGCTAAAAACGTTATATATATTCATCTCATCTCCTAATTAGGGATTACTTTTATTATTTAAAATCTAATTATAACAGATGAATTGTTATATTGCGATAAATTTGATGTAAAGATCACGTTAAGATGCAAATTCTAAACAAAAAGAAATAAAAACATTTATTGAAAAAATTCAGGATTACAGGCAAATCGACGAGTCGATTTGAGCAAAAAGCGGACACGAGTCGACGAGTCTCCGCACTCCAAAAAAGCTGCATTAGTTTTTTATTATTAAACCCTTAACTTAATACCATTGGGTTTGCACCCGTGGCTACATGCTTTAAGTCGCATTCGCGACTAAAACAAATGGAATTAGTTGACAAAGATAAAAAAATTTATTACTTTGCTATGTTTTACCGGAGTTATCCATGAACATACTAGGTGCAGGCCTTTTTGTAGAAGCGGCAGTTGTTGGAATTGTTTGCGCAATCTTTCTGATCCTCTTTGTTGTCGCAGGAATCAGGCAAATCCTTAAAGGCGACAACGACCAATATTAGTATTATCAACCTTATCTATCTTAGCACTTTTTCTAAAGCGGCTAAAAGTAGATTAACTTTTTCTTTAGCTTGAACCAGCGCAACTTCTATGTTGTCAAATTTTTTGTTGACAATACCACCGTAAATTTTAATTTTTGGTTCCGTTCCGGATGGGCGCACAATAAGCTTGCTACCATCTTCAAGCCAAAAAATTAAAACATCCGATTTTGGTAATGTTAAAACGCTCTCTTTACCGGTTTTCATGTCGATAAAAATGGATTTTGCATAATTTTCTAGCAAAATCACGGCACTGCCATTAATTGATTTGGGAGGGTTTCTCTCTAGCTTCTCCATCCCCTTTTGCATCTTTTCCTTGCCATCTTTCGTCTCTTCAAATTTGACTGAAAGTAGACCTTCGACAAAAAGTCCGTGAGTTTTGTAAATGTCATTTAATTTATCAACAAGGGTTTTACTTTCAAGCTTTAAAGACAGAGCCATTTCTGCAATCATTAAAGAAGTTGAAATGGCATCTTTATCCCTGACAAGGGTACCATAAAGATAACCATAAGATTCTTCTGCTCCAAATATATATTTTGGACCATCAGCAATTGTTTCCCATTCCCTGATTTTTTCTGCAATGTATTTAAAGCCTGTCAGCACATCGAAACAGTCTTTTTGAGCAGATTTAACTATTTCTTTAAAAAGTTCTGTGGTGACAATTGTTTTAATGAAGGCAGCATTTTTTGGCATTTGACCATTGGCATTTAATCCCTTGATAATATGATCCAGAAGCATGCAGGCAATTTGATTACCATTTAAAATAATAACATCATTACCATGTTTAACAGCTACTCCAACACGATCGGCATCAGGATCTGTGGCAATCAAAATGTCCCCATTTATTTTTTCTAAAAGATCGATCCCAAGTTGCAAGGCCGCTTTTTCTTCGGGGTTTGGCGATTTCAGGGTTGGAAAATCTCCATCCGGAATGCATTGCTTTTCAACATAAGCTACATTTGTAAAACCGCACTGCTCAAAAGCTTTTGGTATTAGGGTAATTCCTGTGCCATGCAAGCTTGTATAAACGATACTCAGTTGATTCCCCTTTTCAAGATTTTGTTTTTGGTGAAGTGGCAATTTTTTAATTTCGCTTAAATAAACCTCATCCACTTGATTTAAAATATGTTCGATGTGTGGATCGTTTAAGGAAATAGCAGATTTAATTTGTTCTAACGATGTGATGAGATTTACTTCATCAATGATACCTTCATCATGGGGCGGTAAAACTTGAGCACCATCATTCCAATAAACTTTATAACCATTATATTCTTTTGGATTGTGTGAAGCTGTGATCATGATAGCAGCTTGACAACCTTTAAATCGACAGCCAAATGAAACGTAAGGTGTAGGTCTAATTTTCTCGGTAAGATAGACATGTAGACCATTGCCTGCCAATACTTTTGCAGCTTCTTCTGCAAAAAGTTTACTTTGATTGCGCGAATCATAGCTGATAAAAACGGCAGGTTTTTGATTAGTTTTTGGCTGCTTTTTAATGTAATTGGCAATGCCTTGGGTTGCAGCTTTTACAGTGTATTGATTCATGCGATTAGTGCCAACACCCATCAGCCCGCGAAGCCCACCCGTTCCAAAGCTTAAATTGGTGTAAAAAGCATCGACAAGCTCTTTTTCATTTTCGATGAGTAATTTTTTTATTGTAGACTTTGTCTCTTGATCGTAAGCCCCATTCAACCATGTATCGATACGCTTTTGAATTTGCTGATCAATCATTTTTCACTCCATAATCTGTTTCATTTGTTTTGCGATTTCATTAAAATAAACTCCTGTTTGTGAGGCACCCTGATGAAATGCTGCAGGATACCCTTCATCGCCCCCTATTCTGATAGCGGCATCAAGGGGAATGCTTCCAAGTAGTGGGACATTAAAATTTCTGCTCAATTCTTCAACTTTACCTTTTCCGAAAATATCATAAACATCATTTGTTCCGGGAACGGTAAAGCCTGCCATATTTTCTATCATTCCAAGAAGAGGGATATCTAGCAAATGAAGAGAATTAATGGCTTTAATAGCATCTAAGATTGCCACTTCCTGTGGTGTCGAAACAATAAAAGCACCATCTATTTTTAAAAGTTTTGAAAGAGAAATAGGAACGTCTCCTGTACCAGGAGGTAAATCAATGATTAAAATATCAAGATCACCCCAGCTGATTTCTTCAATCATTTTTTTCAAAACATTATGCAACATCGGTCCTCTAAAGGACAAACTTGTAGCTTCTTCAATAAAAAAGCCGATAGACATCGACTGAATGCCAAACTTTGAGAAGGGAAGAGTTTTGGACTCTCCATTTTCCTTAATTACGCGAGGAGTTAGACGTCTTAAACCAAGCATTACCGGAATGGATGGCCCATAAACATCAGCATCGAGTAGTCCAACAGAAAACCCCAATTTTGCAAGAGCAATGCTTAAATTAACTGAAACAGTCGATTTACCAACGCCCCCTTTTCCTGAGCCTACAACATAAATTTTCATGTATTTACCTGAATATTGAGTTGGGTTTGAATTGTGGTAAGAGGCACGATGCTTGCATCTTTTCGGATTCCTTCGCAGTAACTTGCAGCCTCAACCCAATCCTGTTCACTCTTCAAATTTTGCGGCCACCAAGGAAAAGTTCTGCATTGTTTCGGCCTGACTTGATAAATGGAACATTTACGCTCTTTAAGAAACACACAATCGTAGGTTTTGACTCTTTCCACAAGTGCCAATTTGCCATTGATGCGACGAAGATAGCGCATTGAGAATTGATTGATTTCAAGCTTTAAATGAGCTGCCATTGCCTCAATTTCATCATCTGTTACCCATACGTAGCCGGGAGCCCCGGTGCAGCATTGCCCGCATTCCGTACAGCTAAAAGCCAAACCGTTTTTATACCATGGGCTATCATCACCTTCATCAACCAGCTGTAATTTATCACTCATAAAAACCTTCAAAATAGTAGAGTTTATCGTTAATTTTGAGGGTTGTCAAGTCTATTATATACCACGTTTTTTTAAACACCGAGATCACAGATTAGAGATGAGAGAAGAGGGGGTATTCTATAATTTAAGTAGCGAAGCTACGAAAGCATGTAGCCACGGGTGTCAACCCGTGGTAAATCCACAAAAAAAATTAAGCCACGAAAGTGGCGACAGAATATCGACCTTGTTCTTCTGTCGCTGCTATCGCAGCTTAATGTTTTATTTTAATTAATACCACGGGTTGACACCCTTGGCTACATGCTTTCGCTGCTCCGCAGCTAAACACAACATTCTTACATACTAGAAGATCAAACCCTTAAAGCAAAATCAACCTCTCTTGTTCCTCTCATGCAGCTTCTCGTGTGTTCTCGGTGTTAAAAAAAACGTAAGATCCAATAGCTACACCTACCAGCTATCGTTGATGTAGTCGCTGATTTTTTTGGCTAGGTTAAAAAAGAGAGGCTTTTTAGAAGCATCCAAGGCTTCATCATAATCTGTCAACTGACCAAGCGAGTTGGAATTGATCTGATCCCGAGTTGAATAGTAGTCATGATCAAAATCAGTGGTTGCACTCACTTCAACAGGACTTAACACCTCATACCCTGTAGATGCATCGATCAGGGAAAAAACAGCAGTTACAGTTGATCGAGTTTCAACAGGGATTGTTTCCCTTGTAAGATGATCATTCTTGTTTCTATAATAGCGGTATCCGATGTTTTCAACATCAAAATCGACCAAATCTATTTTTAAAATAAGGTCTGCACCAACTCTTCTATACTGAAAAACGGATCCTGTCGAAATGTGATGGATCATTTCGTTTGTAAAACTGCCATCAAAATCACCTGACGCATAAGGCACTGACAGCGTGCTGTAACGTGAAGAAAACTGCGAACTACCAAACTGGTAGCCACAGCCGGTAAGGCAAACAAGTAGAAACGCTAAAGCAATTTTCATTTAGATCTCATTAAAAATGCCAAGCGCTTTTGGCAAAGGTCTGCGATGGCCGTTTCAGGAAATTGACGTATTGCATTTTGATAGTAAATCAGTGAAGCACGTGGTTCTTCAATGCGCTCATAAAATTGTCCGGTTTCATACAAGCCTTTTGCAAACAATTCTTTCATTTGCATCACGAAACTCATCGCTTTTAGCACTTTCTCTTCTCTTGGAAATTGTGCTCTAAAGCGTCTGACGTTTAGTTCTGCAAAGGCTAAAATATCAGGATTTTGAAATTCAGCTTGGGCTTGCTCAAAATAAATTTGATTTACAGTTAAATAACTTGTCGGGGCAAGTTCATTTTTTGGAAAGCGCTTAACCACAAGGTTTAAAGCATCAATGCTATCGCGATACTGTTTCATTTTAAAAAGAAGTGTAGCTTTTGAAAAAAGCGCTTTTGCGGCTAAATCATGCCCGGGTAGGGCTGCAATTACTTCATCATATATGGTTAAACTTAAAGCCTCTCCGGATGCCCATTTAGGCATTTGCTTCTTGCCGAAAAAGCGTCTTGTGGCACCATTTTTAAATTCTTCGGCAATTAGAAATTTATATTGTATAGCTTCAATAAAAAACTTAGGATGGTTTTTGGCAACAATGTATTCATTGAAGGCATCATTTGCAAAATCAAATTCCTTTTGATTGAAATATGAAATTCCTAAATAATAATGAGCATCCTCAGCATAAGTTGATAGAGGAAATGATTTCGCAATAATTTTAAAGTTTACTGCAGCTGTAGACCAATCTTGATTTTCAAAGCTTGAAAGTGCAAGGTCATAGTGCTCATTTGGTGACATCGTCGCAACTTCGTTAGTATCTACTAAACGTCCCTTTTTTAATGTCCAAGCCGCATCCATTTGCCCTGTGGCTGTCAAACAAACAACATTCATCACAAGAAAACTGATGTATTTTTAGTTTTTAAACAAAAAGTCATAAAAACTGATCTCCTATTAATTTTTAAATTCTTTCTAAGCTTTTAAATGATGGGAATTTTTTGAGATCTTTTAATAAAAGATCATCAACTGTAACTCCCCATTTGGTATCGATATGCAAGGTTGCAATTAATTTCTCATGTGTAAAAAACTCTAAACATACAGGCATGGTTCCTCTGTTATCTTGAAAAAGCTTTTTAATTTCCAAAATATGACTTAAGCGAACTTTATCAATGTCTAATTTAACCTGAAGCATTTTATCCTTTGGTTTCTCTTGCTGTGCAACAGAAGTAGCAGTTGCCTCTTTTGGTTTTTTAGGCTTATTATCGTCAGCGGCTTTCATCTTAGCAAATCGTTTTACTTGATTTTTTGCTTTATCAAAAGCCACATCACAAGTTTCTACCATTGAATCATTAATGCAAGTCAAGTCATCAAACCATTTACAGCTGATTCTTGTATGCTCTTCTTTTTTATCAACTTGTAATACCGCATAAATGAGTTGATTCTCATTTAAAAGATGACCTTTTTCTTCAAAAAGTTCTGCCCATACCGGAAGTTCATACCGCATCATACCATCGCTAATCGTTAAAATGGCAAATTTCTTTTGTGTTTTAGAAGAAATTTTCACCTCAACAGACTCAATGATAAGGGCTGCTCGAAATACATGATCATGATCCATTGCTTCAACGTCGCTAAGTGGCACCGAAGACAATCTTGTCAAAATATCTTTATAAGCATCCATCGGGTGCCCTGTAAGAAAGAAACCTAAAAGCTCTTTTTCCTTTAACAACAGATTTAATTGAGTGCGTTTATTTTTAACTAAAGGCATCGTTTTAAAACGATCTTCATTTGAATCGCCCATAATAGAAAAAAGAGACATCACACCAATTTTATTGTCTTGTCGCTCTTTTGTGGCCGAATCCCACATAGGGTCTACACTTTCCTTAAGCGCATCCCTTGACCATCCTGTAAAATCAAAACATCCTGCATCAACTAAATTTTCAATTGCCTTTTTATGCACCTTATTCGTGTCGATGCGCTTCATGAAATTGTAAAGACTGGTAAAGGGGCCTTTATTTTCCCTTTCCTGAATAATGGCTTCAACAACTCCCTTGCCGATTCCCTTAATACCCGTCATGGCAAAGCGAATCCCTTTTTTTGCTGCAAAAAAAGTGTCTTTGGCTTCATTAATATCAGGTGGTAAAACGGCAATATTCATCGCCTGACACTCACCAATGAATTTGGCAACTTTTGTCAAATCGTCCCTATCACAAGTCATTAAAGCGGCCATCCACTCATAAGGATAATTTGCCTTCATGTAGGCTGTCACATAGGAAAGGTAACCATAAGCTGCAGCGTGGGATTTGTTAAAACCATATTGCGCAAATTTTTCCATCTTATCGAAAATGCGCATCGAAGTTTCTTCATCAATTCCGTTTTCAGAGGCACCCAAACGAAATTTGTTTCGCTCTTTTGCCATCTGCTCCATGTCTTTCTTACCCATGGCACGTCTTAAAACATCTCCTTCACCAAGTGAATAGCGGGCAAGCTTACTTGCAATTTGCATAACCTGCTCTTGGTAAACCATAATGCCGTAGGTTTCAGACAAAATTTCCTGCATCCACGGATGATCATACTCAATTGGCTCTCGACCATGTTTTCGGTTGATAAACGAGGGAATCATGTCCATCGGGCCCGGTCGATAAAGAGCACCGACCGCAATGATTTCTTCGAATTTATCAAGATGCAACTGTTTTGCAAGGTCCTGCATTCCGCCGGACTCTAACTGAAATATACCTAAAGTTTTTCCTTGGTTCAAAAGATCAAACGTTTTTTGATCTTCCAAATTCAAATTGACCCAATCGATTTGAAGCCCTGTATTGATCTTTATCGCATCGACACAAACTTTAATGGCTGTCAATGTCTTTAACCCAAGAAAGTCAACTTTCAACATGCCTACAAGCTCGACCGGCTTCATGGAGTATTGTGTAACCGGCATTTCGGAATCTTTGGCATTGCAAATGGGAATAAATTCAGTCAATGGCTGCCCACTAATAATGATTCCTGCTGCATGAATCCCTGTATTTCGGATGGAGCCTTCCAATCGTTTACCAAGATCGATGATGCGGGCTACATCTTCATCCTCCTCATACATGCGTCGTAAATCCTGATCCTTTTCCAAAGCCTTTTCAAGTGTGATGTTCAGATCGTCGGGTACAAGTTTTGCAATAGCGTTAACCTTTGTCAAAGGAACGCTTAAGGCTCGGCCTACATCTTTAATCGTCATCTTGGCTTTCATAGTACCAAATGTGATGATCTGGGCAACGTTGTCCTTACCATATTTATTTAAGGTGTAGTTGATTACATCAGCACGTCCTTCCATGCAAATATCGACGTCGATATCGGGGTAGGAAATACGTTCGGGGTTAATGAACCGCTCAAAAAAAAGGTGAAATCTTAGGGGTTCAATGTCTGTGATACCGATCAAATAAAGAATAATGGAGCCGGCTCCGGAACCGCGTCCCGGACCCATTGGAATGTCATTTGCTTTAGCCCAGGCAATAAAATCGCGTACGATGAGGAGGTAATCGCTCATGCCCTTTGGAACAATGACGGAAATTTCAAGATCAAGTCGTTCTCTGATGACATCATTGGGGTTTTTATCTGGATAAATCTCTTTGATTTTATCAAGTTTATCTTGTGTATAACATCTTGGAATGCCTTCTTCGCAAAGCTGCATCAAGTATTTTCCAACTTCTTGTTCTTGAATTTTTTGTGTGTATTCTTTGCCTTCAAGACTTGGAGGAATAAAAACCGGGTAATGCTTGGTTTTAAAATCCATTTCCATGTTGCATTTATCTGCAACTTCTAGCGTGTTTGAAAGGCTTGTCGGTAAATCTGCAAAAAGTTGCTGCATTTGTTCGGGTGACTTGAAGTAATACTCATGCGATGCAAACACTTTACGCTTAGGATTTAAAATACGTAATTTTGGATTGCCAAAAGAATCCTTTTGCCAGATTTCGACAGGTTCACCAGATTGAATGTTTAAAAGAACTTCATGTGCCCTAAAATCTTGCCGCTCAATGTAATGGCTGTTGTTTGTTGCAACAAGTTTGATATTTAATTTTTTTGAGGCTTCAATAAGTAGCTCATTTACTTTTTTCTGCTTTGCAATAAAATCTTCGTAATGCTGCAGAAGCCAAGATTCGTCATACATACCGCCCGATTGCAGATCAGCCTCACTCATTTGATGCCGTTGCAACTCTAGGTAATAATCATCGCCGAATAGGTCGTGATGCCATTTGATGATTTCGTACAAACTCTCTTTGGTTCCATGAATTGCTTCATGGGCTACATGACTGCTTTGACAACCGGAAAGACAAATCAAACCTTCGCTATGCTGCTTTAATGTGTCGTAATCAATTCTTGGATTGTAATAAAAGCCTTCCAAGTAGCCCATAGAACTTAATTTACAAAGGTTATGGTAGCCTTGTCTATTTTTGGCAAGTAGAATTAAATGGTAGCTTGTTCTTGCGCCATACTCTTTTTTCTTATCTTTTCTGTCACCCGGCGCTACATAAAATTCAACACCGATGATTGCTTTTAGGCCCTGTTCCTTACATGCCTTATAAAATTCAACAGCGCCATAGAGGTTTCCGTGATCAGTTAAAGCACATGCTGGTATGCCAAGAGCTTTTGCTTTTTTGGCAATGGCATCAACACTCGGCTGTGCATCAAGAATTGAATATTGCGAATGTACATGTAAAGGAACCCACATTCTTTTTGTACCTATAATTTTTTGTCATTTTCTGTCACACCATAAAGGGGGAGAAGAAAAAGAAGCGAGATAAAGCTGCAAATAAATAGGGACCAGAAAAATCCTTCCCATCCATATTCTTGAGTAATTCTGCCAAGGGGATAACCTGCAACGGCAGCTCCGATATAGGCAAAAAGACCAACGAAACCTGTGGCAGTAGCAGCAGCTTTTTTATGACTCATTTCAGCGGCAGCAACTCCAATCAACATTTGGGGACCAAAAATGGAGAAGCCGACAAGAAAAATGGCCAGAGTATTTAACCAAGGTAAATCGGCTGGTACCATCCAAAAAGTTAAAATAGAAAGGCACATGCTAATAGCAAAAAAGACGTTAACAGGCCCTCTTCTTGCAGCAAAAAGCTTATCTGAGGCCCATCCTGCAAAAAGGCTGCCGATAAAACCACCGGCCTCAAAAAAGGAAGCGGTTACATTGGCACCGGTCACTGAATATCCTTTTGATTCAATCAAATAAAGTGCCGTCCAATCATTAATACCTGTCCTAACACTATAAACAAAAAAGTAGGCAAAAGCTAAAAGCCACATGTATTTATTCTTAAACACATACTCCATCAAAACTTGTTTTGATGTAAGAGTACTTTCCTCTTCAAAAACAGCTTTTGAAGAGCCGTAATCGTTTCTAAAAACTTCGATTGGCGGCAACCCTAAAGATTGAGGCGTATCTCTCAACCGATTAATCAGAAATAATCCACCCAAAATACAGATTACTCCAGGAACATACATGGCATAGCGCCATCCAAAATATTGCAGGGCCGGCCCTGCAATGTAAGGAATTAGAAAAGCACCCACATTATGTGAGACGTTCCAAGTTGACCACCAAGAACCGCGCTCTGAATGAGAATACCATTGTGTTAAAAATCTTGCGCATGGAGGCCAACCAAATCCTTGGAAATAACCATTTAATCCCCAAAATACGGCAAACATCATAATGCTAGAGGACATTCCAAATAAAATATTGACAATACCTGTTGAAATGAGGCCGAAAGCCATAAAATAGCGTGGATTGGTTCTATCTGCTAAAAAGCCGCTTGCAAACTTGCTTAAACCATAAGTGACCGAAAAAATACTACCCAAAAGTCCAAGTTGGCTTTTATCAAAATGAAGTTCTTGAATAAGTCCCGGCATGGCAATGCTGAAGCTTTTTCTTGTAAAATAGTAAAAGGCATACCCGATAAACATCGAATACAAAATACGAATGCGCCAATAACTGTATTTTTCAGCTACAACTTCAGGATCTTTTATTGGCTCGATAAAGGGAGCGGGTTTGAATATTTCAAAAATTGAAGTCACAAAAGTGCTCCTTCTTACGTGGTAATGGGTCCCTATTATATTAATAAAAAAGTACCTTATTCTAAACCAGCCCCGTCTTTTTAAGCAACCACTCATTTTTTCACCATAAGAGTGCTAGCCATTAAGTTTTTTTTTAACGCGAAGTTTAGCTGCAAATTCTCAAGACGTATCCGTTGTGATTGCTTGAGTACTTAAACGTTATAGATGGATAATAAATTGACTCTATATCTTTGATATGATATATCCTGCGTGAAGCATCAGGTTTTTGAATTTTTTAAGAAGGGCGATTATTAATAAAACATTATGATTAAATTAACGGTAAATCCTAAATTAAATCCTGTTGTTCACACCTTCGAAAAAAAGGTTGTCTTGATCGGTTCGGGATCATCCCCTGATATTGACCTGATATTAAATGAGCTGGAACAAGACTCTATTCAAATTAAAATTTTAGATCATAATGGCTACTTTCTAGCAATTAACGTTGCAAATGATGCTTCTATTAAATTTAACGGACTTTTTTTCAAAAAAAAAGTATTAAAAAACAACGATCTCTTGCAAATCGGTTCCGTATCCATCGAATTTAATCATGATCTTGCCGAAGATCCGACCGGTCCAAGCTCTTCAAGCGAAACAGATAAAAACGACAAGCCTTTAGACGAGCAGGAAAAAAAATTAGCCCTCCAAGGCTTCACTAGCAAACCGAGCAACTGGAAATTACTATTTTCAATTATTGCGGCTGTAATAATTCTCTTTAGTATTTGTTTTTCCGTTTTTTACGTTAATATTATTGAACAAACCGAAAAAGAAGAAATAAAAGCAATCGAAGGTGTTGCTGATGTTGCCATGGCGCTTACTTACGCACAAATTCATCATATTAATCCGCTAGCGCAAAATTGGTCTAACCCCGATTTCTTAAAAAACAATTTCTCTTCCATTATTCCTTCGGACTACCCTTTTTTAGTTAATATTGATTCTGTCGGACAATTTAATAATTGCCCTTACATCCTGCGCATTTATACTGACCATGATTTTTCAAGCTTTCTTGTCATTGCTTTACCCGATTCAAGTTTATTACAATCTATTGCTCCTAAAAATGCAATTGTTGTGCATTCTAAAACAATGGAGCTAAGAAAAATTGAAGATTTACGAGCCTTAAACAGGCTGCTCGTAAATTCCAATACACTAGACGGTGCTAACGGAAGCGAAATTGTCAATCTTGTCAAACATGGAACATTAATTCCCCTTGCAAAACTTGTTAAAAAAACAAAAGATCAAGGTTTTGCCCCTCCTAAGGCGCTTGAATTGAGACGGCCCGGTGCAGAAAATTACATTTATAACGCTCCACGTTACTACCAATTTAGTGACACCTATGTCAGACGCGCCCTTTATTTAATTAAATCATCAGAAAACGGTAGCCATGAAATGGCAAGGCTTCAGCATGAAATCTTGCAAATGTCAAAATTGCCAAATCTAGTTCTTTACTCATCAGATGGCATTGAAACTGCCATCCAAGCAGAAAAAGCCTTTAGAACATTAGCCCCTTTTGGAAAATTTTTAAATGCCTACGTAATTTCCAATAGTGAAGGACAAATTTTGGGGAGTCATTTGATTATGGAAGCCGACCAAAGCAAATTTTCAAAAAATGATTGGTCATCGGTAGAATTTAAAAGCCTTGATTATGAAAACTCCTTGATAGGATCTGTATCGGAGAGAGAGACATCTCACCCATTGGAATTCCAACTCTCCAATTTAGCAACCGCAAGAAGTGAGTCCTTAAAACTTATTGCTGAAAAAATTAACGCTCTAATGGATCGCCAAATTGAAGAATATCGATCCGAATTTAGTGCAGAACTTGCCGATCTTGCAATTGAATTTCAGCAAAAAGATTTTGAGGAAAAGGAAAAAATTGCAAGAACCCTAACCAAGCTTTATGAAGATTACACAACTTTACCTCTTGTAGAAACATTATCTTACGTTAAAGCTGCAGGTCTTGAGCCGATCCTACTTGAAATTCTTGCAAAGCAAGAAAAAGTATTAGAAGCCCAAGATGTATCTGAAGAGCTCATTGGAGCCGAGATGCAAATCATCAAAAAAGCAAAAACATTTAAGGAATTGGACGAGAGCTTAACTAAAGCAATTGATCTACTCAACTTGAAATTTATTCCAAAACCTCAACTACTCATGACCTACCAAAATGAAACAAAACTTCTTGTCATTGAAAAGCTTGAACAATTTTTACTAAATGCAAGCTTTGAAATGCCAAAAAGTGAATTTGAAGTTGAAAATCGCGATATTTTAAATCACATTTTAAATATATCCTGGATCACAGATCCGCATGAAGCCTCATTTTATCTAAATGAGTTTGATCTTTTAAAATAAGGACTTGTACAATATGATCTCTACTCCACCCGGTGTCTTTGATATTCTTCCTATCAAACAAAAAAATAATGAATGGCGCAATTCTTCCATTTGGCAATATGTTGAAACAATCATGCGTCAAACGGCAAAAGATTTTGGCTACAAAGAAATTAAGACGCCGATTTTTGAAAAAACAGAACTCTTTGTGAGAAGCGTTGGTGAAACATCAGATATTGTGACCAAAGAAATGTACACTTTTCAAGACAAGGGAAATCGCTCCATGACCTTGCGTCCAGAAGGGACGGCGCCTGTCATCAGATCTTTTATTGAAAATCAATTGCATACACATGCAAGCGTTACAAAATTATTTTATATCTCTCCAATGTTCCGCTACGAAAGATCACAAGCAGGAAGATACCGTCAGCATCATCAATTTGGGGCAGAATCAATTGGTAATGGCACAGCCTTACAAGATGTCGAAATGATTGACATGCTCTATACACTTTACAAACGTTTAAACTTAAAAAATTTGACGGTATACATTAATTCAATCGGTGACAAAACATCGCGCGATAATTTCAGAAATGCGCTAACAGATTATTACCAGCAATATCTTGAGCAATTATCCCCTGAAAGTAAAATACGCTTTGAAAAAAATCCACTTCGCATCTTAGATTCAAAAGATGAGGGCGACATTGCCATCAACAAACAAGCTCCTTCTATTTTAGATTATCTTGAGACACAAGCAAAAGAACATTTTGAAGATGTTAAACGTCTGTTAACAAAATTAAACATCCCCTTTATCATCAACGATAAACTAGTTCGCGGCTTAGACTATTATAACAAAACTGTTTTTGAAATTACAGCAGGTGAACTTGGTAGCCAAAATAGTGTAGGCGGCGGCGGTCGCTATGATGGTCTTTTAAAATCATTAGGCGGGCCTGATTTACCCTCAATTGGTTTTGGAACAGGAATTGAGCGCATCATTCAGACAATGATTGCACAAGGTGTTTCCTACCCTGAAAAACAAGAGCTGCAATTGTTTATTATTGCCTTGGGCGATGAGGCAAAAGAAGCTAGTTTTTCCTTGCTTCATGATTTGCGCCAAAAAGGGATTAGCGCTGAGATGGATTTTAGCGGTAAAAAACTTGGCAAATTGATGCAGCAGGCCAATGAATTGAGCGCAAAACATGTTGTGGTTATTGGTGAAGATGAATTAAAAACAGGCAACATCGAGCTTAAAAACATGGAAACCGGGTTAAAGCACCAATCCCGGCTTGATAACCTTGCTAGAATTTTGAAAATTGAAACTGATACGCCAAAATTTGTCGAATTATTGAGTGAAATGTCAAAACCTTTTGAGCATGAATTAGAGCTTGCCTTTTTTGCTAAAAAGCTTCAAGGCAGTATCAAAGAGACAAAAAATGTTTCTACCAATTTATTGAAGTCCATGGAAACCATGCAGGGCCTTCTAGAAAGTCAGTAGATTTTTTATATTGAGCGATTGGGGGACGGTTATGCAGTTATGAGAGAACCGTCCCCAATCGTTATAGCCGGTTTTATCGAACACGTAAAAGAGATTATAAGGCTTAAATGAAAATAGTAGACATTATTTCAGTAAATCAACTATTGTAGATTTTCATTTATCAGGAGGCTATATGCTTAAAAATACAATTCTTAGCTTAACTGCAGGAATAACAACAATTTTAGCTTGCGGAC
>Ga0105045_10000233_pt1 | contig 36705 bp, 28 predicted proteins | sample MAT02_FD_78089 | JGI IMG/M metagenome (GOLD analysis project Ga0105045, IMG submission 78089) | Freshwater microbial communities from Lake Fryxell liftoff mats and glacier meltwater in Antarctica - MAT-02 (megahit assembly) | ecosystem: Environmental > Aquatic > Freshwater > Ice > Liftoff...
CATCAGTCCTTGTTTTTGACGGGCGGTGAGTTTTACCGGAAATTGCAAAGGAGCTTCGTCAATGAGGGCTTCACAATAAGAAATAATGGATCGCTTTTCTTGGTTACATGCTTGCTGCAATTTATCCAGCGTCGTTTCTCCAAGGCCGCGCTTCGGTAAATTAATCGTGCGCATAAAGGAGATGTAGTCCGTTCCTGAATTTACAACCCTGAGATAAGCCAGGATGTCTTTGATCTCACGTCTTTGGTAGAAAGAAACTCCACCCACAATAGCGTAAGGAATACGATGGCTGACAAAATAGTCTTCAAGAGAGCGTGACTGCGCGTGCGTGCGATAAAAAACAACGACTTGATTGTAGGGCAGATTAAGCTCATCGTGATGATGCCGAATTTTCTCTGAAATGAAATTGGCTTCATCGCGTTCACTATCGGCTAAATAGTATTTGATCTTTTCTCCAGGCCCCAGATTGCTCCACAAGTTTTTTTCATAGCGTTGGTTGTTATGCGACACCACAGCATTAGAGGCATTCAAAATATGCGTGTGGCTGCGGTAATTCTCTTCGAGCTTGATCGTTTTGGCTCCCGGATAATCGGCGGCAAAATTCAAGATGTTTTCGATATCAGCTCCGCGCCAAGAATAAATCGACTGATCAGGATCGCCTACGACGCAAATGTTATTGCTTTTTTGCACAAGAAGTTTAGCCATTGTGTATTGGCATCCGTTTGTGTCTTGGTACTCATCAATCAATAAATGACTCCAGCGATTCTGATACACTTCAAGAATGTCCGGAAACTCTTGAAGCAGAGTGACCGTCAAAAATAAAAGGTCGTCAAAATCTGTCGCATTGAAGGCCGCCAGTTTTTTTTGGTAGCACTCATAAACCAAGGGAAACTTCTCTTCAGCGGCCGAGAGACGGCCGATCTGTTCGATTTGATCCGGTTTCTGCAAATTGTTTTTTGCCTTGGAGATCATTTGGCGGAAGATTTTAGGCTCCATGCCTTTTTCTTTGATATTGAGCTCTTCCAAACATGTTTTGAGGAGTTTTTCAATATCATCTTCGTCGTAAATGATGAAATTACGGGAATAGCCCAGGTGATGAATGGACTCTCTTAAAATCCGTGCGCCTAAGCTATGGAAAGTGCACACCAAAACATGACTTTGGGTCATCGCGTGAACACGCTCTTTCATTTCACCTGCCGCTTTATTGGTAAACGTTAAGCCTAAGATTTTATGCTCCGGAATCCCTTTTTCGAGTAAGTAGGCAATACGACTTGTCACCACACGGGTCTTGCCAGAACCGGCGCCGGCAATCACGAGTAAGGGCCCATCTGTTGTAAGGACGGCTTCGCGTTGATCGGGATTTAATTGATTCATCATGAGACTTCTTATGTAATTAGGTTATTATTATTTGTGAAAGGTGTGGCATCCCACATGAGGGATAGGGCTGCCTAGGAATTCAGATCCCGCGAGGCGGAATTTTTCGGCGTCATCCGAGACAAAATAGCGGTGAATGGCTTCACAACTGTTTTGGTTATGCAAACGCTGCTCGGTCAAGATTGCCGAAACCTTCTCAGCACAGGTGGAAGCAGAATCCACGATCTCAACTCCGCTCCCCAGTTCATCTTGGATCACTTGTCGCAGCAAAGGATAGTGAGTACATCCCAAAAGGATCGTATCAATTCCTTGATCCTTGAATGGAGCCAAATACTCTTTAACGAGAATTTTCGTTGCAGGATGAGAAACAAAGCGCTCTTCAACTAAAGGGACAAATAGCGGGCAGGCAATGCCCTGCACTAAGGCGTTGGGGAGTCTCCGCTTAATCTCTTGCTGATAGACATTCGATTTGATCGTCCCTTTAGTTCCCAAGACCGCAATGCGTTGATTGCGCGTCACAGCCACCGCTTTATCGACTCCTGATTCAATCACACCGACAACAGGAATCTTGAACAGATGCTGCAGTTTAACCAAAGCATAGGCTGAAGCCGTATTACAAGCGACCACCAGCACCTTGATATTGTACTCCATCAAAAAAATAGCGTTTTCTATCGAATAACGTATGATGGTTTCCGGGCTTTTTTCTCCGTAAGGAACCCTGGCGGTATCGCCAAAATAAATCATATTCTCATTAGGCATCACCGTGATCATCTGCTTCATGACAGTCAAGCCCCCAATGCCAGAATCGAATACGCCTATGGCGTTTGAATAAGTAGAGGACTCTCTAAACATGATGTCCTTAAGGAATTTTCAGCGTTTTACCAACAACAATGCGATCACTGGCCAAAGCGTTAAGCTCTTTAAGAGCTTTCACCGTTGTTTGATGGGCTTTCGCAATTTTATCTAGGCTGTCGCCTGCTTTGATTTGATAGGTCTTGCCGGAGGCATCTGCACTAGCAGCCGGATCAACTCCGCCTTTAACATCGAGGACGTCCATTAGGGAACGCACTGCACTTTGCAAGTTGTCCAAGTTATGTGTTTGAACTTCAGCAATTTTTTCCAGCTGAGCAATTTTCTGTTTGCATTGTGCAATCAGGGCTACCGAGTCATTGGCATGCGTTTTCAATTGCTTTAAATCTGCTGTTAGAGTTTTAGATGCTGTGTCGAGACTATTAATTTTCATTTCCAAGTCGGCCGAGCTTCCTTTAAGGAACTCGCGGCTTGCTTGGGTGGATGTCTCCAACTGATCGCGCATGCTTTCAATAATCGACTCATGACTGTTCAGTTTATTTTCAAACGTGCGTATTTCACTTTCGTGATTGTTGACTTCATGGCGAATGCCTTCAATGCTATCGCGCATTTCGCGTGTGTCATTTTGATCCTGGCCATAGCCATAACGTTGCTGCTGAGGGGCAGCAGCAAGAGTTGCGATAGTCGTGACCATCGCAACACAAATACTGAATGAAAAACGTGTGCTCATATTTTAACTACACTTAACGTTGGTAGATCTTGAATTCTGCACGGCGGTTTTTAGACCAGGCTTCATCATGGTGCTCAAGAACTAATGGGCGTTCTTTTCCATAAGAAATACTGAAAATGTTGTCTGGGCTAACACCTTCGCTGATCAATAGATTGCGCACAGCGTTGCTTCTGCGTGCACCTAATGCAAAGTTATAAGCTTCCGGACCTCTTTCATCGCAGTGGCCTTCGACAAAGATGTAGGTGTGCGGATTTCTTTTCATGTAGTCGGCAATATTGTGAATAGTTTGGAGGCTGTCATTTCCTTTTACAAGGTTGCTATTGTATTCGAAGTAGACGTTTTTAAAAATAGTGGATAGGCCTGCAACCGTGTTCGGATCACGAAACGAATCGATACCTGGAATGCTGCTACCTGGATCGCCTGGATTTTCTCTCGGTTGTGTCGAAACGGAATCCAACATCGCAACTTCGTCGGAACCGCTGCCATCGGATAGGGGGATGAAATCATCGTTTACCGCATAGCGTCGACCGTTAGGAGCAAATTGATCACGGCTTCGAATTTGGCGTGAGCTTCCGTTTTTTCCACCCATGGCACGAAGTCCCTTGCCAACATGGCGTCCGGCAGATTTTGAATCTTCCCAAACTTGATTACTGTTTCGGCGGCAACCTGTCAGCGACAGGCAGATCATCATCACATTGATGACTAAGAAAAGTTTTCCTAATTTCATAATGTTCCTTAATAGAATTGATAGTGGTTTAACAAAGGCGTATCTTAGCACGTGGATTAAATAGGCAAAAGGGAAAATAACAAGATGGGCAAGATAGGCGAGATAAGTTTACCGCTTGTCTTTCACAAATTTTGAAAAAGTCTTTTAAAGAGAAGCGGTTAAACCTATCTTGGCTATCCTGCCCGTCTTGTTATTTTTTCTTTTCTCCCTGCCTTTGTGATTTATGTGGTAATATTATTTTTATAGATTATTTAATACACTCTCTTTAAATTGAACTTTGTTTATTTGCTATTAAGGTTCAATGAAATGCAACTCTACGCTTTAGATGAATATCGGAAAGTTGTCTTCGCCAATCATGCGAAAAAACACCGCAATTACACCTGCTTCGAATGCCAAACTAGTGTGCGTGTAAGAGGCGGCTTTCATCGCCAAAATCACTTCTTTCACATTGATGCTGAGCGCTCCTGCAGACAAAATGGCAAAAGCATGGAACACATTCAAGTGCAGTGCCTTGTTCAAAGAACACTTCCCGAGGACGCTTGTGTTTTAGAGAAACGCTTCCCTGAAATTAATCGGATCGCCGACGCTTTTTGGGAATCGGAAAAACTCGTTTTTGAAATTCAATGCTCGCCCATCTCTGCCGCGGAAGTAAAGCAACGTAATCAAGACTACGGAAAGCTAGGCCTTTCGGTTGTGTGGATTTTTCACGAGCGCCAGTTCAAACGCTGGAGACTTTCGGCTGCAGAAGAGTGCTTAAAACACTCTGCTTACTACTATACTAATGTTAATAGTGAAGGTGAAGGCATTATTTATGATGCCCTTCACGTCATTCACAGAGGGAAAAAAATCTTCATTTCAGATCCGTTTCCGATTGCCGTTGCTCATCCTAAAAGGAGAGGTGTCAAGCAAACAACAAACTGGCCTGAGGCGATGCGAAACAGGTGGGATCGAAAGGTTTATTTTGGGGAAGATGTGTTTGATTCTGCATTGTGCACGGATACCCTTGAAGAACTTTTTAGAAAAGTAAAAATCCTGGAAGGGCAGTTTTTAGAACTACCCAAAACAGGATTTGTTATTTTTATAAGGAGTTTTTGGAGAAATTTTATCGTTAGGCCATACCGTTTAGTCTTCCAGATGTTGCTGGAGAGCGCCAGCGCTTAGTCCTATAACTCTAATTAACCACGCTATTTGGTATTAAGATACGACTAACACACATTCCGATACATGTCTTATAGCCCACAGACCGGACGAAGTCTTTGGATTGAGGCAATTTTTTTAATTAAGTTATTTTAGGATACAGAAGGCGAAGCAGTTGAAGCGCTCCTGAGCAACCAGACATTGGCTCGACGTAAATATTTGTAGCATAGGGTTTAACCTGTGTTTGTTGAGCCGGTTTCAACCGGCGGCTTTGCGTTGGTGCTAAAAAACTTTGGGTAAAAACACGCATCAAGCCGCTGGTTGAAACCGGCTTAACAAACACAGATTAAAACCTGAGCTACAAATTTTCATAAATTTTTAGAGCGTTACTTTAGGGTTAAGATTTACGCGCGCTTAACTCTGTAAAGAAATATTCTCAATTCTTCACAAGAACCAAAACTATTTCTTTTTCTTGCCGCCAAACATCGCTTCTCTTAACTTAGGAACAAAGCGCAAGATCACTCCATCATAGACCGCATTTAAACGACCAGCTTCTTCCAAGATTGCTCGTCCATTGCCTGTCCAATTCTGATACCGCGGAATTTTGATGTGCTGAAGAAAATGCTCATCACGCACCCAATAGTGATTCACACGCAACTTATCCACAAACACCCCTGTGTTTTGCGTCTCAATGCGTTCTCTATTCGCGTTCACGTTAAACTTACCTGCTTTGTAACGGCAAAAATGGGGATTGGTACACTTTCGGACATCACCAGGACGAATAATCGATTTAAACATCCGATTTCTTGCATAGTCTGTTGGTGCTTTTAACTGGAGTTTTTCCAACAGCAACTCTTTTGTTCCAATCGATGCGACATGACTTGTTCCAAAAAGCTGCCAGTTCACACACACACCTGAACATTCCTTATAATATTTATCTAAAACCTCCACAACACTGTCATTGATCGGAGAAAACAAAAACTCGTCAACATCGAGGATTGCCAGCCACTTCGTGTTCTTCTTTGCCCGTTTAATGGCATCAGTAAATGCTCCGACTTGAACAATAAAAGTATGATGGTCGATGTTTGTGGTGTTAACGTTCGATGGCCATTCCACTAACGTTACAATTCCCTTCTTCACATAGGGCTTAAGAACTTCTTTGTAATTGTCAGTGCTGTTGTTATTGTAAAGCCAAAAATGCTCAACACCAACAAGACGATGGAATTCAACCCACTCTTTTATGTAAGGCGCTTCATTTTGAAACATCGAACACATACTTAAAGAATACTGTTTAGCAAAACATGCTGTAGAGACGAAAATAAGAAAAAAATAAAGTGCTGTTTTAAGAAAAGTCATGAGCGCCGCCCTTGAAAATAAAATTATTTTTAACTACATTTTCTTCTTATACTGATTGACAAATTCAGTCCAGCAGAATAAGATTTTCTAAAACTTAAAGTGAGGTCCCATGAAAGGAATCGTTCTTGCCGGAGGAAGCGGTACACGTCTGCATCCTTTAACTCTAGGTGTATCTAAACAGTTATTACCTATCTACAATAAGCCCTTAATTTATTATCCGATCTCCGTCTTGATGATGGCTCATATTCAAGAGATTTTGGTTATTACAACTCCTGAAGAGCAGTTTCTTTTTAAGCGTCTTTTAGGAGATGGCTCTAATTTTGGTGTCAGTTTCACCTATGCTGTACAAGAAAAACCGAATGGTTTAGCTGAAGCGTTTATCATCGGCAAAGAGTTCATCGGTGATGACTCTGTTTGTCTCGTTTTAGGAGATAACATTTTCTACGGCGCCCAACTGATCAACATCCTTAAAACTGCACGCGAAAGGACTGTGGGTGCAACACTTTTCGGTTACGAAGTAAAGCAAGCACAAAGCTATGGGGTTGCAGAAATGGGTCCTGGAGGAAAAGTGCTTTCTCTCGAAGAAAAACCAAAAGAACCGAAATCCAACATTGCTGTCACCGGACTCTATTTTTACGACAATCAAGTGGTCGATATTGCCCACAATCTTAAACCATCGCCCCGCGGTGAATTGGAAATTACTGACGTTAATAAAGAGTATCTGAAGCGCGACCAAGTGTATATCCATGTGATGGGTAGAGGCTTTACTTGGCTCGACGCTGGTACGTACGAGGGCTTAATGCAAGCTAGCCACTTTGTGCAAGTTGTGGAAGAGCGTCAAGGCCTTTGCATCGCAGCGCTTGAAGAGATTGCTTATCGCCAAAACTTTATTAACAAAGAGCAATTAAAAACATTGGGCCAGCGTTTGGGCAAAAGCCCTTATGGACAATACCTGTCGCTCATAGCAGATCATGATCCTCATGCTCATGCTTCATACTAAGGATTTGATCATGCAAAACGAAAGAAAGATTAAAAATATTCTAGTGACTGGCGGAGCCGGTTTTATTGGCTCCGCATTCATCCGTTATTTGCTTAAGGAAGTTCCGGAGTTTAAAGGGACGTGCGTGAACTATGACGCTCTTACGTATGCGGGAAATCTTGAGAACTTAAAAGATGTGGAAAATGATCCACGTTATGTTTTCCAGCACGGAAGCATTCTCAATCAAGCGCTTGTCGAACACACCTGCGTTGAACAAGAGATCGATACGATCATTCACTTTGCTGCCGAGAGTCATGTCGACCGCAGTATATCGAGTCCGCAAGCATTTTTAGAAACGAATATTATGGGAACCTTCCATCTCTTGGAAGTTGTGAGAAGACACCCATCTATTCACTTTCACCATGTATCCACAGATGAAGTTTATGGCTGTTTAGGCGAAACAGGTTTCTTTACAGAGGAAACTCCGTATAGTCCAAACTCTCCTTATTCCGCATCAAAGGCCTCATCGGATCACTTAGTGCGTGCTTATGGCGAGACTTATCATATTTCTACATGCCTTTCTAATTGCAGTAATAATTATGGTCCTTATCACTTCCCGGAGAAATTGATTCCTCTGATGATCTTGAACTGTCTGAATGAAAAACCTCTTCCTGTTTACGGGGAAGGCACTAACGTTAGGGATTGGCTCTATGTTGATGACCACGCTAAAGCGTTGTGGATGTTGCTGCAAAAGGGCGAAAAAGGAGAGACCTATAATATCGGCGGAGAATCTGAGAAGCGTAATATTGATCTCTTACACGACCTGATTGGAATGCTTGCAGAGCTAACAGGAACAAAAAAAGAAGTGCTGCAAAATTTGATTACCTATGTGAGAGACAGACCTGGACATGACTTCCGTTATGCGATTGATTGCACGAAGATCAAAACGCAAATTGGTTGGGCACCGGAGCATACTTTTGAAACAGGCTTGAAGAAGACGATTGAGTGGTATTTAAGCAATAACGAGTGGATAAGCAATGTTCAGTCCGGTTCGTACCGTACGTGGGTAGAAGAGAACTACATCAACAGAAACTAAGCCTGCGGGCTGATTTTTACCACCACAGAAGGTATAAAAACCAGCCCATAACCTCTTTTAGTAGAGTCTTTCGAAGCTGATCATCCCACGTTGTACCCACGCCTGACTATTAATTTCTGCCGTGTAGTTGATCGAGAAAATATAGTTATTACTAAACAACACTTCTATCCCAAGCGATGGTGAAACAAACTGCAGTGCTTTCTTTGTTCCTGTTGACGTCAAATACTCATCTTTTCGGATGAATTCTGAATAGAATTTATCACCCTGCAAAATATCTTTACGCACATAGCTCAAACTCAAACTAGGCCGAAACTTCGCGCAATTATAAGGGATGCAATAACTCATTGTCGCTCCCGCCTCAGAACGCAAGAGATGGGCTCGATTCGCTTTTACACGCAAATCTAAGGCATTTGCCCCACGCTCACGATACCCATCCTGGTCCACAAAATCGTAGTCCACATTGGCGAAGGGTTCTACCTTCAGGATACCAAAAGCGAGCTGCAAACCAGTACCCAAATGAGAATTAACGGCATAGCCTTTATGGCGGTTCTTAGCAGTTCTTTTAAAGAAGTGCACGAGTCGTGGATCGCGGCGCTCGCGAGGAAGGCGGTCACGTAAATCCACATCCTTATGGAGATGCGTAAACACATGGAGATGACGTCTCACCTTATACCACTCATAACTTCCAATAACCGAAGCGTTCACATAAAAACAGTCATTGAGATAAGTTCCGTAACATCCAAAATAAGCGCTCTGAATATGCGCTTTCCCTACTTTACTATGCGTTCTTTTCCAGTGCATGTTTGTATTCGTGTAAGCAGCCACAACCCCAGTAATCGTTCGACTATTCGGTTGGGAGTCAATTCCGATGATGATGCCCGGACTCGTAGCGCGATACCCTCTTAAGTTTTTGAGATGTTCCTGATTGCAGAAAACTGCTACTGGAGCAATCCAAAACTGTGTAACGCCAATATTGCACTCGTCATTAAATAAATTAGGAAACTGTTTGCAGCGATAGTGACGCAAGTATTCCGTTCTCCCGGTGCATGATTCGCGAATAGCCACCATGTTTTCAGCCACGCATAGAGACAGATTCTGGAACAGAATAGGATCAAGCTCTTTTTTAGTCGCAGTATTTAAAAATATTCCGTCTAATCGAATAGGAGCGTCCACAAAGTTCGTTTCAGACCATGCAAACGCCGTCGAGAGAAAATACACTGCTAAAAAGCTACGAATCATCTGTGTTTTCATGCGCTGAAAGGATGGGGTTCGAGAAAAGATCATAGGAATACCTCATAAGTCTTGTTTTGAGTAAAGTTAAATAAAAAAGGGTTTGGGACTAAAAGTAAAGTTTTTTCTACTTTAGAGCCCTGTTTACTTTTTCAATCACAAGTTCTTTTGCGGTTGGCCACAACACGCTAAAGCATTTCAATTCATCGTAGGTGGATGCGATGGCGCTGCACACGTTGGATTCAATTTCTTCTGCTGCAGAGAGAGGTTTTTGCTTGTGACATTCCGCTAGACACATTTTCTTCAAGGATAAAAGTTCTTTATAGAAAACCTTCGCACGTTTCAAACTGCTCTCATGTGGTCCTGAATAGACTTTTTCGTAAATCTCCTTTTCTGAATAGGTGTTTGTTTCTGTCACACTCCCCAGCAGAAGTTGAAAAAGCTTTCGATCGCGTAGATTGAGTATTCTTGAATTTTGCATCAAATACTTAAAAATAAAGAGATTTCCATTCGCCACTTTTAAAAGAACCTCTTCAAAAGCAATGGGATCCACAAGGTCGTGCCCCGGAATTCTAAGTCCATCTACAACTGCCCGAAGTTCGCGTTCTTTATTCAGCATCAACGCTTGCAGCTTAAAATTAGAAGGGACCCCTGAATGCGTCAAAAAAAATTTGATTGTTGTTAAAACAGGGTCCAACAATGTGGCCTCATTGCTTTTAATAAAGTCTCTGTCGGACTCCCATTGATAGTGGTCCAGTGGATATAACTTTTCAATTAAAGCATAATGCCCTGAAGAGGCAACTCCCTCAAACTTGAAAATAGGAATGCCTGCAAAGCCTTCTGACCTCTCGTAGAGATAAGGGAGGGCTTCTTTGTTAGTCGCAATCCAAAGAACATGCTCGGGTTTGCCTTCCACCTCATAAATGAGGTTGTTATCATTCACTTTCTTTTGTCCTAGCTTTCGACCGAGCATAAGCAGCTTCCCCTCAAAATAAATGGGATCACCAGCTTTAAGGGACTCCCGCCACTTCCAGTGAAGGGGATCTTTTAAATGCATAAAGCCTTTCTGAACTTTTTCTAGGGCGTCTGCAAATCTTTCATAAAGAGCTTCAGGGGTTCCTGGGATGCGATGAACGGCGTTGAGATGAGCAACGACAACTTTTATAGCTTTGTGAAAATTGCGCACATCAAATACATTTCCGTATTGAGTGAATTGATCGATCCATTTTCTTAGGTCAACGACCCACTGTTTTTGGAGATCATCGTCTTTAAGTCTCCTGTCATAATTCTCGCTGATGAGTTTGACAAGAGGGAGATTAAAGGGTCCATAAGCATCCTCTTCAAGTTGAATGAGAGATCGGTATTTCCCTGCCCATTTCAGCACTTCACTTTCTTCGAAAGGATTAGAATCAGACTTACAAGCGTGTCCGATGTCCGTCAAAAATCCTTCAATGTTTATTCGAGCCCGTTCAGAAAAGGTGCCCGGACTTGAATGAAGCTGTTTATAAATGCGTTTAAAGCGATATATCGCTCGGTAATAATCGGCAACTCCTTCTTTACTCTTTCGATATGCCTCCAGATCTACTCTGTTACTGTTACAAACAAGCGTTAAATAAAGACGGTACTTCGCGAAATGATCAATCGCATTTTCTGCAACCTTTCGATAAAGTTCGACAAGGCTTTTTAAACCACTTGTGAATGTGTTTTTTGAAGGAGATCTGACGAAGCTAACCGCATAACCTGTAAAGGTAGATTGTTGAAAGACAACTGCTACACGCTCGCGAAAATCAGGTTTATTAAAAGCATCACCGATTTGATTCAGTTGACCTTCAAGACTGTTTATATCGGAGACGGTAATTTGTATTGGAAAAAGCATAGGGGGCCTATTTTAGGGAGAACTTACATGAACGCTAATGGCGTGCACGCAAGTTCAATGACTACTTATTTAGAAGTTTCCGGTGACAAGTAGAGCGAAGTTGATCTCGCAGGGATTGTTAAAGAGTCTCTAGAGCTAGCAGAGCGGTTTCCAATGGGTCTGGAAATGATAGATTCTTCAAATAATGATGCTTTTTTAGGATGGCTGAGTTGGTAATTTATCTCTGCTTCCTTAGTATAAGTTACGATTTGCAAGGTTTTTTCATATGTTTCTACACGTTGGTGCCAACACTCACTGTCCATATCCCACACATCAAACTCGTTCGTAATATCGAAGCAATAATAGTACGCCATGCTGTCTTCCAATTTCACCCAGTGCACATATCTTCCATCAATATAAAGACCGCAATAGCTTTCATAAGTCACGCAGATCTCAAGCATATCTACCGTTAAGGGTTGAGTTCCAACAAAACCCTCACCATTTAATTTATCAAGAATGCCCTCTGCAATTGCAACAAGGGTTTCCCTAGCTTTTTGTAATGTGACAATATCTTGGCTGGTAAATTTCAAGCGGATTTTGTCAATCGCTTGACCTGTAGGTGCGTAAAAAACAACGGCATCTTCAAAAAATAGGCTGTAGTCATGGCCTAGCTCGGTGGTAAAGTCGATTGTCAGGCGTGTGAGTTCTTGACCATCCATTGTCCAGGCGTATTCAGTTCGCGAGCTGGCATGATTCCAACCCCAGGTGCATCCTGAAAGAAACAATATCAGTGTGGCTAGTAGACATCGACTGACAGAGGAATAATGTTTTGAGGTATTCATCGCACTTTCTCGGTTGGTTTTTTAAAGGCGTATATTAAGAGATCATTTGTTATTTGAAAAGAAAAATAGTGGGTCAGCAAAAAAAGAGAACAGGATAGGAAGGATAAAAAACAAGATGGGCAAGATAACTTAAAGCAGGCTCTAATTTGACCAATTAATCTTAAGGAGTTTGGAAATATTTGACTTCGCTTATCTTTCTGCTTTCTTTGGTGCTCAGAGGCTTTTTCTTTTATGCCCGCTGCTTTCGGCAGGGAATTTTTCTTTGTGTTTTCCGGCCCATTGTGGTTGCTTTCCCGACGTTTTTCTTGATGAGGAATATTTCGGCGGGGTGGTGTACACAAACGCTTTCCAAGTTTGATGCGCTCAAAAAATACACTCCGTATGTGGATGACCGGATCGAAGAGCCCTAGTGATTCTAAAAAAATCTTGTAGCATTGGCTAAAGCTCATGCTGGGGTCAGCACAGAATTCGGCTTATAAAGCACGTTAAGGTTTTAGTATTTCTGTAATAACCTGGACATACTTTGTAATCTAAATTCTGTGCTAAATCCAAAATAATGCACAATTTCCTAAATACCCAATCTATTATTTTTTTCTTTGTTCTTGGTCGCAGGCATCCCAACGCGCCAAAGCATCGCTTGCTAGAATTCCCGTGCTAGTAGTGAATAGAAATTGCCCGGCAACTTGACATCCAGGCAACGGAACAAACCACAAGAACATTCCACAAAGGGTTACTTTTACCCCAACCATGATTGCGATAGGTACATCCTCTTTCTGTTCGTATTTTTCATGACCACCCCTTGCCGTCTTGTAATTCATGTCAAAGTGCATATCAGCTTCAACCATTGTATATGGCACGTCAAACTCAGCACACTGAGCAAACCAAACAGCTCGATGTTTATGCTTCTTACCATCTTTTTTAAAGAATTTTTTACTCTTTTTAACGTATTTGTCATCAATCTTCTGACTTTGAGCTTTCGCCTGTTTTTGGGCTTTATCAAGTTGCTTATTAATATCAATCTTTTTACCAGTGTATTGCTCAACTTCGTGCTTGAAATCAAACATGTATCCTACAATCTTATTGGTCTGAACTTTATCGATAGCTTTTTTTACATTCTCATAAATCTTTTCAATCCTTATTCCACAGTTGATTGCTGCGGCGTCGACATCAGTAGCCATAACAGGCGGGGGACTAATCATGTAGGCGTGAAAGAAGCAATTGTAAGATACGCAACCACAGTACTGCAGAAACGAGAGTTGAGAAAGCGACCCATAATGCCCTTTGTTTTTTTTGTTTTTATACTTAGTTTCGTAGTAATCAAGCTCTCTGAAAATAGTTTTCCAGCACGTAAACGATAAAACAAAAACAACTACAAATATTAAAAAATAAACAAAGGCATTATCCCATTCAGTAAACACGACCCCTCGTTATTAGCAGTCTTTGCGTTTTAGATCTACTCCCTCGAAAAATAGATGCTACATCGGATTACACCCTGTCCTGGTGCCAAGGAGGAATTAAAAACGTCAAAATAGAGAACTGGTCTGCAATATAATAGCCTTGGCAGCGCCCTGGTTGTGAACAGTTTAAGCAGCGGTCTGAAGGACGCAATATAAGGTAGATACTCAGAGCTTTCACTTAGAAATATAACGCCGCTTTAGCTGTTTTCTTCTTGGTACATATCATTAAAGTCTATATTGCAGTCCTTCGGACTACTACCTAACTTGTTAGTACCAAAGGCGATGCCATAGGCTATTATATTCCAGCCTGGTTGGGCTGAGCGACCTTCTCAAATGATTCTAAAATGGCGGCCTCGTCGCTTTTAGACTCAAGAAAGAGAGGGAAGGGAATAAGGAAAAGAGGAAAAATCGGGCACAGGCATTGGTACGGACACGAAAAAGGGGTATCTTAAAGCGTTAGGGTATCCGTCGACAACCGACAAAGCATCTGAATACGCTGACATGCCATCGGTAAGTCCATATCAATCAAATCCACGCATCCTCACCTGTCAGCTCTTTCCGCGCTTCTCCGATAGCTTGCTTAATTACTTCTTCAATCGTGGCAATAGCAGGAAGATCTTCGTAAGCAATGCAATCGTTCTCGATAAAAGCAACCGCTTGATAAGCGGTTGCGATGGAATCCACAACCACCATGCCAATAGGAGCCTCAACAGAAATCACCACAACGTCAGAAAAGAGGGGATCGCCATCCCTAGCCTGACCAGTCTCTTGAAAAATATCAGCAACAGTGATTAAGTCTTTAAAGTAGGATAATTTTTTATTAACAGTTTCTTGAGCGCATCTAAGTCAGCAGTCTTCTTTGTAAAAACGCGCGTGGGGTTTGCTACTCTTCACCATAACACCGTGCAGCCTTCCAAGAGAGAGTTCGACATCATAAGTGTACTCATGTGCGGTTTGGACGAATGGCCGTTAACTCGGATATTTTAAACACAAATAAAGAAACGATTGTTTTTAAGGGTGATAAAGGGCAACCGGAACTGGTGGTGGTGGTGGTGTATTTGAAGTTTGGGGGGCTTTGGACGTGAGGCAGCGCTGGTGGCAGCACAGGCGGTGAAGAAGCGGCGCGAGATCAAAGAAAAGCGCAAGACGGACATTTTGCGATAAAAATTAATAAGTAGAAGCACAAAATGGGTAAATCAATTCCATGTTTGATTGTCATTAATAAGACAAATGGTTGAGGGTCGAGATGTTTTACTTGTGAGGCCATGTCTTTTGCATGCACGAGCGATAATTTATGCGAGCGAGGAAGTTTATTCAAACATACCTCTCGAGGATCAAGGCATTGAATGTGACAATCTAGCAAAAGAAGTTGTGGAATGAGCGCATTAGCGGCATGGCCAGCGCCAAAGACAGCAATTTTCCATGCTTTTGAATGGAAGACTTCAAAATATATTCTGACAATACCTCCGCAAGACGTTCTCACATCTTTTTTTCAAGGTCTATTCGACAAAAGATGTTTTAAGGGATTGATTTTCGAGCAGGCGTTTGGCTTCGTTGATCGCTTTGAATTCCACTTTTCCGCTGCCGATGGTGCCGTCACACAAACCCTCTTGGAGTGGCTAACATTTTGCTTCCATTATCTTGTCGGAAACTGCCAATGACATCTATGGATGCTAGCGAATCATTCAATAAGTCAGAAAAAAAAGCAATCTCTCAATCCTTGGATAGTGCTTCGCGTTAAGTCATGCAATTATCGCTGCTAAAAGTAGGTTTAAGGTCTTTTCTGCATGCCTTTCGCGCTCCTTTTTTAGGTTGAGTCGCGCCCTAATGCGTTCTCCAATACGTTTTCTACCCATGACGATTTCGAATACGCTGCTATTCTCAAAACGCTCAGTCCTTATGGTAAAAAATTCACACCAATGTGGCTATCTCAATGCAAGGATTACTGTTTAATGTCGGGACAATGTTGCTTGGTAAAAACCTTTTTGGAAAATGCGTGGGGTCTGTAATCCTGAGTTTATGGCCAATGGTCCAGCCTGCTCTAATCTATGGGACGGGACGATTTATGGTAGCATTTGCTTAACATGAGCGCTTATTACAAGCAAACACTGGTTAAGCTTCCCTGGTTTGGTTGTATGGCGCTCCAGGCGATTGTTGTGAGGTTTATTTTGGTTCACATAGGTTTGTTGCTAGGATTGTGCTTACCGACCGCTTTTTTACCTGTAAGAATGCTAGATAAGTATGATTGTTATATAGTGTCTTACAGCACTTCTCATTTGAAGCCCGAGTTATCTTCAGGGGACGTTTCCGAGTTAAAAAGAGTTTGGAAAGATTTGGATTCGTGGCCATGGGCATTAAAAATGCTCTACATTATATTACGGATGTTGTATTCAGAGAAGATGCACCATTAAGTGACATTGGGTGTAGCGCTGAAAAACACGTCTTTGATTAGACGGCTTGCATCGAATATCATAAGAGCATTTGACCCCGAAAGAGGTATTGCAGATGTTAGACGAAATACAACATGTAAGCCTGAATATTTCAGAGGATTGCTAGGTAAGATGTTTGTAAAATAATTTTTAGCACAACGCCCTGAGGCAAGATAAGCAAGATAGGTTTAACCGCCTTTTTTTGAAGAATTCTTATACATTTTTGGAAAGGAAAGCGCCTAAACCTAACTTGTTTTTTATCCTTCCTTTCGTTCCCAATCCTTCATCCTGTTCCTTTTGCCCCTTGTATATAAAGACAAAATGCTCTACCATCGGCATATGAATAATTTAGAATGCTCACCCACGCTCACATTCTCTCAAGATTCCACAAAAGCTGTGTTTAGAAAACGGGTATTGCTTCTTTGTCAGTTTTTTTTAATTATCCTTGTCTACCACACGCTAAAAGATCTAAAAGACACTCTCGTTATCACTGCAAGTGATGCAGGTGCCGAAGTCATTCCTTTTATCAAAATATGGGGAATGCTCCCTATTTCTATCTTTGCCAGCTACCTCTTTTCTAAGGTTTACAGTAAAATGGGCCGCGAAAAGACGATGTACTTCTTTGTCTCTCTGCTGCTGGGCTTTTATCTTTTTTTTGCGTTTTTCTTATATCCTTTAAGAGAGTCCCTTCATTTGACGGGGTTTGGAGAACAACTACAAAGTGTTTTGCCTCCAGGCTGTAAAGGCTTTGTCAGCATGATCTGCCACTGGATATACACGGCTTTTTATTTGACCGCAGAACTATGGTCCATGCTGATCCTTTCCATTCTTTTTTGGGGCTATGTTAACCAAGTATCTTCCATCAAAGATGCTAAGCAATTTTACCCTTTATGTATGATTGTAGGTAATTGTGCAGGGATCGTGTCCGGTCAAACTTCCTGTTATCTTTGTCGTCACCTAATGGATTACCTCTCATGGCAGCAAACACTTCAATTAATGGTTTTACTTGTCACTTTCTGCGGTATCGGAATTATGTGGATTAATCGAGAACTTTCCCGCTCAATGAACACACCCGCAACTACCCCAAGCAAAAATAAGCAGGAGCGTGAAAAGATTAGCTTTAAAGATAGTCTTATGTGCATCTCCCGGTCTCCATTGCTTATCTGTATCGCGCTGCTCGTTGTGGGGTTTGGATTAACCAGTAATCTTATCGAAGTGATTTGGAAAGAGAGCATTAAAAAAGTCCATCCAGGACCGCAAGAATACAATGCTTACATCAATCAGCTCACCTCGATCATTGGAGCATGCGCTGTGATCGCATCGATCCTCTCCCGCTGGGTCTTCCGCGTGTTCAGCTGGACGACTGTCGCCCTGATCACGCCTGTGATCTTACTTTTAACAAGTTCAGTTTTTTTCCTTTCCTTTCAGCTTTCACCTGGTCAGATGGAGTTTATTTCATCGTACATCGGACTGAATCCCTTGTATCTCATCATGACCGTCGGCTCCTGCTATTGCGTAATGGCAATGACTGCCAAATATACGGTATTTGATATGACAAAGGAAATGGCTTTTTTATCGCTTGAATCGTCCGAAAGGATAAAAGCGAAATCGATCATTGACACCATGGGCTCTCGCATAGGAAAATCGGGCGCTGCAGGGATTTATCAGTTCTTATTGATCTTTTTTGGTTCGACAGCAGGGCAAACCCCCTTTATCGGCATTATTGCGACATTAGTCATTGGCGCAAGTGTCGTCGCCGTGAAAAAAATAGGCGGCACTCTCTCGAGTAACGAAGATTACGAAACGGCAAAAGCCATTCTATAAACTCTCTACTATTCAAATAACTTAACAATCCCTTAACAAAATCTTTAATTTTTAATAATAATTGTACTCTATGCCTTTCTCTCTGGCATGGAATAAAATTAGGACGGGCTATAGAGATTCCTTTCGATGGGCTTAAGTCTTTCGTTAATTTAATTAAATCGATTTGTAAAAAAGCTTTCACAGAAAATCAACACTCTCTTCTTGGTGTACGCGATATCGATAAAGTTAACGATAAATTTTCTGGCCACTTTACAGATAAATTCCGTGAAATTTTCTCTGATAAGCGTATGCTGAAAAGATTAAGTCAATGTCATAAAGAAGAAGTCATGGTACTTCAGAAAATAGGGGGTGTTCTATCTCTCGAGCAGTTTAAAAAAGTGCTTTGTGGTGCTTTTGTTTCGGTCGAGGACAATGGAGCGATTTTCGAAGAATGGCAAACATTACAAAGGATTAAATCGCGTATTTCCTCTCATGCGTCGGATGGAAAACAATATTGTTTGCGGGGTGAATTTGTTAAAGAAATGTTGTTTGGTAGTACAATTACCTTTTTGGACAACAAAAGGATCTCTTGGTTTCAGTTAGAGGCTCATCCGCTGACCAATCCGATTACTCTTGTTTTGCATGGATTGGATTTTGTTAAATATAAAATCACCGGGCATAATCAGGGGCCATATGGGACATCTGAGCATACCGATAGAAATCCGCTGCATATCAGGTAAAAAAGAGCTGTTGTAGAAAGTTGTGGGCGAGATTCAACACGTTGCCTTTAATTCGGAATAAACAATCTCTTCAAACCTTGCCACCCATCCTGGTATATCTGAAAATAGCGCATACTGCTTCTGTGCATGTTGCGACCATTCTTGATATTTTTCAGGATTATTAAGTAACTCACAAGCCAAATCGATGTAATCTTCTTTCTTGCCAGACGTAATCACCCTATCCATCCCCATATAATGTCCACCGTAACGCGCTTGTTGAGGTCTATTGGCAGCATAGATGGAAATAACGGGACATCCAGCTGCCATCGCATCTAACATCCCAAGACCGCTCCCAAAAGGAAATTCATTTATGTAAAGATGCATCGATCGGGCAAGTTGACTTGGGTTGTCCTGCGCGCCTAAGATCTTCAGTTTTTGTTCAACACTGTACCTTGCGAAAATTTTTTTAATTCTTTCTGGGTTTTGCACTGACCCAATTGGTGCATACCATGCCTTTGGCACTCTTTTTAAGATTTCCCCCAAAGTGTGAAGCATTTCATCCGTCAGGCGCACATCTAATTTTGAAGAGATTGTCGTCAGCACAAAAGCATCCTCAGGAATACCTAATGCGCTTCTCTGTATAGGACCTCCCTCCCATCGCTCTTTACAATCAACAGCAAATCCTAAATATTTGATTTTCATATTCCATTGCTCGGAATTCTTTTTATAAAACGCTACCGCGTCTTCACTGCTGGCAAAAGACAGATTGAACCCAGCAAAACGGGCTTGAGAACCATGCTCGAAGAGTACCCGTAAAGGAGCTGTTGTCATTTGAACAGCCATGGTATTCACAATATCGGGACCATGGAAAACAGCGATATCGATACCCATTTGATTTAAAGTATTTGCTAAATTCTTTGCATCTTGTCTGTAATAAGTAATCTCTTGCGTGCTGAACACTTGTACTCCGGATTGCTGCATATGCATAATGCTATTGACCCCTCCCTTTTCCGAAGAGTCCGAAACATATTCTTTATAGGGGTACTCCAACTTGTGGGCTTGGAGATATTCACTGCAAATGACAATCACATCAAAAAGTTCGCTATTTCTATTAAGCACCAAATTTTTTATTAAGGATGTTGGACCGTGTCCTCCATCAATTAATTGGTTAACGATGTGTACTAATACAATCTTTTCCCCCCCTTCAAACTTTCTCTGTCTGCAATCTTTAGAAAGATCGGATAAAAGCACCTGTATCGGTTCATCGGGAGAGGGTCCTAGAAGTTTGTTTTCGGGTACCACTCCTTTGTGAATGCCGTACCATTCTTTGATTTCTTTAAGACCATAAAGGGCGCAGAGAGATTCTTGACCTAAACGATTCAGATCGGTGAAAAATAAGATTCTTTTTGCAATTTCAAAAAGGCGATCTCCATCAGAGGTATCCGCGTTGAGTTCTTTGAAAGACGCATTGACTGTGTCATATAAAGCTTCCATAAAAAGAGCTTCATAAGTTTTCAGTACTTTTGTTGGAAAGAAAGATACAGCTTTCAAGTCTCTATTCTTAAAAAGATCTATATACTGAGTCTTAAATTGCTCATGAGGATAATACTCGGTAATATAAATGAGATGGTTTTCATCGGACAAAGAATCGATAAATCCTGGGATAGAGAGCATGTGAAAAAAATGCGCGCGGCTCATGAAGACATAAATAGCAAGGCGCCCCTTCAGCTGTTCTAAGAAGCCCTGCATACTTTTTTTAACAGGCTCAAAAAAAATGACAGGGATTTCTACTGTTTCCTCCATAGAAGGCAAAGGAATCGCATATTTTAAGGGATACCAAGGATGCATTTCAAAATAGACTTGGGGAAAGATTTTAACAAATTCGTGATGCGTCTTCTTAAAAATCTGCCAATTAGCTGTGAGTTGGATTTGGAACGCTGTTAATTCGCGATAGACCTGCGGTGTTTTTTCGAGGATCTCTGCAATTTCTGCTTCGGTAAAGGTTTTTTCAAAGAGTTGCTGCTGTAGCATACTTGAAAAAGGGATGGGGAGTGATTTTAGATTGGAAAGATTCTTTTTAATTGAGCTTATAAACTGAGGATACTTGTTTTCCAGATCAAGCGCACTTAATGCATTTATAACTGTCGCGGTTTTTAATTCCCGTTGACTTTCAAGGCTCAGAGTTAGTAGATTTTTCTGAAGGGAAAGGATGTGAATCCTACCGAATACGGCCTCGTCAATGTAACGAGTGAGCTGTCTATCGGGAACGTTTTCGTTGGTAACAGCGGCATAGGAACACCCAGGGTTTGGAAGTATTTGCTCTATTCCTTCGCGCAGCCTGCCTTCGACGTAGTCATCAAAAAAAGCATTTAGTAAGTCACCCATACATCCCCTCTTTCACAAGAAGGTATAATGCGGAGGATTAAAGAAAAAGAATAAGTTCTTAAAAACCGTGGCTAATGCCCGAGAGATAAAAGAATAGGTGATTAACACAAGTTGCTAGTACACAACACAAAGGAAAGATTGAATAGCGCAGGTCGCTCAGCCCAATCGGCTGGACTATAACAGCCTAGGGTATCGCCCTAGGTATCAACAAGTTGGGTAGCAGTCTGCATGACTGAAATAGCGGTTGGAAACTACAAGGGTTTACATTTAGAAATATGATGTGCTTTTTTGATTTAATTTTTGCATGTATATATGATTTAAGCCTAATATTGCAGTCCATGCCACCTAAACTGTTTGTGTTATATTCCGGCCCGGTTAGGCTGAGCGACCTTCTACATCACGTTTTTCAGCTCATCACAAAGGACACTTTCTTCTCAGGGTTGTTTTTTCCAATGTCGATACATGCCTTAAGATCATTTAGCTTCTCATCCGTGACGTTAACAACAGTCGCATCAAACACCCTCATCAACACCTCAGTTTCCGCCTCTTCAGGCATCGCATGACTCACAGCAATAATCCAATCGTAATCACTCTTCAGCTTCTCCAAAAGCGCTTGAAACTTCGCCGTCCCTAGTAACTCATTCGCAAAGCGGGAAATCCCCCCCGGAGCAATGCTATCGCCCTCTTTCTGGTGCTGAATCTTCGGCGCCGCCGCTTCCCCTTCCAAATACTGCAAAAGTCCTGGCAACTGGTCGGCTTCAGCCGGCAGGTCAAATGCCACATTCATCATTAAAACGCGAAGCCCCTTTTTCTGAAATAATAAGGCCAAGTTTTTCGAGTAATCAGATCCCCTTCCTTTAGCTAGAAGTAAGGTTTTACTTTTCGTGTCGTTTGAAGAAGAAAGATAGCCCACTACACGTCTTAATGTGTCGAGGTCTTGATCAGCCAACAGAGCTGTCTCACTTGGCGTGTGACGTGTCGATAACCTTCCTGCAACATGCTGTCCTTCGATTTTCAGATTCTCTTCGCTCACATGAAAGCCCGATACAAATTCGCGGCCAAGAACAAACGTTGTGGTCAAAAAACTACCCAAGAAAGCGCCTAAAACAGCAAAAAAAAGGATTCTTGAGGGTTTAGCGTGAATGGGAGCAATCGCTCTATCCACAGGTCCAGATTGACCACTATCAATATTATTTCCGATAATTTTCGATTCGACCAGTTTGGAAACCTCTTCAATCATCTTTTGATTAACATCGAGCTGCAAATCAATCAACATTTCTGCGACCCACTTCTTTGGCAAATTCGACATCTGCACACGTAGGCCAATCTTGTGCTCTTCAATGATGTCCATCTCTTGCTTAAGGTCTTTAAGGCGTGTAGAGATATACTCTGAAAGGTGTTGCTCTAGCAACGTGATTTGCTGTCTGATCAAACCGAGCGTCACACTTTGCAAAGCGCGGATTTTATATTTGGTGAGATCTTCTTTCAATTTAAGTAAGCTGATCGCATTTTTTAAGTGGCTTGCCAAGTGACGCTTTTGCACATCAATTTCACCTTTTAACCGCTCTTGCTCCTTAAGACTGCGGTTATTCTGATCGCGCAATTCGAGGCCCAAACGACTCACGTTGATAATTGCCTGATTACTAATAGAATCATTCAGCACCATACAAAGAGATCCAATTTCAAACTCAGGATTCTCCATTTTGCCTACAATAAACTGATGCTGTAAGCCTTGGGCTTCCAACTCATTCAATTGTCTTGTGTACATCAAATAGAGCTCTTTGGCGGTATTCAAATCAATCCCGTCAAATTCCTTGTCGACGTTTTGCTGATGAGCCAAACGCTCTTCTATGGCCGTTTCGTGCACATTAAAATGGTGGATCAAATTGGTCAAATAGGTGCACAATTGCTCTCGACACTGCTTGACGTCAGCGACATTCTCTTGTGTTTTGGAAAGATCGATCAGCCTCTGAATCCATATCTTAACAAGGTACTTAGGATCTTGGGAGAGTTTGCTATCCAATGGAGGAATGTTTCCTGCGTCGACTTCTGCTAAAATCTTGTTGGCATCTTCTCTATAGCGTTTATTTTGATCCAAATGCGCAATGTGCGTGTCGAAAATTTGCTGAGCAGCTATCTCATCGACGGATGGACTACTTCTCAAGGCCAAATCTAAGCTATCCCCTTGCTGTTTTAGATTGCGTTTTTCCGTTAAGATATGGTTGATGATGGTGGGATCTCCAGGAATTGAGTGACCATCATAGTACGCATATCCATCATCATTTCCTTTCTGGAGCCGTTTCATCTCAAAATCAAGATTGAGTAATTTCTGCTGAAAATTGTTTTGTGTTTCCGTGAGGAAGTCCATTGCGATTTTAGAATTGGCAAATCCAATGTTTTTCATGTCATCAGACAAGTTGGTAATATGTCCTTCCATCATTTCTTTGAGCTTATCTCCGATCTCATCTTGACGCTGTTCAAGATAAGCAATCTGTGATCCAATGATGCGGTTTTGCTCGGCTTTCAGAAAGTCTTTGTAGACAAGCATCAATGTATTCACCACAGCGACAGCTGTGTGACGGTTGCGGTGAGAAAATTTAATACTGATCAGATTTTTGTCTAAAACATCAGGTTGTACAGTGAGCAATTTAGCAATATTGTTAGCGGCTTTAGGAAGAGGTGATAAGCTAATCGAAAACGGTTGATTTTTTAAACTTTGGTTATTAAGGCGAACGAGAGTGAATTCGTAATTTTTTCCTTTAAACGGAACATCGAGTTTTCCGGTTTGACGCTCTTTTGAATCGCACAGTTCAAAGGTCTCCTCATCGATAAACTTAATACATAGCGATGAAGGGACTTCTTCCGGATAAAACACTTCATGCGCTTGCAAGGTTGGTGTAATGTCATCCAGAGAAGGGTGCTGCCACAAATTAAATAAAGCGTATTCATTGATCACGTTACCTTGAATGCGGCTCCAGTAACCTGATGAAGGGGCATTTGCAGGATGAATAGTCGCTTGATAACCTAAGCGTCGAACAATTTCTTCACTGACGGTTCTCGATTTCAACAAAGAAATCGAGTCATCATTTCCACCACCAGTCGATCCTAGAAAAAAGGAGAGTGATGAACCAGCGGAATTGACTCGGGATTTATCTCTAAATGTTGCTTCTGCAATATATTCAATCGGGTTTGTCAATGTATTCAAAACGGCTAAAATGGAACAAATCATCATTCCATAAAAAATCTTGGCTTTATTTCGTCTACAGATGGCTATAATATCGGAAAAGGAAATAATAAAATTGTCATTTCTATGATTTTTATCAGTCATTCCCTAGTTCCTTTTAAAAATTTGATAAGCTTCATATCCGACAGGAATATAGGTAATACTTGGCATTAGCTGCGCAATAAAACGGTTCCACTGGGTAATTGGTTTTTCTGAAACATACACAGTGTCTCCAGGCATCAACAACAAGCTGTCGTTAGGCAAATGAATGATGTGCTGCCAGGAAAGGACATAAATTTTGGGACATTTTAAGTTCCCGCGAATCACTTGAATATTATTCCTGTTACCTGTGTAAGGGATGCCACCTGCTTGAACAAGCGCTTCACGTAGCGACATGAATCCATAAGGTAAAAAAATCGGGCGCGGCGAACCGATCTCACCCATCATCATCACAGCTGAGTCTGCAGGATTGGCAATGTAGATTTTATCTCCGCCTCGCATGACAACATTCTGAGTCATATCGCCTTCGTTGATCAACTTGTGCATGTCCACGGCCACAGGTCTTCCTTCCCTGAGAAGATAGCTCATAAAAAAGTTGGCAGGCGTTGGGATATGAGATTTAGCAATAACTTCATAAAGGCGAATTTTTCCATCTAGAGGCACTGTGGGGGCTCCAACCAGCCCGGTGAGTTCCACTTTCCTGGAAAGACGATCTCGATAACTTACAAAGACTTCGACGTCTTGAACTTGCTCCTGAAACACCTCTGTAATCTTTCTTCTCGCTTCTTCAAGCGTCAGCCCTAAAATGTTAACTGGGGGAACGTCAGGAAGGCTTACTTCCCCGTCGATCACGCGGAATCCTCCAGTTGCTTCATTGATAAACTGCATGGAATTCATAAGGTCTTTTCTCGACGGATGATAAACGGTGATGTTCAGGATGTCATCTTCAGCAATCACATCACGGTATTCACACATCGCCTCTTCCGGTATTTCATCGACTTCGATGCCTTCCATCTCTAAAATAGCAAATTTACCCTGACGAATAGTGTAGGAGTCCATGACGAATTCATCGGCGCCCATGACAGCGTAGTCATGACAAGGCTGGGAACACGACGCGCAGAGAAAAAGAATGCTGAGAATTAATAATGAACGCATGTAAGTAATACCTCTTAAGAAGAGATCATTTTTACTCTATTTGAGGTTAAAGCTAAAGCTTTTTTGTTTCTAAGATTATTTCCAATAAAACTTTTGGCTACTGAAGATTTTCTTTATCCAGCTTGGGGAATTAATTGTTGCTCGTCCTAGCTGATATCCCAGCCATTTTGCCAATGTTTGGGCAAACGCATAAGGCAGCAAAAGAGGCTTTTCTTGCGCGAGTTTTTTTATCATCGCGCTTACATAAGAGGCGCCTTGTTTGTTATCTGAACTCTCGCAATTCAGAAGATCGCCGTACTGCTTTCTTGCGATGCCTGTATCGTAATAGCGTTGAAACTCTTGAACAAGTGTATATGCATGAGAATGCTTAACGCGTGCCTCTGCCTGGTAAGCAATGTGGTGGCCTTTTCGAAGCAACATCGCTGTAGCAACGGTGTCTTCCCCAAGTAACACCTCCTGAAATCCCCCCACCTCATCCAGAGCTCTATTCAAATAAGCCGCGCAAGAATCAGAACAAAAAAAGGTGTACACACCATAAAAAGAAAGATCGTCAATACTACGCATATGACTCACTTCTGGATAGTTAAAGTGGCGAGGAAATGCCTCAAAAAAGGAAGCCCCATCATGAGGCAGTTGGCGTGCGTAAGCGATAGAAGCTTTCCCCTCAACAATAGGTTGCACCAATTTCTCTAAAACATTCTGATCCTCGGCAATCGCATCTGCGGTGACCATGATAACGATGTCGGTTCCTAAGTGTTTACGTGCTTTTTCTCTTGTGAGGCCGTGATTAAATTCGTGACGAGGGATTACAACTACTTCTGCTCCAAGGCTTTTCGCTTTAACAACCGTCCCGTCATCTGACGAGGAGTCGATAATCAGAATGCGCGGCTTGAGCGCAGAAGCGAGTAAAGGTGCCAGGCACCGTTCAAGATATTTTTCTGAATTTAATGTGGGGATAGCAACCCCGATGCTTACTTGATTCATAGGCTACTTTTATATATAATGGATGATTAAAAGAAAATAAGGAAGACTATGCGTATTATCAGTGGCCTCTATAAAAATCGAAATATCCTCGCTCCCAAAGGGGACATTGCTCGTCCTACTGCCAGCCTTCTACGAGAAGCTCTATTCAACATCTGCCAAGGCTACATCGGAGATGCCGTGTTTTTAGACTTGTTTGCAGGTTCTGGGGCGATGGGATTGGAAGCGTTGAGCCGTGGGGCCAGTAAAGCCACCTTCATTGACAACACGAAAGAGTGTGTACGCTGTATTGAAGCCAATATTGAAGCTTTGGGAATTGAAAAACAAGCAGACGTTTTAATGGGGAATGTTTTTCTATTGTTAGAGCGTTTGATTCAAAGAGGCAGAAAATTTGATATGATTTATGCAGATCCTCCTTATGATGCGGTTGTGAAAATCAAAGACGAAGAAATTTTCTATAGCGGACTCGTTGTCAAGATGGTGGATGAAGGGAATTTGTTAAAGGATGGCGGGTATCTTTTCATTGAAGACTCTAAGCAGGCGCGGCAGGAAATTGAGAGCTTGAAGACCATCGAGTTTGTGGGTACGCGGGCGATGGGAAGGTCAGTGCTGCATACGTATAAAGCTGTTAGTAGTCACGCGTAGGGCGCGATTCAACACAAAGACACAAAGACAGGAAGACACAAAGAAGAAAAGAAGAAAAGAAGAAAAGAAGAAAAGAAGAAAAAGAAGAAAAAGAAGAACAAAATATGAAGGATCGGGCAAGATACGCAGGATAGGTGGAGACTGTCCATTTTTTTGTGTAAATGATTCCAATCATGTATCGAAACCTAACCTGTCGCCGTAAGCGATCGGTAAATGGGAGACGATTGTTTTCCATCCGTGCACCGGCATAGTCCATTTTTTGGACACATCACGTACCACTAAAAAAAGCATTTTCACCAAAGACTCATCCACTTCATTCTGTAGAAGTTGTTCGAGCATGCCTCCAGCTAATCTTTGAAGAAGACCATTTTTACCTGTGGGGCTATCGGTAGTTTTGCACTTTTTTAATTCTGCTTTAAGATCAAAATCTTGAGAAATTGCCGTTTTGCGTTTTCCTTGTGTAAATTTTTCTAGCCGCTTCACTTCCGCTATCGCTTCGGATTCCGCTTCATTTTTTCTCTTGAAGGATAAATTATCCTGTCCTCCAAAATTGATTTACACAAAATTCTGCACACTCCCGATAGGTGGCACCACTTATCTTGCCCGGCCCTTTATATTCTGTTCTTCTTTGCGTCTTCGTGTCTTTGTGTTGAATCTCGCCCTACGCGTTGCTACTTACAGTGCTCCTGCGATGCATGCCCGCACGGACACTTGGGGGCGTAATCTGTCACATAGTAACCCGTTCCCTTAAATACAACTCCCACGCCACCACCAAAGCCACGCTTCAAATCACCCTTACCGCAGTGTGAACACTGCTTTAAGGGCTCATCCGTGATCTTTTGCAGCACTTCACTTTTAGACTCACAATGCGTGCAGTAATAGTCATAGGTCGGCATGCTACATCATTCCGCCCATTCCACCCATTCCGCCCATTCCGCCCATTCCACCCATTCCGCCCATTCCACCCATTCCACCCATACCTGCTTGCGCATGGTTGGATTTCGGTTCTGGCTTATCAGTAATCATCACAGCTGTTGTCCACAGTAATCCTGAAATAGACGCCGCGTTAATGAGCGCTGATTTTGTCACACGCACGGGATCCACAACCCCTGCTTTCAATAGGTCTGTGAACTCATCCGTTAGCCCGTTATAGCCAAAAGCTCCTTTCGCTTCATAAATCTTCTCTGCAATCAAATTGCCTTGTTTACCACAATTTGATGCAATCGCAATCGCAGGAGCAAAAGCTGCTTGTCTAATAATTGCAACACCAATAGCTTCATCGCCAACAAGCTTCAGGTTATCTAAACATCTTACGGCCCTCAACAAAGCAACCCCGCCGCCAGGAACAATCCCTTCCGCAACAGCCGCTCTTGTGGCATGTAAAGCATCCTCAACGCGCGCTTTCTTTTCTTTCAGCTCAGTTTCTGTTGCTGCTCCCAAATTAATGATCGCAACACCCCCCACAAGCTTCGCAAGGCGTTGTTCGAGTTGCTCTTTTTCATAATTAGAAATAGACGGCTTAGCCAGAGCAGTTTTGATTTGCGCGATCCGTTCTTTTACTGCACTTTCAGCGCCGGCACCATCAACAATCGTTGTGTCATCTTTGCTGACTTTTAATGTTTTGGCTTTGCCAAGTACTTCTAATCCAACATTTTCAAGAAGAAGGCCTGCCTCATCACTGACGACGGTAGCTCCTGTTAAAATGGCGATATCTTGAAGCATATCTTTACGGCGATCGCCAAAGCCAGGTGCTTTCACGGCACAAAGAGGAAGTCCCCCTTTAAGCTTATTCACCACCATTGTTGTCAGCGCTTCACTATCGATATCTTCAGCAATAATCAATAAGGGTCTTGCACCATGTTCCATGACCTTTTCTAGGATTGGCACTATCTCTTTAACACCCGAAATCTTTTTCTGGATGAGCAAGATAGCCACATTGCTTAACTCGACGGTCATGTTTTCCGGATTCGTAATAAAGTAAGGAGAAAGGTAGCCTTTATCGAATTGCATTCCCTCGACGACATCAAGCGTTGTATCAATCCCTTTTGCTTCCGCGATTGTAATGATCCCATCTTTTCCTACTTTCTCCATTGCTAGAGCAATCATAGAGCCGACTTCGTGATCATTATTCGCTGAAATTGTGGCAATCTGCTTAATCTCTTCTGAGCTATTGACAGGTGAAGCGAGTTTTGTCAATTCTTTGCACATCGCATCTACAGCGATTTCCATGCCGCGCTTAACAACCATCGGATTTGCACCCGCAGCAACACTTTTAACGCCAGCAGCCACAATCTCTTCTGCTAGAACAATCGCTGTCGTTGTACCGTCACCTGCGATATCAGATGTTTTTGCAGCCACTTGCTTCACAAGTTGTGCGCCCATGTTTTCGAATTTATCTTTTAATATAATCTCTTGAGCAACGGTCACACCATCTTTTGTAGAAAGCGGAGATCCAAGTCCTTTATTGATCACGACATTACGCCCTTTTGGACCAAGTGTCACTTTGACTGCTTTGGCAAGGGTGCGCACACCACGTAGAATTGACTTCTGCGCTTCTTCTCTAAATTGTAAGATTTTTGACATAAATGAAGCTCCTCATCGTGTGTAAATTAAGAAAGAATTCCGAGAACATCATCTTCGGACATAATGAGATACTCTTCAGTTGTTGTATCGCCATTCTTGACTTCTGTGCCTGAATAAGAACTAAAAAGAACGCGGTCGTTCACTTTCAGGTTCATCGGTTCATGCTTGCCATCGTCGTTGATCTTGCCTGGACCTGCAGCGATGACTACGCCTTCTTTTGGTTTCTCTTTTGCTGTTTCTGGAAGAAGGATGCCACCTTTAGTAGTTTGGGCTTTTGATCGTTGAATCAAAACACGGTTACCGAGGGGTTTAATTTTTGGATTCATAGTCAAGACTCCTGTTTGAAATAAGTGATTTAGAAGGCGATTGTAATTTAGGGGTACTTATCTGTCAAGATAAGAGATGAAGTTTTTAGCAGTTAAGAATTAAATCTGCTAAAAGAAAAAAAACACCACAACTACAAAGAGAAGGCTAGGCCGATTTTCTCCCACAGAGACCGCAGAGACCACAGAGAAAAAAGAGGAGATTCTTTAAAACTTCTCAAGGTAAAGACATTTTAAATACTAAAAAATTAAATGTCTTTATCATGAGAAGCGTTAAAGAATCTCCTCTTCTCTGTGGTCTCTTTGATCTCTGTGGTGGAAAATCAGCCCACAACTTAGACGTCGCTGCCTTCGATTTCTACAAGGTCCTCATGATAGTACTGTCGCTCATCCAACTCACCTTCGTTCTTAGCGATATAGACCGCACAAACAGCATCTCCAAGGACATTCAGGATGGCCGACCCCATTTCGCGAATACGATCAATTCCTGCCAGAAGAGCAAGCCCTTCAATTGGAAGACCTACAGCAGAAAAAACAACACCCAGCATAATGAATCCTGTTCCAGGAATCCCCGCGGCCCCAATTGCTGACAGCGTTGCCGTCACAACAATCGTTAAAATGCTTTGCCAACCCAGATCAATTGAATACGCACGAGCAACAAAAAGAGCGCTCATTCCCTGAAAAATAGCCGCTCCATTCATATTGACTGTCGACCCCAAAGGCAGCACAAAATTGGTAATGTTTTTTGAAACACCTAAATTTTTCTGAACACAATGCATCGACACAGGAAGCGTGGCCGAGCTACTTGCTGTTGAGAAAGCCATCATGATGGCATCTCCCATTCCACGGAAAAACGGCCATGGATTCAATTTAGCAAGCAGCGTCAAAATGCCGCAAAAGACAAGAATCACATGCACGAGGCAGGCGAGATAGTAAACTGCTAGAAATTTTAATAAGGGATAGAGGACCGTCACGCCAAAGGTGCCTGTCACCCAAGCCATAATCGCAAACACGCCGACAGGAGAAAACTCCATGATGATAGATGTAAGGCGATACATGACATCCGCTAAAGACTCAAGCAGTTCCAATAAGGGTCTACCTTTTTCCCCAGCAAAATTGATGGAGAGTCCCAAAAACAAAGAGAAGACAATAATTTGCAGGACATTCCCTTGAACGAGCGACGCCATAGGATTCACAGGAATTACGGAAAGAAGAATTTCACCAAGAGCGGGCGTGTTTTGATCTTTAAGCGTGCCTGTAAATTCAAAACCTAAGCCATCACCGACAGCAAAAAACTTAGCAAAAACAAGTCCAATAAGAATAGCAATGATTGTTGTGCTCAAATAGAGGACCAGCGTTTTAAATCCCACTCTTCCTAGTTTTTGCGGATCGTGGATATTGGTAATGCCGACTGTCATAGAAGAAAGAACAAGCAGAACAATGATCATGTTGATCAAGCTCAGAAAAACTTGCCCCACAGGCTTCAAATACTCCGCTTGAGGTCCCAAAATAAGGCCCGCCACAACCCCAAAAAGAAGTCCAATTAGTATTTTTAACCACAATTTCATTATTAATTTCCTACTCAATGCTAGAGTTCGTTCAACCTAAAAAAAGCAGTTAAAGGCGGCAAATTAACACAATTTCTTAAGCCATAATTGCTTCCTGCAGGGGTGGCCTTTCACCACAAGGGAATGGTCAACCCCCTTTCGAAAACGATTCTGACTCAAGATCTTATATTACTTTGTCACCTTAAACTGCCTTTCTAGGTTTAACAGCGTACTAATACACTGTCAAGATTAAAGTCTGCAACTTATTGAAAAGTTGGACGGGATCCATTTACATCTGGCGAATGATATCTGCTTTTGTCTTTCTAATAAACGTTTTCCATTCAGTTTCTCCGGCAACGATCGTCAATTTCATCTTTAACCAGACAATCGGTAGGGAGCATTTCATTGCTGGCGGAAGTTTGACTTTATCTTTTTCTGTGCAAACTAACATTTCCGCTCCGGCTGCTTCGCTTTCCCCCACAAATTTTTGGAAGAGCTTCCAATCAAAAGGCATGTGATCAGGAACAATGTGGCTGGCCACAACCACCGCTTCTTCTTTCATCACTGTCTGCTTAAAATTATCGGGCTGAGCAATTCCGCAAAAAATTCCCACTTTTTTATTTTTAAGAGCTGTTGCTAAATTGCCGACGAAATTGCACACACTATCCACTTCCATCTTCGTCCCCACAACAGGAGCTGTTGTATGGGTAGCGATGATTTTTTTAGTCTCCTCAAACAATTCTTGGCTGTTGACATGATTAAGCACAATTAAACTGGCCCTAGAAAGAGAGCTTAAGCTCTCACGGAGCATGCCTCGTGGGAGAAAATGACCTTGCCCGAACGGGTCAGCCATGTCCATCACCACAACATCGACATCACGCGCCAAATGACGATGCTGCATGCCATCATCAAGTAAAATCAACTGCGCTCCCGCCTTTGCAGCAAAGTCCGATGACTTGTGTCGATCTTTGCCTACTATCACAAAAGCTTTCGGCAGTTTTTCTGCGATAAGATAAGGTTCATCCCCACAATAAGAAGCCGGATGGATGGGACCGTTCCCTTGACTGAGAATAATCGGGTTATCTAATTTTTCAGCCTGCGAGCGGTAGCCTCGCGAAAGCACAGCAATTTTAAAGTCCGGATAAAATTCTTGAGCAATTAAAAGAGTGAGGGGTGTTTTGCCCGTGCCCCCTGCCACAATATTGCCAATGCTAATGACCATAGGAACAGGCGGCATATAGCGGCGGAGCACGCCATGGTCAAAAGCCCAATTGCGGCAAAGAACAACGAATTGATAAACCCAGCTCAGCATCCTCAGGATAATACGAAGAAAGCTCGCGAGAAAACCTTTGCGTTTTCCTTTAATGACTTCGATCAGATACAGTTCTAGATTCATTTAAGAGGGATTCCTTGTTGGCAAAGAGGTGATATTCCACGAGTTCGATAATGATGTGAATGGCTGCCATGTGAGCCTCCTGAATACGATCAGAAGTGGGGAATCCATCAATAAGGAGTTCTGTATCCGCAACTCCTTTTAGCTTCCCACCATTTTTCCCGAGAAACGCGATCGTTTTCAGATTAAGTTCCGCTGCTTTTTCCATCGCTTTCACAATATTAGGAGAATTGCCACTGGTGGTGAGACCGATAAAAATATCGCCGGGCTTTCCATAAGCTTCGACTCCGCGAGAGAAGATCTGATCGAATCCTAAATCGTTTCCGACACACGTGATATGACCCGGTTCAGATAAAGCGATTGCTGGCAGCGCCTGGCGGTGGCTGCGAAAAAAGCCCGTCAGTTCCTCGGCAAAATGGGAAGCGTCGCACAAGCTGCCGCCATTCCCTGCAATAATCACTTGGTTACCCGCTCGAAAACAGTCAGCAATCATTAAAGCAGCTTCTTCCATAAAATCAATTGATTTTGGTAGCTTTAACTGCTCAACGGCACGGATACTATCATTCACTGACTGCAATAATTTTTGCTTCATGGTAAAACCTGGTTATAATCTCTAATGACTCTACCTTGTTTTCTGATTAGATTCAAGTTCTCTAGGTGCATTTACCCCTTTCCCGTTCCTTTTTTCGTGCCCATGCCCCATGCCCATGCCTGTGCCCGATTTCTTCTTTTCCCCTTTTATTCCTATTATCCTGCTTTGCTTTTCTCAGTGTTTAAATTTATGCTTTTATGTTATTTCTCGTAACACACCCTTTAAAAAGGACTTTACATGATTGGAACACTCTCCGGCGTCATCGTTGCCCTCATCCTCTACTTCTATCCACTGCCTACCGAAGACCATTCTAATCTAAATTCCCTTGCTTTTATTTTCGTTGGACTTGCAGCCCTTCTTCTTTTTATCCAATTTATTTCGTTGTTTTTTTCCTGGATCCCTTTACAGCAAGCAGAGCAAAACACCTCTTCCCACATCCTAACCTTATTCAAGTCCGATCTCAAATTGCGTGCTGCGACCGCTTGGCTTGTGGTTTTTAATCTTGCCTCCCTCTTGATCGCCATCCACCCCCCTTTCTTTAATGTTGTCAATAAAACGGTTTTGATTGCGATCTGGATACTTCTTTTTGGGATCTCTATCGATAGTTTATTTTATTACTTTAAAAGAACAATGAATTATTTTAATGCGTTTGGCGCCGTGCATATGTTTGCTCAGGCCGGCGAAAACTGCATTAAACAAGAGCGTGAAGTGGATTTGTGCGATTGGCTAGACGCGTTGACCGAAGTTGCTGTCAAGGGTGCTCAAAGCAATAATTCACCTCTGTGTGTCAACGCCTTAAATAAAATGCAACGATTAGGACGTAATTTTTTAGAGTCTTCAAAAAGTATAGGGCATAGCTCTCAGGATGCCCAAACAAAAGAATTTGGTATCACAGATAAAATTAGTTATACACTCTTTAATCTTTTTCAACGCATGGATCTTATCAATGAAAAGGTCGTCGATAAAAAGATGGAAATTGCCAGCAATCATAGTGTCACAAACATGGGGAAACTCGCCATCAGCTCCGCTAAATGCGATATGTCCATCGCTGTCCACCCTCTGCATTATTTGCGCCTGTTTGCCGGCAGGGCTCAAAATAAAGGAATGGCTGACGTGGGTGTCAGAGCTTCATTAACACTCTTGGAAGTGGCTAAGACTATATTAAATGAAATTGATGTCACCTATTTGGAAATCAAAGAACCTTTTTTAAGTATTGTGGGGGGATTAGAGGAAATTGCCAAAGAGGCGTTTAAACAAGAAAAATCGACTTCGATCAAAGTCTTGATGGATCCTTTTATTCAGCTGAGAGCGCTTTTTAAATCAGAGAAAGTTGTTTCTCACCAAGATACACCTGTCATTATTCTTGATATTGACCGTGTTTTAGTGGAGTTCCAAACGCTCGAAACGGTGCTTCAAATGATGCCAGCAATGCCTCCAATACCGAATGTTGCTGACGAGAAAGGGATGGGCGCTTCAAGTGCGTAGCCTGTCCCGGCTTAGTGGGTGAAAGCTGACAGTATTTCAATTTGAGGCTGCTCCGTTTTTAAATACTGTTAGATTTCAAGCATTAGACCGAGACTGCCGGGCTACGCACTTTTTTAGCTATGACTTATTGCGAAATTACCCTTTTCCACCGCTGCCGTTATATTTAAGAACGTGCGCTAAGAAAGCTTTTAAAGCAAACGTGAACTTAGTTCCTCTTCTGATTTTATTCGATAAATTATTTGGGTTTAACTTCAAGACACCAACTCCTGTGTTGTCTGTTGTCACTGCATCCGGTTCTACCAACACTTTATGCATAAGTCTTTCAAAAATGCTTTGTTTCTTAACTTTTGGAATATGAGTGGCACGCTCTAAAGCAAACTTAGCCACCACACCGCCGCTGACTATCCCTGTTCTGTCTTTTGCACTTAAACACCCTAGGGACATTTTGATCCCCATTTTATTTAAAGCCAATACAAGGTCTTCGGCTAAATCATGACCAAATTCTTCTTTTTCTATCCTTTCTCTAATTCCTTCAAGCTGTTCTTTTTGTTCGGAACTCAAACCCAGCTGGTAAAGGGCCATATCAAAATAACCCATCTGGTAGCCTTTTAGGGGTTTACCTGTAACAGAGATATTAAAATAAGAACATTTTAAAGTGGCTCTCCTTCCCTCGGCGCCTGAATCTTTTGGGGGAATATGAAGATTCCCGTCCTTATCGACAAATGGACCTTTTTTATCGTAAATAATTTCCTTACCACTAAACTCCTTTAAAATTTCCGCAAAATCGGTCATCTCATTCTTTTCATCATGCATCCATCCTGTTTCATCTAATTTACTTTTGCTGGGATTCAACAATCCTACCTGCGCCATTATGAACGTCGAGCCATCCTTCAAATCACTACGTTCGCTGTCAACCTGGGCCATCACCAATTGCAAAAGTTGATCACTCAGTCGCAAGCGGCGTTTTTCCTCGATTGCCTGAATGGGTGTTACTCCATCTGCCGCACTTCCAAAACTTTCGCTGCTTAATTTCATATCTTGAAACTCTTTGATGGCATATTGAACCCCTTCTCTTGCTTTTGGCTTAAGAGGTGTGTAAGCTCCAAAAATCAATTTTAGAATACCGCTATTTTTTTTACCCTTCGTCAGCTCCTTTAATCCCTCTATCTTTCTATCGATTTTTGCATTTCGCGCCATTTGATCGTCTAGTGGCTGACCGTTTAATTGTTCCGGAGTTCTACGATCTTTAGTGGCTCTTATATCCTTAATCTCTTGCAAATTAGTGAAACCATTCGTCATATCACTCACGACACCAACGCGTAAAAATTCAATCGATCCTTTCGGAGTAAAAGTTAGGGGGTCTATTTCAGCTGTATAAATTTGTCGCCGCATATTGACAGGAATCGCGGTATACTTACTTACCGCATCCTCATAGGTGGCAGAGATCTTAATTAAATCGCGAAAATAATTCGATCCAATCCAAGCTGCTCCTTCTTCTATCTGTGGTTGCTGCATTGCTTCTGTATGGCTGATATTTTTAGCTTTTTGGTTGTAATACTCACGTCGAAAATCTTCTAAAAAAGTCCCAGAACCACCTTGGAGGTGATCACTTTGCCTTGTACTCATCTCTTTAGCTGTCGCTACGACATTAATCCTTTCAGTAACTGTTGACCCCAAACCATCTCCTAAGCTTCTCGTTACGTTAGCGTGCTTCATGGCTTTATTTTCTGGCATTTTGACTCCACTTGAGATTGACTGACGGGCACCTACAGCTTTCTTGGTATCGCCTGTTATTTGTTCTTCTGTAAGGAGAGTTATTGACCTCTCATCCAATGACGGAGGATCTACA
>Ga0105045_10000234_pt1 | contig 36682 bp, 31 predicted proteins | sample MAT02_FD_78089 | JGI IMG/M metagenome (GOLD analysis project Ga0105045, IMG submission 78089) | Freshwater microbial communities from Lake Fryxell liftoff mats and glacier meltwater in Antarctica - MAT-02 (megahit assembly) | ecosystem: Environmental > Aquatic > Freshwater > Ice > Liftoff...
AATACCCATATCGCATTGAGCAACCCCTCGCTAATATCACCCGGTTGCCAGCTGGAACAGGCTTGGAGTACCACCCGCACCGCAGGACTAATTTGACTGGCATAAAAATGGGCGGCATATTTTGGCAAACGGAAAATATCCATCACGCCATGATAGCAAATTCTATCGCCAGCACCGAATTGCACATGGGTGTTATAATCAAAGGCACACCAGCCAATCGCCCCAGACACTTTTTCATTCGCACCCGCCAAATTTTGCACTTTCACATGGCGCATAGCATGTTCGATTTTGCGTTCCTCACCATCATACGACTTGGTGGGGTACATATGTCCGTTAAACTCGGTCACGAGCCATGGGGAATAAGTCGGTTCTATAATACCGTTGGAAAAATCGTTCATGGTATAGACATCTTCTAAAAATTCACTATCGCTCAAATAGCGCACACCACCCGTTGGGCGGGTATTATCCAGTTCACGCGCCAATGTGTTGGTATCACAATAAAAATCGTGGTCGTCTTGGCTTTCGTTGATACGCACACCCCAGATAATGATGGATGGATGATTCCAATCGCGTTCTATCATCACGCGCAAATCGTTTTTAGCCACCAATTTCCATGCGTCATCACCGATATGTTGCCAACCGGGAATTTCTTCAAACACCAGCAAGCCAATTTCGTCACACCGATTCAAAAAATACGTGCTTTGTGGATAGTGCGATGTGCGGACGATATTGCATCCTAGCTCATATTTCACAATATCGGCATCTTTTTGTTGCAACCGTGCCGATGCCGCCGCCCCAATATACGGGTAGGTCTGATGCCGATTTAGCCCGCGCAATTTGACCCGTTCCCCATTGAGAAAAAATCCATCGGCTCGGAATTGTGCCTCGCGGAATCCAAAGCGGGTGCGGATTTGGTCTACCAACACCATTGGGGTATTGGGTGCTTCTACCCCTAAATCCACCACACAGGTATATAAAACAGGGTTGTCCATTGACCACAAATCAAATGTGCCTTTGGGGAGTGTGAGTGTCCTTTTCATCAGGCTTTTGGCGGGTATAACCAATTCGGTGCTACTGGCAAATTCGGTATCCCATTCACCATCAAATTCGGCGCTAATATACACTTTATGGGGTATATCGGTAGTATTTTTTATCCACACATCCACCTCTGCGTAGGCATGGGCGGTGAGGACATCATGCGTGCGAATCCGTGTTTTTTCGATATAGCACGGCGCGACATAACGCAGATGCACATCCCGATAAATCCCACCAAATGCCAAATAATCCACCATAAACCCAAATGGGGGAATATCGGGGCGCTCGGTAGAATCTAGCGATACTTCTAACAGATTATCGCCATTTTCTTGCACATAATCGGTTATATCAAACGAAAATGGCACATACCCGCCTTTGTGTTCTGGGAAGGTGTGTCCATTGAGTGTGACCGTTGTCCCCATCATCGCGCCGTCAAAATCCAACAGCAACCGTCTGCCATTGAGGGGTTCTGGCAGGGTAAAATGTTTGCGATAGGTGCTAATAAACTGATAGTCTGCATCATCAAAATTCCGATGTGGGACAAGTTTGTTGGTATGGGGCAAAATCACCCGCTCAAAGGCGCTATCTGGCATATTGCCTGCCACTTTTTGGGGGATAAACAACCAATCATGATTAAAAAGGTGTGTGCTACGCATAAAATTTTCTCCTATAAATGATATTGAGGTGGCATTGCCTAAGCATCTATCGCCGTGACCAAAATCGGCTTATTTTTGGTGATAATCACGGTGTGTTCGTATTGAGTCGCCAAACTGCCATCACTGGTCTTAAGTGTCCAGCCATCAGGCATCGTCATAACCACCCGTGTGCGTGTGGATAAAAACGGCTCTAATGTCACCACGCCATTTTCTTCTAATTTTTGGCGCATGGTGCGGTTATACCAGTTGGGGATAGACGGTGCTTCATGAATCCCACGCCCAACACCATGCCCGCCAAGTTGGTCGAGTACCTGATAGCCGTTGCGGACGATGAATTTTTCCACCGCACGCCCCACCTCAAAGACAAACATACCCGCCTTTGCCGTCTCGAATGCCACATCAAACGCCGCACGGGTAGTATCTAACATTTTTTGGCGTTCTGGGGCAATCGGGGGCATACAAATACTCATGCCACAATCTGCCCAATAGCCGTCTTTTTCTGCTGATACATCTATATTGACCAAATCACCTGCTTGGATAATTTTATCCTTGCTAGGGATGCCATGCGCCGCCTCATCGTTGATACTAATGCACGTATGACCAGGGAAACGATAAGCCAAGATGGGGGCAGAACGGGCTTTGTGCTTTGCCAAAAAACTAGCCCCAATCGTATCGAGTTCCGCCGTAGACATACCGACTTCGGCGTGTTCTATCATGTGCTGAAGGGTGAGTCCACAAATGCGACCAATCGCCATGATTCCCATCAGGTCTTTTTGATTGCTAATGACCATAATAACGAATTCTTTCCGTTTACGCGGTTATCTATATCTAAAATATCGTCTCCGATTTTACCTCATTTATCCCCACTTGTGATATGTGCCATGTTCCAATTGAGGGTTATTTTTCGTTTATCATAAAATAGTGAAAATGCTCACAAAAAACTCATTGGCAAACAACCAGAACTATCAGCATAATGAGTTATGGGAGTGGTACTATATCATGCAAACACATTTACCCTAATATAAGGAGCAACTATGGACAATTTATCGGGGCGGATTTGCCTCGTAACAGGTGCAACCAACGGCATCGGTGAAGTAACCGCGTTGGAACTCGCTCGTATGGGCGCAACAGTGGTGATTATTGGACGCAATGAAGATAAGGCAAAAGCGACTATAGCCAAAATAAAATCGGCGGTAGCAAACGCGGATGTGGATTATCTGATTGCCGATTTATCGCTCATGCGTGATGTCAAACGAGTGGCAGAGGCGTTTCGTGCCAAATATTCCCGTTTGGATGTCTTGGTCAACAACGCAGGAATGGTGTTTGATAAACGCATCGCCAGCGCAGAAGGATTAGAGATAACCTTTGCGCTCAATCACATGAATTATTTTTATCTCACAACCTTGTTGCTGGATATGCTCAAAGCCAGTGGCACATCATCGCAAAAATCGCGGGTGGTGAGTGTCTCATCGGGGGCGCACCAACTCGGCACACCCAATTTTGACGATTTGCAATTCGAGAAAAAATACAGCTCATTTCGGGCGTATGGTCAAAGCAAGATGATGAACATTTTGTTCACCAATGAACTTTCACGCCAATTGACATCAGAAAATGCGAATGTCACCGCCAATTCACTTCATCCAGGGGCAGTAAAAACGGGTTTTGGTGCTAATAGTTCAGGCATCATGCGCTCCCTGATTTCGTTGGTGCGTCCATTTTTTCTCACACCCGAACAAGGCGCACAAACATCTATTTATCTGGCGAGTTCCCCAGAAGTTGAAGGGGTCTCTGGTAAATATTTTTCCAAATCAAAGCCTACCAAAACACATAAAAATGCCGATAATACTGCTTTACAAACGCAATTATGGGCATACAGCCAAGATACCCTCAAAAAATTGGGATTAGAGGCATAATAATGATGCATGAGCGAGTTTGTATGGTGACTGGGGCAACCAACGGCATTGGCGAAATTACCGCGTTGGAACTCGCTCGCATGGGCGCAACCGTGGTGATTATCGGGCGCAATGAAGCAAAGGCACACGCGACCATTGCCAAAATAAAATCGGCGGTGGCAACTGCCGATGTGGATTATCTGATTGCCGATTTATCGCTCATGCGTGATGTGAAAAAAATAGCAGAGGCGTTTTTTGCCAGCTATGCCCGTTTGGATGTGTTGGTCAACAACGCGGGTCTCATGGTAGAAAAACGCATCCTCACCGCAGAGGGATTAGAAATGACCTTTGCCGTTAACCACATGAGCTATTTCTATCTCACCCACTTGTTGCTAAATACGCTCAAAGCTAGTGGCACACCCTCACAAAAATCGCGGGTGGTCAATGTATCATCTGGCATACATCAAATCGGGAAATTTGGTCTTGATGCCATACAGCTAGAACACGGATACAACTCATTTAAGGCATATCGGCAAAGCAAGATGATGAATATTTGGTTCACCAATGAACTCGCCCGCAGGTTAGCATCAGAAAATGCCAATGTCACCACCAATTCGCTCCATCCGGGGACAGTCCGCACCAATTTTGGGGCGGGGGTTAAAGACATGAATGGCATCGTGCTATCGCTCATAAAACCATTTTTTACCACACCAGAAAAAGGCGCACAGACCCAAATTTATCTGGCGAGTTCTCCAGAGGTAGAAGGGGTCTCTGGGGGATATTTCGCTAAATCTAAGCCAGCCAGAACCAACAAACATGCCGATAATACCACCTACTGGTCACAACTCTGGGCGTATAGCGAGGCGATAATCCAAAAACTAGGATTAGAGGCAGAATAAAAATACCCGCGCAAATGTTGATACTGCCAACATTGTTTGATACAATACAAAAAATCAACTATGGAGGTATTGTGATATGCAAGGTCGTGTATGTATTGTAACGGGTGCAACCAACGGGATTGGCGAAGTATCTGCGTTGGAATTGGCAAAATTAGGCGCAACACTCGTGATTATTGGGCGCAATGAGGCACGAGCAAAAGCGACACTCGACAAAATTAAATCGGCTGTGGCAACCGCTGATGTGAATTATCTGATTGCCGATTTATCACTCATGCGCGATGTGAAAAAGGTCGCAGAAGAATTTCGTGAAAAATATTCCCGCTTGGATGTATTGCTCAACAACGCAGGGATGATTTATGAAAAACGTATCATCACCGCAGAGGGATTAGAGATGACCTTTGCGCTCAACCACATGAATTATTTTTATCTGACCCATTTGTTGCTGGATATGCTCAAAGCCAGTGGCACACCCGCGCAAAAATCGCGCATTATCAATGTGGCATCAGAGGCACACCGCCCATGGAAACTCAATTTTGACGATTTACAACACGAAAAAGGGTTTTTTGGGGTGCGGGTGTATGGTCAAAGCAAAGCGATGAATATCATGCACGCCTATGAATTGCATCGGCGCTTATCCGCAGACGGCGCACATATCACCGTCAATTCCCTGCATCCAGGGACGGTACGCACTGGATTTGGACAGAATAATCGGGGTATCATGAAGTTTGTGACACAGGTCTTAGGACGATTTGGGTTAAGTGCAGAACAAGGCGCGAGTAACTCTATATATCTCGCCAGTTCCCCAAAAGTCGAGGGTGTGAGCGGTGAATATTTCATCAAATTCTACCCCAAAAAACCCAACGAATTTGCGCTGAATCCAGAAAATTGGACAAGTCTGTGGTCATATAGCGAGGATATTCTGCAACAGATAGGCATCTGATTATGGCGCATGTGGTGGTTATTGGCGGTGGCATCACAGGGCTTGCCGCCGCCTATGAACTCGAAAAGCACAACATCCCCTACACATTAATAGAGGTAAAAAAACGGCTTGGTGGGGGTATCGAAACCATCCGTTGCAATGACTTTTTATTCGATAGCGGGGAGATGACTCACACCCTCACTGATAAGGCGTGGATGACCAGTTATCTGGCGCATATCGGCTTGTCTGATGGTTATTTTTTCACCGATGATGACCAGTTGGTCTTTCATCGTGGCACAGGGGCGCTGGCGGATGCGCTGGCAAATCAAATCACCGCGCCCGTCATGCACCGTATGGCAGTGAGTACGTTGGGGATGTTGGACAAAAACCGTTTTGGGATTTGCATGGAAAACGGCTTGTTGCTCGATGCCAAAGCCGTGATTGTGACCGCCTCTGCCAAACACGCAGAACGCCTATTTTATCCGCTAACACCCCCCATATCGCATCTGCTCCTCGATTATCGCTACGATACCATCACCCGCCTGTCATTTGGTTATGCCCATCACCCCCCCATAACCACCACCCCGCCCGATGAAAGCCCGATCAGCACGGTGCAACATATCTCACAGGGGGAACGCCTGCCGATTGGGGGACAAATCGCCCAAGTCGCGCTCCGTATGGCAGAGCATGACCTCCCCCAAGACCCCATTGGCGAAGTAGCGATGGCGATGGGCTGGCAGATTAACCCCGATGCCGACCATATCACCACATGGGAAACATCCGACCCGTGCATGTGGCGCGAGGATAAACACCCCACCACACAGACCACCATCCAACACCTGCTCCCCGATGGTGTGGCACTCGCGGGCAGTGATTATATCCCCACCAACCGACCACCACGCCTCGATGAGCGTCTACGGATGGGCATCCAAGCCTCGCAACGCATTTTGGCATACTTAAATCAAGCAAAGTAGGAAAAAATATGAATTTTTTGATGTTAGGATTATTGGTACTATGGGCATTTTTACTACTCGGCGGATGGGTTATGGGGTCATATAACCCCGCACAAACCCACAAAGTTGCCACATGGCGACGCATGGGGTCATCGGTCACACTGGTAATAGCAGGTTGGCTATGGATGGTTGGGCATGGTGGAAATTTGGCGATGTGGATTGCATTAGGCATGTCGTTTGGATTTTTGGGCGATTTGTTCATGGCGGGATTGGTCATCAAGGGCGAAAAATCGGTATTAGGCGGGATGAGCGCGTTTGGGCTTGGGCATGTGTGCTATATCATCGGCATTTTAGGCATGAACTCGGTCAATATCGCCGTTTTGGTGGGGATGTTGATGGTCGCGGTTGCCCTATGGTATGTGGTGGTGTATCGCACCGCCAAAGAAATCAGTGTGTTGCATTATGCGGCATTACCATACGCCTTATTATTGGCAAGTACGGCGGGATTCGCTGGCGGGGTGGCGCTCACCAATAGCGCCTTCATCCTAATGGCAATTGGCGCAGTGTTATTTTTGATAAGCGACCTCATCCTCGCCACACAACTATTTAATGGCGTGCATTTTAAGGGGATTGGTGATGTCGTCTGGCTGACTTATGGACCCGCGCAAATGCTCATTGTGTATGCCATCCCGCTATCAGTTGGGTTTGTGGCTTAATCGGCATACCACACAGATTCACCATTCAATACCGTGAGGATTTGATTGGGAAATAACTGAAAATTGATGGGCTTGCTGATATACCCAGAAAAGCCCATCTGACGCGCTTTGCCCATTGATGTAGACGCATTAGACGCAGAAACGGCGATAATCGGCACACTCCCTAGCAATTCTTCTTGGCGTAATTCGGTGAAAATATCAAACCCGCTAATACCATTGGGGAACATCAAATCGAGCAAAATAATATTGGGGGGTGTTTCTTTGATGCGCCGTAGCGTATTTTTGCTCCAGCCACCAAAAATCACATCTGCCCCGTGTTCTTCTAGCAACACCTTAAATACGATATAATTATATTTTTCGTCCTCTATCACATAAATCCGTTTGTCTGTCAATAGCATCGTCAAAACCTCCCGATTACACCCATGATTATCTATTATAAGCTATGTCGTACCCAGCGCCATTATGGGCAACCGCACAAAAAAAGTTGTGCCACTATCAATGACACTTTCAAGCCAAATTTTGCCACCATGCGCCACAACCAAATTCCGTGAAATGGGCAATCCCAACCCCGTGCCAGCCCCATGTTGCTTGCCCGCATCCGTCTGACGGAAATTCTCAAATATTTTATCAAAATCTTCTGAGGGAATCCCCGCGCCCGTATCTTTGACCGTGAGCAGAATATATTTATCGCCGTCGGTTTGTGTGCGAATGGTCACACTGCCTTCATCGGTAAATTTACACGCATTGGTGATAAGATTCATCATAATTTGGCGTATCCTGCGCCTATCGCCTGTTATATGGGGCAAATTGGGCGCAAAATCGCGGATAATGGTCACATCCACATCACGCTCATTGAGAAAAGATTGTCCAGAAAGAATCGCCTCTTCTATCTCTTTGGTCACATCAATATTTTCTTCTATGAATAATTCCAATGCACCCGATTCAATTTTAGAAATATCCAACACATCATTAATAAGCGCCAATAAGTGCCGTCCGTTGCTCACGACAATTTCGAGCATCTCAACTTGTTTGGAATTCACCGCGCCAAACATACCATTCGATACAAATTGACTAAAATTGAGGATAGCGTTGAGTGGGGTACGCAGTTCATGGCTCATATTGGCTAAAAACTGCGATTTTATTTTATTGGCACGTTCCGCTTCGGATTTTGCCAGCGATAAATCGTGTGTGCGGGCTTCAACGATATTTTCGAGGTCACTCACAAACACACGTAAACGCCCTGTCATTTGGTTAAAGCCATCGGCAAGCGTGGCAAATTCGTCTGGATTAGGGACGGTGACGGGCGGATGGTCTAAATTACCCCCATCCAACCGTTGTGCCGCAACCGTGAGCCGATTAAGTGGGATAAGGATGCGTCGCAATAAGGCATAGGCGATGAGCAAGCCCATTAATAACGCCACTAACGATGTCCCCACCAGCGCCAATAGGCTCTCGTTATTAATTCGTTGTTGGTCTAGGCGCGTTTGCGATAGCGATACTTGTGCGACTTGGTTTAATTGAGCGGTATACGTGTTTATATCAAACGCCACATCACGCCCCAATTCGCTGTTGGCGAGGATATCTTGGTCGAGAATAACCAATTCATTCAGTGTGGTCTGATAATTTGCCAAGCCAGATAATACCGTCTCCAAATCGGGCAAGAGGGCGCTCATGGTCAATGCTTCAAAATAATTGGGGGCGAGGCGCTCAAATTGCAATGCCAACAGGCGGATATTATCCAAAAAGGCTTGTTGGCGGGTATTAAAATAGGCTTGCTCATTCACTTTGATAAGCAGAAGTAACTCATATAAATCGCCATTGACCAATTCATCGGTATAACGGCGCACCCCATCCCAATAGCGTTGTAGATTCTGCTCCATCCCGCCCGATTCACTCCGCGCCCGCACCGCCTCACGGGTATCTAAAAATGTCATGACATATATATCGAGCAGTGGGGCAATCTCGTTTACCGTTGGGCTAACCGATTTAAGTTGTGGGGTGTTAATTTGGGCAATAAGCGCCGTCAATTCAATCAAATGGGTCTGTGCAGAGGCAATCGCCATAGTATGCCTAGAGACAAACTGGTTTTCTGCCTCATCAAAGCCTAGCAGTCGCCAATTATCCAAAAAATTGGCTTCATATTGGCGTGCACTCAAAAAATCATTTTCCAATTGCAGGCTAAAATCGCGGATGCGTACCGCCTCATTGAGCGCAGACTCGCTACTCGTCTGCAAATTTCGCAGGCTAATATAGCCAATAACCGCAATCAACAATGATAAGCCCAATATCACCGCAAATCCGAGCAACAAGAAAAATCGGATGGAGCGTAATTGACGTTTTTTTCCTATATTATTCATTCTTGTGTTTGCTCACTCGGTAGTTGGATACTTATCTGGCGAAAATTTTCCCAAATATCGGCATAGAGAGCATCGGTTTGGGCATCTACAAAGGCTTGATAAAATAGGCGTTTTTGGACATCTTCTGGCGGATAAATCACGGGGTCAATGAGGTCAGATGCGTTCAAAAAGGGACGTGATGCCAAGTTTGGCGAGGCATAACGGATTTCGTTGGATAACGTTGCCCCGTTTTGGGCATCTAAGATAAAATTGATGAATAATTCGGCAAGGTTACGGTTGGATGAGCTGGTGGGGATAACCATGCTATCCATCAAAATATACCCCCCTTCATCGGGGATAATGAAGCGTATATCAGGGTTATCGCGCATAAGCTGGGCAATATCGCCATTAAATTCGACTACCACAGCCAAATCGCCATTCGCCAGATAATCTTGCCCCAAATCGCCCGCCACAACCACTTGATTCGGCTGACTCATCAAAAAATCACGCACTTCATCTAATTCCACCACATTGGTAGAATTTGGCGAATATCCAAGCATCAGCAAAATCGCTCCTATCATCAAATTATGGTCATCAAAAACACCCACCCGCCCCGCAAACATAGGATCAAATAAATCTTGCCAACTGGTCAATTCACGTCCTGTTGCACTAATATTATACCCAATTCCCACCGTTGCCCATTGATAGGGTACACTATACCGATTTTGTGGGTCATAAGTGGGGTTGATAAATTCGGGGGCGATATTGACAAAATTGGGGATATTGGCGTGGTTGATGGGCGCAATCAGTCGTTCATTCCGCATGAGTGGGATGAGGGTATCACTTGGGATAACAAGGTCATACGCCGCCCCAGCGCGTAACTCTGCGAGCAAGGCATCATCGTTATCAAATTCATCATAACGAATGGTCACGCCATATTGTTGTTCAAACAATGTGAGCAATTGCGGGGCAATATATGTCCCCCAATTATAAATTGTCAATTGGCGGGTGCTGGTGGCGGTTGGCGTGAGAATAGAGGCAGTTTGTGATGTGCATCCCACCACTATCCATAATATGACCCATGCTAAGACTCTCATCTGACCCACATCCGTTCAACGATTTGGTTGCATCCATTTTGTTTTCACCATTATAATAAGAGATGCAACTTTTTGCGAAATTCTTAATGGACGGACAATATTTCGATGACAAAAGACCTTGTACTCACCATTGATGTCGGCACACAAAGCGTCCGCGCATTGGTATTTGATGCGAATGGCGACCTCGTTGCCAAGACACAAATTCATATTCAACCCTATTTTTCCGATAAACCCGGTTGGGCAGAACAGCATGTGAGCGTGTTTTGGGATGCCATTGGCGGAGCGTGTCGGTTGTTGTGGGATAAAATTAGCAAGGAGCGCATCGCGGCGGTGGCACTCACCACCCAACGCGGGACGATTGTCGTGGTAGACAAAAATGGTGAAGCCCTACGCCCGGCTATTAGCTGGCTAGACCAACGGCGCACCGAAAATCTTAAACCAGTTGGTGGCAAGTGGGGATTTTTATTCAAACTAGCCCGTGCCACCGCCACCGTTGCCCATGTTCAGGCAGAGGCAGAAGTCAATTGGATAAAGACCTATGAACCCGATATTTGGGCAAAAACCCACAAAGTGTTATTGCTCTCTGGGTATCTGACCTACAAGCTATGTGGGCGCTATGCCGATAGCACCGCCGCCCAAGTCGCCTATTTGCCATTCGATTATAAAAAGCACGATTGGGCGAGTGATAGCGACTGGAAATGGGAGACCATGCCCGCCGCCCGTGACCAACTCTATGATCTTGTGCCACCCGCACAGACCATCGGGCAAATTAGCGCCCATGCCAGCGAAGCCACAGGTATTCCACAAGGGCTACCGCTTATTTCGGCGGCGGCAGACAAAGCGTGTGAGATTATTGGCTCTGGGGCGCTAAAACCGCATATCGGGTGTCTGAGTTATGGCACAACCGCTACTATCAACACCACTCATGAGCGTTATGTCGAGGTGATTCCCCTCATCCCACCCTATCCATCGGCTATCCCCAACCACTATAGTCTAGAGGTACAAATTTTTCGGGGGTTTTGGATGGTGAGCTGGTTTAAGGGGCAATTTGGTCAACATGAGCAACGAATCGCAGAAGAACGGGGTATCGCCCCAGAGGTACTATTTGACGAATTAGTGCGCCAAGTGCCTGCGGGGAGCGATGGCTTGTTATTACAACCCTATTGGACACCTGGGGTACGCTATCCGGGACCAGAGGCACGCGGGGCAATCATCGGCTTTAGTGATATTCACACACGGGCGCATATCTATCGTGCCATTTTGGAGGGACTTGCTTTTGCATTGCGTGATGCGGCAGAACGCACTGTCAAACGTAGCGGTGTGCCTATCACCGAATTACGCATTTCTGGGGGTGGCTCACAAAGTGATGAAGCCATGCAACTCACCGCCGATATATTTAATCTGCCCGCTTCGCGTCCACACATCTACGAAACATCAGGATTGGGTGCGGCAATTGATGGCGCAGTCGGGCTAGGATGGCATAGCGATTTTGTGACAGCGGTTAGTAGCATGACACGTATTGAGCGTACATTTATGCCAAATTCCCAACATCGGGCGATATATGAAGAAATGTACCAAAATGTTTATCAAAAGATGTATAAACGTCTGAAACCTTTGTACGTCCACTTGCGTAATCATCATAAATGAGAGTATGCTAGTGAATGGTGTTTTGCGATAAAGCATATTCACGAAAAAAGTAAATGGCTGGAACTATACTTAAATTTTGATAAATTGTATTCTTGAATAGGCATTAGATTATTTTTTTCATTCCATGCCAAACTTTTATCTGAATATGTATTATCTGAGGGAAATTCATGGGCAATCTCGACCTATTGAGTTACGAAACGCTGTTGGAAGAATCATTTCCGTTAGAAATATCGGATAAGCAAAAACATCACCGCCAACCACAACAACGTGTGTTGGAAAATCAACGAAAAAACCGAAAATTGGCATTAGACGGCATCACAGGGTGGATGGCTTGGGTCTCTATTATATTTGTGTTGGTTGCGACCGTCATTTCACCACCATTAGTCTTTAGTATCGCCTCGATTGCAGGGATTTATATGGCGGGGCGGTTTGCCATTGCGAGCTTCAATGCAGTCCGTGGATTGTCGTTTATCAAAGCGACCGAAAAAATAGATTGGCGCGGAGAATATACCCGTCTGCGTCGTGCCGATAGCCTCGAATGGGAAGAAATTATCCATGTGATGGTCATCCCAAACTACAAAGAAGATTATGGGGTGTTGCAAGATACCCTAGAACGCATTGCCCAGTCGCCACTCGCCAAAACACAGGTGTGTGTGGTGTTGGGTATGGAAGAACGCGAAAAAGATGCCCATATCAAAGCCAAATCATTGGTGGCGGAATTTCAATCGCGCTTTTTATATATCCTTACCACCTTTCACCCCAAAGACCTTGTGGGAGAAGTGGCGGGAAAATCGTCTAATGAAGCATGGGCGGCGCGTGAAGCCTATAAAACCCTCGTGGTGGGGCAAGGCTACGACATAGACAAGATGGTAATCACCATCCTCGATGCCGATTCGCTCATTCATCCACGTTATTTAGAAGCCGTGACATCGCGTTTTGCCACCACACGGAAAAAAGACCGTTTTCATCGCATGTGGCAAGCGCCCATCCGCTATGATAACAATATTTGGAAGGTGCATCCGTTTTTTACCTTCCTCCATGCCTATTCCACCGTGTGGTATTTGGCGGGACTCTCTGGCAAACACCCCATGCCCCTCTCGACCTATTCGCTCAGTTTTCGGCTGGCGCATGAGGTGGATTATTGGGATACCGATGTGATTCCAGAAGATTGGCACATGTATATCAAATGCTACTTTAAGCGCAAAGGTAATTTGCAATTAGAGCCGATTTATCTGCCATTTTCTGGCTATTCGGCAGCAGTCGGTGAAAATTTTGTCTCGGCATTCCGCAGTCAATACGCCCAAAGTGTACGCCATATGTGGGGTGCGGAAGATGTGGGCTATATCATTGACCAATCGAGCAAACACACTATGATGAGTCCAATCCGAAAACTGACCATTTTATGGCGTGTCGTCCATAATCATGCACTATCCACAACAGGCTGGGTCATCACCAATTTGGGTGTGCAATTGGCATTGTTGCTCTATCCCAACCTCATCAGCAAAGGCACAATTCTCACACAGATGACCATTTTGCAAGGTGTGATACAAGTGATTATCCTCACCAGTGTGCTATTTTGGGTGGTGGATATGCGGATGCGTCCACAGAAAAAATCATGGCGCATAGATGAAGTCATTTTCACCGCCATCAGCTTTTTTATTATGCCCGTCACCACGCTCATTTTGTCCATTTTACCTGCGCTAGAAGCACAAACCCGCCTGATGTTGGGGATTCCCATCAATTACCGTGTGGCGCGTAAGGTGTAGCGTAGTAGGACGAGTTAAACTCCCCGATTTAGATTTTATGGGCATGAATCGTCATGCCCATTTTGCCATTTTCATCGCCTTTTTACTCATTGCCATTCAACCCATACACGTCATATCCGCCGATTATGAGCGACGGCGGTTTTTTGCCTGTGCCAATTGTGCAAGGACACGCTTATCTGTGCCATCAGGGTTGAGGATATGGTCACTGACCCACATGGCATAGGGCGCATAAGTAATTTCTGCCAATTGACGCACCACCGAATCGTAATTCACCCGCCAACCAGAAAAATCGCGCCAGCATTGCTCACGGTCGGCATATAACAGAATACCCGCCTCCTGCAACTGGTCATAGGCTAGATTAAAATCATAACGGTCAATGGTAATCGGGTCGGTGGAATAGGGGTCTGGCGCATAATCCATCCCAAAAAAATCGGCAATGCTCCGCAAAGCAATATAGCCCGCCCGAACAGACACCGCCAATGACCGAAAATGGGGGGCATCAATGCACGATATCATGAGCGCAAAGCTATCCATCACCACACCAGATGCCGTCACCCATGAACGATTTGGCTTGGGAGAACGGAAAAAATTGAGTGCGCCAATAGAGGTGTGATTTTCTTCTAATTGTGCAAACCAATCTTCCCATTCCGCACCAAATGCCTGCATCTGTCCCTCGTTCATCAATACTCGCACCCGATTGAGGCGTAAAATCATCTCTACAGGTGAGGGTGGTGAGCCAGCGCGTGTTTCGAGCTTAGAGACAAATTTCTCACGGGCAGAAAACGCGCTATAGATGGTTGGTAAATAGCCAATGAGAATGGCGGTGAGCATCATCCCCAACGCCGCCTCGACAAATCCCAAGATGATAATGGGCAGTTCATCGGTAAACTTAAAGCCGAGTGTCATGAGCGATGAGCCACTCATAATGAACGACTCGCGCAAATCTAATTGGGCAGATAGGGCAAAATCCATGAAGGCAAATCCAATCCACATCAGAAATAGCCATACCAACGGGGTAGTAAGCAACGCCACGGGTGCAAAATAAGCTAAGATACGGTCACGCTGGGCATAATTGACCATGCGCTTCATCCATATTCGTTGAAGACGGGCAATATTGATAAAAATCACCCGTGTGAGGGGGGCATTATCGCTCCTCGGCATGACAAAAGTGCGGATGGCTTGGAAAATTGTCCATATTGCCAACCATCCGCCCATTATCAGCAAAAATAGCCGTATCATAATTTCTGCTATTGGCTCAACTGACAAATTGTTCTGCCCACCCTGCACCATTCACCGCCGAACACACATAAATTTGTGGGACGATATGCGTTTGTTCGGTATAGGCACTCGCTACGGATTGGCAAAAATCGTCCACAGCATCGCTGTCTACCAATGCCACCGCACACCCACCAAATCCCGCGCCCGTCATGCGAGCGCCATAACAACCCGTGTGCTTGCGGGCGCATTGCACCATAATATCCAGCGCATCTATGGGGCGATGTGGCATTTTGGTGACTTCAAAATAATCACGCAGGCTCATATGACTTTTATACATCAAATTTCCCAGCCGTTTGGCATCCCCCAGCATCATCGCGTCTAATGCCTCTAGGGTACGCTCATTTTCAGAGACGATGTGCGTGGCACGTTTAAGCGTGGTCGGGTCTAATTTTTTGGCATTGGCTTTGAGATCTGCGGTGGATATATCGCGCAATGCTGTCACACCCAACAAACGGGCGGCAGTCTCGCATTGTTCTCTGCGCTCATTATAGAGCGAATCCACCAATTCACGGCGCGTCATGGTGTCCATCACCACAATACGGGTATTGGGTGGCAAAGGCGCGAGTCGTATCTCTAGGCTACGGCAATCTATCAATAGGGCATGGTTGGCTTTGCCATTGGCAGAAATCATCTGATCCATGATGCCACATTTCACCCCAACCCACTCGTTTTCGGCTTTCTGCGCGAGGAGTGCTATTTGCGTTGGATTCCACTCAAAATCAGAAACTTCCACAAATGCCCGTGCTATCGCCAACTCTAATGCCGCCGATGACGATAACCCCGCGCCGATGGGAATATCGCCTTTCATCACGCCTTCCCACCCATTGAGCGGATAATCTGCACCCATCAGCGCCCACGCCATGCCTTTAATATATTCGGCGGGGCTGGTCGCCTCTTTTGAAAAATTATCTAAGTCAAATTCAATCGTGCTATCAAAATCAAGCGCATGGACACTCACTTTGCGGTCTTGTCTGGGACGAAGGGCAATCCAGACAGCATATTCGATTGCCATGGGCATCACAAATCCATCGTTATAATCGGTATGTTCGCCAATGAGGTTCACCCGACCGGGTGCGCGGACAATCACCGATGGATTTGTGCCGTACCGTTCATTAAAAGTAGTTCTAACAATTTCATGCGGAGACATTTTTGACCATCCTTCAACATTAGGCTTGTTTATAGTGAATATCAGAAAGCGCCCGCAAACGGTCTGCGGCTTGTTCTGCGGTGAGGTCGCGTTGGGCTTCTGCCAACATTTCATAGCCCACCATGAACTTTTTCACAGTGGCAGAGCGCAATAACGGCGGATAAAAATGGGCGTGCAGTTGCCAATGATGATTGGCTTCCCCATTAAATGGCGCACCATGCCATCCCATTGAATAGGGAAATGACACCTCAAACAGATTATCATACTTGCTCAAAAATCGTTTGAGAATATCGGCAAGGCTATTGCGTTCTGCATCGGTCAAATCGGGCAGGCGCAATACATGGCGGCGGGGCATGAGCAATGTCTCGAAGGGCCACATCGCCCAAAATGGCACAACCACGACCCAATCATCGTTGGCAATCACCACACGTTCATCACGTTCTAGTTCTAATTGGGCATAATCAAGTAATAAGGGTTGGTCATGTGCCATAAAATAAGTTGCCTGATATAAATCTTCTTTGTGTATTTCATTGGGGAGGCTATTTTGCGCCCAAATTTGCCCGTGTGGATGGGGATTAGAGCATCCCATAATTTCGCCTTTATTCTCAAATACTTGCACCGATTGATACATTGCACCCAATTCGGCGGTTTGTTCTGCCCATACATTCACCACTGTGCGAATATCACCCACAGGCATTTCTGGCAAAGTCCAATCGTGGCGTGGTGAAAAACAAATCACACGGCTTGTCCCGCGCACACTTTCTACCCGCAACAACGGATTATCTGGCGCAGGCGAGGGCGGGGTATCTGGCAATATAGAAGCAAAATCGTTGGTAAACACATAGGTGCTGGTGTAATTGGGATTTTTTTCGCCGTTGGCACGGGTATTTCTGGCGCATAAATAACAAGTGGGGTCGTGAGGAGGGCGTTGTTCTTGCGAAATACGCTCCACTTTACCCTGCCATGGGCGTTTCATGCGGTGTGGTGAGACGAGGACATACTCACCAATAAGTGGGTTATAACGTCTGTGGGGGTGGTCGGTGGGGTTAAAGGTCATTAGAATCTCCTAAAAGTGTTATTCAAATAACGACAGTTGGCGGTCATCTACCAGTTGGTGTTTGGGGTGACAATCACACGATTTATCAAATTGGATGCTGGTAAAATCAATTTGCTCAATGATTTCTGGGATATGAAAGCAAGGGTACAATTGTTCCCAATCGGTATCGCGCAGGGTGACAATACGACCTAAATATTGGCTCACCCATACCTCATTTACATGCGAGTCTGATGGGGTATTATTTAGTTTTTGGCGAGATATTTGTACATATTGTGGGTCTAATTCAAGCCCAAGATAGCGTCGTCCAAGCCTTTTTGCGGCAATTGCCGTTGTACCAGTGCCACTAAATGGGTCAAGCACCACATCGCCTTCATCGCTCGACATGAGGATAACCCGTTCTAGGAGGTGAATCGGCAATTGGCATGGATGCTCATCACGGCGAGTATTGTGTTTGATGCGATGCAAATCTGTCCATACATCCGAGACAAGGGGTCCAAACGGGTGTAATCCCGCTTTTTTGCCACCATAATCTTTATGCAAATAACCACATTTACGGCATCGTTTATGTGGATAGCGCAATTCATAAAATTTATTTTGTGGCTTAGATTTGGCATAATACAAAATGCCATAATGAGACGGCATAAGGCTTTTACCCAATGGGGTACTCATCGCATCCCACGCAATCCAATGCTTAAAATCTGCCATTTGGTTGAGGTAGGTCGCATAATACGTGAGCCATTTGGGGATATTGTGAATAAATATGCTCCCTGTGGGTTTAGTCACACGAACAAGTTCACTAATCCACTCACGACACCAATCTAAATAAGCCTCTAGCCCGCGTTGGTCTTTATAGCTGTTATACTTTTTGCCCAAATTGAATGGTGGGTCTGCAAAAGTGACATCCACGCTATCATCTGGCATATTTCGCAAAAGTGCTAAACAATCACCTTCTAAAATCTCATCCCATCTCATTATAACAATACCTCACCTAACAATTGTCGAAAGCGTGCAAGTTCATCTTCATGAAATGTGAATACATCATCGTATGCGGTTATCATCCGTCTTAAGTCTTTTTTACGAACATACCACCCAATGCCATCTACAAAGCCTATAAACTTTGCATTGGGATAGTGGGTTTTTAATAATCGGCGGATGTTAATCTCCGTTTTCGATTTATCCCCCTGACCAGAGCCTGTGGTGCTTAAAAATGAACTCTCAATGATGATTTTGGGGTCATGTTTATTGGGGATAATAAAGTCTAGTGTGCGTTTTTCATCATTGCTGTGTGTTTGTAAAAGTGGCAAATCACCTTGTTCATAGGGAATATTTCCATTTTTGAGTATTTCTCTGTTAAGGTTTTCGGCGTTATTCTTACCAGATGCCTGATTTGCACCCTTTTGCTTATAGCGCACCAGTGTGTCTATTATGGCAGACATCTCAAATTTAAGTTTGAGAATGGTCAATTTATGCAGTTCAAAGGGACGCAAAATCTTGGCTAAGGTTGGGTTAGATGCCCCCTCAAAAAATAGGTTAATGACCCCATGCCGAAAAGTTTCATTTGTTTGAACAAGTCTACTAATTTTGATACTGCTCCATTCTTTTAATTCATCGGTTGTATCTAATAATTGTCCCCATTCCGCTTTTTTCGTCAAAATATTTAAGGATTTATCATCTATAATGCGAATAATGGTGATAATTCGTTTGAGTGTTTCATCAGATAGCCCATTTAATGCCAAAATAGCCTGTAGCCCATGTGGTTTTTGCATGAGGTCATCAAACAGCCCTTTTTGCACACCCTGTTGTTGAATTTTTTCATAAAGATTATGAAGTAGGTTGGAGAGAACACCAATATTCTGTGCCTCATTTTGTACTTCAAAGTCGGCATCAAAAAAATAAAATGTGTTTTTTTGAATAACCGTTGTATATTTTTCGTCAGATGTTCGCATATCACGTCACTTTATCCATAGGCTCATAGATTAATTTTACCCTTAAACAGCATAAAAAGAAAAAATTTGATACAGGTCATGCCAATTAGTCCACCGTTGCTTGTAAAACCCTAACGGCTCATGTAAAATCGAAATAAGTCTTGTGTAAATTAGCACAAATCACGATTCTACAGGAATAATACTTATGGATTATGGACATTCAAATAAGCCTGAAGGTGGCGTTTCTGGAACGCTCATCGCAACCGTAGGGATAGTCGCAGTTTTGTTGGTAATTGGGGGGTTTTTAATTGCCCAGTTTACGCCCGTACTGTTCCCCACTCAAGCCTCTGCCGAATCTTTGCAAATTGACCAGCTTTTTGCCGTCTTACTCGGCATCGGTGGCGCAATTTTCTTGTTGGTAGAAGGCGCATTACTCTATTCGATTTTGCGTTTCCGCATCAAACCTGGTGAAACAGGCGATGGACCGACCATACATGGCAACACCACGCTCGAATTGGTGTGGACAGGTATCCCCGCCGTGATTGTTGTCTTTTTAGCCATCTATAGCTTCACGGTGTGGCAAGATATTCGCGCCCCAAAAGACAACGAATTGGTCGTTACGGCGGTAGGCGCACGTTTTGCATGGACATTTAGTTATGATGTCCCCATCACAGGCGATACCCTAACCGCCTTTGAAGAAGGCGAGCGCATGAGCACCCTCAAAACTACCGATGACGGTGGCTATATTTTGACCGTCACATCCAATATCCTCTACACCTATGTCGGCGATTCGGTACGGATGAGCATGACCACCCAAGATGTAATTCATGCCTTTTGGGTGCCAGAAATGCGTATCAAACAAGATTTATTGCCCGGTCGCATCACTGAAGCGCTGTTTACCCCCATCGCGGTAGATGATGTGGCACGTCAGCGCACATTTACCAGCCGTGCCGATAGCGCCCTTTCTGCGTATCGTGCCGATGGCGATACACGCGGGTTAAACGATGTATTTGGACGGCGGGCGGTGGGTGTTATCGCCCTCAGCACCACCTATGACCAAGCCACATTTGATGCGGCGGTGCAAGCAGTCCGCAGTACCCGCACCCAATACCCCACCATCGAGCCATACGCCACTCAATTTTTAGAATCGGCGCGACTTTCCCTTCCCAATGACGATATACGCGCATTGGTAGATGATGCCACCCTACAGTTGTTTGCAGAAACCTTTGTCATCAACTATAGCCAATATCGTGTAGTGTGTACCGAATTGTGCGGTAGCGGTCATGGCAATATGTATGCCTTCATCCGTGTATACAACAGCGAAGATGCCTATCTCCGCAGTTTTATAGACCCTGCTGTCAGTCAAGCGATTAATCCGCCAGATAACCCTGTTATTCGTGGCGCACAAATCCTCGCATCGGGCGCGTATGCGTGTGCGGGCTGTCATATTCTCCAAGAATCGCCCACAGACGACGCTGGCAACATCTATAACATCGAATGGGCAGGTGTGACTGGTCCCAGTTTAGAGGGAATTGGTGATAGAGCCACCAACGCCCGCGCTTCATCCACTGGCGAAACCGCAGAGGAATATCTCTTCCATTCGCTATATGTCCCTGGTAGCTATCTTGTACCCGGATTTGGGAATCTGATGAACAATTTCCAATTTTCAGACCCAACCGCACCCAATTACATGCCCAAAGACGATGCCAAAGCCATTGTTGCCTATTTGTGTGCGGTCAACGACACGGGCGAATCGGTATGCGATTTAGATAATCTCGATGCGTATGCAGAGAATTTTACAGACGATAACTAATCTGGGGGACGCACTATAATATAGCGCGTCCCTACCTAACAATATGTGGGCGTATGACCCTCTTAAAAATAAAAATGTGACGTAATGTAAAAAGTGAAAGGGTTTTTGTATGGCAACAGCAACATATCCGTTAGGAGGTGCATTAGCACCTACCAAGCGACCCGCTTTGAGTGAGTATTTACGCTGGTCAATTGACCATAAAATCATCGGTGTGCAATATATGGTCACATCGTTGATATTTTTTATTATCGCAGGCACGATGGCGATGCTCATCCGATGGGAATTGCTCACCCCAACGATTGATTTAATGGCAAATGGCTCATCGTATAACACCCTATTTACGCTACACGGCACCATGATGATTTTTACATGGATTGTGCCGATGTTCGCCGGATTTGGCAATTACCTCATCCCCCTCATGTTGGGCGCAAAAGATATGGCGTTCCCATGGCTCAATGCGTTTGCCTTTTGGCTCATCCCACCCGCAGGGCTTTTGCTCTTGGCAGGATATTTTGTGGGACCCGCAGAAGCAGGTTGGACAAGCTACCCCCCATTGAGTACCATTTATAGCCCCGATGGACAAACCCTCTGGGCGTTGTCTATCCACTTGTTGGGTCTATCATCCATTTTGGGCGGGATTAATTTCATCGTCACCATCAAAAATATGCGCCCGCCCGGTATGGGATGGTTTCAGATGCCCCTATTCGCATGGGCGACACTTGCCACATCTATTATCGTAGTCTTGGCAACTCCCTTCTTGGCTGGCGCACTCACATTGCTCATCCTAGACCGTGTGGCTGGCACAACCTTCTTCAACCCTGTTGCAGGTGGTGATGTGTTGCTATGGCAAAATGTGTTCTGGTTCTATAGTCACCCTGCCGTGTATATCATGGTCTTGCCCGGGTTTGGCATCCTCTCAGAAATCCTCTCGGTACACTCCCGCAAACCCATTTTTGGCTATCGTATGGTTGCCCTATCCAGCATGGCTATTGCTATCGTTGGGTTTACTGTGTGGGCGCATCATATGTTCACCAGTCTGCAACCAGAATTGCGGATTCCGTTCATGATTACCTCTTTCATCATCGCTGTGCCAACTGGTATCAAAATCTTTAGCTGGATTGGGACGATATTCGGTGGAAAAATCCGCCTCAATAGCGCTATGCTATTCGCACTCGGCTTTTTGTCACTGTTCGTCATCGGCGGGATTAGCGGGGTGATGTTGGGCGCTATCCCTGTAGATATTCACATGCACGACACATATTTCGTGGTGAGCCATTTCCACTTTGTGTTGTATGGCGGGAGTGTTTTTGCCATCTACGGCGGGATTTATCACTGGTTTCCAAAAATTACAGGGCGCATGTTGAATGAACGTCTGGGCAAAATTCACTTTGTCCTCACTTATTTCGGCTTTTTGTTCACCTTCTTCCCAATGCACATCTTAGGGATGCAAGGGATGCCCCGCCGTGTTGCCGAATATGACCCACAATTCCAAAATCTGAACATCCTCGTGGGGCTATCGGCATTTGTGCTAGGCATTTCGACCTTTGTGATTATCTACAACATGCTCGTTAGCGTGGTTCGGGGCAAGGTCGCAGGTGCAAATCCTTGGCGTGCGCTCACATTGGAATGGCAAACCAGTTCTCCCCCACCTGCCTATAATTTTGTGGGCGACCCCATTCCCTTTGAAGACCCATACGGCTATGGTACAGATGCTTCTAAAGCCTATCTCGATGCGATGGAAGCCCGCTTTGGCGCATCGTATAATCCAGAAAAACCAAAGGCATTGCCACCCACCACCTCAACCCCCGCACCAGAACCATCGGCGGGCGATTAGAACACAATCATATCATGCAAGGGTGTGACATATTGCGCCCTTGCATACGGTTAAATCTGAAAAATTCTTGTGATGATGGCTTATTGGTAGATAAAAAACGATGCAACGTGATTTATTAGAACTTGGATTAACAAAAGCAGAAGAACAAGCCTTACAAAATAGACGTACAGGCATTTTTATTTTTCAGGTAAGTTGGATTCTGACCTTCGTCTGTTTGGCAATCGTCAATTGGCAAATGCGCTTTTCTTCCAATTGGATGCCCAACCCCGATGACCGTCTGGGGGTGATTATCGCCAGCATTGCGACAGGTGTGTTAGGTGCAAGCGCCTTATTGATACGGCGGAGTGTGATGGTGGTCAACAACCACCATCTGAGCCGATTTTTACGCTTATGGCTCATGGTAATTGGTTTGGGTGTGGTATTTGTGGGACTCATCGGCTATGAGTGGGTAATTGTCCCAACAGGCACACAATACGCGCAAGTATTTCGTCTGATGACAGGCTTTCATATTTTTCATGCGGTGTGCATCGGGATTTATTTAGGTCTTGTCTATGTGAATGGGCGCAAGCGCGTGTATAATGCAAATGATTATTTATGGGCTGTAGAAGCTGGGGCAAAATTATGGTATTTTGTCTTGGTGGCGTGGCTCTTATTCTACGTTGTCATCTATTGGATTTAGGCTTTTGTAGAGTGAAGGAGTTGGCGTAAGCATCCTCATGCCTAAAGGCAGGGCTTTTGGTAGCCCCAATGCTTACCAATCTCAGCCAGTGTCATTCACATACAAAACCACCCGATAACAGTGACGCGCTGAAAGTAACCCGTGCAAGCGGTGTGGGTCAAGAGGACACCCGCTTTACAGCAAAGTTCTCTCCCTTCGGGGATATTTAGTCAGTTATACCTACCTATACCTATACGAAAGGAGAAAGGGCGCTCCTCCTCATGCCTAAAGGCAGAGGTTTCCGCGCCTGACATTTCGATGATGAAACCCGGATTAGCGCGTGCCGTGCCGATGGGCATAATCGGTTTAATTGCTGGATTACTCTTTGTAATCGTGTTGCGAGGTTTGCAAGGGGTAGACCCCGTGTGGGATTCGCAAATAGGTTTTGTGGTTGGTGCATTCAGCGCCTCATTTGCTTTTGTATGGGGAATGGGCGCAAACGATAAGCGGATGAGCCAACATCCTCATGAGCCAGAAGTAGATACAGAAACAGGCTTAGTTCTCTATGAACCTCATGAAGAACATGCCGATGAAGAAGCAGAATTTGAGCAAACACCCCCCGGTCGGGTATTGAGCTTCAATATTTGGCAAGTTACCTATTGGCAAATTTTATTATTTGTCGGGTTATTCGCCTTTGCAACCCTGCCCACAGGCTTAAATTTGCAAATAACGGGCGAAGCAGGTGGCAATACTGCCGCCATTGGCTATTTTGAATTTTATATTCCCTTCACAGAGACCCCTGTGCAAGTGAGCCAATTCACCCTGTTTGCGTTTTTTGTCTTTTTTACATTGGCATCGTTGTTTGCGGTTTCGTGGGCAATTGGTCGGATGTTCCTCTCATTATCGAAAAATGTCAACGAAGCCCGCACCGCCCCCAATGCCGTTGGTCGCTATACCTTTGCCCCAGAAGGCGTAAAAAGTCGCCAAGTACCCTTGCCTATCCAACTGATTGCGTTGGTGGTGGTATATGGGATATTCATCGTGGTTGGCTATAACTTTGTGTTTGGCGACTTTTTATCGTTCTTTAGCGACCCCGATATTTTGCGTATCATGCTGACGGTTTCGTTCACCCTGCTGGGTGGCTCACTGGTCTATTATGCCATCTTCCAAACAGACCTCTCCAAAAATTTGGTCATGGTGGGTGTGCTATTTACTTCTATCTTCATGACCTACATCATCTCTTATCATATCCTTGTGGGATTTGTCCTCTATAGCCCCGATTGGGAATTGATAAAGATTTTTGCCTCGTTGGGCAATGCGGTGGCACTTGGCTCGCTCATTTTCTACCTTATCTATCCCAAAAAGGTCAACCTGTGGGTGGGGAAAACAGCGCGTAATTTGCTCCGCATGGCAGAGCCAGAGTCGCCCCGCGCAGAATCGGAATCCACCGCCATTGTGCCACAATCATCAGAGGGAAACTAACCTATGAGCGAATTAACCGCGCATCATCATGATGCACACGCACTAGAGAACCACGCCCTTGTGAGCGAAAATACCAAATTTGCCATGTGGCTTTTTATCGCCAGCGAGACCATCATTTTTTCGGTGTTCATTGGCATATATGCGGTGTTCCGTTTTCAAAACAAAGATATTGTCCATGCAGTACATGAGGCATTAGGCTTTGGCGGGATATTAATCGTTACCTTAAACACCTTTTTGCTCCTCACCAGCAGTTGGGCGATGGTCATGGGCTTGCGCTCGATTCAGTTGGATAATGTCAAAGGCGGGATTCGCTGGTTGGGTATCACTGCCCTGCTAGGGGTGATATTTCTCGTACTACAATATTATGAATATAGCCAGCTTGCCGAAAAAAGTATCACACTAGGGTTTGCCACCGATGCCTATGAAGGCTTTGGGATGTACTTTTATGCCCCCACCTTCTTTCATGGCTTCCATGTGTTTGTGGGCGTATTGTTGTGCCTAGAAGTCATCCGTCGCGCCAGAAAAGGTCACTATAGCAAAGATAACGTCATCATGGTCGAACTCTTTGGGTTATATTGGCATTTTGTGGATGTGGTCTGGATTTTGCTATTTACACTCATTTATTTGGTCTAGGAGGGCTACTCATGTCAGAAGAAATGATGCCAATCGAACATACCGAACACGCGCATGATGCCCATGCCGAGACACTCGCGCCGACCACAACCATCTTGGGGATGACCTTCCCTGTGCCGTTGTATACCGCCGTATTTTTCATTTTGGGTGCATTGACCATCATCGAGGTATTGCTGGCAGAAATCATTGACGGCGACATCAAAATCCCGTTGCTACTCGGCATTGCTGTGGCAAAAGGAACATTGGTGGTGATGTTTTATATGCACCTCAAAACCGATAGCCGTGCGTTTGCATTGGCATTTATCGTCCCCTTGATATTGGCAATCCTGTCTATCCTATTTTTGATTGCGGTGCCATCGGGTAGCAGTAGTTACGTTGCGACATAAGACGATAGTCCCGATTCACCAATTATTCATGTAAGACAGCGCCTCACTATCGCTTCGGATAAGTGAGGCGTTTTTTATATAGATAAGGATATAAAATCACATGGAAAAAATAACACTCGGTGGTGGCTGTTTTTGGTGCCTAGAAGCCGTTTATGACGAATTACGCGGTGTGACCGATGTCGTATCGGGTTATACAGGTGGCATCACCACCAATCCTAGCTACAAACAAATTACCACTGGCACATCGGGTCATGCCGAAGTGGTGCAGTTGACATACGACCCCACTATCATCAGCACACACCAAATTTTGGATGTGTTCTTCACCATCCACGACCCCACCACCCTCAATCGGCAAGGGGCGGATGTTGGCACACAATATCGCTCGGCGGTGTTTTATCATACTGATGACCAAAAACGTATCACAGAAGAAACCATTGCCGAATTGACCCAAAATCAGATGTGGGCAGACCGCATCGTGACCGAAATCACCTCCCTAGACACATTTTACACCGCAGAAGATTATCATCAAGAATATTTTGAAAATAATCCCAATGCAGGGTATTGCCAAGTGGTCATCGCGCCAAAAGTGGCAAAATTCCGCTCAAAATTCTTGGCAGAACTGAAGAAATAACGGATATGGGGGGTCATCCCCCACCCTTATTTTTTACCTCATCAAAAATACTTTGTGCCGCATCTATGAGTTCTTCGCGCCGTTCTGCGCTGACCGCCTTCACTTTTTCCAGATAACGGTCTAGCAATTCCAACGGAGTGAGTCCCTCTGGATTTTCGCCTAAGCGTTGGCGTGCAGGCGATTCGACCTCTTTGCGGATTGCCGCCACAAACACCACACCCGCCCGTTTGAGCGCATCAAACACCGCTTTTTCGTTGAATCGGGCTTCGGTCTCTGGCTTAAATTGGAGCAACACGCGCACCACCGCCCCGCGCAGGTCATACTGGCTAATTTTGGTGATAATCGTCTCGGTGGGCATGGCATCTTGGCGCAAATCGGCTTTGATGGTCACAAATTGGCGAGCCTCTAGTTTGACAAAGCGCCATTCGGTTTCGTTACGTGCCAATTCTATCCAGCAGAAACCTTTTTCATCGCCTTCTTCGCCAAAGTCTATGCGCTCAATACTCCCGCTATACACCACAGGCGGTTTATCGGCTTGCCCATGCGTCAAATTTTGGTATTTGTGGATATGTCCCAGCGCCACATAATCCCACCCATTATCTGCCAGCACCGATTTGGGGATGCTCACATCGCGCCCCAACATGATTTGGCGCTCACTGCCCACCACCGCCCCACCAACGGTAAAATGCCCCACCAGCAAACGGGGAATATCATCGCCATTGGCTTTTTCATGGGCTTCGGTGGCAAGTTCATTTAAGATATTGACCAATTCGCCCTCTAGCGCCTTTTCGGTATCGGCAATGCTCATGCCTGCCGTGTCTTTCATGCGCTCCAAAATCCGCGCCCGCATGGGATACGGTGCTGTGCCAATGACCACATCGCCATTTTTTGTAGAAATGCGTTGTGTGGTATATTCATTGGCAACCCACACATTTGGCACACCGAGCGTATCATAAATCTCGATGCTACTGGCACGTAAAATCGCAGGGGCAATATCGTGATTGCCGATGAGCATCACAATCGGCGCGAGTTGCGATAATTCACGTATGCGATAGGCAAATTCACGCTGATAAGTCGGGTTTGGGGTGCGGGTCTTAAAGGCATCCCCCGCAAAGATGATTAAATCGGCTTCATGCTCAGTGGCATAGGTCACAATATCATCCATACGGCGCAAATAATCTACCACACGGCTATTTAGCCCATTTTCGGGGTCAATGCGCCCATAGTTTTCCATACCGATATGGGTATCGGCAAAATGGAGTACACGTATTGATTGTTTTTTCATTATCATTATCTCAAATTGTCTTAATCCATGCGGATTATAATCCATTTCGACACAAAAAGGTAACAAATGCTAAAAATTGTCCACACATCTAAAACTCACCTCATCCTCAAAGACCAACGCCGATGGGCGAGCCTGTTTGCAGGGATATTCACGCTCATCAGCATTGGGGCGCTGGTGCTATTCGTCTCGCAAATTGCTCCTATCATCGAAAGTCGCTATGCACGCGATGGCATGTTGTGGGTGATGGTCACAATCATCTTTTTTCTGTTGATAGGTGCGCTGGTCGTGATTGGCGGGCTTGCCACATGGCATTTTGGTTATGGGATTCATTGTCATTTTGACCGCATCGCAGAAACCCTGACCATTCAACATATTGGGGTTTTTTGCCCCATCACAACAACCTATGCTATCTATGCCATAGACCATATCGAAATCCAAAAAAATACCGAAATGGCTACCTATGGGGTGTTCTTGGTGATGAAAAGCGGAGAGCATATCCCACTCGTGTCGTTTTATAAAGTAGACGAAGAAGAAATGATGGCTATTATTAACGAAATTCGTACATTTCTGCGTGGATAAATTCTATTCAATAGGCGTTAATCTGCTATAATAAATGTTAACGGATGTTGATAACGAGATGGTATACAAGCATGGCTCATTTAATAATGCGTAGAGGTCCCGAACCGGGAACAATTTATCGGTTAAACACACCAGTCGTCACCATTGGTCGCGGCAATCGGAACACGATTATTATCCACGACAATGAAGTGAGCCGTGACCATGTGCGGTTAGTTCTCATAGATGATGGCTACGAAATTCATGATTTGAATTCGAGCAATGGCACATTCATCAACGGGCAGGCATTAGAGGGTGGCAAATGGCAATTACAGACCAATTGCATCATCGAATTGGGTGATAGCATCACTTTAGAATTTCGTCCGGGTGAACCGGGTACCGATGAATTGCGTAGCAATCGCACGGTACAAAATGCTTTTGACGATACCCAATTTTTGCAATCTTACCTCGTCTATTTGGGGCGAGAAGAAGGCGCACAACCCGCCGTCTATCCCCTGAGTGGCATGAATATTACCATCGGACGCTCCACAGGCTGTAATATCGTCATCATCGAGCCAGAACTCAGCCGTGAGCATTTTCGGTTATCGCTAGTGGGACGCACCTACTCCATCAGCGATTTGGGGTCTACCAATGGGACAGTCCTCAATAACGAAATTTTAGAAGATACCCGCCCGCTCAAAAACGGCGATATTATTCAAGTGGGACGCAGTTTACGCTTTCAATTCACCAACACCCCACAGCGTTTTACATCCGACATCATCACCGATAACTTGGTAGATGAGACAAAAATCGGACCCAAAGCCAAGCGCAAAACCAGCGAATTTGATACGATTTGGATGCACCCTAGCAAAATGACCGATACCAGCAATTTGGTGTCGTTGACCAATAATATTTTGGTCAGTTATGCCCGTGCCGATTGGGAACGGGTGGTTGCGCCATTACTCAATACCCTCAGCGATGAAGGCTTGCCTGTGTGGGCAGACCAAGAATGGGCAGAAGGCTCACCCGAATGGGAAGCCATGACCCAACAAGCACGGCTAGAATGTCCTGTGATGGTTGTTATTTTATCGGTAGCGGCGCTCCGCAACGAAAATGTGATGAAAAATTGGCGACATTTTCAAAACCGCGACAAGCCGATTTTCTTGCTCATCAGCGAACCAATAGACCGTATGCCCGCCGAATCCAATAACCTGCCCAGATTTCAATTTAATCCTGCTGTGCCAGAAATGGCATTTCGCCAGCTCGCCACCGAGATTCATCGGTTCTACGGGCGCTAAAAAAGGGATAGTATGCCAAAAGCGATAGAGGCACTTTATCTGCTCGCCAAACAACTCAATCAAGAAACCTATCTAGCGCCTCTTATGCAGTTAATATTAAAACAAGCAGGCACTTTGTTAAATGCGCCATATAGGTTTATGGTACTATTTAACCCAGAAGGACTCCCAACCGAGACCACGTTTTGGGAATTGCCCGTCATATCCGATACCGATAAAGAAGCATGGGAGATATGGCTCTATTCGGGCATCGTGGGACTGGTTTATCATACCCAACGGATGGTGGTGTTGCCCAATATCGCCGTAGACCCGCGGTGGGGAAATTTGCGGATTGCCAATCATTTTCCCACCAAAGGGTCTGCGCTTGGATTACCCATGCAATATGACGATAAAATTATAGGTGTGATGGTCTTTTTACACCCAGATACAGGACAATTTGAATCGGACATATCACCATTTGCCGATGAAATAGGTCAGTTATGCGCGGGGCATATCCATAAAGCCAGTTTGCTGACTTGGGCAAATAGCAAAGATGTCCGCGACCAATTGGCTCAATCTCAGCTTCAACGCGACCTTAGCACCATGATTTATCACGATTTGCGCGTGCCACTCCAAATTTTACGCGCCAGTAGCGGAAAATTAGCAGAAATGCTCGCCAATTATGATGATGTATCCGTCCTCAATTTGCTACAGGTCAATATTCGTAGTGTGCGCCAATTGCGCCGTTTGGTAGATAATTTGTTGGATATAGAACGGCTCGATAGTGGCACATCTTTCATTCAAAAGCGCGATGCCAATTTGCATGATATTATGAGCGATGCTGTCGAGTTGGTGCAACCATTGGCGGTGGAGGCAAGCCAGCATTTTCGGTTTGTGGTCGCTGATGATTTGCCAATATTGTCGGTGGATGCCGATATGATTTTGCGGGTGATTGTCAATCTCATCGAAAATGCCCTCAAATACACCCCACAAGGCGGTCTGATTACCATCGGCGCAAAAATTAAAGAGGGCATGATATGGGTTAATGTCCAAGATTCTGGCGGGGGAATCCCCAAAGAACTACAAGAGACCATCTTTGAGAAATTTAGTCGCGCTCATCAACAGACGACCACCCATAAGAGCATCGGCTTGGGACTCACGTTTTGTCGTATGGCAATTATGGCACATAATGGCAAAATTTGGGTTGAGAGCAATATGGGAAAAGGGGCAAATTTTATATTCACCCTACCCTTACCCACCACCAACACCGATACTACATCCTCAGATTTAGCTTCTACAGCATAGGATAAATGGACGCAAATATTCAAACCGATTTAGCACAGTTACGTATTTCTGCCCAACAACGCGAGTGGGGAACAGCGCAAGATACCCTCAAGCGGTTGCTGGCACACCTAGACCCGCTTATCGCAGTCTCCATCGCCGCCCCACTCCTAGAGACCTTTTTGCCAAAATTTGAGGTGGCATATCCACAAGCCCGTTGGGTACGCGATGTTTTGTTGACCGTCATTGTCTATGGCTCGGCATCCGATGATTTGCCTGTGAATAGCATCCCCCAATTTCCAACAGCAGGGTGCGCTCATTTTTTGCTGGGGGTATTCGATTTGGCGCGGTCTGTTCAGACACAATATACTCATTTTGAGAAATATAGCCATATCACCAACACCGTTGCCAATACCATTTTGGCGCACTTGCAGTATGACCATTTCCGCTATCGCCCAGATTCTTATGCCACACTGCGCGATGAATTGACTCCATTAGAAGAACGAGAGCGCCTTCAATTCAATTTTTGGATGGATAAGCACGTAGCAGATGGTGATGTTGCCTATTGGTTGGATATAGCCAATCGGCTCGAAACCGCGTTAAATAATAGATAAGTCGTTGTGATGGAGGATATATATCATGAGCCAGCCCAATTCAATCTTAGAAGAGACTCTCATCCAAAGAATACACCTGTTAGACGAATCTGCCCAACAACAAGTCTTGGAGTATGTGAGCCAACTGGTTGTCAGACCAGAGGGGACACGAGGAGAGGATGCCATTCGCATCGCCCAGAAAATTAATTTTGACCCAGAATCATTGCATGAAATGGAACAATCCATTGATGACATGTTTGAAGGTGAAACAATTATAGAGGATGTGAATCTGGATGAATGATACCTATCTACTAGATACCAATGCCATTATTGCTATGATGAATGGCAAATCCGACATTACACCGCTTATAAAAGAGGCAACGATTTATTTGCCAATTATTGCTATTGGCGAATTATATTTTGGAGCGCAAAATTCGGGGCGTGTGGAAAATAATTTAGCAAGAGTAGAAGAAACACACAAAAGCTATACAATCTTGTATTGTGATGATAAAACGGCACGTCTCTATGGCGAAATCAGCGCCCAATTAAGCACCAAAGGCAGACCACCCATTCAACATAACGATATGTGGATTGCCTCACTTGCGCTACAATATGACCTCATCTTGCTCACACAAGATAACGATTTTAACCATGTGGATACCCTGAAGCGGAAAACATGGTAACACACCTGTTATATATCCCAATCATATCCCAATTTGTGAAATAATCCGTCAGTATTTGTATATACAGAAAGAGACCCCTAACTGATGTCGAACAATCGTACCTATACCAATCGTCGTTATCTCGATGCAATCGCAGACCATGTGGTCATTTTTGATGGCGCGATGGGGACAAGTATCCAAAACTACAACCTCACCGCAGAAGATTATGGTGGCGAACATCTCAATGGCTGTGTGGACTATTTGGTCATCACCCGCCCCGATGTCATCAGCGCCATTCACGGCTCATTCCTCGCAGTGGGGAGCGAAGTGGTAGAGACCAACACCTTCCGTAGCAATCGCTGGACACTGGGCGAATATGGGCTTGGTGATAGGGTGCTAGAGGTCAATCGTACCGCCGCCAAACTTGCCCGTGCGGTCTGTGACCAATATGAAAAAGAGACAGGCATCCCCCGTTTTGTGGCAGGTAGCATTGGTCCCAGTGGTAAATTACCCTCTGGCGATGACCCAGACCTCAGCAATGTGTCGTTTGACCAACTCGCAACCCTCTTCTACGAACAAGCACAAGGCTTGGTGGAGGGTGGCGCAGATTTACTGCTCATAGAGACCAGCCAAGATATTTTGGAGGTCAAAGCCGCCGTCTATGGCATCAATCAATATTTTGCAGATTCTGGCAATCGCATCCCGCTACAAGTACAAATCACACTGGATATTAGCGGACGCATGTTGTTTGGGACAGATATTGCGGGTGCAACCGTCACCCTAGAGGCGTTGCCGATTGATGTCATTGGTATGAATTGTTCCACAGGTCCAGAATATATGCGCCAACCGATTCAATACCTCATAGAACGGACACGCTTCCCCATCAGTGTATTGCCCAACGCAGGTTTGCCGATTAATGTGGATGGCGAAGCCGTGTATCCCATGACCCCAGAGCCATTCAGCGACATGGTATCGGAATTTACCCGTTGGGGTGTGAATGTGGTCGGCGGGTGCTGTGGCACACGTCCAGAGCATCTCGCCAAATTGTACGAAAAAATCAATGGCTACACCTATACCGCTTATGTGGATGCGCTCAAGACGGGCAATCCTCTCAAGCGCCAAGCGCCCAAACAGCGCGAAATCCAACACGAAGCACAAGCATCATCGGGCATGACTGCCACGCGCATGATGCAAAGTCCGGGACCCACGCTCATCGGGGAACGGGTGAATAGTCAGGGTAGCCGTAAGGTCAAACGCCTTCTGCTAGAAGATGATTACGACAGTATCGTGCAAATTGCGGTGGAACAGGTCAATAGCGGGGCGCACATGCTCGATGTATGTGTGGCGCTCACAGAACGCGATGACGAAAAATATCAGATGGAAAAAGTCATCAAGAAATTGGCGATGTCGGTAGAAGTTCCCCTCATCATAGATACCACCGAAGTCAATGTGGTCGAGGCGGCATTGGCACTCTATCCCGGACGGGCGATTGTAAACGGCAATAATCTCGAAAACGGGCGTGAACGTATTGATGTCATCTTGCCCATCGTCAAAAAATATGGCGCTGGCGTGCTTTCGATGACCATTGACGAAGAAGGCATGGCACACACCCGCGACAAAAAACTCGAGATTGCCAAGCGCATCACCGAAATCGCTGTGAATGAATTTGGCTTGTCGCCAGAAGATTTAATCTACGATACACTCACCTTCCCCCTCACCACAGGGCAAGAAGATTTGCGAAATGATGCCGTAGAGACCATCGAGGCGTTGCGCCTCATCAAAGCACACCTACCGGGTGTCATGACGGCGCTCGGTGTGAGCAATGTCAGCTTTGGTGTGACCCCTGCGGCGCGTGGCGTGTTGAACAGCGTGTTTTTGTATCATGCTGTGCAAGCGGGTTTGGATATGGCGATTGTGAATCCTGCCCATATCACACCTTATTCAGAAATTCCAGATGACCAACGCAAATTGGCGAATGACCTCATCTTTAATACCGACCAAGATGCCCTACCGCGTTTTATTCAATATTTTGAGCAAAACGAGGTCAAATTTGGTGGACAAGAAGCCGTAGACCCCACTGCCGATATGACCGCAGAAGAGGCATTGCATTGGCAAATTGTCCACCGCAAAAAAGACGGTGTAGAAAAATTGATAGACACGGCGCTCACCCGCCATGACCCCGTGACGGTTTTGAACAGCGTATTATTGCCCGCCATGAAAGAAGTGGGCGATAAATTTGGCGCTGGGGAACTGATTTTGCCGTTTGTATTGCAATCGGCAGAGGTGATGAAAAAGACAGTTGCCTATCTGGAACAATTCATGGATAAGGTGGAAGGTTCATCCAAAGGGACAGTCATCCTCGCAACCGTATATGGCGATGTGCATGATATTGGCAAAAATTTGGTCAAGACCATTTTGACCAACAACGGCTATACCGTCCACGATTTGGGCAAGCAAGTCCCCGCCAATACCATCATCGAAAAAGCGGTGGAATATAATGCCGATGCCATCGGACTTTCGGCGCTACTCGTCAGCACATCCAAGCAAATGCCCCTCATCATCAACGAATTGGGTCGCAGAGGACTAAAATTCCCTGTGTTGATTGGTGGCGCGGCGATTAATCGGCGCTTTGGTCGGCGGATTTTGTTCCTAGAAGACAGCAAAGCCCCTTATGCCCCTGGCGTGTTTTATTGCACCGATGCCTTTGAAGGACTCGCCGTGATGGACAAGTTGGTCAGCCCAGAACGGGCAGAATTCTTACAACAGGTCATCACCGAAGCAGAAGAAGAACTCAACAAACCCGCCCGTAGAGGTCGTGCTGGTGGCGATGCGGTTAAGACGGTGCTACCCGCGCCAGATTTGCCCACACCGCCCTTCTGGGGGTCAAAATTGGTCAATTACATGCCCCTAGAGGTGGTCTTACAACACCTGCATAAGCCCGAATTATTCCGCCTGAGTTGGGGCGCGAAAAATTCACGCGGTGACGAATGGATAAAGTTGGAAGCCGAATTTGAAGCCCGTCTGGGAAAAATGAGCCGTGCGGCATTGCGCGACAAATCGTTGTTGCCACAAGCCGTATATGGTTATCTGCCTGCCAATAGCGATGGCGATAGCCTCATTATTTGGGATGTGGATGAATTTGTAAAATCGGGCAAAAAGGTCGAAAAAGAACGCTTCACCTTCCCACGCCAATCCACAGGCGAGTTTTTGTGCATCAGCGATTATTATGCCCCCATCGAAGCCGGTGTGGATGTGGTCGCATTGCAAGCCGTGACGGTTGGTGAAGTCGCCAGTGAAGCCTTTGAGGTGTTGCAGAAGGCAGATAATTATAGCGAGGCATACTTCTTTCATGGACTTGCTGTGCAAGCGGCAGAAGCCACCGCCAATTATATGACCCAGCATATCCGCAAAGAATTGGGCATCGCAGAAGGGCGGGGCAAACGCTATAGCTGGGGATACCCCGCCTGCCCAGATTTACAAGACCATCAAATTGTGTGGCGGTTGTTGCCCCAAACGGCAGAAATCAACCTCGTACTCACAGAAGAAAGTTACCAACTTGTTCCAGAGCAAAGCACCGCCGCCATCTTTGCCCATCACCCCGATGCAAAATATTATAGCGTGGGCAATATAGACCGTAGCGAGCAAATTCTTGGCACAAGTGAACCAGAGAAGGCATAGAAATCTCGTTCAATAGCAGGCGGATATACGCCTTTGGTTAATCCGCCCCTACAACCCACCCAACTGGACTTGTAAGGGCGGTACTAGCGCCAAAAAGTGCGTATGTCCGCCCATTCATGATAAAAAAGGAACGCAACCATGTCCACCACCTTACAAAAACTTACTATACGTAATTTTAAACAATTTGATGATGTCGAAATCGAATTAGGCGATACAGTTGTCTTTATTGGACCCAACAATAGTGGCAAAACAACCGCATTACAGGCATTGAGTTTATGGTATTTCGGCATACAAAAATGGATTGCTGAAAAAGGGGATAAAACAACCACAAAACGCACTCGCGTACCGATTAATCGCAAAGATTTATTTTCAATACCAAATACAAGTGCGCGGATGTTATGGCGTAACTTAACCACACAAAAACAAAAAACGACAAAGGGTGAATTTGATATTATTATCACCATAGAAGGCATCACAGACAACAAATTATGGCGCTGTGGTATGGAATTCCGATTTAATAATGACGAAGCCTTATATTGCCAACCCATTAAACAACAAGAACCATTCATTCCTGAAGAAGCAAAAAATCTCAAA
>Ga0105045_10000237_pt1 | contig 36538 bp, 29 predicted proteins | sample MAT02_FD_78089 | JGI IMG/M metagenome (GOLD analysis project Ga0105045, IMG submission 78089) | Freshwater microbial communities from Lake Fryxell liftoff mats and glacier meltwater in Antarctica - MAT-02 (megahit assembly) | ecosystem: Environmental > Aquatic > Freshwater > Ice > Liftoff...
ACAAAAATTGCCGGGGTTACTTTAACTTTCTTTGCCAATCGAAGTTGAAATTCAAAAAATGATTCATGAAGATTTGACCAAATGGCCAAAGCTTATGAATTATTTAAAAATTTCGACAAGTGTTCTTGATAGACGATCCAAAAAAAGATTGATTGCGCTTTCCGAAAAATTAGCCTCATTGTTTTTGCAATATGGGACATTTGGAGGGCAAATGATAAGTGACTTAAAACTTGAAAATCCTTCTTTAGAAACGGATGATTTCCAAATTGAATTATGGAAAACTCTTTTTCAAAAAAAAAATATGCCTTACCTTTTAAATGAGTTTAAAGAAAACTCTTTACATCATAGCTTAAAAAACTCTTCTCTTTGCCACATTCATCTTTTTTCTTTAAGTTTTTTATCCAAAGCGCATTTTGATTTTTTTTCAAAAATCTCAAAGGATCTTCCTTGTTTCTATTATTTTTTGTCTCCTTGCCAAGCTTTTTGGAGCGATATTCGCTCTACAAAAGAACAATCCGGACTAAAAAACCATTTAGAAAAAAAAGGAATTTCAGAAACTCAAAAGTTGGAGTTGGACGAATATCTTCGCGATCAAAACCCTCTTCTTGCCAATTTTGGCAAGATTGGTCGGCAAATGGCAAAGCTCATTGAAGAAAGCGAAGCTTTGACTGAATCAAACTATGTTGTTTCAGAAGGCATTGAAGATCATGCTCAATATGAAGATTATTTATTTGATGATTTTGAAGCAGAAGAAGGCAGTTATAGCCTCCTAAAAGCAATACAAGCCGATTTGACTTTCCTTAGAAACCCTTCCCTTGCAGAAAAAATTGTATTGCCAAAATCGGACCGCTCTATCCAAGTGCATGTGGCAAGTTCAAAAAGCAGAGAAGTTCAAATTCTTTACGACAACCTTTTAAACATCATTTGTGAAAATGAAAACGATAATCCGATCAAACTCAATCAAATCATTGTGATGGCACCAGATATCATGGACTATGAACCCTACATTCATTCAGTCTTTGGAAGTGATTCAAGTGTGCTGAAGTATCATCTGATGGATTTGGAGATGCCGGCAAAAAATCCTCTGATTCGAGAATTTTTAAATTTAATTCAATTGGCAAAAGAAAAATTTTGTGCCAAATCCCTTTTAAACTTATTTAATGGGGCTTATTTTCAAAAATGTGCACAATTGAGTGTTGAGGATGTAAGCCACATTCAAACTTGGCTCATTAAAGCGGATCTTCGTTGGGGCCATGGCATTGATGATCGAAACGAATGGCTAAGAATGAATGGATGCAAACAAGAAATGGTTGAAAGCATTGAGGGCGGCACTTTAAGTGATTGCATCGAACGCTTTATCGCATCATTAGCGGTTGTTAAAAATGAAGATGATGTCTTAAATGCCGATCTTGAAAGGCTTCCACTTGAAAATATTGCGCCATCCGATGCTTTAGTTTTAGGCAAATTTATTGCCCTGTCAAATTCCTTGAAATACGATTTGCAAACACTTGTGGATGGTACTGAAATGAGCCTTGCAAATTGGGCATCCTACCTTGATTGCCTTTTACAAGGCTATTTTGGAATCGATGAAACTGACTTGAGATTAAATGATGATGAACTTTTGCTGCTTAATCAATTTGATGAATTCAGAAAATATTCGACAAATTTTAAATCGGAGCTTTTCTGTTTTGAAACTATTCATTCTAAGCTAAAAGCTGCTTTTGACAGAGAACGAGTCGATTTCCAAGAAGCCGAATTAAATTCCGTACGTTTTTGTTCCATGCTACCAATGCGGGCAATTCCCGCTTCCATCGTAGTCTTAATGGGCATGAACGAGGACGAATTTCCAAGGACCGATTCAAAGAACTCTCTTGATTTATGCCAAAACAACCGAGATTGCGATTATCGCCCTTCAAAGACTGATTATGACAGGTATTTATTTTTAGAAAGTTTACTTTCAGCAAGAAATTATTTTATTTTAAGTTATATCGGTTACTCATTAACCGATGCTTCATTGAAGACAAGCTCCTTGGCTATAACAGAATTAATCAGTGCAATTGATGATGGGTACTTAATAGATGATAAAAAATTTAGTGAAGTTGCCATTCAAAATCATCCCTTTAAAGCTTATGACAAAGTATATTTTGAAGAAGGTAGCGGTTTTGTCAGTTATTCCGCATTTAACTACAATCTTGCGACAAAATTTTACAATTTTGAAAAAACAAAAAAACATCAGTTCGTCCCTCATTTTACCTCTACTGCCCCAACAAATTTTGATCTTGCCGAATTAGTGATCGATTTAAAAGAGCTTTCAAGCTTTGCAAGAAACCCACTCAAAACTTATTTTAATAAATCTCTTGGAATTTATCTTAATAAAGATGCTGAATTTAAAAGTGATGAAGATTTTACCCTTTCTCCGCTTAATCTTGCAATCATCAAAAAATCTAGCTTGAACATTCAATTAAAAGATGTTTTTAGCCTTGCGACAAAAAAAGGGGTTATGCCGGGAGGCGTTTTCAAGCAAGTGGCAATGGAAAAAATTTCTTCTGGTATTACAACGATTAAAGATAATTTAAAAGAACTTGAAATATTACCCCAAAACTTTTTTAAAATTGAATTTGGCTTAAACTTTGACAAACCGTTTAAGAAACCAAATGGGGATTGGCAACTTCCTGCCTTAAAATTGAATTACCAAGATAAAATTCAAATTCAAATTGTGGGAAGTTTTCAGGATGTTTGTAGCCAAGGACTAGTTGTACATGCGAAAAGTGACAAAGTAGATGTCATTAAAATTTGGCCGCAATTTTTGGTTTTTGCAATTCTTGTGGAAAAATATGCAATTGCATCGAATAATTTAATTTTTGCCAAATGCGGAACGCTTAAAACTTACTCTTTTGATGAGCCTCAAAATTTATTGATTAACTATTTATCCTATTATTTTAAAGGTTTAAAAAACCCATCTCCATTAATACCTGAATGGGTATTTGATTTTGTTTATCAAAAAGATGACTCATTGCAAAAAAAAATAGATGCCAGTTTAGACAATGATTTTTCTCCCCTATATAATGACTACCTACATTGGATGCGAAATCAAGGGAAAATCCTTCCTTGCTTAAGTTTTAATGAGGAATGGAAAATAAACGCTGAAGAGCTTTATTTAGAACTTTATGAAAAATGGTATACCAAATGAATGTTTTAGACCGAAATTTAAACGTCCAAGATAGTTACTTATTAGAAGCCTCTGCCGGAACCGGAAAAACATTTTCCATCGAAAATATTGTGGTTAGAATGCTTATTGAGCATGAAACACCTCTTCTTTTAGACCAAATTCTTATAGTTACTTTTACAAAAGCTGCAACTTCCGATCTTAAAAAACGAATTCGTCAAAACATAGAAAAAGCTTTGCAAATTTTTAAAAATCCAAAAAATTGCGAGCAAAATCCCGATTACATCGAAGCGCACCTTGAAAAAGGGGAAACAGCGATTAAGTCTGCTATTTCAAAATTAAAAACAGCTCTTTTTACCTTTGATGATGCTCAAATATTTACCATACACTCCTTTTGTTCAAAAATGCTTCATGAAAATATCATTGAAGGGGGTATCTCTTTGGGCTGTAAAGAGACTAATAGTTCTTTATTGAATACAGAAGTAATCGATGTGATCCGCAATTTTTTTAGAACGGAGCTAACTGCAAAAAAATTTAGTCAGGCACAAATCAATATTGTTTTAAAAAAACATAAATCCGATATTGAAAAAGTTGAAAAAGCCCTTCTTAAATGGGTTCTAAAAGGTCTTGAAATAAAAAAAACTACAGATTTCTTTGACCTTTTTCAAAAATTTGTTCAAGTCATCAAAAATCACCCTTTTGAAAAAGAGAAAATCCTCGCCGATTTTGAAAATCAGATTGTCAATTACAAAAAATTAAAAAATCACGAAACAGGTTTGGAAAAAGTTACTGAATTTGCCAATCTTTTTGAAAAGGATGTTTTAGATGAAGATGATTTTGATCGTTTAATTCAAAATGATCTTTATCTCTTAGAAGCATTAGATCAAAAACAGTTAAAAGTCAAAGTTAAACCTCTGGAAAAACCGCTTTTTTACCCCGATCTTATTTCCCAATTAAAAAAAGAACTTCTGCCCCTCGTTGAAGAGGCTAGTAGCTATGAATGCATTTTTGCCCGTATGGCCCATGATGCGGCTAATTTGCTTCAAAATTATTTGATTGAGGAAGAAAAATTTAGCTTCGATGACCTTTTAAAGTATATGAAAGAAGCCTTAAAAAATGAGCAATTTCTTGATACTGTTAGAAAACGGTATAAAGCTGCTATTATTGATGAATTTCAAGATACAGATCAAATTCAATGGGAAATTTTTAATGGCCTCTTTACAGGCTTTTCACCTATCTATTTAGTGGGTGACCCTAAACAATCCATCTACTCCTTTAGACAAGCAGATATTTACACTTACCTAAAAGCTGCAAATACGATTCAAGAAGACCATAGGCTTTCTTTGGACACAAATTTCAGATCACAACCTTCTTTAAGTTGCTGTTTGAATGCGTTATTTGAAAAAACTTTAAGTCCTGAATTTATAGAGTTGCCAAAACTTGCGGCCGTTTTAGACTTCTTAAAAGTCAAATCCCCCTCATCAATTTCAGAATACCCTTTTACAGATACTCTTGGTAGTGTTCACTTTTTTATAGCGGAAGCTCAAAATAAATTTGATATAGATGAAATTGAAAAATATTATTTTCCATTTATAGCAGATCAAATACAAAGTCTTCAAGCTCAAGGTTTTAAATCTTCACAAATGGCCATATTGGTCAAAGATCAATTCCAAGCAAAACGGATTCTTGACTACATGCAGGAAAAAGGCTTTGCACTAGAGCTTCAGAGACTTTCCAATTTGTCTGAATCTGCTGTTTTGCCAAATTTGATTGAATTGCTTACCGCCATATTGCAGCCTCGTGATGAGAGTGCTTTAAAAAAAGCCCTTGGCAGTCAGCTAATAGGATTTACCGCCCAAGATATTTTATCTTTAAAAGATCCATTATTTTTTGAAAACATACTCGATAAGTTCTTTTATTTGAAGTCTTTGCTCTTTACTTTTGGTTTTTCAAGTTTTTTTCAAGGGTTTCTTAAAAGTTCCTTCTTAAGCGATTTAAACGTTGCAGAAGCGCTCATGCAAAAAGAAAATGGCGCTGATATATACGATGATCTTTTGCAAATCAGCGAACTTTTAAATGAACATCAAAGCCAAACAAAAGCCACCGTTGATGATTTATTATGCTTTTTAAAAGAATTCGATATTTTAAGCTTTGATTCTGACGATCGCATGAAAAAATTAAAAGATCCAACCCTAGAAGCCATCAAAGTATTGACTATACATTCAAGTAAAGGTCTTGAATTTGACATTGTTTTTGCTTTAGGACTCATTAACCGCACACCTCTTCCTGACACGCTGATCCCTGTTCAAATAGATTGTAAAACTATTTTAGAGCCACTCAACGACAAATCTTCAAAAAACTACTTGGATCATTGTCAAGAGCTTGACGCTGAAAAATTGCGTCAATTGTATGTTGCGATGACGCGGGCAAAATACAGACTTTATGTTCCTGCTGCTTTTTGTTTAAAAGGTAAGGAAATTGAAGCTCCAAGTGCCTCTTGCATGGAGTTATTTTTAGCAAAGATGAAACCGTTTCGAAATCATGAAATCAGCCTCTATGAAAACATTCAAAATTTAAAGTTGACAAATTTCATCTCTTTACTTGAAACGCTTAAAATTAATTTGAAATTTACTTATTCCAAATTAAATGAGATGAGCTTTTCATTTAAAGTCCAAGAAAAGCAACATGCCACTCTAAAAGCCCCAAAAGTTGTTCAGATTTTAGATGAATCGATCTACATGACCTCATTTACAAAATCTTGCAAGAAAAAATATATCCCTTCTAAACCCATTGAAATGCCTCACGATTTTAATTTAGAAGAAAAAAACAAACACAATCTTCCAACAGGAAGAAAAACAGGCATTCTTTTTCATTCCATTTTAGAATCGTTTCCTTTTGAAAAATATACCGACATCAGCCACATGAGGGAACTCAACTCCTTTACCCAATCCTTTATTAACGGGACAAAATTTGAAAATTGGCAAAGCATCTTTAATGAAATTCTTTTTAATCTTTTAAATTGTCATTTAGATTCCTTTAAATTTAAGGACATTGATCCATACAAAATCTATCGGGAGCAAGAATTTATTTATCCACAGTTAGACGTTAATGGATACATGAATGGGATCATTGACTTCATGTTTATGCATGACGATAAATATTACTTTATTGACTGGAAAAGCAATTGGCTTGGGGATACTGATGAAGATTACGGTGAAGAAAATTTAAAGCAAGCCATGATGGAAAATGACTATTACCTCCAAGCAAATATTTACAAACAAGCCATTACAAGATTTTTATCAATCGTTGATCAAAGAAGCTTTGAGGAATGTTTTGGTGGCATTTTCTATATATTCCTAAGAGGCCTCTCTGCCGAAAGCCCGGACAATGGGGTGCTCTTCTTTAAGTAGCTTGTGAGATTTTTCACCAAGAGAGAGCAAAGAGAGCACATAAGAAGGCTAATGAGAAATAGCATTCCAAAAGCTATATGCACTACAAATTTAGATTTTTTTACCAGTGAGGCAGTGAGAAATACATGAGGACAGTGAGGGGCTCTGATTTCATGGCTCCTATCTTCATCTTCTTCTTAACCAGATACACTTCTAAAAAATCAAATTAGGCTCTATGATAAAAAAGAGTATAATAAAGGGTTCTGAATTCATAGTCCCTCACTGTCCTCATGTCTTTCTCAATGCCTCACTGGTAAAAAAATCCGAGAAGTTATAATTCGAAATGCCAAGCTAACGATGAATTGTATCGCAATTTGAAAGATCATGGTTTAGTATGACCTTAATTAGATTGGATGGTACGATTCATGGGATTTCAATATAAAGACTTTATTCCCAAAAGTTTCAGTTGCTTTAAAGAAGGTTATTCAAAAAATTATCTCTTTCATGATCTATTTGCAGGAATTAGTGTCGGTGTCATTTCCCTTCCCCTATGTTTGGCTTTTGCAATCGCATCAGGTGTTGCGCCAGATAAAGGACTGTTTACGGCAATTGTTGCAGGCTTTTTAATTTCACTGCTTGGTGGTAGTCGCGTCCAAATTGGTGGACCAACAAGTGCATTCGTTGTTGTCATTTACGCAACTGTTGAAAAACATGGTTATGAAGGGCTTGCACTAGCAACACTTATTGCAGCCGTTTTATTGATCCTCATGGGATTGGCGCGCTTTGGCATATTATTAAAATTTATTCCATTTGCCGTAACCACAGGATTTACAACAGGTATTGCTTTTCTACTGGTTTTTTCGCAAATTAAGGATTTTTTTGGTTTGCAAGCTGATAAAGTTCCACCTACTTTCCTTGGAAAATGTGACCTTTATTGCCAAATTGTGCATACGTGGAACATATGGGCAATCTTTGTTGCCTTATCAACGTTAATCCTTATTTTTATTCTACGACATTTTCTTCCAAAATGGCCAGGACCCGTTTTTGCCATTGTTTTGGCAACACTAGCCACACATTTTTTTGGATTACCGATTGAAACTGTAGTTTCAAAATTTGGTAAAATATCCACAGGACTTCCCTACATAACCCTGCCATTTTTCTCTTATGAACTTTTCAAAAATGTCTTTCCTGATGCCATCACAATTGCTTTACTTTGCGCTATAGAATCTCTTTTATCAGCCTCTGTTGCCGATGCCCTCATTGGAACAAAACATAGATCAAACATGGAACTTGTTGCCATGGGTTTTGCAAATATCGGCTCAGTTCTTTTTGGAGGCATTCCGGCTACGGGTGCTATCTCTCGTACGGCTGCCAATATCAAATTTGGGGCAAAAACTCCTGTTGCAGGCATGATTCATTCATTAACAGTTCTGCTTCTAATGCTTTTTTGCTCAGAAGTTGCAGGAAAAATCCCACTTGCAGCCCTTGCAGGCGTTTTAATTTTTATTGCATGGAACATGAGTGAGCTTGCTCATTTTGTAGAAATTATAAAAGGAAATAAAATGGATGCGGTTATTCTTTTAACCACATTTTCTTTAACTGTTTTGATCAATCTTTCAACAGCTGTACAAGTTGGTATCATCTTGGCGGCAATGGACTTTATAAGGAAGATGACAAATGAAACATCTGTAAAGATTTATAAAAAATTAATCTATGAAAATAATCATGAATCTACACAAAATGATTCAATACCTTACGATCTACCGGAAGATCTGGTCGTAATTGAGATTGCAGGTCCATTTTTCTATAGTGTGGCCGATCTTTTAGATGAAGTGCTTAAACAATTAGATAAAAACCCCAGAGTTTTTATCCTGCGTCTTAATAAAACCCCCCTAATCGATTTAACGGGCCTTCGTGCCATCAAAAAATTTGCCTTAAAATGCCAGTCTAAAGGCATTCAATTTCTTATTTCCGATCTTGATGAAAAATATACCAAACTCTTCCAAAAATTTAACATCGAAGAACTCACTGGTTTAAAATTTCTGCATAAAGACTTTGACTCGGCTTTGGCTTATGCCAAAACAATAAACAGTTAACCACGACCTTAAAAAACTATTCTTAAATCAAAATTTGGAGTGCGGTAACTCTGTTACCGCTTCACCAAATCTTGAAAAAAAATCAATGTTCACAAAACTTTAAATTAGCAAATTCTATTTGAAATTTTTTTAAGCTTTTGACGATAATAAACGATTACTTCACCGACAATAAAGCCAAAAAGAGATAAAAGAATACTTGCCAACTCCTTTGGAAATTGGATGGGATAAATGCGAAAAAGCATAAATCCAATCGCTCCAAAGATCATTGCAAGGCAGGCAGAGATAAAATTCCCTTGTTTCTTGAATAGAGCGATGAATATAGGAATGAAAAGACAACTGACTGAAAGCTCATAACTTTGCATCAGAATATCTAAAATATTATCAAGAAAGAAGGCAAAAATAATAGCTGCAATCGAAATTGAGCAGGTGATCCCTCTCACAAGTCTCATGCTACAACATTTGAAACCTGACAAGTTAAAATCACTTGATATATTAGAACTTATAGCATTGATGAGTGCCGTTGCGGTAGAAATAATTGCAGCCAAAACCGCACATCCGACCATCGCAGATAAAATAGGGTTTGTCGTTTCAATGATAGCGCTCATAAGTACGCTTCCACCTGTCGGCACTTGTAGCTGCATCGTTTTAGCAAGAATGCCAAAAAACAAAGGGACTATGGAAATAATTATTGTACAAAAACCTGCCGCCATTGTGGCTTGGGATACAATTTTTGGAGAAGCTGCAGCAAAGCAACGTTGCCCAATACTTTGCTCAATTACCATGAAAAGAAGCGGCATAAGCAGCCATCCGGTAAGTTTTGAAGAAACTAATCCTAAATTTTCTACATTTGGCATTGGAATTTCAGAAACCAAAGGCTCATAGTAAATCACATATCCAAAGCAAAGTAGAAACACTCCCATAAAAAAAAGTGCCTGAACAAGGTCTGTAGAAATAACAGCTTTTAAGCCCCCTTGCACCGTATAAATAATGACAATTGCCCAAAAGAACACAAAGAGGGGTGTATTGTTAAGTCCAAGGCTTACAAGAAATTTACTTGAACCTATAATTTGCCCTACTAGAATCATAAAAAGAGAACAAATCGAAAAAAGAGACGCTGCTTTTTTAAGCATTGATGATTTGTAAGCAACTTCACAGATTTGAGCGACTGTTGAAACCGGAAATTCGGCCAAACGTTTTCCAATTCCGGCACCTAACACAATTAGGCCAAGTGCCCCGCCAAGCGGGTAAAGAAATATTGACCAACCGTAGAGGTAGGCTTCTTCAGCAGACCCAAGCACCATACCACCTCCAATCACAACCCCAATAAAGGTCATCATAAGCGGAAAAAATTGTACATTTTTCCCTGCAAGGAAATAGTCTTTTTGATCAGCAATTCCTTTAGAGGAGTAGCGACCCACTACGAAATAGATCAATTGCAATAAAAACAGCATGCAAATAAAAATTTTAAAATCCATGATAAATTCTCCAAAAAAAAATAATAATACGTGTTAAAGCCACAGGTCGATTGAAAAAATGATCGTTTCGACTTGGATGCTTGTAATTAGTTCTATTTGCCAAATGACAAAATGAACTAACAAAAAAAATATGGCGATCTGCAAAAATAAAATATTATTTAGTAAATATTCTAAAATTTAAAGATCAAAAAAATAAAAAAAAGGGGTAAATTTAAGCTGAATGCTTATGATGGCAATGATGCCCTGAAAGAGAAATAGAGAGGGGAAGGGACAATGAAAATGTGTTGCAAAGCGGACTGAGTGGCATAAAATCGCAGTCAGCACTGATTGTGTTGTTCATAAAAAACCTCATAATATTTTGCATGTTATAAAACACATGCTTTTTTTAATGCTATCAATAAACACTTTTCTTTGCAAGTGGTATTTTCTTCGCCTTTTTTTACTACAAGAACTAAATAAAATTCATTTATAAATATTAATTTTTTTAGTCGCGAATGCGACGGCAACATGTAGCCGTCGCATTTGCGACTAAAAAGAAAAAGGCATTTTTTTATCGGCTGTTCGCTAGCTTTATTAAGATCTTGTTTCATCGGACTTGAAATATTTGACTATCTTGTAACCAAAGCTTGATTCTTGAAGTTGCTTGATATTTCCAAAAAGGTTTTGCCGATCAGCCTCTAAATAAGGATCATTTACCCCTGAAAAAGGTTCATCTAAACCTGTTTGGATATTTCGTAAAATTTGTATTTGGATTTTTTGGATTTTAGAAATTGTGTTAGCCTCATGGGCAACTAGAGTTGTGGCGCCAAGGAAAGCGACATAAGACATCATGCATCCCATCTTAAACATTTTTAGGGTGATAGTCATAAAATACCTAATTTTTAAAATAATTTAGATTGATTTGTTTTATTATTGGTTCGAATTCTTTGGTAATAGGAATTAATTGCTTTATTCCATACGTTACGACATGAATCGGGAATTTGATTTCCAATTATCATCGCCTCGATCATTTTGCCATTAGCTCCAAAATGAGCTATAAGTGCTTTGCTGATGGTTTCGTGATGCTCTTTCTCTTTAATATTTTCCATAATTACAGGAATTATTTCAGAAATCTTTTTCATTGATTGATAACGAAGTATTAACTCAAGATTTGAAATGACAGATTGGATTTTTTCTGGAGTCCAATCCTTTATCATATAAATAGCACCTTCAATGCCCCCATTAGCAAGCATCCTTTTTCCAATGCTTTCTAAAATCTTTGTAAGATAAGGATTTTCAGCTTGAAATTCAATTGTTTCTAAAACAGTTTCTTTGGCTCCATATTCTGCAATATTAAAGAACGTATTAGCCTTTAAATGCTTGTAAAAGTGTTTTATTCCTTTTCCCTGATCAGAAATTGATCGATAAATTAATAAATGATCTCTTAATGTTACATCTTGCAAAGAGATATCGTCCAATGAAATTTCCTTCTCTTCCAATAATTGCACAAGTAAATCCATTAAACCAAATTCAACAAAACATTGAATCAATCCATCTTCAAGAACTTTTTTTGCATCTTGAAAATTCATTTTCTTAACTTCTTCAACAACACTATTTTCATAGCCTTCTTTAAGAAGCAGCTTAAAAGAATCAATACAAGATTTGACTTTTGTTTTTTTAAGCGCATTTATCAATAATGGAACTTCTTGAACTCGGCTGTTTGCGATAAAACTTTTAAGAATATCGTCAAACATCACTTTATTTTTAGATGCTTTACAGACTTCTAAAGCCTGATCGATCATCCCTTTTCTACACAATTCTTCAATCATTTGATGGCAAAAAATATTTGAATGGATAAATTCATTCAGGATCTCCATGGCATCTTTTGAATATCCTGCTTGAAAAAGGGTTACTATCGTTTTTTGAAAAGGGTTTACACGATCATTTTCAAATGTATTAGCAGCTTGTGCTATCTTAACAACTTTTGGAATGTATCTATTTTTAACCAAAGTGCTAATCCACTTTTCAGCTTGGGAAACACTTGGTTTAGAATTTAGCTTAAAAGCTTTTTCAACTTCTAAAATTTCGCTAAATTTTCCATAAAAAATGGATTTTTTTAAACTTTCACATTTAATAAAATCAGTGGATTCAAGCTTTCTACATTTTTTCAAGAGGCAACCAACTTCAAAATAAACTGCTTTTTTAATTTGAACAAGATTTTCCAATTTTGAAAAAGGCGTCATGGAAGTTTTGTTAAAAGGATTTTGTTGGATAAGAAAATTGGCAATTTTTGTAAGATTTTCAAATTCAAACATTCCGATCACCTTGATCGACATCTGCCTAAAATTTTTATTTACAAGTGTACATGCTAAGAGTTCGTCCGACCCAAGGAATTCCTCAATTTTTTTACAAATGTTCAATGGGAAATTAGGAAATAATGAAAAATCTTGAATGTGGCTATTCTGATAATAGTGTTGACTAATTTCCAATTGCATAAGAATATACCTATTTGAGAAGCGTTAACTGCTTCTTTTAAATTTTATTGTTATAACGCTTTTCCTTCATTTAATGAAAATAAAAATTTTAAAATCCTTTTTTCACAACAATACACCTATTTTCCAAGAAATTTTCGTCATATCCTCTAAACATGCAGAAGCTTTCAGCATATTATCCTGATAAACTGATTTTTTCTTAATTTTTCGGCATATCTTCAAAACATGCCGATTCTTTCGTTATTTTTGAATTATACACTGATTATTTAAGGATTTTTAAGTGTATATTAGTAATGAAGAGGTGAAAAAAGGAAGAGATAGGGTTTTTATCAATCATGGTTTCTCGAATCTTCTAAAACAAAAATAAAAATCCTTATCAAAATAACCCTTTCTAGACAATAAATAAGAGACAAGGTTAAAATTGCTTTTTTAAAGTTTAAGACTTGGAAGCTATGCTTGGAATTGCGCAAAAATTATTTAACGCTGTCACTGAAAATCGCGTTCCATTTAAGGCATGTAAATCCGCTTTACATTGGAAATATCTAGAGCATTTTTTTACGCATTATGAATTAAGCCCCATCGATTTACAAGTTGCAAAAACTCTTTTAAAAAACTACACGATGGATTTTGAATCGGTAGCTGCCCTCATTTGCCATCTATCAAATGCTGTCCGCAATGGGCATTTGATGATCAAGGTGGAAAATGGAGGAATTTTTCCATCGATTAAATCCATTTGGACAAAAGAATCGGAAATATCTGATGAGGATTTAAATAAAATCCACACCCTTTGCATTGCAGGTTTTCAAGAGCTTGAAACGAATCCACTATTTAAAGGCTTAATTTCAAAACAGCAAAAAGGCTTTATTACAACAAGCCTTTACCAATTTGAAAATATGCTCTATTTTCAACGCTATTTTAATTCTGAAACAGCTGTTTTAGAAAATTTAAGCAGACTTCAAAAGAGTGAGCCTTCTTTAAAATGTGATAACGAAAGAATAACCGCTTCCATAAAAACGTTATTAGACAATAAAACGCTTTTAAAAGAGCAAGCTGAGGCAATTTTAAAGGCCTCAACACGAAGCATCACATTGATTTGCGGGGGTCCTGGCACCGGAAAAACTTATACAGCAGGGTATTTGTTAAAAATTTTAACAGAATCTTGGCCTGAAGAAGTTAGATTGAACCTCAAAATAGCACTCGCAGCACCGACTGGCAAAGCTGCTTCCAATTTGCAAAAAAGCTTATCTCATTTAATAGCTTCGCATTGTAAAGCTAAAACATTGCATCAACTCTTAAGGATCAGATCTGATGGAAAAATCATTAATGATAATCCTTTAACTTTAAATGCTGATATTATCCTGATCGATGAAAGTTCCATGATTGATGTTACCATGATGGCAAAGCTTTTATCTTCTGTAAAAACAGGAACACGTATTATTTTCTTGGGCGATCAACATCAATTACCTTCAATTGATGCAGGAGCAATGTTTTCTGACATAGCCAATTTAATTCCCGAGGCTAAAGCCACTTTACAAGTTTGTTTAAGGGCAGAATTACAGGAAATTGTTGATTTTGGAAAAGCTATAAATGAGGGCAATAGTGGATCAGTTTTTAGGATACTTCAAAATGGCAATGCCGTTAAAAAAATAGCGATTGATCCAAATCTTGAAGAAAATCTTTTTCAACATTTTAAAAACCGTTTTCCTCTTATTTTAAAAGATGAATCAAATCCTGTAGAAATTTTAAAGTCTTTTGACCAATTTAAGATGCTCTCACCTTTACGCTCCGGCTCTTTTGGTGTGGACTCCTTAAATCGAATTTTTTTTCAGGGGTTGGTAAAAAAATCAAATCATTCCATTGCTATCCCTATCATGCTTTTACGAAATGACTCTCAATTGGAGCTTTATAATGGTGAAGTTGGTGTTTTGGTATTAGCACCAAGAGGCTATGATGAGACTTTCAATGCCAAAAAAGGGGATTATGCCCTATTCCCTTGCAAAATAAATGGTTTTCGAAAATTGCCTGCTCTAACACTTCCTCAATATGAATATGCTTATTGTTTAAGCGTGCATAAATCTCAAGGCAGTGAATTCAATCATGTGCTATGTTTGCTACCTCAAGGCTCAGAGCACTTTGGAAGGGAAGTTTTGTATACGGCTGTGACGCGTGCAAGATTATCTCTTATGATTTTAGGAAACGATGCCGTTATTGACTCGACAATTAAAAATAAAGCGCATAGGCTTTCAGGATTGGAAAGGAGAAATCAAAATGAAATCGAAAACAGCAGTACTACTTGTTAACTTGGGGACACCTGATTCCCCGGCTCCAAAAGATGTATATAAATATTTAATCGAATTTTTAACTGACGGGCGTGTGATCACTAAACCCTGGGGCATTCGTCAGTTGCTTGTGCGTGGATTAATTGTACCTCTTCGCTATCGTCAATCGGCAAAATCTTACGGCGAGATTTGGTTGAAAGAGGGCTCCCCCCTCATGGTTCATAGTAAAACTACAAAAAAATTATTACAGGAAAATTTAGGCTCTGAATACATCGTTGAACTTGCTATGCGCTACCAAAATCCTGCCATTAAAAATGTTATTCAAAACATAATGAAAAATAAAGTGGATCACTTAATTGTTGTTCCACTATTTCCGCAATATGCTTCTGCAACAACAGGTTCAGTACATGAGGAAATTTTAAAAATCATTTCTTCTTTTCAAGTCATTCCAAAGCTTACATTGGTGAACAATTTTGCAACAAATCCACTTTACATTGAAGCCGTTGCAGATATTGCTTCAACCTATAAACTTGGAAACTACGATCATTATCTTTTTAGTTTTCATGGTTTACCGACAAGTCATCTAACTCAAGCAAACCCCACCTGTATGCAATCCAAAGATTGCTGTAAAGCAACTTGCGCAACAAATCAAGGCTGTTATAAGGCACAATGCCTTGCAACAGCCCATGCCATTGCAGCAAAATTAAAGCTTGAATCCTCTTCTTATTCAATCTCCTTCCAATCACGTCTTGGAAGAGATCCATGGATTGAACCTTTTACAATTAATACAATTAAAGATTTACGAAAAAAGGGAGCTAAAAGAGTTCTTGTTTTTTGTCCATCCTTTGTTTCAGATTGTTTGGAAACAATCCACGAGATCGGTATTGAGTATGCCGATGAATTTATTAAAGAAGGTGGAGAGGCTCTCCATTATGTTAAAAGCTTGAATGATCACCCTAAATGGATTGCTGCGCTTCGCTCCATCGTTGAAACAGCTTAGATTAAGGGGCATAAGGGATAGCAGGGACAGTTTTGTAACCTTCATACACCATTGTCAAGGCAAAATAAACTTTGTGATAAAGTAACTAACTTGATAAAATCTTAAAGCAATATGAAATTGTCCCTGCTGTCCCTTAAGTCCCTTGTATTAAAAACTTAAGACTTCTTGCCAAAGAGCCGCTCCCATCTTTCATTATCCGATTCTACTTTGGTGGGCTTGTATGGGGAAACTTCTTTTGAGGGCTTATGGAATTCATGCTTTTTTGGCTCCCTCTTTTTCACAACAGGCTTTTCTGGGGGGGCATTTTTCTTATAGCTCTCTTCAAATTCTTGTAAATAATATTCTAAAGCCTCATGAGGATTTAATTGAATACCTGTTGGTTGAACTTCTTTTTCTTTTTTTTCAACAGGCTTTGGTTTTGGTATGAGTTTTGAAACAGTCCGAATGGCTGTTTTTTTTGCAGGATTTTCTTGCAATTCTTCTTGTGGGTATTTTAGACACTCGAGCTTATTTCTAACGCGCTTATTTAACGTTGTCACAAACTCTTCAATCGATTCTGTTCTAACAGACGAGTTTCTGATAATCCAGGCTAGTTTTTTGTCTGAGGTGACGACTATGATGGTTTCGGGATTAGTGATTTGTCGAACTTTTTCAATGATCCACTCATCAGCCGTGATTCCGCGTGAGGTAAATTGAATTTCAAGCGTCTCAAAATGTGATTTTGTACTTTCTTCTAATCTGTAGTTTGAATCAAAAACAATGGTGACTTGAAGCCCAAGAAGTTTAACTTTCTTATTTAAATTCTCTACAATCTGCTGCCGTCTTGTAGCTAAATCGACACTCGATGTTAATATGCGAAAGAGCAAATTATAGCCATCGACAATATAATGCATGGAATTTAAACAAGTGTTTCAAATGTTGGTATTAGCTTCTCAAATGCTTTTCTTCTGTGGGAAATACGATTTTTGACACTTTCTTCAAGTTCTGCGAAGGTTTTTTCGTAGTCCAATTTGACAAATAGGGAATCGTATCCAAATCCATTTCGTCCACGTTCTTCTTTAAGAATGACGCCTTGACAAGTAGCTGAAGACATTTTTTCAAGACCGTTTGGACTTGCGATTGCTAAACAACATTCAAAATAACAGTTTCTTCGATCATCGCTGAAATCTTTCATGTTATGAAGAAGCTTTTGACGGTTTTCAGCATCTGTTGCTTCAAGACCTGCATAGCGACTAGAATAAATTCCGGGCTGGCTTTCAAGTTCAGGAACAACAAGACCGGAATCATCAGCAAGAACATAACGATTCAAAACAATACTTGCATCAACAGCCTTTTGAGTGGCATTTTCCTCAAAAGTTGTTCCCGTTTCTTTTGGCAAAGAATAATGTGGAAAATCTAAAAGAGATAATACATCGATATGTTTAAATGCTTTAAGCATATCACGAAACTCTTTAATCTTATGCACACTATGGCTCGCAATCACAATTTCCATTATTTATCCAAAAAACTCTTAATACTTTGAATCGTATAGTCTTCGTCTTTAAATTGAAATGATTCTTTTTCTTTACAGCCAATCATTGCCTGGGCAAATTTAGATTGAAAAGATAAAACATGACTCTCAAGATCTACATCCCAAGGACCTAAAATTGTATATTCCTCGGTTGCACCTATTGCATCTTTTAATGAAACAACACTGCCTATGCTAACTTCGTCAGGGTATATATCATCAGCATTGATAACACGCGCCCGATTTAACATTTCAGAAAGAGATTTCATTTCGCCTTGAAGTCTTGATCTTTTCTCACATGCAAATTTATACTCGGAATTTTCTCTTAAATCTCCAAGCGCCCGTGCGGCTTCTACTTCTTTTGCGTTTTCAAGCATATCTTTTGTTGCAATTTGCTTTAGGCGATCTTGAGTTTTTAGATAGCCAACTTCCGTAGTCCAAATCGTATGTCCATCCACATGCTTTAACGCCTTATAATGCGTTTTTTGCGACAGCGATGGGTGTACAACTTCTGCTAATGAACGTAAGATCTTTAAGTCATGATCTGTTAAAGATTGGCACTTTGAAACTAAAAGCAAAAATTCTTTGATAAATTCAAGGCTTGTTCCTTGAATGATTTTTCTAACGTTTTCATAGCGTTTGCCGGATAAAATCACATAGATTTTTTTTGAAAGATCGCGCCATTCAGGTTTATTTTCTATGTTGCTATATAAAATTAACAAGGACTCAAAAAAATCGCACAATCCTTGTTTATCCGTAAAAGGAAGGGTCGGGTCTTCGGAAAGAAGTTTTTGAAAAAACCAAACAAAGAAATCAGGTTGAGTTGAGGGGTGATTTTTAAGCTTTTCTAATTGAGCTAAAAGGAGTATTTTTGTTTCACCCTGGTTTAATTCAGTCAGGATGTAGTCCCTTAAAGCGCTTTGAGACGCACTGTAAATCATGGAAAGGAAAATTTCAACCCAATCGGCTCTTTGTTCTCTAACAAGAATTAAGGCACGTTTTTTCAGACTTAAAATAGGAATGGAATTGATCACCTGATCTACCGGATTTAGGGCTTTAATCAAATCTTCTGATTTTCTTGACGGAACTTGTTTATTAAACATGGTTTCAAGAAGCACTAATATTTGCAATTCTTGGCTTTTTGTCAGTTCATTATGATCAAGAAGTTCAATCATTTTCAAAGAAAGTGTATTAACGATTGATTCATGCTTGCGCGCATTAGTAAGATCTCGCATAAAATTATACGTATTTAAAATCATCTCATCAGGATTTTTCTTATTGGAAATGGCTTTTTCAAGCTGCTCTTCTTCTGAGATTTCTTTTTTTCTAAGACGGAAAGCATCGCGTAGATTTTCAGGAGTTTCAATGAATGGATCTTTCTTTAATTTAGCACGAGCACCCTGCCACCATTTAGACCAATCGGCATCCGGAATAACAAGCTCGCAAAGTTCATCTTTGATCTCACTTGCATTTTTTGGCCCAAGATCCTTCAGTAAAAGCTTAACTGCTTGTACCGGATTTTCTTTAGCTTCTTTTTCAAGTTCATCGGCATCGGCAAAACGACGTACAAGGAAATGATCGTCTTTTAAAGGGACTAATGTTTTAAAGGCATTTATGTAATTGATGCGTTTTTTGCCACTTACATTCTCAAATTCAATGATAGCCTGCTCTAGCAAATGGGAAATTTCCATAATTTCGCCTGTTCCCCAGCCGCCAAAATGATAAACGAAGCTACCAACTTCCATATGTACCAAAAGTTCGTGATTCGTGATGGCACCTTGGAAATTTTCTTTAGCTCGAAGCCCTGTCAGTCTAATTCTGTCGTTGAATAGGGGACTTGATCCATAACGATCTTTTAAGTAGTTTAAACTTAAATCAGCAAGAAGCGGGCTATTTGTTGTTTGCAGATCGATAACGAGTTTTAAAACTTCATAACGAGACGGCTCATCCTCAATTTCATCTAAAAGAGGAATAACTGTTTCTGCAATACCTCCAAATTGTTTGGCCATATCGGAGCTTTTTATGATTTGCAAAAGCTGCAAAAGCTCTTCAACGTCGACTACATCATTTGTACAGTATTCTTCCCACAATTGAAAAAATTTTGGAAACTCACGACTACTGATCCGTGTTTTAAATTCTTCTAGATAACTCATTTACCAACCCTTGATTTTTAATTCTCACCTTAAATCTCAAAAGAAGTGTATCTCTTATGCACTTTAACTTCAATTGGATTCCATAAAATTAGTTAAATATGTTAGAATCTAATTATAACGATAATAGTGTAGGAGTGAAGATTTCCAAATGAGCACAGGTTCATCCGACAATATTTTTGACTTTGCATCGAAAAAAAAAGAAATTCCGCTACCCAAAAAAAATCCCGCTCCATCACCACTTAAATCCGTTGTCATAGAAGTCAAAAACATGGAACAGGCTTCCCAGGCGGATATCGATATGATGTTTGCCAAAATTCATGATCTACAAAAAGATTTGGACAAAAAGACAGATGATTTAAAAGATGCTATCTCTTCTTCAAGAACCGAAGTCATTGACTATTTTAATAATTCAAAAAATTTCACTCCTGAACAGTGGAGCGTAATCCAAAACAACCGGACTGAGCTTGAACAAAAAACCTGGGCTGTGGTTGGCAAGGATCCGAATATTGTCAAAGAAAAAAAACTTGAAGCAAAAAATGAAAAGGCAAGAATGGCAAAAAGCTTGGGATCCAGACATAATTGGTTGCCAATGCGCTAACTTGATTTTAATCCTAATTCTTGCTAGATTTAAGCCTAATTAATAACCCCCCAAAAGATAAATAATGAATTCTGAAAACCTAAAAGAAGCTATTGAAAAAAGACGCACATTTGCCATCATCAGTCACCCCGATGCCGGAAAAACTACCTTAACAGAAAAGTTACTCCTCTACTCCGGAATGATCCATACAGCTGGGATGGTAAGAGGAAGAAAAGGGCGAAAAGCTGCCGCCTCCGATTGGATGGCAATGGAGCAGGAACGAGGCATATCGATTACTTCATCAGCCATGCAGTTCACCTATAAGGATACCATCATTAACGTTTTAGATACTCCGGGACACGAAGATTTTTCTGAAGATACCTACCGCACCCTAACTGCTGCTGATTGCGCCATCATGGTTATTGATGCCGCAAAGGGTGTTGAAAAACAAACCCGTAAACTTTTTGAAGTTTGCCGCATAAGAAAAATTCCGGTTTTAACGTTTATCAATAAAATGGACATGCCGGTTCAAGATCCATTGAACCTGATGCATGAAGTAGAAAATGTGTTAGGTATCCAATCATGCGCCTTAAACTGGCCGATCGGTACAGGACGTGACTTTATTGGAGTTTTTGACAGACTGGAAAACAAATACTTGATTTTTTCAAAAGTATCGATTGGTGGCTCTCAAAAAGCGGAAATTAAGAGATACACGAAAGAAGAAGTGCAAGGCAAAATTGATCCTCTGTTATTGAAGCAACTCGATGAAGAACTCGAACTTTTGGAGCTTGCCGGTAATCCCTTTAACCGCGAAAGCTTTTTAAAAGGCGAGATGACACCCGTCTTTTTTGCATCAGCTTTAACCAATTTTGGAGTTGAGCCCTTTTTTGATGCCTTTATTAATTTAGCACCATTTCCACAAGCTCGTACGGTAACTCTTGCAAACGGAAAAGAAGACATTATTGATCCCGTTAATGCCCCGTTTAGTGCCTACGTTTTTAAAATCCAGGCAAATATGGACAAACGCCACCGCGATAGCATGGCTTTTTTGCGCATTTGCTCCGGAAGATTTGAGCGAGACATTGTCGTTAAACATCATCGATTAGGCAGAGAAATCCGTCTATCAAGACCCCATGGGATGGTTGCAGGAGAACGCTCAACTGTCGATGAGGGTTTTGCAGGAGATGTCATTGGTGTAATCAACCCAGGAGTTTTTGCAGTGGGTGATTCCATTTCCACGAAAGGCGGCTTTAACTTTAAACCAATGCCACAATTCCAACCGGAAAATTTTGCAAAAGTGATACCAAAAGACGTTGGCAAAAGAAAATCCTTTGATAAAGGCATCTATCAGCTTTCAAGCGAGGGTGCCATTCAGCTTTTTGCACCACTTGACATGAGCGGTGACATGATTTTTGCAGCTGTTGGTAAACTGCAGTTTGAAGTGATGCAATATCGACTTGCCCATGAATATGGCGTAGAAACACTTTTAACTCCGATGCCTTATGAGTGCAGTGCCTGGCTAAAAGGTGATGTTAAAACTTTCCAAAAACCTAGTAATTCCATGATTGTTTTAGATCGCGATGAACGAACTGTTGTTCTTTTTAGAGAAGTTTGGGAAAAACAATACGCAATGAAGCAAAATCCAAACCATCAGCTTTTAGACATTTCCTCCGATGCCACTTGAAAACCAAATAATTCAACTTAAAAAATGGTTTTCGATTGAAAAACGGGATTTGCCTTGGCGTCAAACAAATGATCCTTATGCTATTTGGATTTCTGAAATCATGTTACAACAGACTCAAGTGTCTGTTGTCATTCCCTATTTTGAAAAATGGATGGAGGCTTTTCCAACAGTTGAAAAACTAGCGTCAAGCAATATTGACAGCGTTATTAAAATCTGGGAAGGCCTTGGTTATTATTCCAGGGCAAGAAATTTACATAGCGGAGCGAAATACATTTTAGAACATCATAATGGAATTCTGCCTCGTTGTGAAATTGAACTTCAAAAGATTAAGGGAATTGGCCCCTACACTCTCGGGGCAATTTTGAGTTTTGCTTTTCATAAAAAAAAGGCGGCTGTCGATGGAAATGTCATTCGTGTTTTAACGAGGCTTTATAATCTTGATATTGATGTTTCCAAACAAAAGAATGTCAAACAAATCCATGAATTAGCAGAATCCATCTTGCCTGATTTTGAGCCATGGATTATTGCCGAAAGCTTGATAGAACTTGGAGCCACAATTTGCACGAAAAAACCAAAATGTAAAGAGTGCCCTTTAAAATTAAGTTGTAAAGCGGCTTTACATGGAACGGCAGAAAAGCTTCCAATAAAATCAGTAAAAATAAAAACCGAATATCTATTTCGCCACGCATTTCTTATTTTTGCAAAAAACAAACTGCTTGTCAAAAGAGGGAAACCGGGCGAGATTATGTCTGATCTTTACGAATTTCCCTATCTTGAAGCTAAATCTAAAGATGAGCGTCTCCAATTAAACCAAAATCATCTTTTTGGCATTTCAATTGAAAAAACTTCTGATTTTGAAGAAGTTAATCATTCATTTACAAGATATCGAGTGAATTTAAGCTCCTCCCTTTTTAAAGCAAAAGAAAAACCAATTCCTGGCTACGAATGGATGAACATTGAAGAGCTTGATCGTTTAAGCTTCTCTTGCGGTCACAAAAAACTTTTTTTAAAATTAAAAGCCTATGTTAAAAGTTAAAGAACTCGTTAACCCTACAAAAACCGGCATTTATCCTTTTTGTCCTTTATAAATCGATGAGGATGTCATTCTTGCGACATTCTGGAATTTTGTATTCCTTCCCATCCACATTAAGAATCAATGTTTTTGGCAAACCAAAAACCACATCGGTAAAAAGGGCATTAAAATCTGCATTTTTGAGGATAATAATTTTATCTTTTAAAAAAAAATTACCTACAACTAACGATGAAACATCTCTAAAATACCTCTTAGCACCATAAAGTGCAGATAGTGAAGTCGATTTATTTTTGTTAACCGCAACGTTTATATCAATTTTTTCATGGGGCTTATATGTTGTAAAAATAAGCTCCCAAGTTTTTTCCATGCATCTGCTTGTAAAATAATTACTATTCACATTACTGTCTAAGGGTGTCCAAAGTCTTGTTTTTGAAACAGGATCAAATTTTGTATCAATCGTACCAAGAGTATTTTCAACAAGCCAAAAATACATGTCTGAATAAAATTCTCTTGGGTTTGTTCTAATTCGATCACGACTCACAACAAATTGAGCACATGCTTTTTTTCCATATAGAAAACTTCCATAATCATGGATGTCACCGAATGTTTTTTCCATGGTTTTAGGCCAGAAACCGCACTGTAACATGCCTTCAATCGGTGGGTCTTCATACCAAATCCATTCATTAAAATTCCAAAATCCTTTTGTCTTTGATTGTGCATACTTTTTCTCAAAGTCGGGTGAATTTAGAATGTCGACCAAGCTACCTTTATGATAGTCCTTGTACTCATACTGATATACTTGAATAATGTTTTCGGGCAAATCATCGTAAAATTCGGCAATAAATTTTAACATGTTTGTTTCGCCTTTAGCCTTATTAGGTGCACTAAAAGGCTCTTTTTCAGGCTTTTCCTTTTCATAAATAATATAAGGGAACTTCAACTTGGAAGCCCAACTTACATCGCCATCATATTGATGCACGATCACTAAATAGCGGCAAGATTCAGGCCAATATCTGCCCTCATTTTTTAAGGGAACCAATTTTTGTGGATTTGCATTTAAATGCATAAAAGTAAAAGCCAAAAAAAATATGGAAAAGAATTTTGTGTGCATGAACTAAAGACCTAATTGATTTTTTGGATAAAGTAAAACATTCCCGATTTTTCAAAAAGAAATTTTTTTAAGACTTTAACAATCTATTACTATAACTTTTATAATTTTTCCAGGATATGCAGGAAAAAATCGAAGATACTATATTTAACACTTTATTGGTATTAAGTCTTCACTTTACGGCAACATCAGTTTATGTACTGACCTTCGAGGCTGATGAGCAACAAATCTTTTACTTCACCGTTTTGAAAGTATACTTTAATTGAAGTCACATTCTGTGTTAAATTGTAGATGCCCGTTTCAACGAAAGGAGATTCAGGATTATCAGCAATTTTCCAAAATGCGCGCTGAGACTGCTGCTCTACAACACCAAACAACTCATATACTTCATTAGTTGTAGTATTATAATAAGTTCCTGCAATCTCTCCACTTTTGCTGACTGCAAGCTGGACAAACATGTTTGGCGAGGTAATGCTTTCGGTGCTTTTTGTGATAGTAAAGACTCCAAGCGACATCCAATTACTTGTAGATTCATCAGAACTATTAACGATCTCTGATGTAACAAAAGTTGGTTCTACATAAATATTTGTATAGTTATTATAAGGATTTAGCTGAAGTGCCGTCTGTTCCATAATAATAATAAGGTTGATTATTAAGATTAAACCAATGATTGACATCAACAACCGTAGCACCTTTCCATGGATTGCCCCTATAATTATGACAAGCGGGTTGATAGCGGTGACTGTCGAAAATTTTTTTATTAAACCATTTACCTTTATTTGGATATCGATTATTAATTTACCCACGTACGTCTACTGCAACACGATTCCAGTTAGAATTATTTCTTTTATGTACCCCTGCGCTATAATTTTGCCTATATGTCGCATTTGGCAAAGAGTAGATAGGATTATTTTTAATAAACTGATTTACTTGATTTCTTGTATTCGTTTGCCCACCAATTCTTGGATTCGAACCATTTCTTGTCGGAATATTTTGGTTTACTGTGCGGCTCGTTGATGGAGTTCTTTGAATATAGGGTGATGAGCGACTGTTTCGGTCTATACTTTTGGAGCCTCTTGTAGAACAGAAACTTTAACTCCCTCACCTCGATTATAACGATTTATCTCTCTATTGCCGCGCCTTCCATCATCTTGCTCTTTTGCATGAATTGCGTTTAGAATGAATAGATTAAATAGAGCTAACAATACAAAGATAAATAGTTTTATTCCCACGAACTACACCTTCTTTTTAACAATTTTAATAGGCTCGATGTCAGGAAGTATTTGACCGCCAACTTCCCGTCCTGTTGATTGCCAAGAGTAACTATCTGAATCAATAGGCGTGTAAACATTAATGGCGGAAGCAAGGCTTCCATTGGCCAGTGTCTGTACTATTTCAGCTATAAAAGATTTTTCTTTTTTAGTCCACGTAGCTTCTCCAAACTCTCTATCTGAATCAAAAAACCAAGATCGAATTTTTTGTTTGATTGAATCAAAAGCAAAAATTTGAGTTCCGCTAAGTTCGAGCCGGCCCTCTGATGTTAAAGAAAATGTACCATTGATATAATTTTTAGACTTATCAAAGCTATGCTTAAGAAGAATTTCCACATCAGGATCTTGATCGACCCAATCCCCAATCATCCATTCAAGTTCTTTGAGATGCTCATAAGGGGTAGTTGCAAAGCACAGCGAAGAAACTTTTAAAAGATAGGCTAGTACACCAAAAATGCGATTCACCATTTTTATTGTTCCTTAATCTAGAGATGTTGTAACTCTTCATAGAAAAAGGCAAAATATTAAGCAATAAAAAAATGGAGGTGAAAAAAAGAAAACTCTCTTGTTACCATTTTAAGAAAACAAGAGAGCTTATAATGAGGTTATTAGAAAGCGTAAATAGCTTCTAACTCAAATTTTGAATAGTTGTGTCTTCCACCGATTGATTTCTTGATTTGTTTTGAAAATTCAAGGATCGAATCTATAGAAAGATTATCTGTCAAAGCATAAAGGAATTCAAGTGTAAGACCTTTATAGTTTGTGTTACCGCTGCGGCCGTTTTCAGTAAAGCTATTATTAAGAACATTTCCTGTACCGATACCGCTAGCATCATCGTCAGGCATTGCAGTAGCTCCTACCCACTCATATTGAATTGTAAAGGCATAATCGCCCTCTTTTCTAACTTCACCTGCAGTAGCACCTACATACCATCCGTTCGGCTGACCTTTAACAGTTCTTTTTTCTCCACAAGAATCAATTGGATTCACGGGAAGTACGATATTTACATTAGAATGATTTCTTAAGTACGCAGCATAGAGTTTAACAGGCATTCCATAAACTTTTTTATCGATATGGTAAGCTGTTGTCCATTGAGAAACTAAGAAATTAAACCCACGCGGATTTCTTTCCCCACACCGATTTTTTCCGTTTTTCCTCCAGTCAATAAAGCTATACTTTAAATCAATATGGTAATCATTAATATCTAAGAAACCAACTTCTGTAACCCATGCAAAATGATTCACACGCTCATCAACAACAAATCCTGCAGTGTTCCAATACCAATCTGTTTTACAAAAACTATTTTGATATTTGAACAAAATCCCATCAAAGCGACTTAAGAATTCAATTTGTGAATCAAACACGTTATAAAGATTGCGTCTTCCAAGCTCAATATCAATTCTTGCATCATGGCATTTGTAGACATTCACGCCAAAATAAGCTTTTTTCAAGCAAAGACTATCGCAGCTACCACTTCCATGATAACCTGAAGGATCGCAACCAGAGCATTTACCACTTTTATCTTCAGTACATTTACACGGATGTTCATTATCATCAACCCCTGCAGAATTATCGTAACCTAGTTGTAAAACAGCCCAAGATCTTTCGCAGATATAATCGAAACGCAAGTTAGCTTCGATATCAAAGTCATTTCTTGAAACAGGAATGTCTTTCTTTAGAGCGTTTCCACCTCTTAAAGAAGCGTAAACACCATCATTATTAATTCCCGACTCGGTTAAATGTCTCCATTCCGTACGTACATCACCACTAATTGTCAGGCCGCAATCTGAGCCTTCTTTTTCCACTTCGGATTCTCTTTTTGACTGTAAGAAATCTCTTAATGCATCCCAATCTCTATCATTAAGCTCTTGCTGGTATTTTGAGCGGTCTTGTCCGCCAAGATGTGATTCTGCGTGATGATGGCCTTCATGATGATGGCCGCTTTCATGATGATCGCCTTCATGATGATTGCCTTCATGATGATCGCCTGCATGTCCACCTTCGTGTCCATGACCGCCGCCATGAGCATGTTGTGCTAATATTGATGCTGTCGTTGTTAAGCTTATTGCCATGAAAATAGGCAATAGATACTTGAATAATCTCATAGATTCTCCGTTTCATGTAAAGTTTGGATTTTGGAAGTAAAATCAATAATGTATGCTGATATTGTTATAGATTTATACAATTTAAGTCAATCAAATTCTAGATCCAACATTCATCCTCAAAACCCATCACGACCCGATTTTTACAAAATCCACAAACCGTTTACATTAAATAACTTACGTATATCGTTTATTTGCCACAGAGAACAGAAAGAAAAGAGAAGGGAACAAAGAGAAAACTAAGAAATTTCAAAAGGGGGTTCACAATTCATTTTTTTGATTTTTTTTTTCCAAAGGTAATGACAAAACATCAGAAACATAAAAGTAAGATTTAGTGGAAGTAATATATACTGGTTCTACTTCAAAATGAAAAAATAATAGCATTTAAATTATGTGTGGCTCATATTTCAGATTGAAGTGAACCAGTATATATTAATGCCATTCCAAAATAAAATAAAATATGTTATGCCTTAAGACGTGTATTCATGGGGTTTATTGAGAAGCCCCCAAGTTAAATCCTGCCTTGTACCGTTGAGCCACATATTCCAACTACTCATTTCAGCCCCTGACGTACCTGTCGGATCTAATCGCCAAAACTCTAAATCTGTTGTTCCCGGATTTACCACAAAGCCAAAATAATCCTTTACCCAATTGGAATCGGCAACAATCAAAGGTTGTGGCATTGCATAACCCAAATTTTGACACACTATTGCAATTGCTGCATGATAATCAACATCAAATGAAGTTTTAAATTCCATTAAGCATATCATGACCTTGCATATATCTTGCAGGCGACTTGACGATATTATTTTTACATCTTTAACAGTATCATAAATTAAACCTAAGGTTTCTTCAAAATTATCTCTATACAATTTGTTGGTTTTTGACAATTCATTAAATACATTTTTTACTAAATCTTTTAACTGAGAAGTATGAAAAAATGGCAAGCTAGAATAAAGCCTGCTATCGACATCTTCTTTTGTAAAAAGTGGACGTCCTAAATAATTTAAACTTCTATCTCTTCTTAATTGATCAATCAAATGGTTTCGAAATTCCGGAGGGGTTAATGTTCTATAGATAGGCTTTAAACTACTTTTTATATGGCTCTTAAAATTGACAGGGAAATTTTCGATCAATTCCTGTATAAAAAAATCCATCATTTCTTCATCTAAAATAAGCCCTCTTATAAAGCGCTCAGCAGGTAAAATAATTTTATCCCTGACATATGTGTAGGTAAATATTTCACTTGTCCATGCTTGCATAAACTTGGAAAATCCAGGCTTTAATAAAAAGGCATGTGTTGGAGAATGGATCAACATCGATTTATTAGGATTTTTGCCATACTCATCTTTTAACTTTGGGGGCAGCTGTTTCATTGTGTCTATTAAAAACAAAAGGAGCTCTGTTGGACTCTCAACCCATCTTGCAACCTCATGGGGCTTTTCTTCACTTCGATAATAAGTGCTGATCAAAGTAACCATGCTTCCACCTGAAACATAGGCCCAAGGTTTTTTTTCAATTTTATCAAGGTTATTTAAAGGGTCTGCAATTGGCGCAATATGATGGGCTGCAGCCATTCTTGTAAAAGCTGACTCTAAAAATTCGGGGCTTCTAATTTTTAAAACAACTGCCGTAATCATCTCTGTAAATTCTTCTTCCAATCCTTCCATTTCAGCTGAATGTCTAATTTCCGATTCGGTTGCCGTAAAAAAACCGATTAATGCTTCTATAAATTCATCAGCCGTATAAATTTGAGTCCATTGAGCCGTATTGCCTCTTCCATGCTTAACTACAAGACGAAAGCCTGCCGGACTATCATCATACTGATTTGCAGCCACATCATGCATGCTGGCATCGTAGACTTCCTGAAAATATTGAGGAAAAAGTTCCATGAAAATATCGATCATCAAATCAAAAAGGTTGGCAAGACGCTTAGCTTTTAAATGCAATTTATTGCGCATTTCTTCTAAAAAGTGAAACTCATTCACTTTACTCTGATATTCAACCTTTAACCAGCCAATTTCTTTTTCTGTAGTGGCCGTCCTTATCCTGGTTTCATAATATTTTAGGTGCGAATATGCCTGTTCATACTCTTCTTGAAACCCCTCAACCTTTCGATTGCTTTCATCAAGCTTGATCTTTAATATTTCATAAAGACTTTCCCCGATTCCCCCTTTTTCATTGGGTTTAAACCCAAGGCTTGCATAAAGGTTCCACGTGGTAAATCCTGCCTTGTTTTCAGAAAATGAAGCGACCGTAAATTCCCAAGATTTTAATAAGGCATTATCGACAATTAGTTTAAAAGCATTTTTTGCAATTTCAAATTGACCTAAAAATTTAGAAGGGGAAACTACATTTTTTGAAGAACCGTTTAAATTTGAAGAAACGGGAACAAACAAACTGCCCTTATTGGCAAGCTTTTCTTGGATTAAATAATTACTGACTGTTTCTTCATTTAGCTGAAAATGATCTAATAAAATCGAGCGAATGAGCTCTTCCATATTTGTAAGCAAATAATCATTTTGCTTATTTAATTTTTTAATCGTTATCAAACCAAGCTTTTTTGTTAACTCCACTTTATTTTTTAATTTAAAGTCGTCAGGAAAAATGGAGACCGCATCCAATGCATTAATTAAACCGGGACTATAGAAAATTTCATTATCATTAGAAGCCTCTGACATAAAAATCGGTTTTTTTAAATCGCCGATTCCCCAGGTTGTACTTAATGGCACAGAATATTCAAGACCGCCAAACGTTCTTTTTAAGCGTCCCGTACCAAATAGTTCAATAATGTCTTTTACAAATTGCATCGGCTGTTCATCATGAATAAGAATACATGGCGCTGTTCCAAAACAAGATCCCACGCTTTGCCTTAAATAACAAATAAGTGCAGCTACTACTGCCATTTTGGCATGAACATCAGTGACGATATGATTTTGATCTAATCCAAGAGTATTTTTAATAATTTCATCAGCTTCTCGATTTGAATAAGGTTTGTTAACATTTTTTAAAAGGGTTAAAAGTTCCTTATTATCTCTTAAATTTTTTAAAGAGTTTAAGATGAGTTCCTGTCTTGAAGCATCGTACTGCCGATTTGGTCCTAATGAGTAAAGAGATTGTTCTAAACAGTGGAGGTATAATCCAAGATTTTCTGCTGAAATTTCGCCTTTTTCATTCACTAAAAATTGGCTAAGACGCCTTGTCCTAAGTACATTTCGAATAGAGACACTTTCTTGAATCTTGGAAACATCGGAACGTCTTGAAATATCTCCATATTCCTCTTCACAAATTTCTTTAAAATCATTATTAACGGTTTTTTTTTGCTTCAAGAGCAAGCTTAAAATACGAGGGTAAAAGGAATCGTCAGTAAAGGCAACTTTTGCTTTTGTGATTAGGTCTTTAATTGTTTCAATGTTCACTTTTCTACCACACACGTCTCTTCAATCATTTTATTAAAAATTTCCTTCATCCTTTTGAGAATTTTTATCGATTCGAAGTTTTGTCGCTGTTCTTTAAATAAAATGTATGAATTCTCTAGTGGATTTTTTATTTCAAGTTTTGCCGAAAGTTCGGCAATTTTAAAATTATCCGGTTTACATTTCAATGAGGCCTGCCATTCATCGGCAATATTAGATTCAATTTTCTTATTTTTTAACGTTGTTGCCACTTTATCCATTAACACTAATTTTCCAATGCCGGAAAACAATTGTTCATTCTTCAAAAGATTTTCAGCAGATAAAATATCAAATTTATCAAATATAATTTTTATATGATCGTCGTTAGGCTCATTTTTAAAGGCACTAAAAGCCCTTAAGAAATCTGAAAATAAATTGGAAACCCTTGCGATCTCTGAGTTTCTTTCAATTCTAGTCGAGAGGGGTATCCCTATTGCCACGAATTTAATACTACTAATTAAACCCCCGCCAAAACCAATTCCCATAAGCCCAAGGCTTAACTCACGACTTGCAGTTGTCAAAAGAAATGCACCTGCAATACATAGGCCACTTGAAAATAGAGACCCTACCGCCCAGCCAATTTGATTATTGAGGGATATTTTCTTATCCTCCTGAATTTTAGCGATTAGGGTTTGATGAATGTCTGCTTTGTCAACGATCACTTCCATCAAGGGCGAATTTATTGTCAAATTAGACTCTTGTCGATGAAATACTGATACTTCCATAATTAAACCTTAAAATTCCCTTGAGCGGCCATTAAAGATTGCGTGCTTGAATAATGATTTTAAAAATTTCAATCAATTTATCTGCAATTTCATTGGAGTGTATACCCTCTTTCATTTGCAAAAACTCATCAAAGAAGGTATTTTCAGGCTTTTTTACTTCAAATCTATTCCAAGAATCCATCACGCAATTTTCCTCTCTTCCTAAAACCTGAATGATTGCGTCCATTAAAAATATTTTACCCGTTTCAGTAAATAATTTAAAATCACTACCTTTAAAATCTTTAAATTCTTCATCCAGAAACAATTCTTTAATTAAGTCAAATTTTTCGAAAAGCTCCTTAACTTGGCCAGAATCCAAATGCAATTTAAATGTTTCATATGCATTTGAAAACTCTGTTATCGCATCACAAGTGCTTATGAGGACTTCTAAATCAGGTTTTTTATTTTCAGGGGTAAAGTAACTAACACCCATGCTGAAAAATCCCCCTCCAAAAAAGCCCAACGCTACTTGACCGGCATCAAGTATGGCCTCCACAGTACCGATACCAAATAAGGCTGAAGCTATAATGCAGCTACCAGTTTTTGTAATCTTGGAACAAGTTGCTGTTTGATAAAAGCTTGTATGATCTCTTTTACATAAAATTAACCGATAATCATTCCCAAAAATATCCTCAACCAATCTATTCGTTTTCGCCGATACATCAGTTACCTCAACTAAAGGCTTATACCTATCATAAAAACCAGTCTCAACCGAAATCGAATAATAATTTTTAACTTCCATAAATAATCCTCATTTAGCAATTAGCCTCGTACAGTATGATGATTAAAACCTTTCACATTGTCAAGTTAGAAGAATATCTTCAATCATTATAAAGACCAATCGTATGTGTACCTTGAAAAGTTTCCCATGCCCTTAAATAAGCTTTAGACCTTTTTCCCAAATGCCTTGAAAAATTCACAAATTGAATTTCTGCAGGGTCTTTGCTTAATAACACTTCCAAAAATTCTATTGCAGTTACATCCATTACCCTCTGATGGCCACTTACCATTAATGTCTCAACAAACTTGAAAATTTTTTCTATTTCATCATGATTTTCAGATTTAATCTCTTTAATCACGTAAACAACAAAAACAGCCATCTGATCTTCAAGCCCTTTATCCAACCCAAATTCACTCACATAAACTTCCCAATGTCCTACAAATCTCGGAAATTTTTGCTGCATCAAACCCATTAAATTATGCTCTGTTACCTCATCCATCATAAAACCCTTTTAAAAAAGTACCACTAATTTATTTTTTGGCAGTTTTCTCATAATTGCAAATAAAAAATCATGCACTTGTGAGAGAACTGTCCCTTGATTCCATAATTACTAAACTAGATCCCCTTGACATTTTAACAAACTAAACGTACAATAAATTATTAATTTTTAAGGATTCATCTTATGTTCAAGATTATAACATTTTTTATACTAATATTTTCAACAACTCAAATTTTTTCTACTCAAAACGACTTATTAGATCAACCCCAACAGGAAATGTCTGATGAAGAAAGGGAAAGCGCTTTTTGGGCATTGAACTGGCAAAGAGGGGGAACCTACAAGCTGTTTAATTCTAACTCAACACTCTCATTGCCCGAAAGCTATTTAATTGTAACGGGTGAAGAGGCTAAAAAAGCAAGGAGCTTAATTAGTGGTGAAGTAGATAATACTTATCTTGAAGCTGTTGTTTACGATCAAACGTTTGAGAATCGAATTATTTTTGAAACCGTAAAAGATGGCTATGTAATTTCAGATGATTGGATGGATGTTGATCCAAAAATCATTTTAACAAATATTAAAGAGAGTCATGAAAAAGCAAACATAGAGCGAAGAGAGCTTGAAGGTGGCGAAAAGCATATCATTGGATGGATACAAGAACCAACTTTTAATAAACAATCAAATACAGTTTCCTGGTCAACTGAAGCTAAATATGGGGATGAAGAGACTATTAATGCATTTGCTGTAAAATTTGGGCGTGAGGGTTACGTGCAGATTTCTATATTGTCTCCAAAAATATTAGGTAGTGAGCATTTGGATATCATGCTTCAATCATTTAAATTTGATTCTGGATTTGATTATGAAAATTATAAAATTGGTGACCAATTAGCCAATTATAGCATTGCAGACTTATTTAAAAAAAATGAATCTAATGAAGATGTATTGGCGTTTTGGGCTTTAAATTGGAAAACAACCGGCTCCCATAAATTACCGGAATCCAATTCTACACTATCAATACCGACAGGCTACAAACTATTAATTGGCGAGGAGGCCAGAACCGCTCGGAGCCTTAGTAGCGATGATTTAGCCGATCCAAACCTTGAAGCAATCGTTTTTGATGAATCTATCGACCATACCATTCTTATTGAAAATGTAAAAATGGGATACGTTTCATTGGATGATTGGGAAGAACTCGATGTAAAAGGTCTTTTAGATAGTGTTATAGAAAATACGAACATTTCGAACGTAGAACGAAGAAAAAAAGGCTTTAATGCATTGCAGGTCATTGGTTGGGTAAATGAACCCACCCTCAATAGAGAAAAAAACACAATCTACTGGTCAATTGAATTGCAAAGTGAAGGAAGAGAAAATATTATCAATTCTATAGCACTAAAACTTGGCAGAAACGGGTATGAAAGATTTAATTGGATAACTACAAAAAATCTGTATGATGCTTCTAATAATCATCTAGAGACTATTCTTAAATCTTTTAGCTTTGATCCCGGATTTCAGTATTCCGATTACACCCTGACTGACGAACTAGCAGAATATGGCATAGCATCGGTTGTTGCTGCAACCATCGGTGGCAAACTCATTCAAGCTACAGGAGCTCTATTCTTCTTAAAAAAATTTGCCGGCGCCCTTCTTGTAGCCATCTCAACCCTTCTTTACAAGCTAAAACAATGTATCACACGCAAAAAATTAGCTAAACCATAATTCAAGGAAACAAATGGAACTTATTGCACAATTAGGCATCACTCTTATGTTTGCCGTGCTATTCTTATACTTCAAGAGAAGATCTTCGAATCCCATGAAAACAAATAACATATTAAAAAACACTTTAAATGCTGAAGATAGAGCTATACGCGCAAGTTGGAAACGCTCTCTCAATATAATGCTTTTAGGAAATCTAGCAATTGGCTTCTTAAATCACTCAATTTTTGCTAACTTTTTAAATATGGAATTGGCAGATGTCTTTCTTATTGCATCTGTAGGTGAAATTATTAGCCTTGCGGTAGGTGGGGCAATCATCCATTATTTTGGTTACGTTAAATTTGGAACCAATTGGCTAATCTGTTTTCTTATTTTTGCTCCAATAAGATGCACTATATTTACAATTTTCATTATTAAAACAATACTTGAATTAGAAGTATCAACCATTGTTTCCTCATACCTGCTCTTAGCCTATTTTATTTCATTAGCCCTTTTTGTCAACTATTGGATAAATAACAAACGCATCTATCAACTCAATCATAAATTACAAAAACGTTTCCGATCAGCATTGACTTCTTAAAAGCCTTTTAAGACATAGGGTCGAAGGCTTGAACTATAAATCTATCTACAAAATTTTCGAATGAATATTGTTACTTAAATAAATAAAAAAAAAGGAATTAAAATGAATAATCTAGGACTTTATAATCTAATTATTCAAAAAATCTATATAGCAGAAGCTTCTTTGACTGCTTCAAATGGGGTACTAAACTCAATTTTTTATTCCATACAAGAATCTACAGCTAAACATGTAAATGAGATTGCTATTCTTCAAAAAAGAGGGCAAGTTGTTGATGCAAAACCAAAGAATGCCTTTAATAGATTAATGAATTCCATAATTAATGTAGCACTTCTGATTTTTTCTTCGATTTCAAATGCGATTTTTTATTTTCATAAAAATGATAAGGATAAAATGGAAGATTTTTCGACTATTCAAACAATCCTTGGTTACGACTTTTTTTAACTTTTTTTAGGAAAATAAAAATGAGAATACGTTAGATCAATCAATCTTTGGACAAATGCTTTTGTATTCTTTTCATTACCTTTAAGCTCCATGTGTTGCGTTTCAGCCCACCAAAGATACATGAAAACCTCATCTTTCGATCCGGTTGATAATAGTTGATACACTTCAGGAATATACGAATCATATTCATCTTGAGCATCTTTCCATTCACCAATTCCAATCGGATCCCAATCCGTTAAAAAAGCCTTTTGAATCAGTCGATAAACACTTTCTACACTCAACATTTTTGTTGCAATCGACACTAATTCCTCTCTGCTGTACTCAAACTGAGGATCATCCTCCATTGTTGAAAGTTCAGACACCAAATTATAAAGCTCATCATCCATTTCTCTTATATGATCTACATATTTTATGTAACACCACCTGGAAATCTTTACTATGTTGAATGGCTCTTCAGATAACTTCAGAAGCAATTCATTTGCAAATATATCTTTTGTATAAGTCATATTCCAAGCTCTTTTCTTTTGGGATGAGCATGATTAAAATCGCTCATTAATAATTTAGCAATTTCGTGCAGCTCATTAACCGTATATTCAAATTCAGGTCCAGCATTCATCAAAGACAGTCTATTTAATATTTTATAAATTTCAGTATGATCCATAAACGTAATTAATAAACTTTCTGCCCATTTCGATATTTTTTCACAATCCCACCCTTTAATCAGCAAACGTTCTATTTCTTCACCAATATGCTTTTGCTCAATTTTCCTATCTGGTAAATAATAAGCAGGAATAATTTCATACATCTTATTTTCTATTTTTATGGGATTTCATTAGGCTTAGGGGGCCTTACATTTTTCAAGTATTGTAAAGAGTAGACACCAAATTTTTTAAAATTATCCCGAGCCTCAGCTAAACTTTCATCGTTTGCACCACCTCGATAATTCATATCAGCAAATTGAACATTATCATCCTCCCAATAGCATACAGCTAGGGTGTTAATTCTGTCACATTTTTTTCTAATGTAAAAATCACATGGTTCTAAGTCTTTTTTTCGC
>Ga0105045_10000238_pt1 | contig 36535 bp, 33 predicted proteins | sample MAT02_FD_78089 | JGI IMG/M metagenome (GOLD analysis project Ga0105045, IMG submission 78089) | Freshwater microbial communities from Lake Fryxell liftoff mats and glacier meltwater in Antarctica - MAT-02 (megahit assembly) | ecosystem: Environmental > Aquatic > Freshwater > Ice > Liftoff...
CGGATTGATGCCCACCAGTTTGAGCAAGACCACGTCTTCGGCAAAATCGGCCTGCAGCGCCGGGTCGGTCATGGCGTTGCCGCCGTACTTGATGACCATGGTCTTGCCATGAAACTTGCGGATGTAAGGCAGGGCCAGCGCGAGGATCTCTGCCTTGTCACGCAGCGCGATGTGGGAGGTATCGGTCATGAAAAAAGAGCATTCCAGGGTGGCGACGCACCATTGTGCAACATCACCGCCGGTCGGTCACTTCAGGCCGCCGAACGCGGACTCGACATAACCATGAACGCAGGTGGTCAACACCGACTTGATCGCATCCACGTCGTCGCGCTCGCCCGCATCACGCAGCAGATCAAGCTGCACTTCGAGCTCTTTCCAGGGCAGGAACACCTCGTGTGCCTTCATGATCCGCGAATGACCCGTGGGGGACGGGTCGTCACCGATCAGCAGCTCTTCGTACAGCTTTTCACCGGGACGCAGGCCCGTGATCTTGATCGCGATATCGCCATCGGGCGCCGTCTCGTCACGCACACTCAGACCGGACAATTCGACCATGCGCCGGGCCAAGTCCATGATCCTCACGGGCTTGCCCATGTCGAGCACGAACACCTCGCCGCCCTTGGCCATCGCGCCGGCATACAGCACCAGTTGGGCCGCTTCGGGAATGGTCATGAAATAGCGCGTCACCTCGGGGTGGGTCACTGTCAGCGGCCCGCCGCTGGCCAGCTGGGCGCGGAACAGCGGCACCACACTACCACTGGAGCCCAGCACGTTGCCGAAACGCACCATAGAAAACCGTGTCTTTCCATTGGCCGCTGCCATGGCCTGCAGTACCAGCTCGGCCATGCGTTTGCTCGCGCCCATCACGTTTGTCGGCCGCACGGCCTTGTCGGTGGACACCAGCACCATGTTGGCCACGCGGTTCTCACTGGCCGCGCGCGCGACATTGAGCGTGCCGAAAACATTGTTGGCAATGCCCTCTGCCACATTCCCCTCGACCAGCGGTACGTGCTTGTAGGCGGCGGCATGATAGACCCAGTTCGGCCGGTAACGACCGAAGACATCCTGCAGGCGGCGGGCATTGGCGACGCTGCCGAGCAAGGCGACGATATTGATGTCCAGTTTGCTGGCGGCGGACAAGGCCAACAATTCCTGGTGAATCGTATAGAGACCGTATTCGTTGTGATCGAACAGCACCAGCTGGGCGGGCCGCTCCATCGCGATCTGGCGACACAACTCACTGCCGATACTGCCGCCCGCGCCGGTGACGAGCACGACACGGTCAGTCGTCGAACGCGTTGCCTGCGTCGGATCAGTGACGACTGGATCGCGGCCCAGCAAGTCCTCGACATCGAGCTCCTTGAAATCACGCACCGTGATGCGGCCACTGGTCAGGTCGGAGATGCCGGGAAGCGTGCGGATGTGCACTGGCACTGCACGCAGGCTTTCGATGATTTCGTTGCGGCGCATGCGCGACACGCTGGGCAAGGCCAGCAGGATGTCGGTAACGCCGCGGTTGCGCACCAGATCGGCGATTTTGCTGGCTGGGTGAACCACCGCGCCATTGATGCTGCGTCCAGTCTTGCGTGGGTCGTCGTCGACGAATCCCAGCAGCTTGTATTGATGTGCATTGCTGATCGCTGCAGCGGTCTGCACACCGGACTCGCCAGCGCCGTAGATCAGCAGCCTGCCCTCCAATTCACGCCCGTTTCGCCCCATGCGCGAGAGCCAAACCCGAGCAGACGTCCGGCTTGCGGCCACCAACAGGAAAAACAGTATGGGCTGCAGGACACCCAGGCTACGCGGCACGCCAGCCCAAGGCCGCCACAGCAGGATACCGAGCAGGATTGCACCGTACAAAGCGACCGCCTGCATGATGGCCACCATTGCCCCGAGACCGGTATACCGGAAGATCGCGCGATACAGTCCGAAGCGAATGAAGATCGGCGTCGCCAGCAAAGGTGCCAGGACATACACGTTCCACTGGGAACCGACGGGCCAATGCGGGGTGTCGAGCCGCAGTGAAAACGCCAGCCAAGTCGCCAACAGCGACAGGCCGACATCAAGGCAGGCCACGACCAACTGCTTGCCCACCCGTGGCCAGACGATCACCATGTCACTCATGGCGCAGCGCTCCCGTGCGAGAGGTGCTTCCACCCAACAGCCAGAGCAGCGTCATGCCCAATGCGGCGTCGCGAAATGGCGCATTCACCATGGCGGTGGTGACGACGGTCATACACACAATGGCCGAAACGCCGCCCATGCAGGATTCGCGCCGCCAGGCATGCCGCAGCCCACGTGCCAGCAGCCAGGCCAGCAGCAGCATTCCCGGCAAACCGGTCTCCATGCCGGCCAGCAGAAAATCGTTGTGCGGGTTGTTGACTTCAGAAAATTCGCGCTGTGACGCGGGTGGCAGATTGCCGCTGATGGATTTCCAGACCACACGCCAGCGCGGTAACCAGCTGCCAATGCCGGTGCCCATGATCGGATGTGACGCGATACCCTGCACCGCTTCCTCATACATGCGCAGCCGCACCCCGACACTAGTGCTGTAGTCCGCTGCGCCAAGCGCATGCTGCAAATCGTCTGCCGCCCGAGTGAACCGGTCGCGCGTGAGCGGCGACAGCTGCCACGTGGCAGCCACCAACGTCAGGACAACGGCCAGACCTGCCATGCTTCCTTTGAACGATCGGAACCTGTAGGCCATCGCGACCACCAGCAGTATCAACAGCAACAGCTGCGCATTTCTGGACAACGCATGCATGGTTACGACTGCACCGAGAATCAGTGCCGACAACAGTGCGAGCCAGCGCAGATCAGAGTCAGCCGACTTGCGCAGCGCCAGCCAGAAGAAAATCCCGCTCGCCATCGCCATCGAGATCATGTTTCCACTGCTGAAATTGTTGCGCGACTCCAGCAGACTTCCCCAGACCTGCCAATTGGGCAGACCCCAAACATGGTGAATCGACACGATCAATGCCGCACACACCGCCGCCACAAGAAACCCGGCCATAGCCGCCAGAACTTCATTGCGCAACAACAGCATGCCCAGTACCAACAACAAGGCGACGCGAAACATGTGGAACAGCCGGGTCTGGGTATCGGGAAACCAGTGGCCCAGAATGGCAACCGCGGCCGACCAGCACAGCATGGCGATGATCGGCCACACAAAAACGCCTTGCGGCAAATCGCGCAGGCGTTCCCGCAAATTGCCGGAGAATCCCAGTGCCAGCAGCATCAGCAACAGGTGCAGATACAGCACACCGAGCGGGATATAGGTACACAATCCCCAACTGAATGCGACCACCGAAACAGGATGGCGGCGCAGGTACGTGCCTGCGCCGCCATGCCAGTCAGACAAACCCTCCGAATCAGGAGCGGATGGCAAATTCGTCCTTTTGACGCCCCTGCGCGACTAACGCCGCCATCCATCGCGGCATCAGACCCCGGCCACTCCATGTTTCACCGTTGGGACCGCGGTACTTCGGCGGAACCACGACACCCTTTGTCGACTTTGACGCCTTTGGTGTCTTGCCTGAACGTGCCGATTTCGATCTTGGCTTTCCACCCCGGGCCAGTGCGGAATGAAGATCCTTGATACTGATCCCGAACGCCTGCATTTTGGCATTGATTTCCTGAATAGTTTTGTCAAATTCCCGGTTCTTGATGTCGTCTGCCTGCTTTTGGAGTTTTTCGATCTGACTTTGAATATCGATGAGGTTGCTCATGGCCGTTCCCTATTAAATATGGTTTCTCGCCCCCTGGGACGCTCATTGTTTCGTGCACTGCATTTTAGTGCAAGCCCTCCCACTTAATGAGTAATACTGTCTTGGCGGACAACTTTCAGGAGTGTCATCGCCATTATCTGAAAATCCAGCCATACGCTGCGCCGTTGCAGATACTCCGTGTCGAGTGCGACCTTGGCCGGGATACTGATTTCGTCACGCCCGTTAACCTGCGCCAAACCGGTCAGCCCCGGAACCAGTTTGTGCACGCCATTTTCTGTTCGCAAAGCAATGAGATCGTGCTGGTTGAACAAGGCGGGCCGTGGCCCCACGAAACTCATGTCTCCTTTCAATATGCACCAAAGTTGCGGCAGTTCGTCCAGGCTGGTCCTGCGAAGAAAATCACCTATCGGTGTGAGGTATTTATCAGGATTGTCCAGAAGGTGGGTCGCGACGGCGGGCGTATCAACGCACATACTTCGAAATTTCGGCATCCTGAATATCGTGTTTTCCCGCCCGACGCGGTCTGACCAATAGAGAACCGGGCCGCGCGACGTGAGTTTCACAAGTATTGCCACCAACAGGCACGGCAATCCCAGCACGAGCAAAGCCGCGCTTCCCAACAATACGTCAGACAGTCGCTTCACCGTGCGGCTCTAGCACCCATGCTGGACCGGATCCCCTGCTCCAGCGAACGCACCGGCAACCAACCCGTCAGGGCGCGCGCCCGCGTGGCGTCGATTTGCAGGTCGCAGGAAAGACGCTCCCAAAGCGCTGCCATGCCAGCAAATCCGGCGAGGCGATCGCACCACGCTAGCGGCACTCCAAATATCCAGGGATCTCGGCCAATGGAGCGGCGCATCATGCGGATCAGGTCGGCCGTAGAGACGTCTTCGCCATCGGCAATCAGGAAGGTCCGGCTCGCGGCGCCCGCATGGTGCAGGCATAGGATCAAAAAATCGACCAGATTCTCGAGTCCAACCATGCTGCGGCGGTTGTCGATCGCTCCAAAAGGCAGCGGCAAGGGGCGATGTGCCAGAACCGCGAGGCGGCCAAAGTTGCCAGGAGCCCGCGGTCCATACACCAATGGCGGCCGCACGATAACCAACTCCATCCCCGATTGCTCGGCCAGCTCAGTCAGTTCCTGTTCGGCTTCCAGCTTCGAAATCGCATATGGCTCAACCGGTTGCACCCGGTCGCCCTCGGTGAACGGTTGCTTGCTGCGGTTGCCATTGACGCCAATCGAACTGACAAAAACCAAACGTCGAATACCGACCTGTGCCGCCTGCTGCATCAAGCGGACGCTACCAGACACATTGACGCTTCGAAACAGCGCCAGCCCATCTGCCTCCGCGTCGCCCCGGCGATGGGCCCGGCCAGCCAGGTGCAATACCGTGTCGCACCCCTGCAGCGCCGTCGTCCAATCGGTGTCCGGGCCGACGTCACCGACCACGACGCTGCCAGGGTCAGCGTCGGCCGATCGGACGGCCCGGGTCACGCCGTGGCCGCGCAGCACCAATTCGCGGGATGCAGCGCGCCCGATGAATCCTCCTGCGCCACTGACAAGAACCTGCAACGGCGCCATGCTCAGAAGCGGAAGTACTTCAGATACCCACGCACGGCATAGTTAACGAAATACCAGGCGGCCGGGATGACCGACAGTCTCTCGATCTCGCGGTACGTGCGCCAAACCTGAATGGCGGAATTGCGCTTGTTCCTGGAAACCGACCCACCCATTACGCGGTAACGCATCAGGTCCTCTTGCAGGCCCACGGCAAAACCACCCGGCCGAAGCAGTTCAAGCCAACAGCCAAAGTCGTCGTAATACATTCGCTGCATCGCAAATTTACCCGTCATATTCCTGTCGACCAGCACGGTCGACGTTGCAATGGCTGTATTGCCCAACAGCGCACGGTAATCCAACCTTGGCGGAACGCCAATCAGACGCCCAGCCTGCGTAACGCCTTTAGTGATTCGCCGAAACTGCGTGAACGATATTTTCGCTCTTGCTGCCTCGTGAAACCGAATCTGACGTTCCAGCTTTTTTGGCAGCCACTGGTCGTCGCTGTCCAGAAACGCGACCCAGCGGCCTTTGGCAACGAGCAACGCGGCATTTCGAGCGACGGCAGGACCGCCGTTGACAGGCTGCCGAATCAATCTGATCCGCCCATCAGCCTGGGCGGCACGCGCGACCACCGCAGCGGTATCGTCCGGTGAGTAGTCGTCGACCACCAGCATTTCCCACTTGGTATACGTTTGCGCGCGCACCGAGTCGATCGTCTCTTGGACCACCGATGCAACGTTCCAAGCCGGCGTGATGATGGAAACCAAAGACTGGTGAAAGCCAGACTCCATCATGAGGGTTTCTCCGATGTTCCCATCCGTACTGATTGCCGCGCCAACCAGGGGAATATGACAAAGGAAAGGGACAACGAAAAAACGATGAATGGAAACGAAATGACGCTGGGCGCGACAAACATATTCGAGAGCGCCAAGGTATAAAAGCACGAAGTCACCAGGACCAGTCCGATTCCAAACCGAAAACCCGGACTCGCAAGCATGCGTGAACCAATCCCCAAGACCGTACCCAGAAACACTGCCACCGCCACCAGCCCCTGCCAACCATAGTCATGAAACGCGGCGCCAGCCAATGGCAATCCACCGGGACCAAATACCCGAGTCGGCGCTGGATTCTCCTCGAGTTCGAGGATGCCCAGGCGATTGGCAATGGCCTCGGCAAATCGGAACAAGATGTGATCCCCCCGATGTTCGGTCGCCATGACCTGTGCGAGATTGATGACACCATGGTTGATGTAAAGAAAGGTCGGCCCACAGATGCTGCAATGCTGTTCGAGAACAGTCGCAACGCTGGCCGACTTCTCCGGTTGACGACTCTTCTGCCTGATCGAAAACTCATCGTAGAAACCGCTCATGTAAGTGTTCGACGCCTGTACGACCGCCGCCTTGGACGGCTCACCCTCTGAAGTGTCCATGTCGCAGAACATCCGATCGGAAAATACGGCGGATGAGAATGCCAAACCAATCGCCACCGGAAGAATGAATACCGGCGCCGCTCGGAAAAGGGCCGGCCAGGAAAACCGGGGCACGCTCAGCGCAATCAGCACACCAAAGAATCCTGTCACGACAAATGCCAGCATGGCATTGCGCGAACCTATGAAGCCGGAAAATACGACGCCGCAAGTGAGAAATCCTAGTTGGTAGCTGGCCATGCGGAACCGATTGGCGCCACGCGGTGGCCGTACGACAGCCCAACTGCTCAGCAAAGTTCCCGAATACGCGAATGACGTAAGCAAATGGCCCAGGATGCTGGCAATACGCACGTGGGTCGGCAAACCATCATGGCCCACTTCGATCCAAGCAAACCGAATCTCAAAAAGGCAACTAACAGGACGAATCGTCGTAAGGAAATGCTTTGCAAAAATATGCAGACATAACCCTATCAGCGTAATAAGCATCAGCTTGCCGAGCAAGCCCAGGTCAACCAGCTGCTGGAGATAGTCGTCCGCGGACGTAGTACTTGTCAATCCGCGCCTTGAGAAGCACAGCATCACTGCGGCGGTTACGGCCAGCACGCTCCAGAACAGCCCCAAGGACAAAAACACTGGCAGCACCGGGAACTGCGCCTCAAACGAGGACAGTATGTAGACACCCAAGTGCATAGCAAGCAACAGCAACTCAATGACGATACTGGCAACTACGATCCTGGCTGGGAAATCCGAGAGCATCGATCGGTTAAGGGAAATCATGCAGTTGGCTCTGTCTTCACTGCATGGGTCGCCTCGACCAGAGAAAGCGCGAAAGTCGCAATATTCTGCGGCTGGCAATCATAGAGTTCTCCGGGATATGTGCAAGACCACACGCGCTCGAAGTACCGCCTGACCGACTCTGGATCCGGGCGCTGCAACTGCGCCAGACAGCCATGCAGCATGCCCGGGAGGTCAGCCAGGGCATCGACCTGATGGACCAATGGTGATTGCCGGTAAAAAGCATCCCCCAGAACCAGGACCGGCTTGGTCAGGAGCAGCGCTTCAGCACCAGACTTGGAGTTGATCGACACCACTGCATCACATGCCTGCAGGACTTCATAGTTGTTGGTATCCGGCGGAAGCAGCGCCAGATTGTCGTAGCGGTCCATCATCGCCATGAGTCTGGATCCTTCGACGGCCCCAATCATTGCCGGGTGCTCCTTGATGGCCAACTTGTGAGAGTGTGGAATGCTGCGCGCCAGAAAGTCGATCACGGACAACTGATCGAGGTATTGCGGTGATCGCAACGTCAGCGCCATATCGGCGGGGACATGCAAGGGATAGTAAACGAACGCTCCGAGTTGTCCAACCGGCGTATAACGTTTGCGCAGCCTCACACTGTTGACGAGCATGCGTGCATGTCTCGACACATGTACTCCAATATGGCCGAACTCCTGGTGTTTCCTGAGCAGATGCTTGTCGACCAGCTTTTGTAACAATCGCCGCATGTTCGCGACATTGAGGATCTTGCGAAAAGCCGTCGTGTATTGATGCCGGTCTTTCCGAGGTATCACGATGGCGCGCTGCGCCAATGTACGATTCAAGTACTCAGCAACCTCGGGAACGGGAGCATCGGAGGCAACATTCGGAATCTGCTGGGCGGCGAAAGAGTTCTTGAGAAAGAACATTCGCCCGCGAAAGAACGAGGGTTCGATAAACCAATTATCTACCCCCTGCTTTCGCGCAGCGAAGAAGCATGCAACGACCGACAAGAAGCCTCCAAGCTCCTGCACCAACGTGATCGGGCCCTTGGACTGCATCAATTCGCACACTCGGAATGCCAGCTCCAGATAGCGCTGAAATCGGCTCCGCAGTGCGTCGCTGTCGGACAGGTCAAATGTGATGCGCTCATGTGCGAGCCAATGATTGACGTCGGCAATTCCGTATTTCGCCATGTCCGAGTCGAATTGATCGGCAGACGGAGAGCGACGATCTGCGAACACGGTTGTGTTGTCAAAAACAACGAACCCGCGCTTTCGCAACATTTCCGAACTGCGATCGTCAAACGACAGGAAGGCGACTTCTCGCCCCTGCTTTCGCAGCGTGTCGCCAACTTCAGCCCAGAATACCGTCTGGTACATTGCGAGCGTCGTGATCAGCAAGGCGTTCCCGCCTCCTCCTGTCTGGATATTCATGACTTTCTGACGCTAGAGATTTAGGAAGCTAGCACCCTGCGCGCGCATTCTGGCAGTGCCCCGCGCACCAGAAATTTGGGCGTCGCCGCCGGGAAAATGGATGGCAACGTCGTGAACGTTGCCGTGTACAGCAGGCGTTGTCTATCGACACCCATCCTGCTGCCCATGTGCAGGCAACGTGACGTCTCCACCATGAATACCGAAAGTCTAGGCGCGCAAAGCGCTTGAACGTCCGAGCGTTGTGCACCGCGGCCGAATATCTCTGAATCGGATCGATGGCTCCGAATGGAGAATCCGAACCGGTCTGAAACCTTCCCCGGCAGGAACGTAAATGGACCATGCTCGAAGTCGACCACATCCGTCAGGTAGGCGAACAACTTGATCACGCGTATGTCGTCGTGGTCACGGTGCCAGAGTTGCGACGATTGCAGCGGCGCACTGTCGTGTCGAGACAATGTCAGCAGCACGTAGTCCAGGCGGGGAATCTCCCCCAGCGCATGGCTGACGATATCGAGGACAGCCGGCTGAATCGCAAACTGAACGAAAGCGCTGTCAGTCGGCATGCGTCCGTCGACCATGTCCTCGTCCAGCAGTCGCGTCCAGAATCGCTTGTGGTTCGAGGACGTTGCGTGGGCCGAGGCATCTTCAACCCGATGCATCTTCGCTTCACCAGCCATCTTCAGAGCCGCAAGCAGGTCTGGGTCGACGACGTCGTCGAGACGGACGAAGCCATCTGTACATAACGTTCTCGCACCGGCGACTCGGTCGGCCGAGATCTGCAATTCCGATGCGTGACGCCGACTGGCCTGCACTTGCTGCCTGTGAGCCAAGCGCAAAACAGCCTTCACCACATGGCGAGCCGGTGAACGGTTGACGTGCCACACGAAACGCAACCATTGACGGTAGAGCCAACCCATCAAACATTTACCCTTGCTGTCAGTGCAGCAACGCGTTGCCGAACGACCGCGATTCGCGCAGGACTATTGAATGTGACCACGTTTCTCTCCATTCTTCGACCAGGACAACAGTTCGAACGCCCTTATCGACCAACACGGCATATCAGTACGTGGCGGTTCATCGGTGCTTGAAGGCATGACCCGAAAACTTACTATCAGGTACTGCGGTAATCTGGGCGGGTGATCGGAAAGACTCGCAGTGGCGGGTTGAAGCTCATCGACATCGATCGACCACTCGAAACTGCCAACGGGCACCCGCTTGGAAACCGCCTTCGTGTGATCTACCGAGAGTGTGATCGCGACGCCGTCTTCGCCATGCACGAAGCCGCTCAGTCTCATTGCCTGGAAATCCACGCGTGCGAGAACCACTACGGCCTCCTGAAGCACACCAACATGTCCTGCCATGCCGCGACGGCCGCGCTCTGCCGGACTCAACATGAAGCCGCGGTACAGATACGGCCAGTCTGTCTGCACAACCGCATTGATCCGCGTGGGTGGAAGAAAATCCATACGTGACCGAATGGCGCGGGCGGGTTGCCCGGCAACAACCGCATAGGGCTCCACGTCCTTGGTCACGATGCAATTGGCACCTACCACGGAGCCTTTGCCAATGCTCACGCCTTTCTTGATCGCCACCCCCCATCCAATCCAGCAATCATCCTCAATCACCACGGCGGCCTGGCCATGTTCAGGCTCTTTCGTGTATTTTCCATCCTGCTCGCGTATCAACAAATGCGGCTCACGAAACGCGTAATGGTCGCCAGAAGACACAAAGATATTGGCCGACAACAAGCAATAACGCCCTATCTGTATATTGCCCAGCAAGTACGTGCCATTGTGAAGCGACGAGTAGTCACCAATGCGAATACGCGCCCCAGGCAATGGAGCGATTTGACATCGTCGGCTGATCTTCACGTCCCGCCCCAAATCGACTGATATCCCTTCAGGAGCCGGTCCGAGTGTCGCAATGATTTCTGCATCATCTCCGATCGTCACGCCATTGGCGCAGCAAATATGGCGACCGCCGCTAATTGTCACTCCTCTGCCAAGCCGCAGCTCCATGCCACGCGCCGCCTGGCGCGTGGCCAATGCCAGACCGGAGACCGCGCGCAGTACCGGCCTGCCGACGCCGATCATCAAATGCTTGAGGGCACCATGCAGGCCCAGCAAAATAGCCATCAAGCACGACCTCGCCGCAGGATCCAGTCATGTGCCATTACATCGCACCACCAGTACTTCACACATCTCGGTATGCGGATTGATCGCAATGCCGGAGCGCTCCATCTTGACCACGCGATAGCGGCTGTCATGGCCGAGCAAATCCTGCAACACGGCTGGCAGATGGCGCAGTCTGTCGATCGCACGCGCCCGGACCCGTGCTACGCGTGCCCTGAGACCATCCCCCCACAACTCTGGAATCGGTTCAAACAACGCAATGGCATGCGGCTCTAGAGAGAGCATATTGGCCAATGCGCCCTTGAAGATCCGGGGCATCTGCTCCAGGGCAAACGAGGAGAAAATCAAACCGACCGAATTTTCGGTTAGCGAATCCGGCAGAGTCTCGCAAACGTTTGCCTGTACGAAGCGCACCGCTTCGATTCCGAACTTGCGGGCAAACTGATTCGACACATCAACCGACGCGGAGGACAGTTCGAGGCCGACGAACCGCACATCCGGAAACAGACGTTTGAGGTAAAGCAGATTTCGACCGTCGCCGCTGCCGAATTCGATCACGGCTTGCCCTGGCTTGACATGCTCCGTCACGGCGGACACCAACCGCTGCAACAAGATCATGCGGGCCTCGCGCAGGGCACCCCACCGGATCTCGTCGTTCACGACGATGAAGTCATGCAAGTCACCTGGCAGGCCGGTATATGCGTCCCAATCGACTCCGTTCAGTTGTCGCGCCAGCTCTGAACGCTCCTGATCGTAGTTATGCATCACGCGCCCGGGATTGCGCTGCTGCGGGAATACGGCCCGCGCGGCTCCGCGCGCCAGGTGGAACACCAGGCTGTTGAGCAGGAAATGCCGAGGCCCCAGACTACTTTTCAGTGATGGAATCCAGTTGGTCTGATAGATCATGGTTGAGAACTCGAGGCTGGCGCACATCGTCACCAGCAGGTCAGGTATGGTTGCAGGTCACTACGCCATCTGGGTAACGGCGGAACAAAATCGGTTTCCGATGCGAGACCTGCCGATCGAAGTCGTAGTCGAAGCAGATCGGATCGCTCAATTTCGACAATCTCTGCTGGTCCAGATGCACGACACCAACGCCGTGGCCAGGCACTTGCACGACCCGCTGCAGAAGCACTTCAGCAGATGAGCAATCCCGCACCGTCAGGCCAAAGGTCATCCGAAGCGCTTGGGGGTTGAGAACGTAAAACTCCAGTTCCTGCACTTGAGACACATCCTCACTCACATGCGGGCTGCGCGTCATCGGCGACCAGAATATCGGTATGTGTTGAAAAGCCTTGTGCGAATGCACGATCTGCGGCGCAGCCATTGCATGGCCAACAGGGGTGAACAGCGTCATGAACTGACCGGTCGTTTCCCCGATTGATGCCACGAACTTGACATCGTTGCTCCGCGGCTTGGCGATGACATGAAACAGGCCGTACGCGTCGAGATTACGGGCCACAATCTCCCGCAGTGGCACTTGCGCTGAGGCACCAGGGCCAACACTGATCACGCCCGACCCGAGTTTGCGCCCTTGGCGATCCAGGCAGCTGACACGGTAATCGATATGGTGTTCGATACCCGGAATGAACGTGGACAGGTAGTTGAAGAAACTCACCTCGGTATCGAACATCGCATCATGCCGGTACAACTGAACATAGGGTCCCAGAACCGGCAAACCGAACCACTCTGGCAAGCGCTTGCGCACCGAGGTCGCAGCCCGATCACACCAATGAGCGGCCGCGATAAACCCTCGCGCGGGCAAATGTGAAACCGGACGCCCCCTGAAGTTCATGCCTTGGATCCCATTCGACCGTAGACCGTGGAACGCACTGCAGCATCGCGCAACTGCGGGATGTAGTACAGCGGCGCCAGAGAGTGCTCCAAGCCGATGGCACCATTGTCGCGACGCTGGAACACCGTCATGATCGAAAACTGACTGCGCCCGCCGATGAATGTCAAATTGAAACCTTCTTGTGCCGTCGCCTTCCCCACGCCGCACTCATGCAGCACGTCATCCAAAGCCACGACCAAAGCCGAATTGGCGACGATCTGCCGTTCGATCTGGCCCAGTTGCGTGCCGTCACGGCTCTGTACAGTGACCGAAAAGCGACCCGCCTCAAGTCCATCAGCCGGCGATCTGACGTTCGTGAAAATCGTACTGCTGGAATAGGCACGTCGATCGGGAAAATAGTGGCCCGTGTGAATAATCGATGCGAATTTGTAAGCCGCAGGGCGAAACGGAACAAAACCAGTCAATAGACTCGACGTCCAGCCCGACGAATGCCGGAACAGCATCTGCGCTTCCAGCTCACCCAAGCCAGGTGGTTCCTCGTCGGTACCGCGCGCCACAATGCGGGCAACAAAAATGTCGAGCGGTCCACATGCCATCAGGTCGCAGTTCCAATTTGACTGCCAGGTTCTGAACTGCAGGCAGTCTTGCGGTATTTCCAGCCGCGCCTGCGCTGCGACCTCACCCTCGTGGTACCGGCTGATCTGCAAGTCAATCTGCCTCGCCCGGGTCACCGGACACGGCATTGACATTCCCGATTCGTAGCCCAACGACTTCAGACCCGGAAAGATAAAGCAGCGTTCAAACATCAGTTTTGATAGTTGGGATCCGAACCGATCCAACGCGCTGTGCGCGTTGGCCTACAAACACCGGATGGTTCACCAATCCGACGTTGCGCGCGCCAGTTAAAGCAAAGACGACAAATTATACTTTCACACATCGTCGACATGACGTGGTGGCCGGACATCCAACTACGGTCACCAGCCTGAGAGTGCTGCGTCAGAACTTCAGGATCCGCAGTATTCGCTTGAGCTGCAGTCGTTCCTCTTGACTTAACGCAATAACGTAAACCAGTAGCGCGTGAAGCCCCATAGCACCGCCCGCATAAAGTGTCAACTGCAGCAACGTACGCGCTGGGAATAATGAAGAAAACACGAAAACAGGAACCCACAGGAGGGTGCCTACCCAGCATTGTCGCAACACTGGCGCCAGCAGCAGCTGTCGCTTGATGCCGAGGCGCGACAGCAGTTGCGAAATCTGAATCGGAAAAAAGCAGATCATGGCCGCAGCCTGACCCAGAACGAATGCTCGCTCACCGAAGACATTCGCAAACACGATTGCCAGCGCAAACTGAACAACGATCTGAAACAGGAAAAGTCGATTGAACTGCTTCTGAACAGCCACTCGGACCGAGCCCACGCTCAGACCGTAACTGAGCAAGATATTGGGCAGCAGGGCGCCGAACATCAGAGTCACCCACGGCCAATATTCCACCAACGTCGCGCCAAGCCATAACTCCATGATCGACTTGGCAAAAACCATGCTTGCAGCGATCACCGGGTAGAGCGCAAACATCACCATCGCCATGCCGGAGACCAGCAATCGCGAAATCGCTGACGTGTCTGTACCCGCGTCAAGCCTGGCCGAAACGGGAAATACAACCGAGACCGTCAGCGCCAGAACCGATTTCAGGAAACGCGGAAGGCGCATGATGACGTCGTACGTTGCAATACCGCTGGGCCCCGTCAGCAGACCGATCAACAAAACTGGCAATTGCCCTTGAACCGTGCCGAGCATCTTGCCCTGCGCAAATACCCATCCCATCGACGCACTTTCCACAACGGCTGCCAGGCGCACTACCGCAAACTCTTGCCACCGGAAGACGCCCGCGCGCATCACCCATACGGCCAGCACGCAGACTCGCAGGATCGACGCCGACAAGAATGCATAGATTAGCCAGGTAAATGGCTTTTCAAGCTGGATCAGCAGCAAAGTCAGGCCGGCGTACACGACTGCGGACGCCAGCTCTGCACCGCGTACCACCATGAATTTTTCGAAACCTCGAACGACTCCTTCGATGGCGATACCGGGAAACAGGATGAGCAAGGCAGCTGCAGTGGCCCACCAGACAGCCTGCATATCGGCGTCACGGTAAGCCGCGCTGTCGCCCGCAAAAACGGACATGTAACGCGCGAGCAACGCGATTGCAATAGCCATCACGATACCCAGCCCAACGCCTAAAACCACGATAGGCGCGAGGCGGCTGTGGCGGACCACACTGCCGCCGGACCGCCACTGCGCGGTCAATTTGGTCGCCAGTTCCAATATGCCGCAGTCGAACATGCCCAGCAAGCCTGTGGGCAGGAACAAGCGAGCCAGGACAATCACGCCGTACGCGGGCAACCCATACGCGTTCAATATGACCGGCACCAACAAAAGGCCGATTGCGCCAACGACAGCGAAGGACGCCCCCGAGAACGCGACGTTGCGCACCAACGAAACCAGCGACGAAGTCAAGGCGGGCCTGACCTGTGATCGATTCGCGCGATTCGGATCGCGGTACCGCTTGAACGTTTGATGCCATCGATCGACGTTGCGACATGTTGCGACGCACCGACGCCAGTCGCCTGGGGTGTAACTGCGGTCAACCGCACCAACGTCGCATTGACATCGGGGAGCGTGAATTGCTTTGCGATCCTGCGCTTCTCCACGGAGGAATCGCTGATCCACCTTCTTAGCCACCCCGCGTTACGGTAGCCCAGCAACTGACGTGACCAGTGCACGGCGCGGCCACGCAACGACGGAGATGCCGTTTCGAGCTTTGCGGTGCCGCCACCGTCGTATTGCACCAGTGCGTCTGCGACACGATCGGCGCAATGGCCATCGATGGAGTGGTAAACGTCGGAGATGATCTGATTGCGACGCATGACAACCTGCTTATCCGGTCGCGGCCGACCGTCGGCAAACGTCTGCTCCAACATGGCAGCAAGTTCGTCGACCGAAGTCGCGTGCCAACTGACTTGAGTCGGAGCCGGAACGCTGAGTGCTGGCGTATCCAGCCAGGCCATTGAAATCGCTTCCCGCCCCAGCATCACTGCCTCAACCGCCGTCGAGCAGTTCAAATGCAGCAGCAGTGCGCAATGCTTCAGCCACTGAATCGACGTACCCTCCTGGCGAAGCAAGAAATTGGGCTTGACAGTCAACGACTTGTAAACGTCGACATTTTCGAAAGGATGCGGGCGCAGCACGAATCGCTGCTCAGGGAAGCGGTCGAGCAACTGCCCGAGCATGGCGATGACGCCGTCGAGCGCGATCCGCGCGTCACGGATGTATGCGTCGGCAAACTCCACCGTGAATCCGGCCTGCAACATGCTGCGCTTCTCGCCGTCAGCTCCACTGGAGAATCGCGGATTGACAACTGGGAAGTTCGTGTTGACCAGTACGAATCCGGGCGCGACCGATGTGCTCGGCAACGCGTTCAGCCACGGCTGCGCACAATAATCGTAGCGGGGACATCCGGTCAAGCGCAAGGCTTTTGGCGGCACCCGCCCATCGTCTACCAGGGCGGCGAACTGGCCGGCGCCCCACACGCAATACAGATCGCACAATGTGGCGCCGCCGCTTTGCCCCACCATGCCGGCGAATTCCTGCGCGGTCTTGCCACCTGCGCCTTCGGTATCCAGCACGCATACGCGCATGCCGGCGCGGCGGTAAGCGCAACAAATCGAGATTGTTGGGTCGGACATAATTCGCAATCACCCAATCAGGGTGAATCGAGAAAATGTCGAAACCCTGCTCATACATGGGCACCAGCCAGACATCGGCGCCACGTTGCGCCAGTTGCCACGCCACGAGCACCAGACCATCGAGGTCGCGCAACGGGTTGTCGACGATCAGGCAGACCTTCAATGCCATGATTGCCTAGATCAAGTCCCATCCCATCGGCGTACCTTTCTTGGCGTCCTTGGCGACCCTGCGACCGAGCAATTGGTCGAGGAACTTGGGAGGCAACCCGTACCCGGGCCGGATCGCGCGCAGGTTCTGCGGCGTCAGCAAGTCTCCGGCCTTCAGATCGGCACACACATACAGTGAACGGCGAAAAACCAATGACTTCTGCTCTGCGGGCTGAGTGCCGTACTGAACCTTGCCGAGCCCCTGCCATGCACGTTCGGTCTCTTCGACGAGCGCGCGCAATTCGCTCGGCTCGAGCGAAAAGCTCGAATCAACGCCGCCGTCGGCCCTTCGCAGCGTGAAGTGCTTCTCGACCACAGTCGCGCCTAGCGCCACGCTGGCAACTGCAACTCCCACACCCATCGTATGGTCGGAGAGTCCGACCTGACAATCGAACAACTGGCGCATGTGGGGAATGGTCGCGATGTTCGAGTTCTCCGGTGTTGACGGATAGGAGCTCGTGCATTTGAGCAGAATCAGATCGCAGCAACCCGCCTTGCGCGCGGCCTGAACGGTCTCGTCCAGTTCCGCAATGGACGCCATGCCGGTGGAAATGAACATCGGCTTGCCGGTGGCCGCCACCTTGCGAATCAGCGGAAGATCTGTATTTTCGAACGATGCAATCTTGTAGCAGGAGACGTCCAGACTCTCGAGGAACTCGACGGACGTGGTATCGAATGGCGTACTGAAGGGCACCATGCCGCGCGCGCGCGCGCGCGCGAATATGGGTTGATGCCAATCCCATGGCGTTTGGGCCTCCTGGTACAACGCGTACAACGACTTGCCCTTCCACAAAGAGCCCGGGTCGGATATGAAAAACTCGCCACTGTCCAGGTCGAGCGTCATGGTTTCGGCCGTATAAGTCTGAATCTTCAGACCGTGGGCGCCAGCATCGGCGGCGGCATCGACAATCTCCAATGCTCGCTCCAGCGACTGGTTGTGGTTCCCGGACATCTCGGCAATGACAAACGGCGCATTGCTTCGACCAACGCGTCGATCACCTATCAACAAGTCGGCTTCTGAGTTGCTCATGCCTGTAGCTCCTTCTCGTACGACATCGACATGCGGATGTAGCCACCCGCTTCAAACATGGCCGCAGAAACCCGATTGGTTGCCAACACACGTGCCGTGACACGCCTGACTTGCGGCCGCTTGTGATGCAGGTATGACTCCGCCGCGGCAAGCGCCGCCGCCCCTACGGCGCGTAGCCCGGGTACCGCGAATATCGAAACCGTGGACTCAGCGCCGTCAATGTCGAATCGGATGACAGCGACGGGCGTGTCATCGCGCTCAGCGACCAGCAATAGCCGGTCTGGATTCGCAAGTGTGCGCTGCATCCAGGTGCAGTGCATGTCCCAAGCGATGGGCTCTGCATCATCGGAAAAACTTCTGACGGTGGCATCATTCCGCCAAGTGAAGATTGCCTTGCCATCTTCGGCATTCGCCGGTCGCACGGCAATTGCAAAGCCAGACATCGCGGCCATGACCCGGTCCACGCCCAATCCATCGCACTGAGCACCCGCTATCACTGCCATCCGCCTCCGGGACGGCGCGTTATGGATCGCCGCATACAGATGCGCGCTGAGTCCCGTGGCCGTGGCAACAGACCGCGTGTCGGGGACGCAGACTGCACCCAGGTCGGCGAGCGCATCAAGCACGGGACGTTGATTTTCGGCCAATGGCCAGGCCACGGTCGGCAATTGCAGGGCACAGCGCTCCCAACTCGAACTTCCGCCCGCGCCAACGACAAGGTCAGTACGCGCCATGAGCGAAGCCATGTCCTGAACCTGCCAGTACACGCTGATCTGGCCACATCCATCGCACGCGTCCTCGATCGCAGCGCGATGCGGGTTGGTTGCACCAACGACAACGTCCAGACCAATGTCGGGACGATTCAACAGAAGAAATGCCTCGATCGCTTTGCATGTCTCGTTTCCAGCGTCCGATCCGCCAAAAAAGACCAATATGCGACGGACAGGGTCGACAGATTCCACGTCTTGCGGTCGCCGCGCTGCAAACTCCGGTCGCAAAAGGGCGTATCGAGGGCCGAGAAGCAAGCGGCACGTCGATAAAACGCGCGAACTGTAACGTTGCCGAATGGCCGGGAAATAGTTCTGATCGAGCAGAAGATCACATTCGTGGCGCCGGTCGGCAAGGTCGTCGATGACCATCAACCGCCCGACTTCAGGGCGCACCGCCTGCTCCCATCGATTGTCCAGCGCATAGTGGTCGACAACCAGCCAATCTGCACCACCCCATCGGCGAGCGGCACGCCTCGTCTGATCAGCATCCGAAGCCCAGGAAATGTCTAGCCACTCCTTATGCTCCGGACCAGCAGTGTCCGCTCCCGATTCCGACGCCTGGTCACGCTGCAATAGCGTCAGCGTGTGCCCCCGGCTTCGAATTAGGTTATCAAGATCACCCGCGAGTACGCGTGCCACAAACAACACTTCGCCGCCGTCGCGGCTGACACGATCGGCCAGTGTCAAGCAGCGCATGAGATGCCCGGTTCCCATGACGATTGACGCGTCACAGCGAATCACCAACCTCACGCGGCGCTCCCAATGCCCGTTTGCCATGCGCGGAACATCAGTTCTGCGCGCAGCCAGTCAGCCGGCGTATCAATATCCTGGACTTGGTGCTGCGGCAACTCCACCGCCAAAGAAGCGTGCGAGAAAAGCGGCACATCGTCGAGGAAAGCTTGCGCGCGACCCCAATAAAATTGGCCGGCATCGTGGAACGCCTCCTCCAAGTCCTGTGAGCGCGTGAACATGTGCTCCGGGTGGATTGCCTCGATCTCCCGGTTTGCGTTGATACGCAAGGCGCGCTGAATCGCAAACGGAAACCGGGTCACCGAAAAAGCGTAGCCATGGGCAGACGTTCGGAGCATGACCTCGGCCCTGCGCAGATCCTGCACACGAATGAAAGGGGCGGTCGCGTACAGGCAGCAGACCAGATCAAATGGCTCGCTTTGTGCCTGGCACCACCGCAGGGCGTGCTTGACGACATCGGCGGTGCCGGTTCTGTCGTCGGCCAGGTGGGCCGGTCGCATGTACGGAACATCTGCGCCGTATTGCCGCGCGACAGTTGCAATCTCTTCGTCGTCCGTCGAGACGATGACCCGGTCAAACAAGCCACACGCGCGCGCTGACTCGATCGAGTACGCAATGATCGGCTTTCCAGCGAACAACTTGATATTCTTGCGCGGGATTCGCTTGCTCCCGCCGCGAGCGGGGATGACCGCCAGATTCATTTCAATACCGCCCGGCCGTTCCGATGGTACCGACGGCCCCCTCTGGGGGCAGCGAACAAAGTGAGCGTGGGGGTAGTTTCATTGCAGCATGCCACGCAAAGTTGCGACCACTTTCTGCTGGTCTGTTGCCCCAAGCGTCGGGAACATGGGCAGACTGATCGCGCCAGCGTAATAGTGCTCGGCCTGCGGGAAGTCACCGTCACGAAACCCGAAGCGACGGTACCAGGGTTGGGTGTGCACCGGAATATAGTGCACGTTGACGCCGATGTCGGCTTTTCGCATCCCATCGAACACGGCCTTGCGCGCGTCGGCATGATGCAGGCGAATCGGATACAAGTGAAGCGCCGAGAGGCCGCCCGGGCTTTGCCACGGCGTTGTCAGGGGCAGGTCTGCCAATTGCGCATCGTAGACCTTCGCTATCTCCTGCCGGCGCTGCACATAGGCGTCCAGGCGCGAAAACTGACTCAGACCCAGCGCAGCCTGCAGTTCGGTCATGCGGTAGTTGTACCCGAGTTCGATCTGCTGGTAGTACCAGGCTCCGGCCGATGGCCCCTCCATGTCGTTGTCGTCCCGAGTGATCCCGTGGCTGCGCAGGACCTGCATGCGCTTGGCCAGGGATGCATCGTTCGTGACGGCCATGCCCCCTTCGGCGGTCGTGATGATCTTGACTGGATGGAAACTGAAAACCGTGATATCCGAATGGAGGCAGCTGCCCACGGGCTGTCCGAGATAACTTGCCCCTACGGCATGCGACGCATCCTCGACAATGCGAAAGCCGAACTGATCGGCGAGCGCGCGGATGGCGCGCATGTCACACGACTGCCCCGCAAAGTGCACGGGAACGACAATTTTTGGCAGTTGGCCAACCCTTTTTGCCTCGGTCAGTTTGCGCTCGAGGGCGCCGGCATCCATGTTGTAGGTGCGCGAGTCGATATCGACAAAGTCGACCTTCGCGCCACAATACAAAGCGCAGTTGGCTGAGGCGACGAATGTGTTGGGCGAAGTCCACAGCCAATCTTCGGGCCCGAGTCCGAGCGCGCGGCAGGCCAGGTGCAAGGCCACGGTCGCATTGCTTACGGCAACCGCGTGCGCAGCACCGCAAAAGGTCGCCAATGCCGCCTCAAACCGCGGGACGGCCGGTCCCTGGGTCAGGAAGTCCGACCGCAGCACCGCCACCACGGCTGCGACATCGGCGTCGGTCACGTCCTGTCGACCATAGGGGATCGTCATGCGCCAGCCCGCTCGTTGAAAGCCCTGACCTCCTGAACCGTCAGGAAATGGGAATTGGTACCGGAATCGTAGGCAAAGCCCGGCGACACGAGTTGCCCTTTTTCCCCAAGCGGGGTGCACCGGTAGTCCACGTCCCGGTGATGAAAACGGATGGTCGGCTGCAACACGTAGTGGTTGGCAAATTCCAGCGTCAGGTGCGAGTCGTCGGCCGGACACATGATTTCATGCAATTTCTCGCCGGGCCGAATGCCCACGGTCTTGGTCGACATGTCCGCCGCCATTGCAGTCGCCAGATCGACAACGCGAACCGACGGTATCTTGGGCACAAATATTTCTCCGCCATACATGCGCGCGAAATTGTCGAGAACAAAATCGACACCCTCTTGCAGCGTGATCCAGAATCGCGTCATGCGCTCGTCGGTGATGGGCAGGTGCTCTGCCTTCTCGGCGATCAGTTTGCGGAAAAACGGGACGACCGATCCACGTGAACCGACGACATTGCCGTACCGCACGACCGAAAACAAGGTTCGTCGCCCACCCGCCATGTTGTTGGCGGCGACGAAAAGCTTGTCGGATGCCAGCTTGGTCGCACCATACAGGTTGATCGGATTCGCCGCCTTGTCCGTCGACAACGCGATCACCTTGTCGACGTTGTTGTCCAAGGCTGCCCGGATCACGTTCTCCGCGCCATGGATATTGGTCTTGATGCATTCCATCGGGTTGTATTCGGCCGCCGGCACCTGTTTGAGCGCTGCCGCATGGATCACGAAATCGACCCCTCGCATGCCTTCAACCAGCCGCTGTCCGTCGCGCACGTCGCCGATGAAGTAACGCATGACAGGGCTGTGGAACTCCTGCTGCATCTCGTATTGCTTCAGTTCGTCACGCGAATAGACGACGATCCGCTTTGGACGGTATCGGGAAAGCAGAGTGCGAACATACTGCTTGCCGAACGAGCCGGTACCGCCAGTAATCAGGATTGATCGATCATTGAACATTGTTGACCTTCGAACTTGCGCGCATCAGCGACTCATCAGGCAGCCGGCTAGGCGCCAATGCCACGGGGCTGCGGCCATTTCCATGGGTCGACCTCCGTGGGCCATGCATCCATTCCATCCCCACTTTCACCGCAGCAGCGCGACACCACACATTGCCCTTGGGCCTAGAACCATTTTTCCAGCCGGTCCAGCGCCACCCAGAAGCCTTCACCATCATTCTTGTGGCCCTGCCAGATTTCGGGAATAAACGAGGCGCCCGGCGCCTTGTCACGCAGGACGTCGGCCACCATGCCGAAATCCATCGTTCCCTCGCCGATCTGGAGGCCTTCGCCATCGACGCCACTGGCGTCGACTAGGTGCAGATGCGCCGAGTATCCGCCGACCTGCTCCAAGAAATCCTTGAACGACAACCCCAGGTGGCTGCAGGCCAGCTGCGAGTGCGAGACGTCCAAGCACACGCGGTAGCCATGACGATCGCAGAAATCCTGGATGTCGCCTGGCGACATGAACAGGTTGTGGTAACGCTGGCCACCGAAATGCCAGGGGAAAGGCGGCATCGTCTGCGGGATGATCTCCACGCCTTCGCTGTTCACCTGGGCCAGGCCGTCGGCGATCAGATCGTACATGGCCACGCGGTCGCTCTCCGGCACGAATCCATCGGCCGTCGAACCGCCGGCGTTGATGATGATCAAGGGCTTGACCGCGCGCCTAAAAAACGGCTTCAGGCGCAGCGCGAGGTCCACGACCTTCTGCAGTTCATTGATCGAGCGGCGACGGTAGGCGGCGTCCTGCGCACACAGGTCCATGATGTGGTCGCCCGCAAACAGTTCCGGACTGTGCAGCACCAAATCCAGGTCGAACGGCGCCTTCAGGTATTGCTCCGGCGCCTGCTCCATGTCCTTGTAGCTCAGGTGGAACTCCAGCAGGTCGAAGTTCGACATGCCGGCCATCTTCGTCACGTCGTGGTACCGCACGGGGATTCCGAACGGACGGGAAAACCGGTAGTCGCGCGCCACGACGCGGTCCGCATCCACGTCCGATGGATAGAAAAAGTCTCCCGCCTTGAAAGCGTGCCGCGCAAGTGTGTCCACCAATTCCGGCTTGCGATAGGGCGCCAACCCCTTGCCAGGGCTCCTGACTTCGATCATGCCGCTTTCGATTCGCTCGCCGGCCAATAGGTCACGATTGATCACCAGGCTTTTCGCAAGGATCTCACGGTTCATCATCTCGCCCTGGGTCACCTTTCGCGTGTCCCCCGAACCCAGCGCCAGTTCTACCTCGCGGATACCCTGCACCATCGCCCGGAATTCGTCGGGCAACAGACTGACCCGATGGTCATTGCCCTCCATTGACCGGTCCAGTGTGAAGTGTTTTTCGATGACCTTGGCCCCACGGGCCACCGCCGCAATGGCGACCGCGATGCCGCGCTCATGGCCGGAATATCCCACTGGGCAGTCGCCGATCTGCTTGAGCCGGTCGAGGTAATGCAGATGGATATCCTTGAATGGCGCGGGATAGGTCGAATTGCAATGCAGCAACACAAACCGCGCATTCAGGCGCCGCAGAACGCGCACCGCGTCGATGATCTCCGCCTCGTTTGACATTCCGGTCGAGCAGATCATAGGCTTGCCCGTCTTGGCCAAGGCCTCAAGCAGGTCGTGGTTGGTCAGGTCGGCAGACGCCAGCTTGAAGGCCGGCAACCCATACCGATCGAGCACCGCCAGACTCTCAGAGTCCCACGGCGTGCACAACGGCAGAATGTTGCGAGACTTGCAGTAGTCGAACACCGACAACATCGCGGCCGTGTCCAACTGAAATTTGGTTAGCAGGTCCAGCGTGTATTGCGCACCCAGATCTTCGCTTGCATCCGAGGCGTCACCGGCATTGCGATACAACTGGCCCATGTTGCGCATCTGGAACTTGGCGCAATCGGCGCCAGCGGCAACCGCCTCGTCAACCAGTTTGCGGGCCAGTTCGACACTGCCATTGTGGTTGTTGCCAATCTCGGCAATCACGAAAGCCGGCCGGTCAGGGGCTATCACGAAATCGCCAATCCGGAATTCCGACGGCTGCCGCTGTGCCACCGCCACCAGATGCATCTGCTGATCCACAAGCGGCACGACGGTGACCCGGTCATCGAACACCTGCTCAATCTCGGCATAAGGCGCGTCGCTCGCCAGACTGACAAAATCCTTGTTACTGACTGCGCTGACCGGCACTTCCAAATTCAGATGGTCTTGTGTCAGCAACCAGCGCCGAAAGTCGCCGTCGGTCAACAACCCTTCCAGCTTGCCGGTCTCGGTGACGGAAAACACCATCCGATTCTTGTTTGCACTGATCTTGCGCAGGGCATTCAACAGGCTGTCTTCGGAAAAGACGATGAGATTGGAAAGGTTTCGTTCAATGATCATGGCATGTCGCCGTGCGAAATAAAGGCGGCAACAATTGCAAAATCTGCCAGGCTGTCAATTTCCCAGCTTTCGTCTTCCTGCATCGGATACATCGCGATCTTGCCGCCCAGACGATTGCCGCCGTCCATCAGCAACCGGGTCCGCGTGATGTAGATGGAGCCGTTTTCCCGGTACCAACGATCCTCCCGGGAAATGTCTTGGCGACGGGGGCGATTACGAAAGTCGTACAGCGCCTCGGGCTGGTCTTCATTTTTCCAGAAGAAATGGTGATTTTCGCAGACGCCGAGCAGCGAGTCCGCCATCGTCTGTTCAAACCGGGCAATCGCCGCGGCGAGCGAGCCCGGACGTCGCCATGGCGACGTTGGCTGCAGAAGAATCACGGCATCGGGGATGAAACCGTTCTTTTGGTACCAGTCCACCGCATGCAACATGACCGGCTCCGTCGGGGTCGTATCCTGCGCTAGTGACTCCGGCCGCTGGAATGGCACCTCTGCGCCATACTCACGGGCCACGGCAGCAATGACCTCGTCATCGGTCGACACTGCGACGCGCGCGATTGCGCTGACCGCTTTTGCCTGCCCGATGCTCCACGCGATGAGCGGCTTGCCACCGATCTCCCGGATATTTTTTCCTGGGACACCCTTGGAGCCGCCGCGCGCGGGAATGATTGCAAGATACTGCATGTCAGGCCGCCACAATGTCCCGGAAATAGGCGATCGTGCGATCCAGGCCGGCTTCCAGGCCCACTTTGGGCTCCCAACCGAGCCTTGCGCGGGCCTGGGCAATGTCTGGCTGCCGCTGGCGAGGATCGTCCGGAGGCAATGGCAGAAACCGCAACTGGCTTTTTGAACCGGTCATTCTCAGCACGTTGTGCGCCAGTTCCAGCATGCTGAATTCGCCTGGATTGCCGATATTGATCGGTCCGGTGCAGTCGTCCGGAGAGTTCATCATCCGCACGAATCCGTCGACCAGGTCATCGACATAACAGAAGCTTCGGGTTTGCGAGCCATCGCCATAAATCGTGATGTCCTCGCCACGCAATGCTTGCACGATGAAATTGCTCACCACCCGCCCATCATTCGGGTGCATGCGTGGCCCGTACGTGTTGAAGATGCGCACCACCTTGATCGGCATCTGGTGCTGGCGCCAATAGTCGAAGAACAAGGTCTCTGCACACCGTTTGCCCTCGTCATAGCAACTGCGCGGGCCGATCGGATTGACATTGCCCCAATAGGATTCCGGCTGCGGATGCACGTTCGGATCACCGTACACCTCGCTCGTCGACGCCTGCAGTATTCTGGCCTTGGTCCGTTTGGCCAGTCCCAGCATGTTGATGGCCCCCATCACGCTGGTCTTAGTCGTCTGCACCGGGTCAAACTGGTAATGAACCGGCGACGCGGGACAGGCCAGGTTGTAAATCTGGTCGACCTCGACAGGCAGGGGAAAAGTGACGTCGTGGCGCAACAACTCGAAATGGGGATTGCCCAACAACCCTTGAATGTTGGCGCGGGTCCCGGTGAAGAAATTGTCGACGCACAATACGTCCGACCCCTCCGCCAACAAGCGTTCGCACAGGTGTGAGCCCAGGAACCCCGCGCCGCCCGTGACCAGCACGCGTTTTCGAAGGGAGTAGCGTGATTTCAAGATTTACCTTCAATGGGATCAATCGCCAGTATCGCAGCGCATATGACGACCAACAATTCGCCGTCGACGGTGGCGAGTCTAAGCTGTCTATGCGCGTCTACCGTCCAAGCCTTCGCATACAGAAAATTGCACCAGTGTATTTCAAGGATATGGATATCGCCACTGAAGCGTCCCAGCGCACTGCCCATCATTGGAATCCTCCAGCCAATCAGCGGCACTTTGTTACTTGCCAGCTAAATGAGCAGTCCAGCGGCGAATTCGCACTGATCGGCGGAAATCAGGTGCGAGCCAAGATTCAACTGCATGGCCTGGCCCCCAAAGCCCGATGCGGCCGCGACCATGAACTGACCAGCTGAAAGGTCCGCCTGATCCGTCATCAACCCGATGATGAACCCGCTGGCACTGAAAAACAGATTGCCCCCGAGAAAGTCCCAGTCAGCAAGAAGCGGCAGGGGCACAGTCACGCTGTCATTGGAGACCCGCAATGCTATTGGGTAGCAGTAGCAGACCACCATGCGCGCCGCGGCAACGCTCCGAGCTCTGAACCTGCCGCAACTTGTTCATTGCATTGGTGGGCGTTTCCACCCGGATGCGCACTGGCTTCTTCTCTGACCAAGTCCGATGGCCGTGAAATCGAACCGCTTTGACTCCAGGCATCCAACCCTTGCATGTCGATCGCCATTGGTGTGCGACGACAACTCGAACCGTGCAGTAAGTGATGATGTCGCGTCTTCGGAAAAGCGGCAACTTGGCACAAGCGTCGTGGCACATGACGGCTAACTGCAGTTTCTCACTTTCATCGCAGAAGCGACCGATGGATGGCTCGGGAAGCGTGCTTTCGTAGAATGCGCTGCCTGGAGCTGCGGACGCTGCCGCCCAGTGAAGCAACCTCAGGTACGGCGTCCCGCAGATCGGAAGTTAGTCTCCTGCGTCGACCCCGCGCGCCGCCTGTCTGCTAAAAATGTATCCCCCGCATCATTTGCTGCATCGCCACAGCCTCAGCCGACAGCTGCTGCCGGACCGGCTTCTCGCCCGCTTTCGCCCCCTTGGCAGCCGATGAATCCGGGAACATGCGAAAGCTGGTGTTCATCGCGATCTGCGCCACCCGCGGCAACAACGCATGCAACAGCTGGCCAGTGATGCCCAGTCGGGTGGCGATGCGCACCGGCTTGAAGATGCAGGCCTGGGCAATCATGTCGGCGGCCTCTTCGGGAGCCAGGGTCGGTACGTTGTTGTACAGGCCGGTAGGCGCGATCATCGGCGTGCGCACCAGTGGCATGTTGATGGTGGTGAAGGACACACCCTGGTCGGCGAACTCACTCGAGGCGCAGCGCGTCCAGGCTTCCAGCGCCGCCTTGGACGCGACATAGGCCGAAAAGCGTGGCGCGTTGGTCAACACGCCGATCGAACTGATGTTGACCACATGGCCCTTCTTGTTGGCCACCATTGCCGGCAACACGCCCATCGTCACCCGCAGGCAACCGAAATAGTTGAGCTGCATGGTGCGCTCATAGTCATGGAAACGGTCGTAGCTGGACTCGATCGCGCGCCGGATCGAGCGGCCCGCGTTGTTGATCAGGAAGTCGACCCCGCCGTGCTTGTCGTGCAGCACCTGGAGGAATCGGTCGCAATCGGTCATGTCGGCGATGTCGACTGGATAGGCGACGAAGCTGTAGCCTTTGGACTGGGCCTCCTTGCAAGCCTCGTCGAGCTTGTCCACATCACGACCGCAGATGATGGCGATGGCACCGGCTTCGGCAAACTTGTGCGCCGCCGCCAGGCCGATGCCCGAAGAACCTCCGGTCACCAGCACCACCTTGCCGGCCACCGTGCCGCGCAATGAGCGGTCGATGTGCAGGTCGGGATCGAGGTGGCGCTCCCAATAGTCCCAGATGCGCCAGGCGTAGTCCTTCAGATTGGGGCACGCAACGCCGCTGCCTTTGAGCGCGGCCAGCGTCTCGCGACAATCGAAACGGGTCGGATAGTTAACGAAGGTCAGCATCTCCTCCGGCAGACCCAGGTCCTTCATGATGGCATTGCGGACCCGGCGCACCGGTGCCAGCGCCATCAGGCCTTTGGTCACGCTGCGCGGGATGAACCCGAGCAAGGCTGCATTGATGAACAGGTTCATCTTGGGCGCATGCGCCGCCTTGCTGAAGATGTCGAGCACGTCGCCCACACGGTATCCCACCGGGTCCACCAGATGGAAGCATTTGTTGGCAATGCCCGCCTTGTGGCTGATCACATCGAGCGCAGCGACGACGAAATCGACCGGCACGATGTTGATACGCCCGCCTTCGAGCCCGACCGACGGCATCCACGGCGGCAACAGCTGGCGCATGCGCTGGATCAGCTTGAAAAAATAGTACGGGCCGTCGATCTTGTCCATCTCGCCGGTCGTGCTGTCACCGACCACCATCGCCGGTCGGTATACCGACCAGGGCACCTTGCATTCCTGACGAACAATTTTTTCACTCTCGTGCTTGGTCATGAAATACGGATGCTCGATGTTCTCGGCCTCGTCGAACATGTCTTCTCGAAACACGCCCTCGTACAGGCCGGCGGCTGCGATCGAGCTGACATGATGAAAATGCCCGGCATCGATGGCCTTGGCTAGTTCGACCGTGTTGCGGGTGCCCTCGATGTTGACCGCTACCTGCTGCTGCTCGTCAGCGGCCAGGTCGTACACCGCCGCCAGGTGGTAGAAATGGTCGATCGTGCCCTTGAGATCCTTGATCGACTGGCCGGTCAGCCCCAGCTTCTTTTCGGTGAGGTCGCCAAAGACCGGCACCACGCGCGCGGCACTCACGCCCCAGGTCTCGCGCAAGGCCTTGACCTTGGACTCGCTTTCCTTGCGGATCAGGAAATGCACCACCGATCCTTTGCGCTGCAGCAGCTTGCCAACCAGTCGCTTGCCGATGAATCCTGTCGCTCCCGTCACGAAATAGTGCATGTCAGTACCTCTCCATGGTGTTGCGTGGGCTCGCCACGCGTTGCATTCTTGCCCAAAAGCTGCGGCTTGGCATTCAGGTTTAACCCACCCTCGCCATGACCCTCACCCTTGCCGCTATCGACCCGTGCCGATTTCCGCGACGATAATTTAGTGACTCGCACCTACACCACCGGTACCGGCATTCGTACAGTGCGGGGGTATCCATCCCCGGATCGTACCCATCTACTGTCGTGTCGCAAGGAACTTTTCATGGTCAAAAAACTGCATCCATCCAGCCCGCCTCCATCGGACTCCACCCCATTGAGCGGGTCGGTCAAGGATTCCGCCCAGCAAATCTGGCAGGCCGGCTTGGGTGCATTCGCTAAAGCCCAGGCCGAAGGCACCCGCGCGTTCGAGGCCTTGGTCAAGGAAGGAACGGCCTTGCAGCGCAAGACCCAGTCAGCAGCGGAAGACCGCATTTCGGAGGCCAGCCATCGCATGACGCACATGGCCACCGACATTTCTTCCAAGGCATCCGGGCACTGGGACAAACTCGAAAACATTTTCGAGGAACGCGTGGCCAAGGCGCTCAACAAGCTGGGCGTGCCCTCGGCCAAGGATATCCAGGTCCTGATCGCGCGCATCGACGAGCTCAAGTTGAGCGTACAAAAGCTCTCCGACGAGAAGCCCAAGGCAAGTGCCAAGGCATCGGCGGTACGCCGCAAACCTCCATCGAAGGCTGCTGCGCCCGTTCGCGCCGCAGCGAAGTCGGCAAAGACTGCAACCCCCACCGTGAAAACCACCCGCCGACCGGCGGCCAAGCGCAAGGCCGCTGGCAGCTCAGCGGCCCGCTGAATTGGCCACGCGCGCCACCTCCGGCTTGACCGTCGCAGCCGCGAGACGCCGCACCAAGGCGTCGCGCACCAGCCCACGGATCGCACTGGCCTTGGCCGGCGGCGGGCCGCTGGGAGCGATCTATGAAATCGGTGCCTTGTGTGCGCTGGAACAATCTCTGACCGGCCTGGACCTGAACCGGCTGGACCACTATGTCGGCGTGTCTGCCGGCGGCTTCATCGTCGCCGCTCTGGCCAATGGCATCACGGTACGGCAGCTGTGCGCGTCGTTCATCGAGGGCGGTACCAGCGATACCAGAGATACCAGAGATACCAGCGACACCAAAGATGCCAGCGGCAAGACGGTGTTCGACCCGGCCTGGCTGATGGAGCCCGCCACCGACGAATACGTGCGTCGCGCGAAGCTGTGGCCGGGCCTGGCGCTGGGTGCGTTATGGCGCGTCACCGCCGGCCGCAGATCGGTGATGCACGCGCTCGAATACATGGGTGCTGCCTTGCCCACCGGCGTGTTCTCCAACCGCAACATCCACATTGAACTGGCGCGGCTGTTCGCGCGCGACGGTTTCACCAACGACTTTCGCAAGCTCACCAGCCGCCTCACCCTGGTGGCCACCAATCTGGATACCGGCGAGGCGGCACCGTTTGGCAGCCCCGGCTGGGACCATGTGCCCATCTCGCAGGCGGTGCAGGCGAGTTCGGCCTTGCCCGGCCTGTACCCGCCGGTGCAGATCGATGGCCAGTACTATGTCGATGGTGCGCTCAAGAAGACCCTGCATGCCTCCGTCGCGCTCGACCAGGGCGTCGATCTGATGCTCTGCCTCAATCCACTGGTGCCATTTGATGCCAGCGCGCCCCACACGCCGCGTGTGATGCAGCGCGCCCTCGCACCCGAGCAGCGCCGCATTCCCCGCATCGTCGAAGGTGGCCTGCCCGCGGTGCTGAGCCAGACCTTCCGCTCGATGATTCACTCACGCATGGCACTGGGCATGAAGCACTATGAGCGGGCCTACCCCGAGACCGACATCGTGCTGATCGAACCCGACCACCGCGACCCGGAGCTGTACCTGGCCAACATTTTCAGCTACCGCCAGCGTCGGCACCTGGCCGAACACGCCTTTCAGCAGACGCGCCAGATGCTGCGTTCGCGCAAGTCCGGGCTGTCGGCCCAGCTCGCGCGCCATGGCATCCACATCAACCATGCAGCGCTGGATGACCCCAAGGTCCATCTGTACGCGCCTTTGAAGCTACCTACCCCGATCGGACAGGCCATTGCCTCCTTGCAGGAAGTGATGGACGATCTGGGGCAGACGCTGCAACACGGCCGAGCGCCGGCTTAGTACCGTCGGAACGGCCGGGCGAACCTGACATGGCCAAGAAAGCCCCGCGCCGCACCGCCGAGCGCATCCTGGAAGTCACGCTGGAGCTGTTCAACCGGTTCGGCGAACCCAACGTGTCGACCACACTGATCTCGGCCGAACTGAACATCAGTCCGGGCAACCTCTACTACCACTACCCGGCCAAGGACGAGCTGATCAATTCGCTGTTCGACCGCTTCGAGCGCGCCCTCAACGAGTTGCTTCATGCCAGTGACGGCGTGCGCAATGTCGAAGATGCCTGGTTCTTCATGCACAGCCTGTTTGAGCTGATCTGGCAATACCGTTTCCTGTACCGCGATCTGAACGACCTGTTGTCCAAGAACCGACGGCTCGAAATGCATGTGCAAACCATGCTCAAGAGCAAGACCCGCGCGATCCGCGCCATGCTGGACAGCATGAGCCGCGCCGGCTCGGTGCGCATCGATTCGCGCGAAGTCGAACCCACCGCCACCAGCATGGTGGTGGTACTGACCTATTGGCTCAGTTTCGAGTACGTGCGCGACCCGCGCAAGGCACTGGAGCCCGAAAGCGCCCAGGCCGCTCTGATGCGCGGTGCGCACCATGTGCTCAATCTACTCGTGCCCTACCTCGAGCAGGGACAGCGCATGCATCTGATGACGCTGGTCAGTGCCTACGAAAGCCCGTCGTGAAGCGATCGCCGCGCGACGGTACGGCCCCGCACATCACTCCGACCAGGGGAGCATCAGAGTCAGCAACGACAGCTTGGCAAACTCCGGCTCAAAGCCATCGATGATCTTCTGCGGGTCCGGACAGAGGTTGGTGTCGGAGATGACGCCGAACTGCACGCCACCGGCATAACTCAGGATCGACACCCCGAGACCGACAGAACCGTTCTGCGGCACCCAGAACAGGCTTTGCTCAAGCGTAGAGCCCAGAAGCTTGAGCTTTTCGCGCGGGCCCGGCACATTTGTCATCACCGCCGTGGTCTTGCGCGAGAACAGGCCCAGCAGCGCGTCCTGCGCGGGCTTGACGAGCAATCCGGCCACCGCAAGCAGGCCAAACGCCAGCAAGGGTTGCAGGCTGCCCTTGAGTTGCAGCATGCGGCTGCGCACCGCGTAGACCCGCTCGATCGGGTTCTCCAGCCCGATCGGCAACACAATCGGTGCCAGGCCGAAGTGGTTGCCCAGCTTGTACGCATCCCCCAGCGGCCGCAGGTTGACCGGCACCATGGCCCGAATCTCCTTGCCGCGCACCGTATCGCCCAGCGCACGCAGATAGCCGCCGATGGCGCCGGCCACGCAACTGAGCAGGACATCGTTGATGGAGCAGTTCAGCGCCTTGCCCACGGCATGCACCTCCTCCAGCGGAATTGGCGCGCACCAGGCGACGCGCTTGCGATTGCCCGGCGTACCCTTGAGGCGGGTTGGCGAGTCATCGGGCATCAGGGCCAGCGCCGCGGCATCGCGCGCCAACTGGTAGGCCAGCCTGGCCATGTCGGCAGCACCTGCAAGGCCTTTGTCGACGCCTTTCTGCGGTTCGGCCAGCAGGCCGAATGCGCCAGCCATACCGTCACCCGCACTGTCGATCGCCTTCACTGTCAAGCCCGTAACGGGTTTGATCACGCTGTTGGCGATCCAGTCCTGCGCGCCTTCAAGGCCCGAACGCGGCTCGGACTGCGTGCGCCGCGCAGGCGGTGGTGACCCGCCGTCCATCAACGACTGGATCACTGCGAGCAGCGCGATGCCGTCGCCGATGCAGTGGTGGATCCGCACCATGATGGCGGAACCCCCATCGTAGTGCTCGACCAGGTGAAACTGCCACAGCGGGTGGCGCGCGTCCAGCGCTGTGACCGCCAGCTCGGCCAGGCGGTCCTGCAGGGCCTCCTGCTCGCGGCCCTTGGGTTTGCGCGCCAGGGTCTCCACCACCACGTGGCGGTCGATGTCGAAGTCTGCGTCGCGGACCCAGGTGGCACCCGTGGCATTATGTTCGACGCGCTGACAAAAACGCGGGTATCGCAACATCCTTTCGCTCACGCGCTGGCGCAGGTCCGCGCGCCGGATGCCCGGCTTGAACACCCAGACACCGACGATCACCATCAGGTTGGACGCGCAATCCATGCGCAACCATGCGGTGTCGACCTTGCTCATGCGTTCGCCGCCCGAACCCCGGGTGTCAGCTGCTGAGGCACCATGGTTGTCATGCATGGCACCAGCCGCTTTCCCAGCCGTCTTTCGCACCCGCTTCACGACCGGGTCAACCGACCCCGAAGCGCCTTTGGCGGCCTTGCTGGCGATGCTGCGGGTAACCATGGATGTCGTCTCCTGTCGCGCTGCGTACTGCAGTTCTGCAAATAGCCGGCCGCTGAGCTGCTATTGTGGCGTCAAAACCAGGCTTAAGATACAAGCCGATCGTCGCGCGGCAAAGCCGCACGACACCTGCGAGGCAACCGATCCGAAACCGGACACACCCAGGAGCACCACCCATGGCCGATCTGAAAAAGCAATTCGAAGCCGCAGCCGCGAACTCGAAAAACCTGAGCGAGCGCCCCGACAACGCCACGCTTCTCAAAATCTATGCCTTGTACAAGCAAGGCAGCAACGGCGACAACTCCGACAAGAAACCCGGTTTCGGCGACATGGTCGGTCGCGCCAAATGGGACGCATGGAATGCGCTCAAGGGCACCTCCCAGGATGATGCGATGCAGCGGTATGTCGACCTGATCGAATCGCTGAGCTGATAGCCGTCCTCAACCGCCGATCACGCCACGCGCGCGCAGCGCCTGCAGCTGCGCATCGGTGATGCCCACTTCACGCAACACCGCCTCGGTATCCTGACCCAGCGCCGGTGCATTGCGCCGATGGCCGCCCGGCGTGAGCGAGAGTTTGGGCACGAATCCTGGTACCGCCACGTCGGTGCCATCGTCCAGGCGCACCAACGACAACATGCCGCGCGCCGCGTAGTGCGGATCAGCAGCAATGTCGGCAATGGTGTAGATGCGACCTGCGGGCACCGACGCTTGCTCCAGCGCCTGCAGCACCTCGTTCGCCGGCAGCGTGGCCGCCCAGGCACCGATGGCGGCGTCGATTTCATCGACCCGCGCCACCCGACCGGCGTTGTCGGACAGACTGGCGTCCTGGCCCAGATCGTCGCGGCCGATGGCATGCATAAGGCGTTTGAAAATGCTGTCGCCGTTACCGGCAATGATCGCGTAGGAGCCATCGGCGCAAGGATAAGCATTGGTCGGCGCAATGCCCGGCAAGGCGCTGCCCGATGGTCCCCGCACCGCGCCGAACAGGCTGTATTCCGGCAGCAGGCTCTCCATGCAATTGAACACCGCCTCATACAAGGCCACGTCAACGACCTGCCCCTCGCCTTTGGGCGCCACGGCGCTGACCGTCGCATGCCGATGCTGCAGCGCCATCAGCACGCCGATGACGCCATGCAGCGACGCCAGGGTGTCGCCAATGCTCACGCCCACCCGCACCGGCACGCGGCCCGGCTCGCCCGTGAGATGCCGCAAGCCGCCCATGGCTTCGGCCACCACGCCAAAACCGGGGCGATCGCGGTACGGGCCGGTCTGCCCGTAACCACTGATGCGCAGCATGATCAACGCCGGATTGGCCGCTTGCAACACGTCAGGACCCAGACCCCAGGCTTCCATCGCGCCGGGCCGGAAGTTTTCGATCAGCACGTCGGCCTCGCGCGTCAGAGTGCGCACGATCTCCTGCGCGTCCGGCTGGCGCAGGTCCAACGCCACCGAGCGTTTGTTGCGTGACTGCACCTGCCACCAGACCGATGTACCGTCCTTGAGCAGTCGCCACTTGCGCAGCGGGTCGCCGCCATCAGCACCCTTGCCCGAAGGGTCGGCCGGTGCCTCGACCTTGATCACGTCGGCACCGAAATCGGCCAGTGTCTTGGCCGCAAAGGGCCCGGCGATCAGCTGGCCGAGCTCGATCACCCGCAGTCCCGCCAGCGGCCCCAGCGTCGCGCTCACTTCTTGACGGCCGCTTTGCGGGTGACAGTTTTTTTATGGGCCGGTGTCTTCACCTCGGCCGACGGCTCGGGCAGCAACTGGTTGAGCATCTGCGTGATTTCGGCCTCGATCCGGTTCTTGAAGGCACCAATCAGGAAGCCGAGCTTGGCATCGAGTTCGAAGTGGTCCTTGGTCACCTGCAACTCACCTTGTACACCCGAGCGGCTGAAACACAGCTTGTCAGCGCTACGGCCCTCCTCGTAGGTGCAATTCATGCCCAGGTCGTTTTCGACCTGCTCGGCCCATTGGAACGCGATCTTGCGCGCCTGCGCCAGCCCCAGCGCGTGCTTGCGCACGATATGTAAATCAGCCACCCCGACACTCCCTCTTCATGGTGTTGCGCCCGCTTGCGCCAACGCGGCACGTCGATCCGCAGCCGGCAGCGCAGCGATACGCTTGACCGCATCATAGAACGCCGGCCAGTCGCCGCCCTTGCGTGCAAAGAGTGCCTCGAATTGCGGAACCAGGGCGTCATAGGCCGCCTGAGCACCCAGGCTGGCATTGTTGGCCTGCGCAACCCAGCGGTCGTAACCGGCATAACCACCCCAAGCGGCTTTGACCGTCGCGTACTGCGCGCGAAAGTCCTGCATCGCCGCCTGCTTGCGTCGGCGCAGCTCGTCCTGTTCGAGCCCTTCGGTGTTGCGATAGATCTTTTCCAAGCGCTCGCGGGTGGACAATGCCAGCATGCGGAAGTCGCGACGGCGCGACTCCATGGCGGCATATTGCCGACGCGCGCCATCGGATGCCTGGGTCTGCAGCCAGCGCGCCCCGCCCAGGCGTTCGACGGCGGTCGCAAACGACTCATTGAACATCGTGTCGTCGCGTGCATACAGCACCTGATGCGACAGTTCATGGAACAACAACCGGGCCAGTTCACCTTCGGGATAGTGGATGAAGGTGTTGAGCAGCGGGTCGCCGCCGGCCCAGTTCAACCAGCCCAGCGTGGAATAGGCCGGTACGCCGTATACCGTGACCTCCAGACCCTGCGCCTGCAACTGCCGCGCCTGCGCACGTGCCTGCGCCTCGTCGAAATACCCGCGATACGACACGCAACCGAGCAC
>Ga0105045_10000240_pt1 | contig 36380 bp, 31 predicted proteins | sample MAT02_FD_78089 | JGI IMG/M metagenome (GOLD analysis project Ga0105045, IMG submission 78089) | Freshwater microbial communities from Lake Fryxell liftoff mats and glacier meltwater in Antarctica - MAT-02 (megahit assembly) | ecosystem: Environmental > Aquatic > Freshwater > Ice > Liftoff...
GCGTGGACGGTGGTTGCCCCCACTCCGATCAGCACCGCAAAGGCATGGGTATCCAGCACCTCGGCCGAGCGGACATTGATCGAGGCAAAGCTGCGCAGCCCTTTGCGCACCAGATGGGTGTGGACGGCGGCGGCGGCGAGGACCATCGCCACGCCGACACGGCCTTCGCCGATTTTCTCGTCGGACAGGAACAGTTCGCTGCGCCCGGCGCGCACGGCGGTTTCGGCCTCGCTGCGGATGCGGGCGATGGCCTCACGCAGCGTGGCTGCATCGCCCCCGGTTGGAAACGTACAGTCGATGCTGGCGACGCTGTCGCCGAAATAGGCGCGCAACCGGTCCCAATCATAACCGATCAGCACGGGCGAATCGATCACCAGAACATGCGCGCTCTGCCCCTGTTGGTCGAGGATGTTGCCCAGGTTGGAAAAACGTGTTTTCAGGCTCATCACATGGCGTTCGCGTAAACTGTCGATCGGCGGATTGGTTACCTGGCTGAAATTCTGGCGAAAGAACTGCGCGACATGGCGCGGTTTGTCCGAAATCACCGCGAGCGGGGTGTCGTCGCCCATCGATCCGATCGCTTCTTTCGCGTCCTCGGCCATAGGGGACAGGATCAATTCCATATCCTCCAGCGTCAGCCCCGCCGCTACCTGACGCCGCAGCAGTTCGGGCCGGTCGAACACCGGCAGCGTGGAGCGGCCCGCGCGGGGCAGATCGGCCATGGTGCGGAACCCTTTGACCGCCGCGCCATAATCCTGTGCCCCGGCGATACGGTCCTTGACCGCGCGATCCTCCAGCACTTCACCGGTTGCAAGATCGACGGCGATCATCTGACCCGGCCCCAGCCGTCCCTTTCTGCGGACGCTGGCCTCTGGAATCAGCACCATCCCGCTTTCCGATCCCACCACCAGCAACTTGTCATTGGTCAGCGTATAGCGCAGCGGGCGCAGCGCATTGCGATCCATCCCTGCAACGGCCCAACGGCCATCGGTCATGGCGAGCGCGGCGGGGCCGTCCCACGGCTCCATCACCGACGCCAGAAAACTGTACATATCGCGGTGCGCCTGCGGCATTTCGGTGTCGCTACCCCACGCCTCGGGGACCAGGATCAACTTCGCCGTCGGCGCATCGCGGCCCGCGCGGCACAATGTTTCGAACACGGCATCAAGCGCAGCGGTGTCCGAAGCGCCCGCGGGGATCACCGGTTTGATGTCTTCGCTATGCTCGCCAAACGCCAGGCTGGCCATCTTGATCTCGTGACTTTTCATCCAGTTCTTGTTGCCACGAACCGTGTTGACCTCGCCGTTATGGGCCAGGCACCGGAACGGCTGGGCCAGCCACCACTGCGGAAAGGTGTTGGTCGAATAGCGCTGATGAAAAATTGCAACGCGGCTTTCAAAGCGCTTGTCGATAAGATCCGGGTAGAAATCGGACAGGCTTTCGGCCAGAAACAAGCCCTTATAGATGATCGAGCGGCACGACAGGCTGCATGTATAAAAGTCCGCGATCTGCGCCGCGATCACCTTTTTTTCGATGCGGCGGCGGACGAGGTAGAGTTGTTTTTCAAACTCCTCAGGCGATTGCTGGTCGACGAGCGGGCCGGCAATCATGATCTGTTCAATTTCGGGCCGGGTACGCTGGGCCTTGTCGCCGATCACCGCGACGTCCACCGGCACCTGCCGCCAGCCATAGATGGTGTAACCAGCGTCGATAATTTCCGCCTCGACAATGGTGCGGCACGCTTCCTGCGCGCCCAGATCGGTGCGTGGCAGGAACATCATGCCGACCGCGACCTGGCCCGGCAGCACCTTGTGCCCCGACGCGGCAATGGCATCGTCAAAGAAGCGGACGGGCAGATCGACGTGCAGCCCGGCGCCGTCGCCGGTCTTGCCATCGGCATCAACCGCGCCGCGATGCCACACCGCTCGCAGCGCCTCTATCGCCGCTTCCACCACCCGCCGCGATGCGCGGCCATCGGTTGCCGCGACCAGGCCAACGCCGCACGCGTCCGATTCCAGATCGGGGTGATACATGCCCTCTGCAGCAAGGCGGGCGTGTTCGGGGGACAGAAAGTTGGTCATGGCAAAACTCGGTTAAATCAGGGGGCGGCAATCATGGACTCTTTACGGCCCAGATGCGCGGACATGGCGGCAACGACGGCCTGTACGACGTCTGGTTTCATGGCGAGGATGATTGCGTTCATCTCGGTGGCCACAAGCTCGGCAAATTCGGCGCCGACCGCATCGATTTTCCTGCCGGTCGGCGATGCGCTGAACTTGATCAGGCTTGCCAGCTCATCCTTGTCGAGCCGCCCAAGCGCGGCGGGATTGACCATCGCCAGCAATTTTTCACCGTCAAACCGTGGAATTTCGCCGGTCGCGCGCATTTCCTGTGCAAGCGTCGATGTGTCTGCGGTTTCCGCGATCGCCCGCTGGAGTTTCATCCCTGCGGACGAACTCAGATAGGCGCTGTAATCCTCAATCTCGGCATTGGTCATGCGCGCGGCGGCAAGGGCGGCAACGCGTTGCTGCATGGCTGGCAGGGCGCGCCGCAAGCTATCTGCCATTGCCTTGCGCCCGGCTTCGCCCGCGGCTTCGATCAGGCCAGGATTGGCCTTTACGAGCGCGACCATATTGGCATTGGCGCGGATGGAAGGTTCAAATTCTTTATCGAACCCGGTGATGGCGGTTTCCACGGTGAGCTCGACAGGGACATAGAGCGTGCCAAAGCGCTGCGCCGCTTCGGACAGCGGGGTTGCGGCAGTCGCGGTCTGCACCAGCACCGGGGCGGCCGGAATGGCCATGGCTGCGGTCGCGGCGAGCAGCGAAAGTTTAAGCAAGGTGCGGATCATCGAATATCCCTTGTGAAATAAGAAAGCGGGTGGCGACCTGGTCCTTTTGGTGGTCCTTGCTATTTAAGCCGCGCCCGGGCGCGTTCGACGGCTGCATTCTCTGCTTCGATTTGCGCCCCGATAGCCTCGCTGCTTTTCTGTTCCAGCGCTTCGACCTTGATGCGATCCTCTTCGGACCAATTGGCGCGGTCGAACCACGCTTCAGTGCCATTATATGTGGTTTCGGTATCGCCTGCTGAACCGGCGGCGGCGATGGCGTCAGCCCCGTCGGATGATGCTTCTGCGTCATAAGACTTGAGCGCTTCGAGGGTCATGCCCAGCAACCCAGCTAGTTTTTTGAGATCGGCTTCGGCCAGCGTGCTGACACGACGCTCCTGCGGCAACGCTTTCATTTGCGCCTCAATGTCAGGGCCAGCGGACATGAATTTGCCTATCATCACCGGCATCGCCTGAAACGTCGCTGACAAGACTTCAGGATCGGCCTGGATCGCAAAGCTTTCAGCCGCAAAGGCCGTGCCGCTGGGGGTGGCAAAAAAGGCGTTGACCGCGTTCAGCTGGGCCGCGCTGAATTTGCGGGCGTAAGCGCGGGAAATGCCTTCGCGCATCGGTCCTTCGAGCATTTTGCCCATGTCAACCAGCATTGGCCGGATGACGTTCATCACGCCTTCGTTGCGCGCCGTCCGGTCGGGATCGAGCAGTAGGGCAACCGCGTTGCGCTGGTCCTCGGTCAGTTTGTCGGCGGCGTCATAATCAAGGCCGGTTTTGAGTGAGATCTGGGCCGCGCTCATTCCCGGATCAAGCGCCAGAATGGGTTTCAGGAACTGGCCCAGCATCTGGTCCATCATCTTGCCATAGGCGCCGTCGGGCAACAGCCGCGCCGCCGTTGCTTGTCCCAGCGCAAGCTGGGCCGGGTCGATCGGCGTTTTGTCGCCAGTATCAAACAGCTTGGCGAACATTTCCCTGATTACAGTCTCGCTGCCCGCCGCGTCCTTGCCGCCCATCGCAGGGTTGGCAAGCATCAGCGCAGGCGTAACCGGTGCGGCCTGAACCGGTGCAGCGACAAGGCTGATGAGAGCCAGCGGCGCAACGGCCGATTTCAAGATGAGTTTCAGCACCATGGCTATCCTTTTTCCAATACTATTCAGGCAGCGGCGCGGGCGTTGCCCGCTTTCGCCTTCAGCCACCGCTGCATTGCATCGCTGACATCGCGACCATCGCGGATGCCCCAGACGACCAGGCTGGCCCCGCGGACAATGTCCCCCGCAGCGAACACACCGTCAAGACTGGTCATCATGCTTTTGTGATCAACCCGCAACGTGCCCCAGCGGGTGACGCCCAGCGATGATTCGCCAAACATCTGCGGCAAATCCTCGGCATCAAACCCCAGGGCCTTGATGACCAGATCGGCTTGCTGCGAAAAGCTGCGCTCAGGATCTACTTCGGGCGCGCGGCGGCCGGTGATGTCGGGTGCGCCAAGGCGGATGCCGTTGGTGTGTACGCCCGTGACCTGCGCATCGCCGAGCATTGCGGCGGGCGCGGACAGCCATACAAACTCGACGCCCTCTTCCTCTGCATTGGCGACCTCGCGCGGCGACCCCGGCATATTGGCGCGGTCGCGGCGGTAAAGGCATTTTACGGATTCCGCTCCTTGACGCACGGCGGTGCGGACACAATCCATCGCCGTATCGCCCCCGCCGATAACCACGACATGCTTACCGTGCGCATTCAGCGCGCCGTTATCATAATCAGGCACCACATCGCCAAATCCCTTGCGGTTCGAAGCGATCAGATAGTCCAGCGCCTCGACCACGCCGGACAGCGCTGTACCCGGGACAGCAATGGCGCGCGCCTTATAGACGCCGGTCGCAATCAGCACGGCGTCGTGGCGCTGGCGCAGCGCGGCAAGGGTCGCATCGCGGCCAACTTCAAAGTTCTGGTGAAAGTGGATCCCGCCTGTTGCAAGCCGTTCGGTGCGGCGCGTGACCACCTCTTTTTCAAGCTTGAATCCGGGAATGCCATAGGTCAGCAGACCCCCGGCGCGGTCATGGCGATCGTAAACATGAACGTCATGCCCGGCGACGCGCAGATATTCCGCGGCGGTCAACCCGGCTGGCCCAGCCCCGATGATGCCGACGGACTGGCCAGTCGCACGGCCCGGAACCAGAGCTTCAACCCAGCCATTCTCCCACGCGGTATCCGTAATATATTTTTCGACTGACCCGATGGTCACTGCGCCATGGCCGGAAAATTCGATCACGCAATTGCCCTCACACAATCGGTCCTGGGGGCAGATGCGCCCGCAAATCTCGGGCATGGTCGATGTGGCGTTGGACAGCTCATACGCCTCACGCAGCCGCCCCTCGGCGGTCAGGCGCAACCATTCGGGGATGTGGTTTTGCAGCGGGCAGTGCACCGAGCAATAAGGCACGCCGCATTGTGAGCAGCGCGCGGCCTGTTCATCAGCCGCCGTGGCAGCATAGCGGTCGGCAATCTCGCGAAAATCCTGTGCCCGCGCCTCAGGCGCGCGCTTGTCCGGATAGGATTGCGCGTGGGTAACAAATTGCAACATGCGCTCGGTGGCCATCGACAACATTCCTCTCGGACGTTGCGCTGGCGAGCATCGCGTGAGTTGTCACGTGCAAAAACGAATATAGGAAAGCTTTGCTGACCTAAAATACGTCACGAAATGGTTTATAGCCAAATCTGCGCAAGATTCGTACAATATTAGGGCCGGTTCAGCCCTATCATCATGATCCTGCGCTAAAGCGGCCCCGGCGCCGAAAAGTGACAAGCCATTCATGCGCAACGCTGTCCAGCGACGTGGCCTGAATGTTCAGGTCGGCAAGTGTCGCAGCACCGGGTGCCACCACCGTATCCTTTTGCAGCATCAACCATTGATCCCAGGTCAACGGTGCACCAGGCGCCCAACCGGTCAGCCGCGCCATCGCCGCTGCAACGGCATCAGGCAGCCGCATGAACATTGGCTTGCGGCCAATGGCTGCGGCAATCCAGCGGAACAATTCCTCCATCGACAGCGTCTGCGGCCCGCCCAGTTCAAATGTGCGCCCCGGTGCCGCAGCATCGACCAGCGCCGCCGCAATGGCATCGGCAACATCGCCGACATACACCGGCTGAAACTTCGTTCCCGGGGACACCAGCGGCACGATGGGGGCAAGGCGGATCATTGCGGCAAAACGGTTGATGAACTGATCCTCGCGCCCGAACACGGTCGACGGGCGCAGGATTGTGGCGGTCGGCACGGCAGCGCGGACGGCGGCCTCGCCCAGTCCCTTGCTGCGGCCATAGACGGCCGGGCTGCCCTGATCGGCACCAATGGCCGACACATGGACCAGACGGGTCACGCCCGCGTCCCGCGCGGCGTTTGCAATGTTGGCTGCGCCCATATGCTGGACCGCATCCATATCCGCAAACGCCCCAACCAGATTGACCACGGCATCGCTGCCCGCCACCGCACTGGCCACCGCTGGGGCATCCCGAATATCCACGGCGGCAAATTGCGTCTGCCCCAAATTGCCGAGCGGTTTTAGAAACGCCGCGCTGTGCGGATTGCGCTGCACTAGCCTGAGCCGCGCGCCGCGCGCGAGCAACCGCTGCGCTGTGTAACGCCCAATAAATCCACCCCCGCCAAACAGGGTGACAAGCTGGCCAGTAAGGTCGTTGTGCATGGCCTGTGCGATAGGCGCAGCGCAGTCGCTGTCAAGCGAATCGAAACGTCCTTTGACAATGGGTTATGATTTCACGCCATTGGGGTAAGTTGCGCCAATTCGAATCAGACCGGAATGTGGCAATTTCGCAACATTTTGCCAAAACCTGCCGCTATTCACAGATTTTGTATAGACGAATGCGATTTTGGGGTCTTGGGATAGGGTCTGACTCTTCGGAGCAAGTAAGGATTTTATCATGACCAATATGAATAACCGTCTGTCGCTAGCGGCCAGCGTTTCGCTGATCGCTGTAACTTTATTCAGTACTGCTGCGTTTGCACAAACGGCACCTGTTGACGAAGCGGTTACCGAAGGCGAAGAAATTATCGTCACGGGATCGCGCATCGCGCGCCCGGACATAGAAAATGCCAATCCGGTGGTGTCGATCACGGCGGCGGCGATCGAGCAGAGCGGCCAGACGAACGTGACCGAAATCCTTTTGCGCAATCCAGCCCTTACAGCGTCGACCGGCACTTCTCTTTCGGGTGGCCGTGACGCAGGGTTTGGCGCAACAGGCGTCAATCTGCTCAACCTTCGCAATCTTGGCACCAATCGTACGCTGGTGCTGGTCAATGGCAAACGGCACGTCGCCGGCGTTCCAAACACGGCGGCAGTAGACATCAATTCCATCCCACAGGATTTGATCCAGAATGTCGATGTTCTGACTGGCGGTGTTTCTGCCATATATGGTGCGGATGCGGTGTCGGGCGTCGTCAATTTTGTGATGCGCCGGGATTTCGAAGGATTGCGCGCGCGCGGCCAGATCGGCGTTTCCGAGCAGGGTGATGCAGGAACCCAGTTCGCGTCGATTACCGTGGGCAAAAATTTCGCCGATGATCGCGGTAACTTTGCCGTCGCCTATGAATTTAACAACAGTGACCGGCTGAGCAGCTTTGACCGCAGTTTTTCTGGCGATCCGCTTGGTAATCGCGGCTTGTTTCGCAACATCAGCGATTTCCCTGACAATCCCAGTGTGTTCGACCGTATCATCTACAATAATATTACCTGGGCGGACAGTTCGCGGGACGGTGCGATCGATCTTGATCTTGACGGAATCCCCGATTTCACAGGCAGTGGCCGACCCTATGATCGCGGCATTGTGCTGCGCAGTGCGGGCGGCCGGGCCATCGGCGGTTCCAACACGCCGACCGCAGGGTATTTCGGCGACATTGCGCCGGCAACCGAGCGCCATGTTGTAAATGCCCTGACGAGCTATGAATTTTCGCCTGCTTTCCGTATTTACGCCGATGGAAAATATGTGCGTTCGAAAGCCTTTTCGGTGGGCCAGCCCAGCTTTGACTTTTTCACGTTCATTGAACCCGACAATGCTTTTCTGATTAATCGTTTCGGTCCTGCGGCAGCACCCGGTGGTGCCTTGCTGTCCCGCGACAATTATGACCTGGGCATTCGTGGTGAAACCAATATCCGCGAAACGTGGCGCGGTGTTATTGGCGCTGATGGCGACATCAGTGAAAATGCGAAATATGACCTTTCCTATGTCTATGGTCGTACGACTTCGAGCAATACCCAGACATCCAACCTGATCACTGATCGTTATTTTGCGGCGCTGGATGCTGTGCGCGATCCGGCAACGGGCCGGATTGTCTGTCGGTCCACCCTGTTTCCCAACGACCCGATCAATCCAGCCAATTTCGGCGGGACAGCGTCCACCTTTACCCCGGGCGCGAACAGCTCATGCCGCCCGCTCAACTTTTTTGGTGAGGGCGTCGCCACCCAGGAAGCGCTGGACTTTGTACTGGCCGACAACACCAACCGCTTCAAAGTCACACAACAGGTCGTCAGTGGCGCGATTACCGGCGATTTCGATTCGCTCTTCAAGCTTCCCGGCGGGTCGCTCGGGTTCGCCATGGGCGCAGAATATCGCCGGGAGGCCAGCAGCAGCACGCCGGATGACCTGATCATCAATGGCGAGCTGCGCGACTTCTCGTCGCAGCCGATCAGCGGCGGCAATTTTAACGTCAAGGAAGTGTTCGCTGAATTGAATGCGCCGATCCTGTCAGAGCGGCCATTCTTCGAACTGCTGTCGGCATCGGCGGCAGTCCGGCTGTCGGATTACTCCACGGTTGGCAAGACCACGACCTGGAACCTCAGCGGCGTTTATGCGCCAATTCGCGATATTCGTTTCCGCGGTTCCTATTCTAAATCGGTGCGGGCCCCGAACATAGGCGAACTGTTTGATCCGCTCGGCGGCGCTTTTTCTTTCGTCACAGATCCTTGCGACGCTACACGGCTGAACGATGGCACGTCGTTTCGCCGGGCCAATTGTACCGCGCTGCTTACCGGACTTGGCCTGACGCCGGCGCAAATTGCAACCTTCAGTCCGTCGACTGATGCGCAGAATACCACATCGCGGCGCGGCCAGACGGGTGGCAATCCGAATTTGACGGAGGAAACGGCTAAGACCTGGACGGCTGGTGTGGTCATTCAGCCAAGCTTCCTCAGAAACTTTTCGCTGTCGGTCGATTATTACAACATCCGCATTCGCAACGCCGTCAACACGGCGACGGCTACCGAGATTGCCGAGCTGTGCGTTGATCAGCCAACCCTGAACAATCCATTTTGTGCGAATATCTTCCGGTCGAATGCGGCTGGACCGAGCCGGGGCTTTGTCCTTGGTGATGGCAATGATCCGGCGCAGCGGATTGGCTTTATCTCAGGGCCGCAGAATGTTGCCGTCCTTGAAACCTCCGGTGTCGATTTTTCGGTGCGCTATGCCATCGAAACGTCAAAGATGGGCCGCTTCGATCTTGGCCTTGTCGGCAGCTATCTTGAAGAATATAACTTCACCCCGTCGATCGGGGCCGATATCGAGGACGACCGGTTACAGCAGTTCAATCCGAAGTGGCGCGGGAACGCGAGTGTCGATTGGACACTTGACGCTCTGACGGTCAATTACACACTGGTTTACCAGAGCGGCACGCAGCGTTTTGAACCGGCACAGCTGGTTGCCAATCCTGATCTGGCGGATCCCAAGTTCTTCAAGCTTAAGGAACTGTGGGATCACAATATCCGTGTCGCATATGACGTGAATGATCAGTTCAACATTTATGCTGGTGTGAACAATCTGACCGATCAAAAGCCGGATTTTGCCAATTTCAACTATCCGATTTCAGGCATTGGCCGGTATTTCTTTGTCGGCGCGCGCATCAAGCTGGACGATCTGTTCAACTGATCTGACTGAAATCCGCTCTCTCCATGCACGTCGTGGGGCGGGGTGGCACCTGCCATAAAAAAGGCCCGGACTTACCATCCGGGCCTTTTTTTATTCGTGGTCAGCGCCAGCTTACATGCTGTAATACATGTCAAACTCGACTGGGCTGGGGGCCATTTCCCAGGCGAAAACCTCTTCCCACTTCAGTTCGATATAGGCCTCGATCTGGTCACGGGTGAACACGTCGCCCTTGAGCAGGAAATCATGATCGTCGGACAGGCAGTTGAGCGCCTCACGCAAAGAACCGCATACGGTCGGCACTTCCTTCAGCTCTTCGGGGGGCAAGTCATACAGATTCTTGTCCATCGCGTCGCCGGGGTGGATTTTGTTCTGGATGCCATCAAGTCCCGCCATCAGCAGCGCGGCATAGCACAGATAGGGGTTGGCCATCGCGTCGGGGAAACGAAACTCGACGCGTTTGGCTTTCGCTCCCGCACCATAAGGGATGCGGCAGCTCGCCGAGCGGTTGCGTGATGAATAGGCGAGCAGCACCGGCGCCTCAAATCCCGGCACCAGCCGCTTGTAGCTGTTGGTCGTCGGGTTGGTGAAGGCATTCAGGGCCTTGGCATGCTTGATGACGCCGCCGATGAAATACAGGCACATGTCCGACAAGCCGGCATAGCCATTGCCCGCGAACAGCGGCTTGCCCTTTTCCCAGATCGAGATGTGGGTGTGCATGCCGCTGCCATTATCATCCTTGATTGGCTTGGGCATGAAGGTTGCGGTCTTGCCATAGGCATGGGCGACCTGGTGCACGACGTACTTATAGATTTGCATGCGGTCGGCGGTCTGGGTCAGCGTGCCATAGGTCAGGCCCAGTTCGTGCTGTGCGGCGGCAACCTCATGGTGATGCTTGTCGCACGGCAGGCCCATTTCGAGCATGGTCGATACCATTTCGGCGCGGATGTCGACCGCACTGTCAACCGGAGCGACCGGGAAATAGCCGCCCTTCGCACGGGGGCGATGAGCCAGGTTGCCGCTTTCATAACGGCGGCCCGTGTTGGTCGGCAGTTCGATATCATCGATTTCAAAGCCCGATTTGTTGTAGCTGTTTTCGAACCGGACATCGTCGAACATGAAAAATTCGGCTTCGGGGCCGACATAAACGGTGTCGCCAATTTTCGTCGAACCCAGGTAGGCCTCGGCGCGTTTCGCCGTGGTGCGGGGGTCGCGGGTATAGCCTTCGCCGGTGGCGGGTTCCAATATGTCGCAGAAGATCACGATCATCGGCGTGGCCGAGAAAGGGTCGTCATAGACAGCGTCAAGATCGGGCTTCAGGATCATGTCGCTTTCGTTGATCGCCTTCCAGCCCGCGATCGACGAACCGTCAAACATCAGGCCATCTTCCAGCGCGTCCTCGTCGATCACGCCAGCGCACATGGTCAGATGCTGCCATTTGCCCTTGGGATCGGTGAACCGCAGATCGACCCACTCAATCTCATTATCCTTGATGCGCTTGATGATGTCCTTAGGGCTCGTTGCCATGGTCTTTTCGTCCTTTGCTGCGTAGCGGTTGTGGTGTGGTTGCGGTGAGAAACTAAAGCGCGTCGCTGTCACGTTCGCCGGTGCGGATACGCAGGGCGCTTTCGACGGGAATCACGAAAATCTTGCCGTCACCAATGCGGCCGGTTTGTGCGGCAGCGGCAATGGCCTCAACCACGCGGTCAGCCATGCTGTCGTCGACAACGACCTCAAGTTTTACCTTGGGCAGAAAATCGACCACATATTCGGCGCCGCGGTATAATTCGGTATGGCCTTTCTGCCGCCCAAACCCCTTGGCCTCGGTCACGGTAATGCCGGATACGCCGACATCGTTCAGCGCCTCCTTTACCTCGTCAAGCTTGAAGGGCTTGATGATCGCCTCGATTTTCTTCACACCCTGATCCTCTCTGGACAGAAAAGCTGCCGCCTTGCACGCTTAGCCGGATCGGGGAGCGCCCCGTCCGGTCCGGTCGATTCGTCAGCTTTCTATCGCCATCGCACCAATCAAGACCCGTGCCAATTGCCGAATCGCGACAATCGGCGGGGGCGGGATGATGTGCGACACGGCACATGCCTTTGCATTGAGCAGAGCGTCGAATGCACTGCCTAAAAAAGCGGCAAATTCAATAACGCGTCATTGCGAGGAGCGTAGCGACGAAGCAATTCAGGGCGGCGCAAAACAGCTCTGGATTGGTAGATCTACGGTCGCCCTCCCCGCTCCGCTCGCAATGACGGAGTTATTCACCGCCCAACCGGTGCCGTCTCGCTCGCCAGATTGGCTTTGGTCCAGTTCGACCGCTCGATGATATAGGCCCGCAGCGCCTCTGCATCTGCAGGCTTCAGCACATTGGCAAAGCCCACCATGCCGCGATCCGTCAACGCGCCGGCCAGAACAACATCCTGAAACATCTGCGCCGTTGCCAGCGTGCTGGAAATGCGCAGGTCGGGGGTGAAACCATTCCCCACTGCGCTGTCACCGTGGCAAACGGTGCAATAGCGGGCATAGGCGGCCTTGCCCGCCGCGATCTGGGTCAGCGTGCCAATGCGGGCAAGGGGCGTCCAGTCGAGCGCGGTCGCGGCGGGCAGCGCGGGGAACTGCGCCGTGCCGCCCAGTTTCAGGACCACCAGACGCGGGATGTTCGGCACCTTGCGCGTCGCCCCGCCCGCAATCCCGGCGACGAGCGGGAACGCGCCGCCCTTGCTGGTCATAAAGGCGACGTACTGGACACCCTTTACGCGGAAAGTGGACGGTGCGCTGACGATGCCTGACTGCATGTCCAGGTCCAGCAATTGTTTGCCCGTGTCCGCTGCATAGGCGCGGAAGCGCCCGAGGCTGGTGCCCTGAAACACCAGATTTCCGGCAGTGGTTAGCGTGCCGCCGTTCCATGATGCGGAATGGTCGACGCTCCACGCGACCTTGCCGGTGCGCGGATCGAACGCAACCAGCTTGCCGGTGGTCATGGCTACCGCAGCCTTGTGCACCGCCGGATCGTCCGGCAACGCGCCCGCCGGGAAGGACAGGCCGGTGTTAAAACCAACGGGTTTACGTGTGTCGAGCCCGTCCATTTCCGCAATATAGGCCTGCGGGATTTGCATCGCCGGAATGTAAACCAGCCCCGTCTTCGGGTTGAAACTCATTGGGTGCCAGTTATGCGCGCCCAAAGCGCCTGGGTTGCCGATGAACGCTTTGCCGGTTTTGTAGAAACGCGCTTCGGGCATTTCGATCGGTCGGCCGGTGGCCATGTCATATCCGCTGGCCCAGTTAATCCCCTCGACGAACGGCTTGGCGTCGATCAGCTTGCCGTTGGTGCGGTTGATGGTGAAGAAAAAGCCATTCTTGGGCGCGTGATACAGCACCGGGGTGGCTTTGCCGCCGACTTGCTGTTCCGCCAATATGATTGGCTGGGTGGCGGTATAGTCCCAGGTTTCTGCGGGCGTTTCCTGATAGTGCCATTTATATTCGCCGGTCGCGGCATCGAGTGCGACAATGGACGACAGGAACCAGTTATCACCCTCGCCATTCGACCGCGTGCCATGGTTCCACGGGTTGCCATTGCCGACGCCAATCAAAATCTGGTCGAGCTTCTGGTCATAGACGATGGCGTCCCACACCGTGCCGCCGCCGCCCGATTGCTGCCATTCACCCTGTTCAGACCAGGTGGCGTTCGCCGATTTGGCAAAGATCGCATCGCTTGCCGCGCCATCCGCTTTACGTTCGGGGTTTGGCGTGGTGTAAAATCGCCAGATCAGTTTGCCGGTGTCGGCGCTATAGGCCGAAACATAGCCGCGCACGCCCATTTCCGCGCCGCCATTGCCGATCAGCACCATGTCCTTGACCACGCGCGGGGCGCCGGTGATGGTGTAGGGGCGGTTTTGATCGGTGGTCTGTTCGGACCAGATTTCCTTGCCCGACAATCGGTCGAGCGCGACCAGGCGGCCATCAATCGTGCCGACGAACAGCTTGTCGCCCCACACCGCGACCCCGCGATTGACGACATCGCAACAGGCGTTGACGGCTTTCTCGCCGGGCACTTCAGGATCATAACCCCAGAGTTTCTTGCCGGTCGCTGCATCCCACGCGCTGACTTTGGACCAGGCATGGCTGACATAAAGCATGCCATCGATGACCACCGGCGTGGCCTCCTGTCCGCGCGCATCTTCCAGATCCGCAAACCACGTCATGCCCAGTTCGCCCACATTGGCATCATTGATATCGGTCAGCGGGCTGTGGCGTTGCTCGTCATAGGAAAAGCCGATGGCGCCCCAATCGTCGCCATTGCCGCCGTCAGACAACAGCTTCGCCGTTGCCGCCTCGGCCGCGTCAAGGTCCGCCTTGGTCGCGCTGCATCCCGTCAAAGCCAGCAGTACTGCCCCTGCCAGCACGGCCGCGCCGTGCATAGTCATCTGTCCCATCATCCACTCCCACCTCTTTTATGGTGCAGAAGGTGGAACGACGCGGCGATTCAAGCAAGTGGTGATTTGCAACGGATTTGTGCGCGCCTCACCACGGTGGGCAGTGCAGGCCCTGTGTGCTTTGGGTGAATATCTCGCAGCCTTCTTCCGTGATGCCGATGCTATGTTCGAACTGCGCGGTCAGCGCGCGGTCGCGGGTGACCGCCGTCCAGCCGTCATCAAGCACTTTGACGGCGGCTTTGCCCAGGTTGATCATCGGTTCGATGGTAAAAAACATGCCGGGTTTGAGTTCGGGGCCGGTGCCCGGACGCCCGACATGAACCACTTCGGGTGCGTCGTGGAACAGGCGGCCAAGGCCGTGGCCACAGAAATCGCGGACCACCGAGTAGCGGTGCTTTTCGGCATGGGATTGGATCGCATGCGCCACATCACCGATCGTATTGCCGGGCCGTGCCGCCGCGATGCCCAGCATCATCGCTTCATAGGTCACCTCGACCAGCCGCCGTGAGCGCAGCGCGACCTCGCCCACCGGGTACATCCGGCTGGTGTCGCCGTGCCAGCCATCGACAATGCTGGTCACGTCGATATTGACGATGTCGCCATCCTTCAGCGGTTTGTCGTTGGGGATGCCGTGACAGACCACATGGTTGATGCTGGTGCAGCAGCTGTGTGCATAGCCGCGATAGCCCAGCGTGGCGGGAATACCGCCGCCCGCCAGCATCATTTCGCGCACCTTGTCGTCAATCTGGCCCGTCGTCACGCCGGGGCCGACAAAATCGGTCAGCGCGTCAAGGATATCGGCGGACAGCCGCCCGGCAGCGCGCATGCCCGCAAAACCCGCTGCATCATGCAGCTTGATCGTGCCATCACGAACGGCAGTGGGGGCCTGCGCCTCTCCATCTGCGACTTGAACATAGCTGTACATATCGCAGATATAATCAACGTCTGCGCAAAAGGCGAGGGGCGCGCGCGCGGCGTCAAGTTGTCGGCACTTAATGCCCTTGCTCTTGCCCACGCTACGGCCTATACCTGCCTCACTTCTTGACATGGTTAGCCAGTTAGGACGTCGGGGCCACGGGCCACGGCGGCCATTTCTGCATGGCTGATCGGTCGCCACAACTGGACATGCTGCTTGGTCGATCTCGACGCCCTCAATGCGATCATCGCGCCCGAAGCCGAAGCGCTCGGGCTGTCGCTGGTACGCGTGGCTTTTTACGGCGGCGAGAGTGATCCCACGTTGCAGGTCATGGCCGAACGCCCCGACACCCGCCAGCTGTCCATCGACGATTGCGCCAATTTGTCGCGCCGGATTTCGGAACGGCTCGACGCGCTCGAGGCCGAAGGGCGTGACCCGATTGCGGTCGCCTATCGTCTGGAAGTGTCGTCGCCCGGCATCGATCGGCCGCTTACGCGCCCAGCGGACTATGCCGATTGGGCGGGGCATGAGGTTAAGATTGCGCTGAAAGAAAAGCGCGAGGGGCGCCAGCGGTTTCAAGGTGAACTGCTCGGAATTGACGCTGACGGCGTCATCATGCTGACCGACCGGCAGGATATGGAACACCGCCTGCCGTTCGACGCGGTCGACACGGCAAAGCTGGTGCTGACCAACAAGTTAATTGCTGCAACCGTCCCGCTTTCGGTAACCGGAGCGGACGATCTGGAAGAAGAAGGACAGGACTGATGGCCACTGCCATTTCCGCCAACAAGGCCGAGCTGCTGGCGATTGCCAACAGTGTCGCCACCGAAAAGATGATCGACAAAGCGATCGTCATCGAGGCGATCGAGGAAGCGATCCAGCGCGCCGCCCGCGCCCGCTATGGTGCCGAGAATGACATTCGCGCCAAGCTGGACCCCCAGACCGGCGACCTGCGTTTGTGGCGCGTTGTCGAGGTTGTCGATACGGTCGAGGATTATTTCAAGCAGGTCGATCTTGCTGCCGGACAAAAACTTGAGGTTGGCGCTGTGGTCGGCGACTTTATCGTCGATCCGCTGCCCGCCGTTGATCTTGGCCGCATCGATGCGCAATCGGCCAAGCAAGTTATCTTCCAAAAGGTTCGCGAAGCCGACCGCGAGCGCCAGTTTGAAGAATATAAAGACCGCACCAGCGAGGTTATCACCGGCGTCGTCAAATCGGTTGAATTTGGCCACATCGTCGTCAATCTGGGCCGCGCTGAGGGCGTTATCCGCCGTGATCAACAGATCCCCCGCGAATTGATGCGCGTCGGTGACCGCGTCCGTGCGCTGATCCTGTCGGTGCGCCGCGAAAGCCGTGGACCCCAGATTTTCCTGTCGCGCGCGCACCCCGATTTTATGAAAAAGCTGTTTGCACAGGAAGTGCCCGAAATTTACGACGGCATTATCGAGATCAAGGCGGCCGCCCGTGATCCGGGTTCGCGCGCAAAGATTGGCGTCATCAGCTATGACAGCAGCATCGATCCCGTCGGCGCCTGCGTCGGCATGAAGGGCAGCCGCGTCCAAGCCGTGGTCCAGGAAATGCAGGGCGAAAAAATCGACATCATCCCCTGGTCCGAAGACACCGCGACCTTCGTCGTCAACGCGCTCCAGCCCGCAACCGTTCAACGTGTGGTGATCGACGAAGACGATGGGCGTATCGAAGTAGTCGTCCCCGACGATCAACTGAGCCTGGCCATCGGGCGGCGCGGGCAGAATGTCCGCCTTGCCAGCCAGCTGACCGGCAAGCAGATCGACATTATGACCGAGGCCGATGCGAGCGAAAAGCGTCAGCGCGAATTCGTCGAACGTTCAACGATGTTCCAGGAAGAACTGGATGTCGACGAAACGCTGGCCCAGTTGCTGGTCGCCGAAGGCTTCAGCGAGTTGGAAGAAGTTGGCTATGTCGCGCTTGATGAACTCGCTGGCATCGAAGGCTTTGACGACGATCTGGCCGAAGAGCTGCAAAGCCGCGCGCTGGAAGCACTCGAAAAGCGTGAAGCCGCAGCCCGTGAAGAGCGGCGCGGTATGGGGGTCGAAGATTCGCTGGCCGAAATGCCGCACCTGACCGAGGCGATGTTGGTGGTTCTGGGCAAAGCCGGCATCAAGACGCTGGATGATCTGGCCGACCTTGCTACCGACGAACTGATCGCAAAAAAACGTCAGGATAACCGCCGTGGCCCAACACGTGAGCGCACCGAGGATAAGGGCGGGGTGCTTGGCGAATATGGCCTGAGCGAAGAGCAGGGCAACGAAATCATCATGGCCGCCCGCGCCCACTGGTTCGAAGACGAGCCCGCATCTGAGGAGGCCGCCAATGCGGACACCTCGCAATGATCCGCCTGAAGTAACCGGCGAAACCGACGCGCGGCCTCCGCGCGTTCGTGGGACGCACGCGCCTGAACGGCGCTGCGTGCTGACGGGGGTGTGCGCCCCGGCGCAGCAGCTGGTACGCCTTGCGTTGAGTCCGACTGGCGAAGTGCTGCCCGATGTCCTGGCAAAAGCGCCTGGGCGCGGCGCGTGGATTGCGGTTGATCGCACCGCGCTGGAAATCGCCGTAACCAAGGGTAAGCTGAAAGGCGCGCTGGCCCGGGCGTTCAAGACCGGTGAGATCACCATTCCTGCCGACCTTGGCGAACGGGTTGCCGACGCGTTACGGCGGGTTACGCTGGAACGGCTGGGGCTTGAGGCCCGCGCCGGGTTTTTGATCACTGGCAACGAGCGTATCGAAACGGCGGCGCGCGGCGGGACGGTGGCATTGTTGCTGCACGCTAACGACGCCGCCGCCGATGGGCGGCGCAAGCTGGCGCAAGGATGGCGCGTCGGTTCCGATCAGGAAGGCAGCGGAGTAGAGGGCACCATCTTGCCGGTGGACCGCACCATCCTATCTGTGGCATTGGGGCGCGAGAATGCTGTCCATATGGCATTGATTGATGCGCGCGCGGCGGCACGCGTGCTGGCGTTGCTTGGCCGCTGGCAGTTTTATCTGGGATCGGCTAGGGACACCGCCAATGGCGATCTGGCTGGCGAAGCGGGCGCGGACACCGCAGTGTCCTGCGACGCGAATTGAATTTTTTGAAGGATAAGTGGGTTTTCGATGAGTGACGAACAGGACAAGCCGACCTTGACGCGCAAGCCGCTGGGGCTGAAGCGCACGGTCGAGGCTGGCCAGGTACAACAGCAATTCAGCCACGGCCGCCGCAACACTGTGGTGGTCGAGGTCAAGCGTCGCCGCATGATCGGGCGGCCCGGCGAAGCCGCGCCTGAAGTGGTGGCCGAGCCTGTGCTGGCACCGGTCGCCGCACCAGCGCCCAAGCCGCCTGCCCCCGCGCCCGCCCCAGCGCCGCGCGTCAGCGAGGCAAGCAGTTTGATGTCGCGGCAGGAACGCCAGGCGCAATTGCTGCGGGAAGCCGAAGAAGCCCGTTTGACGTCCGGCGAAGACGCCCGACGCCGCGAAGAGCAGGAGCGCACCCGCCAGCAAGAGGCCGAGCGTGCGCGCGCCGACCAGCGGATCGAAACACCTGCGGCTGTTCCGGTTGAGGCGGAACCCGTTGCTGCGCCGCCCGCCGATGCCGCCGACGAAGTTACCGCCGATGCTGTGGAAACACGCCCGGCGGCAACCCCGGCTCCCGCTGCGCGCCGGTTTACCCCGGTTGCCGCGCCCAAGCGCCCCGAACCCAAGCCTGCCAAGCCTGAGCGGGAACGCAAGGGTGCTGGCGACAGCCGCCGCCAGTCCGGCAAGCTGACCGTCACGCGCGCGCTGAATGACGATGAAGGCGCTCGCGCCCGCAGTCTTGCCGCGCTGAAACGCGCCCGTGAAAAGGAAAAGCGTGCGCACATGGGCCACAGTGGCCCGCGTGAAAAACAGGTCCGCGAAGTTGTCGTCCCAGACATTATCACGGTGCAGGAACTTGCCAACCGCATGGCCGAAAAGGGCTCGGATCTGGTGAAGGCCCTGTTCAAGATGGGTGTGATTGTCACGATCAACGAAACGATCGATCATGACACTGCCGAACTGCTCGTGACTGATTTTGGCCATGAAGTGAAACGCGTCAGCGATGCGGATGTCGATATTGACAGTGATGCCGATGTTGATGCCTCAGAAACGCTGGCGGGCCGCGCGCCGGTCGTCACGATCATGGGCCATGTCGACCATGGCAAGACCAGCCTGCTTGACGCCCTGCGCGGCGCGAACGTCGTATCCGGCGAGGCTGGCGGGATCACCCAGCATATCGGCGCCTATCAAGTAAAAACGCCCGACGGTGCGATGGTCACGTTCCTCGACACGCCGGGCCACGAAGCCTTCACCGAAATGCGCCAGCGCGGCGCGAACGTGACCGATATTGTCATTCTGGTGGTCGCTGCCGACGACGGGCTTAAGCCACAATCGATCGAGGCCATCAAACATGCCAAGGCGGCAGGCGTGCCGATGATCATTGCGATCAACAAGATCGACAAGGACGGTGCCAACCCGCAACGCGTGCGCGAACGCCTGCTCGAGCATGAAGTCATGGTCGAGTCGATGGGCGGCGAAGTGCAGGACATCGAAGTGTCCGCGCTTAAGAAAACCAACCTTGAAGGGCTGCTTCAAGCCATTGCGGTCCAGGCCGAAATCATGGAGCTGAAGGCCAATCCCGCCCGCGCCGCCGAAGGCACGGTGATCGAGGCAAAGCTGGATAAGGGGCGCGGCCCAGTCGCGACAATCCTGATCCGTCGCGGTACGCTTAAGGTCGGCGACATCTTTGTCTGCGGTGCCGAAAGCGGCCGTGTCCGCGCGCTGGTCAATGACAAGGGCCAGCAGGTCAAGGAAGCCGGGCCGTCGATGCCGGTTGAAGTGTTGGGCCTTGGCGGCGTACCAATGGCAGGCGATACGCTTACTGTCGTAGAGAATGAGGCGCGCGCGCGCGAGGTTGCGGCCTATCGCCACGAAACCGCGCTGCGTGAGCGCACGACCCAGGCCCCGGTCAGTTTGGAGGGCATGTTCAGCGCCCTTGCCGACAAGGCCAAGGTCATCGAATGGCCTGTGGTTATCCGGGCCGATGTGCAGGGTTCAACCGAGGCTATCGTCAACGCGCTCAACCGTCTGTCGACCGACGAGATTCGTGTCCGCGTGCTGGCATCGGGCGTCGGCGCAATTACCGAAGGCGACATGACGCTGGCGGCGGCATCCGGTGCGCCGATTATCGGCTTTAATGTGCGTCCCAACGCCAAGGCGCGCTTGCTCGCCAATCGTGACCAGGTACGGTTCCTATATTATGATGTCATCTATCATCTGACCGAGGCCGTCGCGAAAGAGATGGCGGGCGAGCTGGGACCGGAACGGATCGAAACCGTGGTTGGCCGCGCCGAAGTTCGCGATGTTTTCTCCGCTGGCAAGCGCGACAAGGCCGCTGGCCTGCTCGTGCTCGAAGGCAGCATCAAAAAGGGCCTGTTCGCGCGTCTCACCCGTGCCGATGTTATTGTGTCGGCCACGACCATCGCCAGCTTGCGCCGCTTCAAGGACAATATCGACGAAGTCCGCGCAGGCCTGGAGTGCGGCGTCGTGCTGGCGGATACCAACGACATCAAGGCAGGCGACATGCTCGAAGTGTTCGAGGTCGAGGAACGCGAACGGACGCTGTGACCTGGGCCTTAGCCTGAAGGGATAGGGCCATGCCGCGCTACGTCGCTTTGCTTGGCAGCGTCAATGTTGGGCGCAACCGGCTGACGATGGCCGATTTGCGCCGGGCGTTCGAGGTTGAGGGATTGAGCAACGTCGAAACCGTGGTGGCGAGCGGCAATATGCTGTTCGACCATGACGCGCGCCCGACGGCGGGGCTGGAGGAAAAGCTGGCTGCGTTGATGCTCGACCGGTTCAGCTTTGTCAGCACGGCCATTGTGCGCAGCCGGGACGAGTTGGCGTCGGCGCTGGCGGACAACCCTTTTGCCGCCGATGGCGAGGCCAATCTGGTCTACACCATGTTCCTGACCGCGGAGCCAGGCGCGGCCCAGTTTGATGCAATGGTTGCGCGGTATTCGGGGCGCGGACACGAACGCATCGCACTGGGTGACCGCGCGCTTTTTATCGACTATGTCGATGGCGCGGGACGTAGTGCGCTGACCGGGGCGTTTATTGAACGGCAGCTGGGATGTTTGGGCACGGCGCGCAATCTGCGCTCGATAGCCCGCATCCTTGCCAAACTGGACGAACAGGCGGGGAGCGTGAGATGAAAAAAGAGACCGCCCCTGGCCCATCGGTCCGCGTGTTGCGGGTGGGCGAACAGTTGCGCCACATATTGTCCGAAATCCTGACGCGCGGCGATGTCCACGACGATGTCCTGACCGCGCAACCGGTCAGCATTACCGAGGTGCGTATGTCCCCCGACCTGCGTCACGCCACCGTGTTCGTCAAACCCCTGCTGGGCAAGGATGAAGCAGCGGTATTAAAGGCGCTGCGCACCAACACCGCGTATCTGCAAAAGAGTGTCGCGGAAAAGGTACGGATGAAATATGCCGCCAAGCTCAAATTCTTGGCGGACGAAAGTTTCGATGAGGCGAGCCATATAGACGCCCTGCTGCGCGATCCAAAGGTGGCGCGGGATATCGGGAACAACGAAGCCAGTTGATGGTCAAACCGGCATCAAACGCGTCCGGATCTTAATCGCCACCTTCTTCCCCACGATCAACGAATAGGCCGTCATCCCGAAATCGCGGCGGTTGATCGTCGCCGTGCCAATGAGGCCAATCGGCTCGTGTCCAGTTGTGCGGACGGGCGGGGCGGAGAAGGTAACCGCAAGTGCAACCGGCTTGGTCACGCCGCGCGCGGTCAGGTCGCCCTTTATCGTGCCCGTCGTCGGTCCGGTCATCGTCAGCGCTTTGCCGGCAAAGCTGATGGAGGGATAGTTGGCGACGTCAAAAAAATCTTTCCCCTTCAGCCGGTTGGTGGTTAGCGTGTCGCCGGCTTTAAGCTGGCGGGCGTCAATGCGGACGGACAGGTGGATATGGTCCATCGCGGTGGGCGACAAGGCAACGGTGCCGCTGACGGATGGGAAATTGGCGGTGTGGCTGCCGATACCCAGAAAAGATACTTTTGCGGCAACGTCGCTCGCCGCCGGGTCAACGCGGTAGTTCAGGGTCGCGGGCGGGGCAGCGGCGATCAGCAGCAGCGCGCACGCAATCTTTGCGATGATGCTTTTCGCCACGTGTCTCCCCTCTATGCAAGCGCGCCGATGTCTGGCTATGACGCCGCTTATGGCTAAGCTGTATTTCTATTACGCCAGCATGAATGCGGGCAAATCGACAACATTGCTCCAAGCGGATTTCAATTACCGCGAGCGCGGCATGGACACAATGATTTGGACCGCGGCGCTCGATAACCGCTTCGATGTCGGTGCAGTCACCAGCCGCATCGGTTTGAGCGCACTGGCCCGCCGCTTTGATCCGGATACCGACATGCGCGCCGCTGTGCTGGCCGCGCATGCCGCGCGCCCGCTCGCCTGTGTGCTGATTGACGAGGCGCAATTCCTGTCGCGCACTCAGGTGCTGGATCTGGCCCGGCTGGCGGATGACGATGACATTCCAGTGGTTTGTTACGGCCTGCGCACCGATTTCGCCGGCGAATTGTTTCCGGGGTCAGCCGCTTTGTTGGGGATTGCCGATACGCTCGTTGAGCTAAAGGGCGTGTGCGAATGTGGGCGCAAGGCGACGATGAACCTGCGCGTGGACACATCGGGCTGCGCGGTTCTCGACGGCGCCCAGACCGAAGTTGGCGGCAACGACCGCTATGTCGCGTTGTGCCGCAAACATTTCATGGCGGCGCGGCGCGCGGCGGGGGAAGGCGGCAATGCTTGATCGGCTCTATGTGCCGCTCACCGACGGCGACCTTATCCTGAACAAGCTGACCGAAGCGCATCGCGAGGGACTGCGCGCCGCCTGTACCCAGGATGATGCGGTGTGGCAGGTCTATTCATCAAGTTTCGATCCTGACCATTTTGACGTCAGCTTTGCCGGGCTGATCGGCCATTCTTCGCGGATGCCCTATGCCATCATGCACCATGGTACGGTCGTCGGCATGACCGCATGGTTGCGCGCTGATGTCTCGGCGCAGACGGTAGAGATCGGGAATAGCTTTATTGCGCCCGCACTGCGCAGCACCGGGTTCAACCGGCGGCTGAAAACGCTGATGCTGGATCATGCCTTTGCGGCCGGCATCCGCCGCGTCGAATTTCGTATCGACGAACGCAATGCGCGCAGTCAAGCGGCGGTGCGCAAACTTGGTGCCATCAAAGAGGGCGTGCTGCGTGCCGAGCGTGTGACCTGGACCGGCCATGTTCGCGACACGGGGTTATTCTCAATTTTGGCGGATGAATGGGGGAACCGATGACCGATACCGGCTGGGATCGTTCGGCAAGCGCCTGGTTTGCGGTGCTCGATCCGGTGATGCGCGATCTGGCGTCTGGCTTTGCCGGGCGGGCGCTCGCTCGACATCGGCTGAGGTGAGGGGCGGTTTGTCCGCACGCTGCGCGAACTCGGCTTTGCTGCCTGCGGCTGGAACCCGACGGCGGCGTTGATTGCTGCTGCACTAGAACGGGATCCAGGCGGTGAATATGTGGTGGCGGGCGCAGAAAACCTTCCGTTCGAAGATGCATGTTTCGACCTTGTTGTCAGTTATCTCTCGCTGGTCGACATCGAGCATCTGGACGCCGCGTTTGCCAAGGCGCGGCGCGTCCTTAAACCCGGCGGGGCGTTTTTGATCGCCAATCTTTCAAGCATCAACACCGCTGGCGAATGGCAACGCGGGTTGCTGGGCGACGTGCGGCACTATGCCGTCGATAATTATATGGAAGAACGGCAAGTGCGCCAACGCTGGGCGGGCGTCGATATTGTGAACTGGCATCGCCCGTTCAGCACGTATTTCTCTGCCTTGCTTGGTCATGGTTTCGTGCTGAAATCATTCCATGAACCGATGCCGACGGGGCAATGGGCCGGGCGCAAGCCAAAGTTCCAGCGCGTTCCGAATTTCGTGGTAATGCTGTGGACCAAGCCGACCTGACAACGCACCAGTCAGCGCTGGTTCAGTATTGCCGTGAAAAGAGTGTTGTGATGAAATATTTGACGATCTTTGCCGCCGCGCTGCTACCATGTGTTGCTGCTCACGCCGAGGAAGCGCCACCGCGCGAAGTTGGCGTGGAGAGTAGTGTCTCTTTCCCGGCCTTTGGCGGGATCCGCAATTTTCGTGCCGACGACGATCGCGGCGTGTGGTTGGAGGATCGGCAGCGCAAATGGTATTATGCCGGCTTCCTCGGCACGTGCCCCGAAATCCGCCATGCCCAAGCCATCGGCCTCGAAACCCGTGGGTCAGCGCGGTTTGACCGATTCAGCAAGATCATCGTTGGCCATGATGTCTGTGCCATCGCGACGCTGGTGTCGGCCGACAAGCCATTGTCGCTGCGGGAGCAGCGCCGCTTCAAAAAGCAAGCGCAAGAGGCGCTGAAGGCTCAACCGGCGAATTGACAAGCGCGCCGCCGCCCCACACGGCAGCGGCGATGAACGGTTGGATTATCCTCGACAAACCACTTGGACTTGGCTCGACGCAGGCCGTGGGCGCGGTCAAGCGGGTGTGCCGTGCGGCCGGGCTGGGTAAGGTCAAGGTCGGGCACGGCGGCACGCTCGACCCGCTGGCGACGGGCGTACTGACCATTGCCCTGGGCGAGGCGACCAAGCTGACCGGGCGGATGCTTGATGCCAGCAAATCCTATGACTTTACCATCGCCTTTGGTACCCAGACTGACGGGCTGGATGCCGAAGGTGCGGTGGTTGCGACCAGCGACGTGCGCCCGACGCTGACACAGATTGCGGCGGTTCTGCCGCGCTTTACCGGACCGATAGAACAGGTTCCGCCGGCATATTCCGCGATCAAGGTGGATGGCAAACGCGCCTATGATCGCGCGCGGGCGGGCGAGGTGGTGGAGATGGCTGCGCGCGGGGTGACGGTGCACACACTGACCATCACCTCCAATCCGGCCTGCCCTGAGCTTGCCGAAGGGCCACTCTTTTCTTCATCGCCTTCAGAAGAAAAGGACGATCTTTCGACAAGCTCAGAGCAGGCGGGCGGCGATGGAATGCCATTGAATAATGTCACCCTGTCCGCGCATGTCAGCAAGGGCACCTATATCCGCTCTCTTGCCCGCGACATCGCTTATGCGGTTGGCACCGTTGGGCATGTCACCATGCTGCGTCGCACGCGCGCTGGGCCGTTCGGGCTGGAATCGGCGATTTCGCTGGACAAACTGGAGTCGCTGGCGCAGGGCGCGCAGCAATCAGAAGTGATTCTGCCGTTTGAGGCAGGGCTGGTCGACATCCCGGCTCTGGTTCTTTCCCCGGAAGCGGCAGAGGCGGTCCGACAGGGCCGTGTTCTGACCGGGGTTGCCACGGACGACGGGCTGTATTGGGCGCATGGGGGCGATGAACGCCCGCTCGCGCTGGTCAGTATTTCAGCAGGAACGCTGAATATCGTGCGCGGTTTCAATTTGTAATCAGGATGTTCGAAGGAAAAAGACTATGTCAATTACCGCTGAACGCAAAGCCGAAGTTATCAACGAACATGCCCGTGACAAGGGTGATACGGGTTCGCCCGAGGTGCAGGTCGCGATCCTGACGGACCGCATCAACAACCTGTCCGGTCACTTCAAGGGCCACCACAAGGACAACCACAGCCGCCGCGGCCTGCTGATGATGGTCAATAAGCGGCGTTCGCTGCTCGACTATCTGAAAAAGAAGGACGAGGCGCGCTACACCGACCTGATTGGTAAGCTTGGTTTGCGCAAATAATCACGCGAAAGCGGCCCCTTTTCGGGCCGCTTTTTGCATGGGGCGACCCCGCATTCGGCGGGGCGGCCATCGGGCAAAATGAAGGCCCGCACCGCACCGGGCCGGTTTGCCCGGAAAGCAGAGGCCCCGCCCGGCATTGGGCCCGGCGGGCAAAGGAAAAATGATGTTTAACGTAAAGACTGTATCGATCGAGTGGGGCGGTGAAACGCTGACCCTCGAAACGGGTAAGGTTGCCCGTCAGGCCGATGGCGCGGTCATCGCGACGCTGGGCGAAACCGTGGTGCTGTGCGCTGTCACTGCCGCGAAATCGGTGAAGGACGGGCAGGATTTTTTCCCGCTAACCGTTCACTATCAGGAAAAATATTCGTCGGCCGGACGCATTCCGGGCGGCTTTTTCAAGCGTGAACGCGGTGCGACGGAAAAGGAAACGCTGGTTTCCCGCCTGATTGACCGCCCCCTTCGCCCACTGTTTCCCGATGGTTTCTATAATGAAATCAACACAATCGCTCAGGTTCTGAGCTATGATGGCATTAACGAGCCTGACATTTTGGCCCTAGTCGCCGCGTCGGCCGCAATGACCATTTCGGGTGTCCCCTTCATGGGCCCGATCGGCGCAGCGCGCGTCGGGTATGTCGATGGCGAATATATCCTCAACCCCACCGACGAACAGGTTGCTGCTGGTGACCTTGACCTGGTGGTTGCGGCGACGCACGACGCCGTGATGATGGTCGAATCCGAAGCCAATGAGCTGCCGGAAGACATCATGCTGGGTGCCGTCATGTTTGCGCATGACGCCTGCCGCGAAGTCGTCAAGGCGATCATCAAGCTCGCCGAACAGGCCGCCAAGGATCCATGGGATGTGGCTTCGTCAAACGACAATGCTGCGCTTAAGGACAAGATCAAGAAGCTGGTCGGCAAGGATATTGTCGCCGCTTATAAGCTGACCGATAAATCGGCCCGCTCAAACGCGCTTAACGAAGCGCGGGCAAAGGCCAAGGCGATGTTCATTGCCGACGGCATCGATGCACAATCGGTTATGGTCGGCCTCAAACTCACCAAGAAGCTGGAAGCCGAAATTGTCCGCGGTGACATATTGAAGACCGGTAAGCGTATCGACGGCCGTACCACGACGCAGATTCGCCCGATTCTTGCCGAAACACACTTCCTGCCGCGCTCGCACGGTTCGGCCCTGTTCACGCGCGGCGAAACCCAGACCATCGCCACCTGCACCTTGGGCACCAAGGAATCGGAGCAGATGATCGATGGCCTGACCGGGCTGCGTTACGAGCATTTCATGCTGCACTATAACTTCCCCCCCTATTCGGTCGGTGAAGTCGGTCGGTTTGGTGCGCCGTCGCGGCGTGACATCGGCCATGGCAAGCTCGCCTGGCGCGCGCTTCACGCAGTGCTGCCGAAAAAGGAAGATTTTCCTTACACCATCCGCCTGACCAGCGACATTACCGAGAGCAATGGTTCGTCGTCGATGGCGTCGGTGTGCGGCGGTTCGCTGGCGATGATGGATGCCGGTGTGCCAATCACGCGCCCCGTGTCGGGCATCGCCATGGGCCTGATTCTGGAAGGCAAGGATTTCGCGATCCTGTCCGACATTTTGGGTGACGAAGACCATCTTGGCGATATGGATTTCAAGGTTGCGGGCACGTCCAAGGGCATCACGACGATGCAGATGGACATCAAGATTGCCGGCATCACGCAGGAAATCTTTGAAAAAGCGCTGGCGCAGGCCAAGGAAGGCCGCACCCATATCCTGGGTGAAATGGCCAAAGCGCTGAACGAAACCCGCAGTGAGCTGTCGGCCCACGCACCGCGCATCGAAACGATGAGCATCGACAAGGCGAAGATTCGCGACATCATCGGCACCGGCGGCAAGGTGATCCGCGAGATCGTCGCCACCACCGGCGCCAAAGTCGATATCGACGACGAAGGCACGATCAAGATCAGCTCGTCCGACGCAGCACAGATCGAGGCTGCCCGTCAGTGGATTCTGGGCATCGTCGAGGAAGCGGAAGTTGGTAAAGTTTATAACGGCAAAGTCGTCAACATGGTTGATTTCGGCGCATTCGTGAACTTTATGGGGGGCAAGGACGGTCTCGTCCATGTCTCCGAAATCCGCAGCGAGCGCACCGAGAAAGTCAGCGACGTCCTGACCGAGGGTCAGGAAGTCAAGGTCAAGGTGCTCGAAATCGACCAGCGCGGCAAGGTCCGCCTGTCGATGCGCGTTGTCGATCAGGAAACCGGCGAAGAGCTGGAAGACACCCGCCCGCCGCGCGAGCCCCGCGAAGATCGCGGACCCCGCCGTGAAGGTGGCGACCGTGGTGATCGTGGTCCCCGTGGTGGCGGTGGTGGTGGCGGCGGCGGTGGCGGTCGTGACCGCGATCGCGGCCCGCGCCGTGATGGTGGCGGCGAGCGCAGCGACCGTCCCGAACGCGCCCCGCGCCGCGACGACGGCCCGGTCGACGAAGGCCATCTGCCCGGCTTTCTGAAAGCCGATTAAGCCATAGTGCCGAAATGAAAAAGGGCCTCGCGAGCAATCGCGAGGCCCTTTTTCGTGATCAGCCGCCAGGGCTGGCTGCGCTGCCCGCCAGCAGCCCGCCATCGAGCGTGAGCTCTGCGCCGGTCATATAGGCGCTGGCGTCGCTTGCCAGGTAAAGCGCGGCGGCGGCCACCTCCTCGACGGTTCCGAACCGTTTCAGCGGCGTGTCAGCGACCATCGCTGCCATACGCGCATCACGGTCAGGTCCGTCGCCGATCAGCGCTTCCCACATCGGGGTCAGGATGGCTGCGGGCTGGATGACGTTGCAGCGGATGGCCAGGCCCTGCTGCGCGCACCACAGTGCCACTGACTTCGTATGGTTGCGAATGCCTGCCTTGCTGCTGGCATAGGCCGCCGCGCCGGGGATGCCGACCACACCCGAACGCGACCCGATGTTGATGATCGATCCGCTGACCAGTTTATCAGGACCCGCCGCCGCGCGCATCGCCGCAATGGCATAACGACAGCCCAGGAAGGTGCCATCAAGGTTCACCCGGTGAACCTTGTGCCACTCCGCCAGACTGGCATGTTCCGGGTCATGCGGACCGGGGCTGTTTTCAAATCCGGATATGCCAGCATTGTTGACCACGATGTCGATGGCGGGGTGTTGCACGGCGAACGCCGTCCATGCGCCCTCGTCGCCAACATCGAGCGGCACGAATTGTGCACCGATTTGTGCTGCGGTGGAAGCGCCGGCAGCTTCGTCGATGTCGGCAAGGATGACGTGGGCGCCCGCGTCAGCAAAGCTGCGGGCGATTGCCGCACCGATACCGCGCGCGCCGCCCGTGATCAGGGCGCGCCGATTCGCAAGATTCATCATAAACATTCTTTCGTTCAGACAAGCGTCCCTCAGCCACGAATGGTGGTGCAGGGTCCGCAAATTAATTGGCGTGTGTGCGTTAACGCTGACGCATGGCACTATGGCTCCTGAACAGGCCGCCGCGCCTAACCTGGACGGCCGTATCCGTCAAATTTGTCCGCTCGCATCGCCGGCCGATTGGCGATATGCCGCCAACCATGATGATATTAATCCGTGCTACCCTTATCGCCGCCCTTGTCGCCACGGCGGCGCTACTTGCTGCTCCGCTGGCTGGGCAGCCTGCAGTGCCCGCACCTGTGCCGATGCTGGCGCCACTGCCGCTGCCGCATGTCGCGCTCGAAACATCGCTTGGCACCATTGTGCTGCGGATCGAGGCGGCGCGCGCGCCGATCACCGCTGCCAACTTCCTCAAATATGTCGATAGCAAGCGTTACGACGGCCAGAATTTCTATCGCACCACCCGCAACTGGGGGGCAGGCAGCACGCTGGTCCAGGCCGGGGTGCGCAGCGATGCGCGATTGCTTTATCCCGCTGTGGCCCACGAATCGACGCGCGCGACGGGCCTGACCCATTGTCCTGGTGCGGTCTCTATGGCGCGGGCGGCACCGGGAAGTGCGCGCAGCGATTTTTTTCTGTTGCTGTCCGCCATCCCCGGCTTTGACGCCGATCCTGGCGCGGCCGGCGACAATGCGGGGTATGCCGTCTTTGCAGAGGTCGTCAGCGGTTGGTCGGTGGCACAGGCAATTGCGGCGGCGCCCGTATCGGAAACATCGGGTGACGGCGTCATGAAGGGGCAAATGCTGGTTGCGCCAGTGAAAATCGTTCGCGCGCGCCGCGTTCCGGCAATCGCCGCGGCTGATCCGGCCAAACCATTGCCCGGTTGCGCCGTAAAAGCGTCACCATCCCCCGCCCAATAGGTTTTTCGTCGTTCATTTATTTTGCGTTCAGCCACACCGTGGCTATATCGCCCCTGTGATGAGAAAAACTGCCATGCGCCCCACCGCCCGTCTGATGTTGCTTGCCGCCATCGCGACTCCCCTTTTGTCTGCCTGCGCCAGCGGCGCGTCGGGGGGCAAGGCCGATGCGCGCTATATCGCCCGCGACGTCAGCACGCTGTATCGCGCCGCACAGGATCGCCTTGACCGCGGCAATTACGCGCTGGCTGCGGCGCTGTTTGACGAGGTTGAGCGCCAGCATCCGTACAGCCCATGGGCACGCCGCGCCCAGCTGATGAGCTCGTTCAGCTATTATATGGAACGCGAATACACCCCGGCCATCGAATCGGCGCAGCGTTTCCTGTCGATCCATCCGGGGAACAAGGACGCGCCCTATGCTTATTATCTGATCGGGCTGAGCTATTATGAGCAGATCAGCGACGTCACTCGCGACCAGAAAATCACCTTGCAGGCGCGCCAAGCACTGGGCGAGGTCATCCGCCGTTACCCCGATTCGCGCTACGCCGCCGATGCACGGTTGAAACTTGACCTGGTCAATGATCATTTGGCGGGCAAGGAAATGGAAATTGGCCGCTATTATCAGCGCGCCTCGTCGTGGCTGGCCGCGTCGCTGCGCTTTCGCGAGGTGGTCGATGAATTCCAGACGACCAGCCACGCGCCAGAGGCGCTGTTCCGCCTGACCGAATGCTATCTTGCGCTGGGCATCCCGTCAGAGGCGAAGAAATCAGCGGCGGTTCTGGGGGCCAATTACCCCGGCAGCAAATGGTATGAGCGCGCCTATGCGCTGATGCAAAAGCACGCGCCCGAGGCTTGATACCGAACGCGTGGATTCTGCTTTCGTTCTGCGGTAAGCACAGCTCATGCTGACGGCGCTGGCGATATCTAACATTGTTCTGATCGACGCACTCGACCTCGATTTCGGCGCTGGGCTTGGCGTGCTCACGGGCGAAACCGGCGCTGGGAAATCGATCCTGCTTGACGCACTTGGCCTGGCGCTGGGTGCGCGCGCTGACACGGGTCTGGTACGACAAGGGTGCGAACGGGGCCAGGTGACCGCCAGCTTTGCCCCGCCTGCGTCTGACAGCGCGCTGGCGGTGCTGCTCGCGGCCAATGATCTGGATATTGAGGGCGGCGAACCCCTGATAATCCGCCGAACGCTGCGCGCGGACGGCGGCAGCCGGGCCTTTGTTAATGACCAACCCTGTTCGGCGGCGCTGCTGCGCGAATTTGGCGGCCATCTGGTTGAAATTCATGGTCAGCACGATGATCGCGGCCTGATTGTTCCGGCGGGGCACCGCGCGCTGCTGGATGCCTTTGCGCGGACGGACACCCGTGCTGTCGCTGCGGCACATGCCAGTTGGCGGGCGGCGGCGGCGCGGCTTGCCACGACGCGCGCGGCGTTGGCCGAGGCAGAGCGCGACCGCGACTGGCTGGCGCACTGCGTCGCCGAACTGACGGCGCTCGCCCCGCAGCCGGGGGAGGAAGCCGCGCTGGCCAGCGAACGCGCGACGATGCAGCAGGGCGAGAAGATCGCCGACGATTTACAGACTGTGATGGCGGCATTCGAGGGCAGCGAGAGCGGCCCGGCCCAGCTGCGCGCGGCGGCTCGGCGGCTTGACCGGCTGGCTGGTGGGCACCCGCTGTTGGCCGAGGCATTGGCCGCGCTTGACCGGGCCCTGATCGAGACAGGCGAGGCCGAAGATCGGCTCAACGAAGCCGGGCGCGCGCTGGAATTTGATCCGGCGCGGTTGGAGACGGCGGAAACGCGGCTGTTCGAATTGCGCGCGCTGGCCCGCAAACATAATGTCCAGCCCGATGGGCTGGCGGAATTGGCGGGCGCACTCGCGGGGCGGCTTGACGCCATCGATGGCGGGGCGGGCGGACTGGCGGCGCAGGAGGCCGAGGTGGCGGCGCTGGCGGCGGCCTATACCCAGGCGGCGGGTGCCCTGTCCGATGCCCGGCGGATGGCGGCAACGCGGCTCGATGCAGCGGTGGCGGGTGAACTGGTGCCGCTGAAACTGGACGCGGCGCGCTTTCAGACCTTGGTCGAACGCCTGCCCGCCGACCGCTGGGGGCCGGACGGCATGGACCGCGTCGAATTCCTGATCGCCACCAACCCCGGCGCGCCATTTGCCCCGCTGATGAAAATTGCCAGCGGCGGCGAATTGTCGCGCTTCATCCTCGCGCTCAAGGTCGCATTGGCGCAAGAGGGCGGGGCCGACACGATCATCTTTGACGAAATCGACCGGGGCGTCGGCGGCGCGGTGGCGGCGGCGATTGGCGAACGGCTGGCGCGGCTGGCTGGATCGAAACAGCTGCTCGCTGTGACACACAGCCCGCAGGTCGCGGCCAAAGGTGCGGTGCATTATGTGATTGCCAAGGCCAGCGACGGGTTGGTCACGCGGACAAGCGTGCACCTGCTGGACCCTGCGCAGCGCCGTGAAGAGATTGCGCGCATGCTTTCTGGCGCAGAAGTGACCGACGAGGCAAGGGCGCAGGCGGTGCGGCTGCTGGAGGTGGTGTGAGCGCGCCGTTCGTCATTGCGAGGAACGAGGCGACGCGGCAATCCCCCGCCATATGGCGCGCCGCCGCCCGGGATTGCTTCGCAATGCTCGCAATGACGAACGAGCACAAATCATGCCGAAACCAAATATGATCACCGACCCCGCCGCCCTGTCCGAAGCCGACGCCGCCAACGAGCTGATGCGGCTCGCCAAGGCCATCGCACACCACAACCGCCGCTATCATGCCGAGGACGCGCCTGAAATTTCGGATGCCGAATATGATGCGCTCGTCCGCCGCAACAATGAACTTGAAGCGGCCTTCCCGCATCTGGTTCGCGCTGACAGCCCGAATGCGCAGGTTGGCGCGGCGGTGGAGGCATCGCCGCTGGCGAAAGTCACCCATGCCCAGCGGATGATGAGCCTCGACAATGCGTTCGACGATGAAGAAGTGGCCGAGTTTATCGCGCGCGTGCGGCGCTTCCTTAACCTTGCGGAAGACGCGCCCGTGGCGTTGACGGCGGAGGACAAGATTGACGGGCTGTCCTGTTCGCTGCGCTATGAACATGGCGTGCTGATTCAGGCGGCGACACGCGGCGATGGCAGCGTGGGCGAGGATGTGACCCCCAATGTGCGAACAATTTCCGATGTGCCGCAGCATCTCTCTGGCAACCCGCCTGATATCTTCGAAATTCGCGGCGAAATCTATATGAGCAAGGCCGATTTTGCTGCACTGAATGTTGCGCAGCAAAATTCGGGCGGCAAGATTTTCGCCAACCCGCGCAACGCCGCCGCCGGGTCGCTGCGACAGAAGGATGCGCGCGTTACGATCGCGCGCGCCTTGCGCTTCCTTGCCCATGGCTGGGGTGAGGCGAGCGCGTTGCCGGGGACAACGCAGGCCGAGGTGATGGCGGCGATTGCAAACTGGGGTGTGCCGGTATCCCCGCACCTGATGCGGTGCGACGGCGTCGATGCGGCGCTCGCCCATTATCGCGGGATCGAGGCGGCGCGCGCCGATCTCCCCTATGATATCGACGGGGTGGTCTACAAAATCGACCGGCTCGACTGGCAGGCGCGGCTGGGCTTTGTGGCCAAGGCACCGCGCTGGGCCATCGCGCATAAATTCCCCGCCCAACGGGCGCAGACCACGCTGGAGGCCATCGACATTCAGGTCGGTCGGACGGGCAAGCTGACCCCGGTTGGGCGGCTGACACCGGTGACCGTCGGCGGCGTGGTCGTGTCCAACGTGACGCTGCATAACCGCGACGAGATCGCACGCCTCGGGGTCCGCCCCGGCGACCGCGTGGTGGTCCAGCGCGCGGGCGATGTCATCCCGCAGGTCGTCGAAAATCTGACCCGCGACGAAGCGCGCGCGGCGTATGACTTTCCCGATCACTGCCCGGTCTGCGCCAGCGAAGCCGTGGCCGAGGAGGGCGAGGTCGATGTGCGCTGCACCGCAGGGCTGACTTGTCCGGCGCAACGGTTCGAGCGGCTGCGGCATTTCGTCAGCCGCGTCGCGCTGGATATCGAAGGGCTGGGCGAAAAAAGCATTGCCGAATTTATCGACTATGGCTGGCTGGATGGCCCTGCTGACATTTTTCGGTTGTTCAGGCACCGCGATGAATTGCTGTTCAAGGAGGGCTGGCAGGAAAAGTCGGTTGCGGGCCTGTTCTTAGCCATTGAAACGAAGCGGCGACCCGATGCTGCGCGCTTGTTATTCGGGCTTGGCATCCGCCACATCGGTACGGTGACGGCGCGCGACCTGATGAAGGCGTTCGGCAGTTTGGCCCGGTTGCGGATCGCTGCTGAAAGCGCCCATGGCGGCGGTGCTGACGCGCTGGCAGAACTCACCGCCATCGATGGCATTGGCCCGGCGGTAATCGCATCGCTGGGGGATTTTTTCCATGAACCGCACAATGTGGCAACATGGGAAGACCTGTTGTCCGAAGTTACCCCGCCGCTGTTCGTCGTTGAAACCCGCGCATCCGAAGTGTCGGGCCAGACCGTGGTGTTCACCGGCAAGCTGGAAACCATGAGCCGCGACGAGGCCAAGGCACAGGCCGAAGCGCTGGGGGCCAAGACCGCCGGGTCGGTGAGCGCCAAGACCGACCTGATCGTCGCCGGGCCGGGGGCCGGGACCAAGTTGAAACAGGCGTCAGCGCTGGGCATAGCCGTAATTGATGAAGCGGGCTGGGCCGCCATCGTCGCGGCGGCAGGGTAGGGGGTTCGCGCGCCCTTACCCAAGGCGGCACAATCGGGTAGAACCGAATCCATGGCTGACACCAAACCAACGCCCAGATCGCCGTGCGAGATTGATGCTTCGCTGAACGATGGACGACTGGTGTGCCTGCGCACCATTCGCCCCAGCGACGAAGCCCGCATCCGCGACGGGATCGCGCAGATGTCGGATCGTTCGCGTTACCTGCGCTTCTTTTCCGCCTTTCGCTCACCGCCGGACAGCGTGGTGAAGCGGTTGAGCGCGGTCGATGGCCATGACCATATCGGGTGGGGTGCAATCTTGCTGGATGGCGCGGACAATCCGCCCATCGCCGCTGCCCATGCCATACGATCGGACACTGACCCGGCCATGGGGGAGCTTGCGGTTGCGGTGCTCGATGAATATCAGGGGCTTGGCGTAGCCCGGATGCTGATTGCCGCTGTGCTGGGCGATTGCCAGGCCGAGGATTTATGCCGCCTCGAAATGCAGGTGCTCGGCGAAAATCGCGCGGCGATAAAGCTGTTGCTGGCCCTTGGGGCGCAGCAGACAGCATCCCATGGCAGTGTAGTTGCCTATGGCCTGGATGTCGCTGCAACGCTGACGCGCTTGCGCGATGCAACACAGCCGCCCGGACTGGCAACGGTCATGGCGCAAATTTAGCAAAAAATATATGTCACCGCGCGGCGGCGGATTGTCGATGCGCTGCGCCGCGATGCGCGCCGTGCCCACTTGCTAGCCCGCGAAGCCCTGTTGGAGGCGGATATGGGGGATATCATCGCCTTTTCGGATAGCTTTCCCGATGATCGGCTGCGGCTGATCTTCACCTGCGCGCATCCGGCGATTGCGCCCGATATTCGCACCGCGCTCGCGCTGCGGACGATCTGCGGCGTGGCGATGGATCGGCTGGCGGCGGCATTTCTGATGCCAACCGCGACCCTTTACCAGCGGCTGGACTGGTGGCGCTGGACTCCATCGACCAGGCAAGTGTCGCGCATCATCGCGGCTGGTTCAGCGCGCGCGGGCATATACTGGCCGAAACGGGCGCGATCAAACCGGCCGCCGAAGCGCTGGACCGCGCCCTGGCGCTGGGTCCGCCGCCCACAGGACGGGCCTATCTGGCGGCGAAACTTGCCGAAATGCAGCGCACAGGGCCGACCTGCTGACAGGACCGCCGCCATTTCGCTGACCCGGCTTGCTGTGGTTGTCGGTGCCATGCGCGGCGGTGCCATATCGCCGCAGGGCAAGGTGCTGGCTGGGCGCGGAACCGGTTTCATCGGTAACTGCTTGATGCTATCATGACCCGATGAAAAATTTGGCCAGCCATGTTTATGCCTCCCCGCCGCAGGGCGCTGCGCCGGACTGGACGATCCC
>Ga0105045_10000241_pt1 | contig 36377 bp, 36 predicted proteins | sample MAT02_FD_78089 | JGI IMG/M metagenome (GOLD analysis project Ga0105045, IMG submission 78089) | Freshwater microbial communities from Lake Fryxell liftoff mats and glacier meltwater in Antarctica - MAT-02 (megahit assembly) | ecosystem: Environmental > Aquatic > Freshwater > Ice > Liftoff...
GAAATCGGGTAAAGCGGTTTTACGCGACATGGCGGCGAACTGGAGTGAGCCAGCACGACATTGCGGGAAGGGCACCAAGGCCATGTTTACCAGGCGCAAAGTGGTGAAGCTAGGCACGCTGTCAGCAGCGGCCGGGTTGATCGGGCAGTCCGTCTTCGCGAGGCCGGCCGCAAAAGCTGCGCCCAATATCGTCTTCGTCCTGGCGGACGATCTGGGCTTCGCCGATCTGAGCTGCTTTGGCCGGAACGACTACGAAACACGCAATATCGACCGACTTGCAGCGAACGGTCTGTCGTTGTTTCGATCCTATGCAAATTCGAGCGTTTGCTCCCCTACCCGTTTGGCGCTGATTACCGGCCGGTATCAATATCGCCTGCGCATGGGGCTCGACGAGCCGCTTGGCGTCAACGCGGCGCTCGGTCTGGCACCCACCGAGCCGACCCTTCCCGGCCTCTTGCGCAACGCCGGCTACACTACTGCACTGGTGGGGAAATGGCATTTGGGCAGATTGCCGAATTTCGGGCCACTGAAGAGCGGCTACGATCGGTTCTTTGGCATCTATGAGGGCGGAGCCGACTATTTCGACCACGGCATGTCGATCCGCGGCCAGTTCCGGCACGACCTGTGGGAGAACGAGACGAAAATCAGCCGCCAGGGCTATCTTACCGACCTTATCACCGAACGCAGCATGAAGGAGATCCGGCGCCTTGCAACCGAGGCGCGGCCTTTCTTTCTGAGCGTACATTACACCGCGCCCCACTGGCCGTGGGAAGGTCCACTCGATTCCGAAGTCGCAAAGACGATCCGCGATTCCTTCCATTACGATGGCGGCAGCAACCGGGTCTATGCAGCCATGGTGAAAAGCCTAGACGAGGGCGTCGGCCGGATCATGCAAGCGCTGGAAGCGCACGGTGTTTCCGGCAACACGATCATCATCTTCACCAGCGACAATGGTGGCGAGCGCTTTTCGAAGATGTGGCCCTTCCGAGGCATGAAGGGAGAGCTGCTTGAAGGCGGAATCCGGGTACCCGCCATCATGCGCTGGCCCGGCAGGATCGCCACTGGCAGCCGTAGCGACCTTTCAACCATCAGCATGGACTGGGCGCCGACCCTGCTGGCCGCTGCGGGAGCCGAAGGTGCGGAGAGCCATCCGTTCGACGGGCGCAATCTGCTGCCCGATCTGTTGGCCGGAAAGGAAGGCGAACCCCGCACCCTGTTCTTCCGGCACATGGCGCACGACCAACGGGCAGCAATTCGCGGCGCCGACAAGTACCTGGCTTTTGGCGGGCATGAATTCTTGTTCGATATCGACGCAGATCCGCTCGAGGCCGCCAATCTGAAAACCTCGAAGCCCCGAGTGTTTGACGGGCTGAAGGCCGCGTTCGAGGCCTGGAACGAGACGATGAAGCCCTATCCGGAGGGCAGCTTCAGCTATGATTTTCGGGGCAAGGGCGCGCTTGCAGGCTTTTAGGCCGGTCGAGGCTCGACGGTAACGGGATCGCCCCAGGACTGGCGAAAGGCATATCGCAGCGCATCCACTTGCTGCTGCCCGATGCGATACACCAGTATTTCGGTGACCTCACGCACGATGCGGTTGGCATCCTTGCGCATGGTTCGCCCTTTTGCGGTAAGCTGGACAATTTTGATCCGGCCATCTCCAGGATCGGGCTGCAGCTCGAAGATGCCGCGTGCAACAAGGGAATTGATTGTCTGGTGGACGGCTTGACGGGTCAGCCGCAAGCTGCGCGCAATGGCGGAAGGGCGTACGATGTTCATCTGCACGTGGGTCATGATCATGGATTCGGTGCGCGACAGTTGCGGCAGCCCATGCGCCTTCAGGCTGAGCTGCAGGCTCTCATCGAACCATTCGAAGCCTTCCATCAGCGACACCAGAAGAAACTCGGTTTCAATCACGCAAATTTTTCCCCGTTCAACCCAACCTCAATACAGGTTGCGCCGGGCAACGCACCCCTTGAACGTTGGTCGGTAGGACCCCTATCGGCACCAGCCGATGCCGCGCTGGTTGGGGCAACATCCGATATCTCGCACTGACCCGGTGTAGACAGTGAGCCGGTCAGTCCCGCAGACAAAATTGCTCTGCAAGGCGTCGGGTTCTCCCGCCGCCTCCGGGTTTAGAGCATGTTCCGATCAGGTGGAATCACCTGCTTCGGAAACCCATGCGGAAAATAAGGAGATAGAGCGGCCGTTCTGATGCAGTCAGAACGAGACTCGCTCTAGCCGTTGATGGACACGCCATCATGCATGATCAGAGCGGAGTTCGCGCTTCAGCACCTTGCCTGCTGCCGAGCGCGGAAGGAGCGCGGTGCGGAACTCATAACTTTTCGGGATTTTATAGCCGGCTATCTTGTCACGGCAGAACGCCGTCAGAACGTCCGGCGTCAGCGCAGCGCCATCGGCCGTGACGATGATGGCGTGCACCCGCTCGCCCCAATTCCGGTCTGGCAACCCGATCACGGCGCATTCCAGCACGGCTGGATGATAAGCAAGAGCATTCTCGACCTCGATCGAATAGATGTTCTCGGCGCCCGACACGATCATGTCCTTTAGCCGGTCGGTGATGAAGATGTAGGCATCCTTGTTCATGTATCCGGCGTCACGCGTGTGCAGCCAGCCGTCTCGCAGCACCTCAGCCGTTTCCTCGGGCCGACCCAGATACCCGATCATCACATTGTCGCCTCGGCCCACGATCTCACCCACCACGCCTGGTGGACACTCCGCCCCATCTTTATCCAGAATACGAATGTCGTAGCCCACGCAGGCGCGTCCGCACGACCTCAGCAGGGCCGGGTCGGCATCCGGTGCATGATCCTGTGGCGTCAGGAAGGTTGCGGCCGGAAACTCGGTCTGCCCATAGCCCTGAATGAACTGCACACCGGGGAACTGCGCCCGCGCCCTCTCAAGCGACGCGGCCGCCATCGGAGACCCGCCATACCCGAGATAGCGCAGGCTACCGGTGCCGAGCCCGCTCGTCGCCGCCTCGCGCGTGAGCCGCTCGATCATTACAGGTACGGTGAAGCAGTGTGTTACCCCATGGCGCGAGAAATCGGCCAGCATGATGGCGCTGTCGAACTCGGCGCGGAACACATGGGTACCGGCGGACATCGTGCCGAACAACGTGCCAATGTCAGCCAGATGGAACATGGGGGCAGCATGAAAGAGCACATCGCCAGGGGCGAAATCCATATGCACCAGCAGGTTCAGCGCCATAGCCGTGAGATTGGCGTGGCTCAGCATGACACCCTTGGGCAGGCCGGTGGTGCCGCCGGTGTAGAAAATACCTGCCAGCGCCTCATCGCCTGCATACTCCGGAATTCCGGCTTGATCGGCTAGAAGCGATTCCGTTTTGACAGACCCCAGCTGGAGCACATTCTGAACCGCCCCGAATGCCAGCAACTGGCGCGCCTGACCGGCAAAGGCGGCATCGTGCAGCAACAGCGAAACGCCAGCATCGCGAAGCTGGAAATCAAGCTCGGCAGGCGTCAGCCGCGTGTTCAGCGGCACGATGACACCTCCTGCCCATGGCACCGCAAACCAGGTTTCGAAATAGGAGATGCCGTTCCGGGCAAGAATTGCCACACGGCCGCCAGGGCAAGTCCCGCTGGTGGCGAAAAGAGAGGCCAGCCGCGCCACGCGCACCAACAGCTCAGACCACGTGAACGAACGGTCACCTTCGATCGCGGCAACGCGCCCTGGCGCGACTCGGGCAGCCCGGACCAGTGCATTGGTAACCCTCATTTCACCCCCGCTTGTCAATCTAATTGACAAGATGCGGCCGTTTTCTGGCCCAGTCAATCGGGCGTTCGCAAGCCCTCGCGGTCTTCAATGCCGGTCGAAACTCGGAGGCTCGCCCCAATCCTTGCCAAGCGATTCACGGAGCACCTTCAGTGATTCTGCACCTACCAGGTCCGAAGCTGTTGCTTCGAGTTTGCCTAGAATGTCCAAGGCGTCGGCGCGCAGCTGAGAAGATGCCTCACTGAAATTCACCAGCAAGGCCCGCCGGTCGCCTGGATCGGCCTCGATCGTGATCAGGCCCTGCACCACCATGTCGTGCAACATGATACTGACGGCCTGGCGGGATATACCCAGATTGCGTGCAAGCTCAGCCGGGCGCCGAATACCCAGTGCGATGTTTGCCAGCGTGATCGATTGCGACCGCGACGTGCTCTTCCAGCCTCGCGCCTTCAGGGCTGCCTGCAGCCCTTCATCGAACCAGTAGAAGGCTCGCATCAGATCCATCATCAAGAACCCGTCTTTCATTGGAGTCGCTTTGCCCAGTTCGCGGGATCGCGCAACCAAGTTCAGCGCCACAGCATGGGTCTCCTGCTTCTCGATTTTTGCCGGGCGCAGCAAAATGGCAGACTTTATATCGGCGAGCCGCTTCGCCCTTCCGGGTTCAGAGACGGGGGCGAACGCACGCACATGGACGCATTGCAACCTTCTCTGGCTTTTTAGTCAACCTAGTTGACATTATGCGCTATGAAATTATGAGTTGCCTGGTTAGGAGCAATGGAGATGGTGATGAGCGAGCAACTGGCAGAGCGCCGAATACCAGCCGGCGATGATTTCCTGACAGCAGAGGAGCTCGGATCCATCACACCCCAAATCCTGATCGAACGGATGCGCGCATTAAAGCCGCTGGTGGCAAGCCGGGCAGCCTCGGCGGAACGGGCCAGAAAGCCCGACGACGATGTCTGGAACGCAATCCGCCGTAGCGGCTATTTCTATGTCTATGTGCCCAGGCGCTTCGGTGGCCTTGAATTCGACCCGGACACCTACATCAGCGCCACGCTGGAGATTGCCGAGGCGTGTCCGTCGACTGGCTGGACCGCCTGCTTTGCTGCCGAGCACAACTGGCTGATCGCCCAGATGCCGGAAGAAATTCAGGCCGAGGTCTGGGGCAGGACGCCCTACGTGATCGCTCCCAGCTGCGCGTCCCCTCCTGGAACGGCCACGCCGGTTGAAGGCGGCTACCGGCTGAAAGGGCGTTGGAAATGGGGTACGGTGGTCATGCATGCGGACTGGTTGCTGCTGAACGCGATGGTGTCGCAAAAGGACGGGCCGCCTGTCATGCAGATGATGCTGCTACCGGCCGCCAAGGCATCCGTTATCGATACATGGCACATGGCGGGTATGGCGGCGACGGGCAGCAACGACATCGTCGTGGACGATGTGTTCGTTGCCGAAGGCTATCAGTTCGCCGTGCAGCCCGTGCGGTCTGGCCGCGGAAACGGCCGAGCAATATATGGACCAGGGCTTTATGGCTCACCGATGCTGCCCAACCTGTGCGTCACAGCCTCCATTCCCGCACTTGCAGCCGCGCGTGCGGCTATCCGTCTGTGCGGGGAAAGGCTGCAGGGTCATCTCAAGCTGGGGCTTACCATCGCATCGGTGGAAAAGCCCGCTGCGCAAATGCGCCTGGCACGCGCGGACTTGCTGGCACGGTCTGCCGAGCGCACGATCCGTTCGGCTGCAAAGGAAAATCTCCTCATCGGCGATATCGATGAACCGGAACAGACGCCAGAGCGCATCCGGCTGCGCGCCGAGATTGCGGTGGCGGTACAGCAATGTGCTGAAGCCGTTCGAACCTGCTGCGAGGCGGTAGGCTCCAGCGTTCATGCACTCGACAACCCCATGCAACGCATGCTGCGCGACGTGCAGGTCATGCAGAGCCATATCGTCTATGATCTCGATCTTGCAACCGAACTTCACGGCCGCGCCATGGTTGGTTTGCCGCCCAATTCCCTGTTGCTCTAGCGCGGCCGTTGCGCTTTTTGATGCAACACTGGATCATCGGGTCTCCCTGGCAAAAGGCTGTGGATGGCTGGTGGGTCTACAGGGGTGGTGCTGAAGCGTTGGGGGTCATCGTTATGCGCTGTGAAGGGGCGCGTGGCGGCATCGGCGAGGTGTTTCCGGACAGGCGGGCGAATGCTTGGAACCACCGCGCGCGCCGGCGTTCTTGACCGCCGGTGCCCCGCCGGACCTGACACCTTGAGCCCGGTCTTTGCCAGAAGTGCGGCCTAGGGCGGCATCCCTGTCATGCTGCCGACTGAACCCCGGATGCGCAACGACAAAGGCGCCGTGCCGATGTTCCGCGAATGGGAGCGAAGTGTCGGGTTCTAGGGCCTCGTTATTTCCGAAGGGGGCTTCGCGGATCTTCGAGGCCCTTGAGCAGCCTCGCGATCCTGGGTTCATTTCGAAGAATGCGATGGCTGAGGCCGGCGATCGCGATGACCAGCGGATCTCCGAAAATGCCCGGTGGAAGGGAAGTTGCGATGGCGCCCGCGTCGTCGGTGACGCTATCATAGGCGGCGGCAAATCCGCGTTTTCGGGCCGCCTTGACCATCTTTTCGGCATTATCCACATCCTGCGCCTGAAGACTGCTTTTGGGGGATCGGGCGCGTGCGAAAAAGGCTTCATAATCAGCCTCGTCCAACGAGGCGAGGTAGGCAGCGCCAACCGCTGAACCGACTATCGGGAAGGTCGTCCCTTCATCGAGTTGCAGCGCGATCCTGTGCGTACCAAGAAGGACGCGCAGGCAGCGCATCCTCTGGCCTGCCGGCGTTGTGACGGTGACGGTCTCTCCGGTTGCATCGCGCAGATCCTGAAGCATTGGCAGCAAAGCATCGCCAAACAGCACCGAAGGAATCCAGTCCCCCAGTGCGGACACTTTCAGGGTCGGGAAATAGCTGAGGTCGGTCGGCAAAAAAGACAGATAGCCTTGGGCGAGCAGGCTTTTCAAAAGCACGCTGAGGCTGGATTTGGGATAATCGAGCAACCCGCCGATCTGCGCGAGCGTCAGCCGTCGTCGCTCGGTGGCGAAGACTTCGAGGATTTCGGTTGCGCGTGCTGCGGATTTGACGAGGTCGGAAGCCATGCAGCGGTCTTAGCGCGTCGTCGAGCGGCGCGACACCTAAACGATGATTTCAGCGATCGGCGTGCCAACGGGCGTAGCGTCGCCAATCGTTCCGATCAGCGTGATCGTACCAGCGAAGGGGCATTCAACTTCGAATGCTGTTTTCTCGGTTTCAACGGCGTAAATCTTCTGGCCCATAACGACGATGTCGCCGCTGTTGACGAACCATTCGGTAATCGTGCCTTCCTGCATCGAAACAGCGAGCTTGGGCAGTTTCAGCGTCATTTTTGCCATTTCAGGCGGCTCCCATCATCGCTTCGACGCGGGCGACGATCTGCGCAGCATCGGGGAAATGCGCCGCTTCCAGCCCTTGCGAAAACGGCACCGGCGTATAGCGGCCGCCGAGCCGTTCAACAGGGCTCTTCATCCGGCCCCACAGCCGCTTTTGCAGGATCGCTGCGAGTTCACCGCCGAACCCGCCGAATTCGATGGCGGCATGGACAATCAGCGCGCGCCCGGTACGGCCAACACTTGCCAGTAGCGTTTCGGTATCGAGCGGTATCAGGCTCCGCAAGTCCAGCACTTCAGCATCGATGCCGCCCTTGGCGAGCAGCGCTGCTGCTGCGAGCGCTTCCTGCATCATCCAGCTGTAGCTGATGATTGTCACGTCCTTGCCCGGCCGCGCGACCGCCGCCTTGCCCAGAGGGACGCGATAGTCGCCTTCGGGGACAAAGCCCGGGACAAAGAAGCACCGCATGGCTTCAAGGAAGATCACCGGATCGGGATCATCGATCGCCGACAGCAGCATTCCCTTGGCATCATGGGCATTCGAGGGGGCAACGATCTTCAGCCCGGGCACATGGGCAAACCATGCTTCCAGCGACTGGCTGTGCTGGGCACCAAAGCTGCCCACCTTGCCGGCTGTCATCATCCGCAGCGTAATCGGTACGCTGGTGCGGCCTCCCGACATGTACCGAAGCTTGGCGGCATGGTTGGCGATCTGGTCCATGCAGACCATGGCGAAATCGTTGATCATGATCTCGGCAACCGGCTTCATGCCCGCTAGCGAGGCACCGATGGCCGCGCCGACGATCGCCTGCTCCGAAATCGGCGTGCCGCGCACTCTGGCCCTTCCGTGCTTGCTCGACAGGCCGTAGGTTGCTTTGACGATGCCGCCGGCGGGGTCTTCGATATCTTCGCCAAGCAACAGAACAGAGGGGTCACTGGCCAGCGCGATATCCATCGCCTCGTTGACGGCCTGGCCGAACGTGATCTTGCGTCCCGATGTCGGGGGGGCGGGATCAGCGAGCGCAGTACGAACATGCTCGCCTTCGGGGATGTCGGCGATATCGGCAAAGACATCGCGGTAAAGTTCATCGTCGCCGGGTGGTGGCGACGCTTCGGCAAAGGCTTGCGCCGCTTCGACTTCGGCGAGGGCGGCCGCATCGATGGCATCGAGCGTTGCGGGGGCAACGCCATCTTTGATCAAGCGGGCGCGGAAGGTGATCAGTGGTGCTTCGGCACGCGCCCTAGCGAGCAAATCGGCATCCATATGGCCTTCGTCTGACCCAAAACTATGCCCTTGCAAGCGGTGTGCTACACATTCGAGCAAGGTCGGGCCTTCTCCCGAGCGCGCGCGGGCCACCGCGCGACCGGCGGATTCGTAAAGGGCATGCGGATCGGTGCCGTCGACCTTTTCGCCGGCCATGCCATAGCCCGCAGCGCGCCCTGCAATATCGGGCGCGGCGGTTGAGTTGGCGAAGTCGGTGTATTCGGCATAAAGATTGTTCTGACAGACGAACACCAGCGGCAGCTTCCACAGGCCGGCAAGGTTCAACGCTTCGTGCACCGCGCCGATGTTGGCGGCGCCATCGCCAAAACTGCAGATTGTGACCCGGTCACTTCCCTGCATCTGCGCCGCAAGCGCCAGGCCGGTCGCAATCGGTGCACCGGCACCGACGATGCCTGTCGTCGCCATCAGGCCGCTGTTGGGATCGGACAGGTGCATCGGCCCGCCCTTGCCTTTTGACGTGCCGGTCGCGCGACCATACATTTCGGCCATGATCTCGGTCAGCGGCGTGCCCTTGGCGACGATATCGTGGATGCAGCGATACGTGATGACGCTTTGATCATCAGGGCGAAGATGCGCTGCAATCGTTGCCGGGATAGCTTCCTGCCCGCCGCAGGGGTAGTATTGGAATTGCAGATCACCGGCGGCCAGCCCCTGCTGGATACGGCGATCGGTCGCAGCGATCCGCGCCATGGTGCGATAGATCGCGACGCCGGTTTCGGTATCAAGAACAAAGGTGTTTGCCGTCATCTGCTATCCCGATCGTTAGCCGGCGATGCCGGTGGTGAGTTGCACATCAAAGCGGCCGGCGCCTGTGCGCGTTGGAATCGCTGTCTGCTGGTAGCGCTCTGAAAACCAGAAATCATGTGCCAGCGCAGCGCTGGGCCAGCGCGAAACCGCAAAGATATCCTCGCGCCAGACGCCGTGCAGGACCCGTACCGATCCGCCGAGTTCGAAAAGCGGATAATAGGCACCGCGCGCTCGTAGCATCGGCAGGATGATGTCGCGGTAATCGTCGATCCGGGCCTGATCGAAGGTGGTGCCTTCGATCAGCATATAGGCCGGCGGGCCATCGGCGGCGGGCACGTCGACCGTCGCAATCGTCGGCACCATATGGCCGGGCCAGCCTTCCCAGGCGAGCCCGTTGGCCGCAAGAACCTGGCTGTCCTGGGTCAATGCCGCAACCAGCGGCGCCGCACCCGCCCAGAACGCATCCAGATCGGGCGCCCAGGCAAAGCGTGCGATAATCAGCCCGGTGTGGCTGGTGCCGGGTTCCAGCACTTCGACTGCATCGGGAACCGCCGCGGCAAGGATGGTGCCGCGCGCCAGACTTACAGCATCGGTCCATGCGGCAATCATGTTCGGGTCGGCGACCCTTGGCTTCACCACGAGGAAAGCTGGTTGAAGTCCGGCTGTCATGCGCTCGCAGTCGCTGCGAACGCATTGACGGCGGATGCAAAACCCGATGGGTCGTCCCAGAACGGGCTGTGCCCGGCATCGGCAAGTTCGACCAGCTGGCTGCCGGGGAGCGCGTCGGCGATCCATCGACCCACCGGACCCGGCATGACGGGATTGCTGGCGCGGCCATAGACAAGCAGCGTCGGCAGCGTGATGGCCGGGATGAAGGCCCGATAATCCTGGAGGACCATGTCGGCGATCAACGTTGCGACGGTTTCAGTTGGCGTCAGCCAGGTTTGCGCGGCCATTTCGGTAAGCGTCGGTGCATCGGGCAGGGCGGCGAACGACGCCATCAGGAAACCGCCAAGCGCCGCCGTGCGATCGGCACGGACGCCGGCAACAAAGCCAGCCCCGGCTTCGGCGCTGAAATCGCCAAAAGTCGAGTGCGCCCAGCCTTCATCGTTGGTCAGACGCGGCGTCATTTCGCTGAGGCACAATGCGCGGAGCCGGGCTGCACCATGCCGTTGCAGATAGGTCAGCACCACCATGCCGCCATAAGCGACGCCGAGTAGCAGAACCTTGTCCAGACCAAGAATGGCGAGCGCCTCGGCGAGGTCGTCGGCGTTGCCGGCGATGCTGTGGCCGCTGATTGATTTGCCCGACAAGCCCTGGCCGCGCATGTCGATGGTTATGACGCGGTTGTGCGCCGCCAGCGGTGCTGTGACCTTTTGCCAGAAATAGCCGCAAGGAAATTGCAGTCCCTGCAGCATCACCAGCACAGGGCCTTCGCCTTCGTCGCTATACCACAAGGGGCAGCCGTCGCTGAGCATCAGATAGGCCATTGGGAATCTTTCAGAATTTGACCGCAGCACGCAGGCCATAGGTGCGCGGTGCCCCCACATAGGCCTGGGCAACGAGTTGCGGATTGAACGCGCCCGATTCAAGCACTTCATTGAAATAGGTCACATCCGTCAGGTTGTTGACGAAGGCACCGACCGAGAAGCGATCGCTTGCGCTGGTCCAGGTAATCGCTGCGTTTACCGTCGCAAATGCGTCCTGTGCGATCTCCGGGCGGTTGAACTGCGTGAAGAAGATCTTCGACTGATACCGGATGTCCGTCCGCAAATTCAGATTTCCCGACGATCCAAGCTCGGCGGTGTAGGACGCGGTGCCGGTCAAGGTCCATTCTGGTGCACGGGGCAGCGTGTTGCCTGATAGATCGATCGGGTTGGCGGCGTTGCAGCCTAGACTTATCGGGGCGTTCGGCTGGGTCGGGTCTCCGGTGCAAAAGTCCTGGTATTTTGCGTTGAGCCAGGCGGCAGTGAAGCCGAGATCAAGGCCATCGACGGGGCGCGCTGCGACTTCGAGTTCGGCACCATAAAGCCGCGACTTGGCGGCATTGGTCAGCACCGATTGCAAGTTAATGATCTGGCCGACCTGCATGTTCTTGTAGTCATAATAGAAAAAGTTTCCGTTCATGGTCAGGCGCCGATCGTCGCTTTGCGCCTTGATGCCGGCTTCATAGGCCCAAAGGGTTTCCGGTGCGAAGCCGGGCTGCACGGCCAGCAGGTTGAAGCCGCCCGATTTGAAGCCGCGCGTTGCCGAGGCATAGACATTGATATTGTCGCTGGCTTCGTAGTTGATAACCAGGCGCGGCGTGAACGCATCGAAGCCGGCGTCGTCGAGAACATTGCGGACGAAAGGCGCACCGAAGTTGATCTCGTAACGATAGGCTGTGGACCGGTCTTCATGGTTGAAGCGTGCACCAAGCGTCACTTTCAGCCTGTCGGTCGCCTGCCAGCGCAGCTCGCCAAAGGCAGCTACGGCTTCGGTTCTGGCGGTACCATCAACTTCGATAAAGAATGGCAGGTTAAAGCCAAAAGTGAAAGGCAAGGCGATGAAACTGTCGCTGGTTTCCTTGAAATAATAGGCTCCCACCAACCATGAAAGCTTCTGATCCTGATCAGATGACAGCGTCAGTTCCTGGCTGAACTGTTCGCTGTTGTCCTGTTGAATATAGTTGACGTAAAAAATGTCTGCCCCGTCTCCATCGTTGAACCAGTTGAACTTGGTTTTTCGAAATCCTGAGAGGGATGACAGCTGCACGGACCCGAAATCATAGCCCAGGTGAAGCGCAACGCCGGTCTGCTTGGTGCGGAAAAACGCACTGTCTTCGCCGACGCCGCGGCTGGCGCCCGGGATAGCGCTTTCAAAGCCCTGGTTTACGGTGCGCAGGTCATCTTTTCCGAAACCGCCGAAGTCTTCCGTCGGCAACGCATCTGGCCGGTTGAGATATTTGTACGCCGGCAGATTGCTGCGATCGTCGAGGTGCTCAACCAAGAGCCGCGCGGTCAAAGGCCCGCCATCGTCAAAGCCGAGTTGGCCGCGCAGAGCGAAAACATCCTTGCTGTCGAGGTCGCCGAAGCCCCGCGCGTCTGCCCCGGGGAAGGTGTTTTCTGTAAAGCCGTCGCGCCAGCTTCCCATGCCGGACAGTCGCACCGCAAAGCCCGAACCGAGCGGCGCGTTGATCATGCCCTCGACGCGAAAGGCGTTGTAGTTCCCGTATTCGCCAGCGACGCGCGCTTCCAGCCTGTCGACGGGCGTATTCGGCAGGACGTTAATGACGCCGCCGGTTGCATTCCGGCCGTATAGTGTTCCCTGCGGTCCGCGCAGCACTTCTACACGCGATACATCGAACAGATCAAATAGGCCCGCCGCTGCGCGAGCGACATAAACGCCATCGGCGTGGACAGCGACTCCGGGATCGCCGGCGATGGTGTAATTCTCGTTGCCCACGCCGCGGATGCTGATCTTGCCGACAACGGAGCGCTGCACCAGCAGACCGGGCGTAAGGGTCGACAATTGTTCAGTCGTCTGGATGCCGGCGGCTGCCAGCGTGTCGCCACTGAGCGCGGTGATCGAGATCGGGACATCCTGGATCGACGCCGATCGCCTGTCGGCTGTGACCAGAATTTCAGGAACATCATTGGTGCCAGACGCCACTTCAGCGAAGCCCGCAGGCGCTTTTTGTGCTGGCTCCGGAGCCAGCGTTTGCGCCTGGGCGGCGGTTGCGAAGGCCAGTAGCGAAGCGCCCGCCAAGATGATGCTGTTCTTTGTCATGTGTCTCTCTCCGGTACAGGTTGGAACGCAGTTGTAGCGACAGTTCGCGTCCGTCCATCTGTGTGGACGCTTCTTCCCACAGGGAAGGAACGAAGTCAATGGCGTCTATATCCTTGTTGACTGTGTCCCCATATGTGGACATATTGCGAGCTCTGAAAGGCGGCAAATGGCAGGCTTCATCGATATTGTGGTCAATCAATTCGGTCCGGAGGAAGTCTCCGCCGGCCAGACAGGATTTGACAGCGCCTTCATGGCGCAGGTGCGGATGCCCGATGCGATGCGCGGGGGTGTCGGCATCGACGACTATCTGCGCTTGATGGATGAAGCCGGTGTCGAACACTCGCTGTTGATTGCTGTCAGGGCGGGCGATCCGGCTAGGCGCGGCAGTTTTGAAATTCCCTATGCGCAGGTCGCCCGGTGGTGCGATGCGCATCCTGATCGGTTTTCAGGCCTGGCCGGGGTTGATCCAACGCGCGGCATCGCCCAGTTGAAAGAGCTTGACCACGCCATTAACGAGCTCGGCTTTGTCGGCGCGCACAGCTATCCGCACTGGTTCAGCCTCGCCCCCGATGCAGCGCTCTGGTATCCGATCTATGCGCGCTGTGCCGAGCTGGACGTGCCGATCATGATGCAGGTCGGCCAGAACCTGATCTACCAGAAGGATGTCCGGCTGCCGTCGGTTGCTCGACCGATCATGCTCGATCGTATCGCAATCGATTTCCCTGAACTGACATTGATCGGGATCCATATCGGCGTGCCGTGGACCGACGAAATGATTGCGATGGCGTGGAAGCATGAGCGCGTTTTCATCGGGATTGACGCCTATGCGCCCAAGCATCTGCCAGCCAGCCTGCTGCGCTACATGGACAGCTACGGCAGCCACAAGGTGCTGTTCGGCACCGATTGGCCGGTCATCGATCCACGGCGCGGCGTAGCCGAAATGCAGGCCCACAATCTTCGCCCTGAACCTTTCGGGCGCATCATGCGGAGCAATGCGCTTGCGGTTTTCCCGTTGATGGCGGCGCGGATGGCGGGACCTACCGATGGCGGGTGATGCCTGTACGCAGATGACGATCGGTCGCGGCATCCGCTGTGCCGCCGCGCGCGCACCGGGCCGAATTGCGATCAATGCCGGCATCCGCAGCCTGTCCTATTCCGAACTCGTCCGCCGGATGGCGCGTGTTGCCAATATGGGTATTGGCCATCTGCGCCTTGCACCGGGTGATCGGGTCGCGCTGGTCGCGGGCAACTGCCTTGAATATGTCGAAATCGTCGCCGGCCTGTCCGACATCGGCGTGATCGTCGCGACGCTGAGCCCGCGCATGACCGCTGCTGAACTCACTGATATTCTGAGTGATTGTGATCCGCGAGCAATAATAGTCACCGCAGACAGCCTTGCCCTGATAGATCAGGACATTGCCATTCCCGTCGTCGTTATCGGTGACCGGTATGAAGCTTTGCTGGCGGCGGCATCCGACCGGACGCTGCCTGATACGGTTTGCGAAACCGCCCCCTTCGCGCTTTCCTACACGTCGGGAACGACCGGGCGACCAAAGGGCGTCCTGCTGCCGCATCGGTCGCGCGCCATCACCTTCATGGCCATGGCAGCGGAATATCGCTGTTTCGGCATCGACGATCATTTCCTAGCGCTGGCGCCGATGTGCCACGGTGCCGGTTTCGTGTTTGCCTGCGCGGCGCTGTTCTTTGGTGGCACCACGTCGTTGTTCCCGGCCGGTGATCCTGTCGCGGTGCTCGATCGCATCGGCCTGCGTGACATAACCGGCATCTTCATGGTGCCGACACAGTTCGCCCGGATGTTCGATTTGCCCGATGCCGTCCTTGCTGCGCGCCGCGACCACAGGCTGACAAGTATCATTTCGAACGCCGCCGCCCTGCCACAGACGATGAAGGAGCGCGCCGTGGCGCAGTTCGGCGCCGGCTTGCTCCACGAGAGCTATGGCTCGACCGAGGGCGGCATCGTTACCAATATCCGGCCAGCCGATCTGCTGCGCAAACCGGGAAGCGTTGGCCTGCCGTTTCCCGGAGTCGAGATCGAAGTTCGCCGCGCCGATGGCAGCATAGCGCCCGCAGCCGAGCCAGGCGAACTGTTCAGCCGGGCACCGACATCGTTCTCAGGCTATTGGAACCGCCCTGAAGAAACCGCCGGCACAATTATCGAGGGATGGGTTTCGGTTGGCGATGTCGCGGTTGCTGATCCGGACGGTTTCATCACCATCGTAGATCGCAAGAAGGACATGGTGATCACCGGAGGCATGAATGTCTATCCACGTGAAGTGGAAAACATCATATCAGACCTTGCAGGCGTTCTGGAAGTCGCGGTCATCGGACGACCCAGTTCCGAATGGGGCGAGACGCTTCACGCTTTCATCGTTCCAAAAACGGGTGCAACCATCGATCCAGTCGCCATGGCTGCGGCCTGTCGCGAGCGCCTGTCCGGCTATAAGGTGCCACAGGAATTCTCGGTCGTTCAGGATCTGCCGCGAAACGCTGGCGGCAAAATCCTTAAAACGGCTCTGCGTGCCATGGTTGGAATTTGACCGACGATCGCGCCATCGCACTGGCGTTCATGCATGCATTGTGGGCTGGCGACCTGGAGGCTGCCGATACCCTGCTGAGCGCCGATGCGCGCTGGCTTTTCCAACTCGGCATGCCGCAATCCAGGCCGCCTGGCCCCGGCCGTGATTGGCCTGCTCGCCCGGCAATGAAGCGGATTGTCGATGATCTGTTCGGCAAGTTCGACCCCCAGGGATTCGTTGTGACGGTCACCCGTACGATAGCCGAAACGGGGTCGGTCGCGATCGAATATGAAGCCTGCGGGAGGACCGGCGACGGCCGGCCTTACCAGAATTACTATGTGACGTTGCTGCGGGTCGCCGACGGCAAGGTCACCGAAGTCCGACCGCATAACGATACTGCCCATTTGCTGAAACTGCTCGGCTGAGCACGAGAAGCGGGGTGTCAATCCCGAACAATTCTGCGGCGTGCGGCGAGCCAGACGGTCTACGATCGCTCGCCATGGCGGAACGCATGGGTGGCCCGGACCACATCCGCCAGAATTTCGAAGCCTGTGCCCGGGGTTTCGCGCCGGCGGAGGTGCCGAACCGGCTGCCTGAGATCACGCCCCATGTTGATGGCAGCGTTTGCATGCGGGCTTGTCGAATATCGTCTTTCCGATAGTGCCCTCAACGGCGCATGGGCGGGGCCGTTGGCGTTTTACGGATGTGGCATGCCATGGCATCTGTGCACGACGTTGGGCTACGCGAATTCGTGTCGGCCGTGCATATCGGCGCGGACACAGTGCTGGAAATCGGCACAGTGGTGCATGACAGTATGGCAGGAGAAGCCGCATGATCCTGAAAGACAAGATTGCCGTGGTTACAGGCGCTGCCAGCGGCATCGGCAAGGAAATCGCGCGCCAGTTTCTGGCTGAAGGTGCCAAGGTCGCGATTGCGGACCTGAACATCGACGGAGCGCGGGCAACCGCAGCCGAATTCGACCCGGGCGGCGACCGCGCCATGGGTGTCGCCATGAACGTGACCAGCGAGGCCGAAGTGGATGCCGGTATCGCCGATGTTGCCGCGAAGTTCGGCGGCATCGACATCCTGGTCTCCAACGCCGGAATCCAGATTGTAGCACCGATCGAGGACTATCTATTTTCCGACTGGCAGAAGATGCTTTCGATCCATCTGGACGGGGCATTCCTGACAACGCGGGCCGTTGTGAAGCACATGTATGCGCAAGGCCGTGGCGGCAGCATCATCTACATGGGATCGGTGCATTCGAAAGAGGCATCGGTGCTGAAATCCGCCTATGTTACGGCCAAGCATGGCCTGATCGGGTTGTGCAAGGTTGTCGCCAAAGAAGGCGCCGCGCACGGCGTGCGTGCGAATGTGATATGCCCCGGCTTCGTGCGGACGCCACTGGTCGACAAGCAGATTCCCGAACAGGCAGCAGCGCTTGGAATCAGCGAAGCAGATGTCATCAGCAAGGTGATGCTGAAGGAAACGGTGGACGGCGCGTTCACCACGGTGGACGATGTTGCGCGGACAGCGGTGTTCTTGGCCGGTTTTCCGACCAACGCGCTGACCGGCCAGTCGATCGTGGTTTCGCACGGCTGGTTCATGCAATAGGCGACCAGCAGAAGGATGGGCACATGGAGGGTTCGGCGCTGCCGGAACAAAAAATCTGGATGCGCTTTATGAGGCGGTGACCTAGACAGCGTAGGATGCTCACCCTTGTCCTGTCGGCTGCCGCCATCGCCGTGCTCACGGGCCTTGCCTGGGCCATGGGGTTTCGGTCCGACCCGGTGCTGGATGACGCGGCCGCCAGAGCCGAAGTCGAAGGGAGACTGGCGGGGTTTGGCGCGGTTTCTGTGCAGCTGGCGGCGGATGGGCGGGGTGCGCTGGTTCGGGATGCTGCCGGCCGGCTGGCCCTGATCCTGCCGCTGGGGGATGGCTGGCTGGTGCGCCGGGTTCCTGCCGATGCGCGGCTTATCTACACCGATGGCGTGCTGCATGTGGTGCTTGGCGAACCCATGCTGCGCGACGTGCGGCTGGCGGTGCCGCGGTTGCCGGTCTGGCTGGAAGGGCAGGTGGCGTGACGCTTCCGGATCCTGTCAGCCTTGCGGTTCCGGCCTTTGTTGCGCTGATCGTGCTGGAGATGTGGCTGACGAAGCGCCGGGGCATCGGACGCTATGATTGGCGCGATTCCGGCGCATCGCTCATGCTGGGCCTGGGCAGCACGGTGGCCGGCGCGCTGACGGGCGCGCTGGTTCTGGCATTGAGCCTGTGGGTCCATCAGTTCGGGCTGTTCGATATCGGCTTGTCGATTCCGGCCTTTGCCCTAGTGTTCGTGCTCGACGATCTTGCCTATTACTGGTTCCACCGCACGGCCCACCGGGTCCGCTGGTTCTGGGCCAGCCATGTGATCCACCATTCCTCGCAACATTATAATCTCACTACGGCGCTCAGGCAGACGTGGACGGGATTCTTCAGCCTGTCGTTCATGTTCCGACTGCCGCTTTTCCTTGTCGGCTTTCCGGTGGAAATGGTGTTTTTCGCGGCCGGTCTGAACCTTGTCTATCAGTTCTGGATTCACACCGAACATGTGGACCGGCTGCCGCGCTGGTTCGAAGCGGTGATGAACACGCCGTCGCATCACCGCGTTCACCATGCGGTCAACCCGCGCTACCTCGATCGCAACTATGCCGGGGTCTTCATCGTCTGGGACAGGCTGTTCGGCACCTTCGAGCCCGAGCGGGCCGACGACCGGCCCCGCTATGGGATCGTCAAGGCGCTTACCAAACTGAACCCCTTCTGGGCCGCCATCCACGAATGGGTGGGCATGGCGCGCGATGCCCGGTCGGCGCGATCCCCGCGCGAACTGGCGGGCCGGCTGTTCGGCCCACCAGGCTGGCAGCCCGGCGGCGGGGGCGAGACATCGGATGCAATCCGCCGCGATTGGCAGGCTGCCGCCACCCCACAGCAGGAGGCCTGAGACATGGCGCGCAAATTCATCGTCATCATGGCCATAATGACGTCGATCGTGATTGCCGGCGCGATCGTATGGCGCCTTGCGGGGGACAGGCTGATGCGTGTGGCCTTCGTGCCCACGGCGGACTTTGCCCAGAGCGAACGGGGCCCCGTGCCGAACTATGCGTTGCGGGAAAGCTGGGTCGCTCGGCCGGACATTCCCGGGAACCCCACCTTGTGGGTGCCCGAGGGCTTTTTGGCCGCCCCGCGACCGGCGGCTGCAACCTTTTTCGTGAGCCCGACGGCCTATCTGGGCCGCAGCCGCTGGAACGCCCCGCTGGACGACCCGGAAACCAATGACCGGCTGAACAGCTTCACGAAAATGCAGGCCAGCGTGTTCAACGGCGTTTCGGACGTGTGGGTGCCGCGCTACCGGCAGGCTACATTCGGCAGCTTCCTGCAGCCATCGGCTGATGCCGACAGGGCGCTGGCGCTTGCCTATTCCGATGTGGAGCGCGCGTTCGATGCGTTTCTTGCTGCCCAGCCGGCGGACCGGCCCATCATTCTGGCGGGCCATAGCCAGGGCGCGCGGCATATCCTCCACCTGCTGAAGGCGCGCGGGCCGGCCCTGGAGGGCCGCCTTGTCGCGGCCTATGCTGTCGGCTGGATGGTGGCTCTGCCCGAGGATCTGGCAGTCGTGAAGCTGGAAGCCTGCACGAACGCTGACCAGTATGGCTGCCTTGCGAGCTGGCAGAGCTATGCCGGTGAAGGGGACCTTGAGGACGCCATGAAGGGCTTTGCGGCCGTGCGCGACCTCTCGGGAAATCTGCTGGGCCCGCGCGCAATGCTCTGCACCAACCCGCTATCCGGCGGGGCTGGCGATGCCCTAGCGGATCGCAACGCCGGTACGTTGATCGAGGAGGCGCTGCAGCCCAGGCGAACCGGGGCCAGTTGCAATCCGCGTGGCCTGCTGCTGATCGCGCCGACACCCAAGGACATCGGACCTTATGTCCTGCCGAACGGCAATTTTCATGTGTATGATTATTCGCTGTTCTGGGCGAATATCCGTTCCGATGTGGAGGCCCGGCTTTCAGCATTCGGCGCAGCGCGTTTCGGGCCCGGCCCGAAGGCCGGGCCAGCCCCGGACGCCGCTTCTTGACCAGCGTCACCACAGACGCCGAGGCATTTGTCGCGCTATTGCCGGACGGGGGCCGGTTGTTGGGTCTGGATGTCGGAACCCGCACCATCGGCCTCGCAACCGCGAGCGCGGACTGGCGCTTTGCCACTGCGCGCACCACGCTGAAGCGCAGCAAGCCCGCTGCCGACATGGCGGCGATTGCCGCACTGGCGGATGCGGAGGGGATTACCGGCCTGGTTATCGGGCTGCCGTTGTCGATGAACGGAAGCGACAGCGAGCGGACGCAGTCAGTCAGGGCACAGGCGCGCAACCTTGCAAAGGCAACGGGGCGGCCGGTTCTGCTTTGGGATGAGCGGTGGAGCACGGTTGCGGTTGAGCGCGCGATGCTGGAGGCGGACCTTAGCCGGGCCAAGCGCGCCGAGCGGGTGGATGCGCTCGCCGCCGCCCACATCCTGGAAGGCGCGCTTGCCCGGCTTGCCCGCATCGGAACAGGGGTCTAGGAGCGTGCCTTTGTGAAACCTCCCCGCAAAGTGCCTCAGGGCGTCTATCGCTTTCCACACCGCCATCTCCTCGGCATCGAGGGTTTGCAGCCGTGGGACATCACCTTCCTGCTGGACGAAGCCGAAACCTGGGTCGAGGCAGGCCGCCGCGCGCGCAAGCATGATGGCAGGCTGGAAGGCCTTACCCAGATCAACGCCTTTTTCGAGAATTCCACCCGCACACTGCTGTCGTTCGAGATTGCGGGAAAGCGGCTTGGCGCGGATGTCGTGAACCTTGCAGCGGGTGCCAGCAGCCTGAAGAAGGGCGAGACCCTGCTGGATACGGCGCTGACGCTGAACGCGATGCGCCCCGACGTGATCGTCATCCGGCATGAAAGCTCGGGCGCAGTCGCGCTGATCGCCGAGAAGGTGGATTGCCCCGTGCTCAACGCCGGCGACGGGCGGCACGAGCACCCCACCCAAGCGCTGCTCGACGCGTTGACCATCCGGCGGCGCCTTGGTCACAAGAACGGCGGCCGGATCGAGGGCCTTCGGGTCGCGATCTGTGGTGATATCCTGCACAGCCGCGTGGCCCGGTCCAACTTTCACCTGCTGGCGGCGCTGGGGGCCGAAGTGCGCGCAGTTGCCCCGCCGACCCTGATGCCCGCGCATGTGGAGCGGTTGGGCGTGACCGCCTTCACCGACATGGATGCCGGGCTGGAAGGCGCCGACGTGGTGATGATGCTGCGCTTGCAGCTGGAACGCATGGAGGGTGCCTATGTGCCCTCGACCCGGGAGTATTTCCGCACCTTCGGCCTGACGCGCGAGCGGCTGAAGGCGGCGCGTGATGATGTGCTGATCCTGCACCCGGGACCGATGAACCGCGGTGTGGAGATCGATTCGGCGGTTGCCGACGATATCCAGCGCTCTGCCATAACCGAACAGGTGGAGATGGGCGTCGCCGTTCGCATGGCCTGCCTCGATATCCTCACGCGGGACCGGCGGATGGAAGGGATGCAGCCATGAGAAGCATCCTGTTCCGCAACGCCCGGCTGATCGACCCCGCCGCCGGGACGGACCGGCGGGGCGACCTGTTGGTGGCCGAGCGCGTGATTGCGGCCACGGGCGAAGGCCTTGCGGCGTCGGTGGATGCCGAAATCGTGGAGGCTGGCGGCAAGGTGCTGGCGCCTGGGCTGATCGATTCGACCGTGTTCCGCACCGATGTCGACGCCGCCATTGCGGGCGGCATCACCAGCGTGCTCCTCATGCCGGACCAGTCGCCACCACTGGACGATCCCGCGCTTGTCGAACGCGCCGAGCGGCTGGGCAAGCCCCGGCTTTGGGTGCGCCCATTGGCGGCGGCAACGCGCGGCCTCAACGGGTGTGAGCTGGCGGAGCTCAGCCTGATGCAGGATGTCGGCGCTGTCGGCGTCGCGACAGGCCGCGCCGCCATTGCGGACGCGCAGGTGATGCTGCGGCTGCTGCGCTATGCAGCCGGCCTCGACCTCGTTGTCGTCACCCATGCCGAGTGTCCGTTCCTGACGGCGGGCGCCGTTGCAACCGCTGGCGAATATGCAACGCGCCTTGGGCTGCCATCGGCCCCCGCCGCGGCCGAGGCTGTTCAGATCGCGCGCGACCTGCGCCTGGCCCGGGAGGCGGGTGCGCGCCTTCATATCGCCTGCGTGAGCACGGCGGATGGCGTCGAACTGGTTCGCGCGGCGCAGGCGGAGGGGCAGGATGTGACTGCCGCGACAGCTCCGGCCTATGCGCTGCTTTCGGAAACGGCGCTTGCCGGATACCGGAGCTTTGCGCGCCTTTCGCCGCCGCTGCGCGATGAGACCGACCGCGCGGCGGTGCGCGCCGGGCTTGCCGATGGCACCATCGGGATGCTGGCAAGCCGCCACGATCCGCGGACCGAGGAGGACAAGCGCCAGCCTTTCGCCGATGCCGCGCCGGGGGCTGCGGGCTGCGCCACCCTGCTCGCGCTGGGCCTTTCGCTGGTGCATGATGGCGTGCTGCCGCTGCCGCGCCTTCTGGCGGCCATGTCGTCCACCCCGGCGCAGCGCTTCGGCCTGCCTGGCGGATCACTGGCGACTGGCGCGCCTGCTGACCTGCTGCTGTTCGATCCCGATGCGCCTTGGCGGATCGATGCCGGAACCCTGCCGGGCATGTCGGGGAACACGCCGTTCGATGGAATTCCGGTTTCCGGGCGGGTGCTGCGGCTGCTGAAAGGCGGCGAGACGCTGTTGCCATGAGCGACGGAGCGAGTCGCTGGTGCGATGGACCGAGCACGGCTGGCCCCGCCGCTGGCCATCGGCCTGCTATGAAGTCTGGCATGCGGACCCTGTTTCTCGTGATGATGGCGATCCTGGCCTGGCCGGCTGCGGCAAGTGTTTCGGACGGGCAGGACAAGTGGCGCAAGGGGGATTGGGCCGGTGCGGTTGCGGAATGGGCAGCGCCGGCCGCCCGTGGGGATGCGGATGCGCTGTTCAACATGGGCCAGGCCAGCCGGCTGGGGCGCGGTGTTCCCCAAAGCACCGACACCGCGCTCGACTATTATCGCAGGGCTGCCGCCAGGGGGCATGTCGGGGCGACGGCAAATCTTGGCATTACCCTGTGGCAGATTGGCCGACGGACAGAGGCGTTGGGCCATTTGCGAACGGCCGCCGACAGGGGGGACCTGCGGGCAGCCTATGTGCTGGGCGTCGCCACCTTCACGGGGGATGGCGCCCCGAAGAACCCGGCGCTTGGCTATGCCTATCTTGTGCGGGCGCGCGATGGTGGCCTTACGCTGGCCAACGCCCAGACAGCGCGGGTGGCAACACTTTTAACGCCGGACGAGCGCGCCCGGGGTGAAGCGGCAGCCGAGGCCCTGGCGGCCGGCCGGCCGGTGGCCGTGGCGATGGCAAGCCTTTCCGCGCCGCCGGCAGCCGGCAGCGCAATGCCGGGCTCGGCGATGGCGACCGCGGCTTTGAGGCAACCCCCGGCGAACAAGGCTGCCACAAGACAGGCTTTGGCTGGCGAGAGCGAGGACGGGGACGAAGACGGCAAGGCCGCCCCGGGGGCAGTGTCAGCGCCAGTTTCAGCGCCAGTTTCCGTATCTGGCTCCGCCAGAGGCAAGCCGACCTCCGCACGCACCGCGTCTGCCCCCTCTGCGGCACCGCCTGTTTCTTTCGCGTCCGCGCCGGTGGCGGAGGCGCCCGATGGGCGATTTCGCGTCCAGCTGGGCGCCTATACCAACGAGCGGGCCGCCCGGACGGCGTGGGCTACGCTGGTATCCCAGTCCGCGAGCCTGCTGAAAGGGCTGACGCCGGTCTATGCGCCGCGCAGCGGGCTGGTTCGCCTTCAGGTCGGCCCGTTTGCCGAGCGGGTGGAGGCCACCGAGCTGTGTGCCCGGCTGGCCTCCGGTGGGAGGCCATGTTTCGTCACGTCCGGCTGATGGCAGGCTGATTGCACGCTGATTGCGTAGGGATCGCGACACCCGGCATCGCCCCGGCTTTACGATCAGGAACGGGCTTTGCGATAAAAAAAGCCGCTGCGCTTTGCAGCGCAGCGGCCAGGGTTCAGGGAGGGAATGCCGCGCACCTGCAGGCAGGCACGGTCCCGGCATTCGTACGGAGGGCCAAAGGGGGATAAGACCCGCCGCACCCTCAATCTGGTATTTGCGAAAACGGATTTCAAGTGTTTGAAGCGCATGCGTGCGGCATTTGCCCCAGGCCCGCTCTGAATACCTAGGCCATTTGTTCGAGGTAGGGACGGACAAGGTCCGGGTGTGTGATGGGGAGGAAATGCCCTGTGCCGGCAAGCCGCTCTATGGTCGCCTGTGGATGAAGGGTGCGAATGGTGGCTTCATCCGCGGTGGAAACGGTGCTCCCGTCGGTTGCGCACAGCATCGTGAACGGGACGCTGCATGCGCGCATGCTGGCTTCGAAGGTGGTTGTGGCGCCGCGAAAGCTGGTGGCTTCCCAGGCCGGTGAGCAGGCGAGGTGGACGCCATTTTCATCGGGCTTGAGCCCGCCATCCAGATAGGCGTCGAGTGCCGTTTCAGACCATCCCGCGAATACACCCCGATTATGATAGGCGGCGCGCGCGGTTGCCCGGGAGAGAAAATGCCCCCGCCGGCGTTCGGCCCGGTCCGCCATGATGTTGGGGGGCTCCTTTCCGGAATCGCGCAGCGCCCGGTATCCGGCTGCATGGGCAAAGGGGATGAACGGCGGGTCGATCAGCACGACCGAAGTTGCGAGCCCGGGGGTTTCGACGGCTGCCTCGAAGGCCGAAGATGCGCCGAAGCTGTGGCCGGCGAGCCGGACGGGGCCGCCGCCGAGCAGCATCACGAGGGCGCGCAGGTCATCGCCATAGAGCCGCCAATCCGCAGGGATTTCACCGGGAACGGCGGGCAGCTCGGTGCGCCCGTGGCCGCGCGCATCGAAGGCGACCACCCGGAACCGGGCGCCAAGCGGCGCGAGCAGCTCGAGATAAAGGCGGGCGCACATTCCCGTTGCGTGGGCAAAGACGAGAATGGGCCCGGCACCCCATTGATGCGTGAAAATTCGCCCGCCGGGAACGGCGACGAAGACATCCTCGACGGCAAAGGGACAGGCGGGGCCTGGCCTGGCCCCCGTCGGCGCAGGCGTCATTGCAGCAGCACATGCGCGCCCTCGGCATGCCAGCCGAGCCACACATCCTCATCCCAGGTGAAATCCTCCTGATCCCAGCGGGTAAGGTTAGGGCGGATCACGCGGACCCGCTTTCCGCCTTCCAGCCGGACATCATAGACCGATTCGGACCCCAGGTAGGCGATATCGAGGATGGTGCCCTTCAGCACATTGTAGCCCGGCGGCGTGCCTTCCATCACCGGAGGCGCCTCGCCGTTCTGGCGCTTGTGCAGCTCAACCTTTTCGGGCCGAAGCGCCAGCCAGAACTGGACCGTGCCGGATGCGCCGGTGCCATGATCGAGCCAGGCTTTGATACCCACTTCGGGCAAATCGATGATGGCATGGTCGTTTTCGTCTACGACCACCCGGCCTTCGAACAGGTTCACCGAACCGATGAAGTCTGCCACCAGCCGGGACGCTGGAAACTCGTAGAGATCGGCCGGCGTCGCCACCTGCATCAGCGAGCCCTTGTGCATGACGGCGCAGCGGGTCGCGAGTGCGAGAGCTTCATCCTGATCGTGCGTGACCATCACGAAGGTGATGCCGAGTTTGTCTTGCAGGGCCGACATTTCGAATCGCAGTTCTTCGCGCAGCTTGGCGTCGAGCGCGGAGAGCGGTTCATCCAGCAGCAGCACGCGCGGACGCTTGACGATGGCGCGCGCGAGCGCCACGCGCTGGCGCTGCCCGCCCGAAAGCTGATCGGGCTTTCGATCGCCATAGCCTTCGAGCTGGACCATCGCGAGGGCGGCTTCGGCACGCTCGCGCCGTTCGGCCGCGCGCACACCCTCAATGCGCAGTCCATATTCGATGTTTCCGATGACCGTGAGGTGCGGGAAGACGGCGTAGCTCTGGAACACCATGTTCACCGGTCGCCGGTTGGGGGCGGCCCGGGTGATGTCCTTGCCGTCGATGAGGATCTTGCCCGATGTCGGCAGTTCGAAGCCTGCGAGCATGCGCAGCAAGGTGGTCTTCCCGCATCCAGATGGGCCCAGAAGGGCAAAGAATTCGCCCTCCTCTATTGTCAGGCTGACGTTGTCGACCGCGACGACGGGTCCGAAGCGCTTCGTGATATTGCGGAATTCGATGATGGAGCGCCGTGGTGGCGCCTGGGGGGAAAACATCAGGCCTTGCGCTCCGCTTCTGCCCGCGCCTGGAGGCGCAGCGCCACGAACGTGAGAATGACGGTGAATAGAAGCAGCAGCGTCGAGATGGCATTCACCTTGGGCGTGACCGAAAAACGGACCATGGAATAGACCTTCACGGGGAAGGTCACGGTATCCGGGCCGGCCGTGAAGAAGGTTATGACGAAATCGTCGAGCGAAAGGGTGAAGGCCAGCAGCGCGCCGGCGAAAAGCGCCGGGCGCAGGTGCGGAATCACCACATCCACCAGCGCCCGCCACTGGCTTGCGCCCAAGTCGCGGGCGGCTTCTTCCTGCGAGCGATCGAAGCTGGCCAGCCGGGCGCGCACAACCACCGCGACGAAGGGAAAACTGAACGCGACATGGGCGATCACGATGGACCCCAGATTTAAGGGCCAGGGCATTCCGACCGGCCAGGGCATGACCTTTGCGAAGAAAATCAGCAGCGCGACGCCCAGGCAGATTTCCGGCACGACGATGGGGAGCGCAAACGCGCCTTCCAGCGTGGTCCGGCCGCCGAAGCGGAAGCGCCAGAGCGCGATTGCAGCCAGCGTTCCCAGGACCACGCTCAGCATGGTGGAGAATGCTGCGATGGTAAGCGAATTCAGCAGGGCCTGGACCAGCTCGCCATCCCGGAAAACCGCGACATACCAATCGAGCGTGAAGCCCTTCCACTGCGTCGTGCGGCGGCTGTCGTTGAAGCTCATGACGATGAGCACCATGAGCGGCAGATAGAGAAACAGGCCGACGGCGATCATCACCAGCCGGAGCGGCCAACGGCGCGCATAGTCCAGAAGGCCGGGCGCTTCCCTCATTCGCGTTCGCGCCGGCGGCGGGTGACCGATTGTAGCGCGATCCCAATGAAGGTGAGGTACATCAGCATGAAGGCGAGTGCAGCGCCGAATGGCCAATCGTTCGCGCGCTTGAACTGGCGCTCGATGACGTTGGCAATCATCTGGCTGTCGGCCCCGCCCAGCAAATCGGACGCGAGGTAGCTGCCGAGTACGGGTATGAAGGTGAGCAGCAGTCCCGACGCAATGCCCGGAGCGGCAAGCGGAATGACGATGGTGAAGATGGTCCGGATATGGCCGGCGCCCAGATCGAGACTGGCTTCCAGAAGCGAACGATCGAGCCGATCCAGCGCTGCATAGAGCGGGAGGACCATGAAGGGCAGATGGACATAGACGAGGCCCACCAGGACAGCGAAGTTCGTGTTCATCATGCGCAGCGGTTCGAATCCGGCCCAGCCGAAGGCAAATTTGAGCGCGTGATTGATAATCCCTTCGTCGCGCATCAGGGCGATCAGTGCATATGTCCGGATCAGCAGGTTCGTCCAGAAAGGGAGCATCACACCGATGAGAAGCCATGTCTTGAGGTTGGCGGGCGCAAAGCTGATGGCCAGTGCGACCGGGAAGCCGACGATGAGGCAGACCAGCGTTGCAAGCGCCGCAAAGGCGAGCGATTTGGCCATTATGCCCAGATAGAGCGGCTCGATGGCGCGTGCATAGTTGGCGAAGGTGCCCGATATCCTAATATCGGCGATGCCCTCGTTGGTCCCGAAACTGTAGGCCCACACAACGGCCATGGGCACGATGAAGAACAGCATCAGCCAGCCCAGCGGGGGCGCCAGAACGGCCAGGAACCCGGCCTTGTTGCGGCGCCAATCGACACCCCGGTCCAACAGGTTTCCCCCTACCCGCCTGCGACCCGAGCGCGCTCGGTCAGGCTGCGCGGACGCGGGTGATGGCTTCCTCGAAGGCGCGGGCTTTGTCGGCGCCTTCGAACTTGCCCCATTCGCTGGCATCCATCCCCGCCCCGGTGGGGAAGATGATGGGGTTGGCGCGATAGCTTTCCGGCATCAGCAGCTTGGCGGCGGCATTGGGCGTGGGATAGAGAATGGTCTCGATGATGTGCTTGCCGACGGTGGCATCGAGAAGGAAATTGATGAAATTGTGCGCCTGGTCGGGGCGCGGTGCACCTTTGGGAATGCAAAGGGTGTCGGCGTTCAGGAGGGACCCCTCCTTGGGAACCACAAAGGCGATGTCCGGATCCTCGACAGCGATCTGGGCAATGTCGCCATTGGTTTCCAGCACGAGGTCGACATCGCCTGCAAGCAGCATGTCCTGCCCGTTGTCCTCGTGGAAGGCCTTGATGTTGGGCTTTTGCCGGATCAGCATGTCCTCGACAGCTTTGGCGGTTGCGGGATCGACGCCGTTCAGCGATTTGCCCATAAATTTTGCGCCGAGGCGGATCAGGTCCGCCGCTTCCGACGTCAGGGCGATCCGGCCCTTGTAGAGATCGCTGTCGAACAGCCACTTCCAGCTGTCGGGTGTGCCGTTCACGCGGGATTTGCGGTATCCGATGCCCAGCACCAGCCACGTGTAGGGCACCGAGTGGCGCGGCGGCGGGGAATCATAATCCGCCTCCATGAACTCGGGTGCTATGTTCTTGATGTTGGGAAGCTTTGCCATGTCCAGCGGCTCGAGCATCTTGGCAAGGCGCATCCGAGTCACGAATTCGTTCGAGGGCACGATCACATCGTAGCCGGGATTGCCTGCCTTCAGCTTTGCGAACAGCTCGTCGTTCGTGGCGAAATAGCTCGTCTGAACTTTGATCCCGTTCGCCGTCTCGAAATCGGCAAGGGTGGTTGCGCCGATGTAGGTGTCCCAGGTGTAGAAGTTGATCTTGTCACCGGCGGGGTCGCCCTTGCTTCCCGAGCCCTGGCCGCATGCCTGCAAGGTGAACCCGATGGCCGCCACACCGAGGCTGGACAGCAATCCCCTGCGCGAGAGGCGGCTCTGCGAGAGGCCCTGCCATATTGCTGCGCCTTCGAGTTCTGCCATTATGAACCACCCTCCTGCGATCTGTGTACAGGGATGTGCTAGTGCACGCGGCCGCGGAGGTTAAGCCCGATTGTGCGCTGCGGCAGCCTTCACCCAAAATAATGTCAGCGCTTGCGCGTTGCCGGCTCGCTGCTGCCCTGCTCCACCAGTTGCTGGAGAACTTCGTCATTCAGGTCCCCCGGTTCGGCCAAGAGATCTGCGACCTGTACCTGCCGGCCGGTGCCGCGTGCTGCCAGGACGGCGAAGCCGGCCGTCAGCAGGCTCTCCACGTTGCTGTCCCGCGCGACACGCGAAGGACCGCCAAGAACGATCGCGATCAGACGATGCCCGTCGCGCACGGCCGATGCCGCGAGCGTGAACCCGGCCGCATTGGTGAAGCCGGTCTTGATGCCATCCACGCCCGGCATGGTGCGCAGCAGATGGTTGTGGTTCGAGAGCGTCTGGTTGCCGAACACGAACTGGCGCTGCTGAAAATAGGCATAATATTGCGGGAAATGGCGGATCGTGGCTTGCGAAAGCAGATAGATGTCCCGCGCGGTGGTGACCTGCCGCTGATCCGGCAGCCCGTTCGGGTTCACGAAGCGGCTGTTCTGCATCCCGAGCTCTTTGGCCCGTGCCGTCATGAGGCGGGCGAATTCCTGCTCGCTTCCAGCGATATGCTCGGCCAACGCAACAGAAATATCGTTGGCGGATTTGGTTGCAAGGCTCCGGATGGCCTGGTCGGCAGACAGGCTTTCGCCGGGCTTCAAGCCCAGCTTCGACGGCCGCTGGTTTGCTGCATTGCGGCTGACGACGATGCGGTCATCCAGGCGAAGGGTGCCTGCGGCAAGGCGCTCGAACACCATGTAAAGGGTCATGACCTTGGTGATCGAAGCCGGAAATCGCTGCGCATCGGCCTGGCGGGAATAGAGGATTTCTCCCGTATCGGCATCGGCCAGGAATGCGGCATATTTGGGCTGTTGAAGGAGGCTCGCTGCTGCCGCAGGTGCCCCGCTGACGCCCAGCACTCCCGCCATCAAGGCGGAGATGAATGCCGACACTGCTACTTCTCGCATGCAACCTGATTATCATGCTGTGGATTCTTCGCCTAGACCCCTTGGCAGGGCCGAGATTTTGATTGTCGCAACAGAAGCGCTATCTGGCGCATGTGAACACGCAAGCGGGAATGCACGATCAGAAACCGGAATGGGTGGTGGCGCCGGTACCGGTCCCTTACGCTCAGGCGGTTCGTGAAATGGAGTCCCTGGTCGAAGCGGTTGCAGCCGGAGCGGCGCGCGAACGCATCTGGCTTCTGGAACATCTGCCTGTTCTGACTGCGGGGACGAGCGCGCATCCTTCCGAACTGATCGACGCGGACCGCTTCGACGTGATCCCCACCGGGCGCGGCGGACGCTACACCTATCATGGCCCCGGCCAGCGCGTCGTGTACCCGATCCTGAACCTGGGGCAGCGCGGTAGGGACGTGCGTCGCTACGTCGCTGCCCTGGAGGCCTGGGCCATAGCCGCGCTGGGCGACCTGGGGATCGCTGCATTCACGCATGATGCCGGCACAGGCATCTGGGTTCGGCAGGGCGGACAGCTTGCAAAGATCGGCGCGATCGGGGTCCGGGTCCGGCGCTGGACGACGTTCCACGGCATGGCCATCAACGTGTCGACCGACCTGTCCCACTATGGCGCGATCATTCCCTGCGGGATCAGCACCCATGGCGTCACGCGTGTGTCGGACATCATGAACGGTACCGGAATGCAGGACCTGGATAGGGCGCTGGCGTTCCATCTGCCGAAGTTTCTGTTCGCTTTGTCTGACATTTAGGGCTCCATCACGAAGACCCTTGAGGCCGGCGATGAATGTCGCTAGTTTCCGCAGCGGTTCGGGGTCGTTAGGGACCGAAGGCTCCAGAACTTCAACAAGACCAATCAGGAGTCAGAATATGGGTGAAGTTCTTCAAAAATTGAAGGTTGCCGGCCTCGTCGCTGGTGCAGCACTGTTCCTTGTTGCATGTGGCGGCAACAAGCCCGCCGAAGAAGCAGCAACCGATGCCGCCGCTTCCGCTGACGAAGCTGCTGCTGCAGCCGATGCCGCTGCTGTGGATGCCGCTGCTGCTGTCGAAGCAATGCCGGCTGACCCGATGGCTGCTCCCGTTGATGCGGCTGCTGCTGCTGCAACGGATGCTGCCACTTCTGCGACCGACGCTGCTGCTTCTGCGACCGACGCTGCTGCTTCCGCTGCGGATGCTGCGCCTGCCAAGTAAGGCTGGCCTCGGTTCGGGGTTTCCCCGAATGGAATTGGAAAGGCCGCCCGAAATGGCGGCCTTTCTTTTACGCATGCACACATGATGTCTTGGGAACCGAGGGAGATTTACCATGAGCCTCACTGAAATTACGCAAGGAATGTCGGAACGCGTCTCGAAGAATGGCGCAATCGATGGCAAGGTTGTCACCTTCGACTTTGGCGATGAAGGCGTGGTTCGGATCGACGGCAAAGCTGCCCCGGCGACTGTGAGCAACGACGACAGCGACACCGATTGCCGGGTCAAGGTATCGATGGCAGATTTCAAGGATATTGCCGACGGAAAGCAGAATGCCCAGATGGCGTTCATGATGGGCAAGCTCAAGGTTGAGGGTGACATGGGGATTGCGCTTCAACTGGGTAAGATCCTCGGTTGAAGAGCCCAAAACTTCCGTTGCGGACAATCAGCAGAACGACTGTGTTCAAGGGGGTTGTAGGGGCTACCGTGGCATTTTTCACGGCCGGCGCTGCACATGCACTTCTGCCGCCAAGGCCATTGCCTGGGCTCACCCAAAAAGAAGTGAATGCGGACGCTGTCTGGACCGTGCGTGCAGGGCTGAACGTTGCAGCGCTTCAATGCCAATTCTCGCCCTTTCTGGCGACTGTCCCGACCTATAACGCCCTTCTGCGCCAACATTCGGACGAACTTGCCGATGCATTCAAAGTAATGACGGGCTATTTTGTCCGTCTGCTGGGCCCTCGTGCCGGGCAACGCGCCTTTGACAGCTATGCAACGCGAACAAACCAGAACTGGGCAACATTCGACGCCCAATTTAGTTTTTGTGGCGCGGCCGCCATGACAGGCCGGCAAGCGCTGTTTGTTCCGAAGGGCAAGTTCGGCGCGTTCGCAGCGACGGAGTTGCCGCTTCTGCGGACAAGCCTTGCTGGCACGCCCTATTCACAAGCGCTTGTCCCACGGCTTGAATGGGTGGCAATTCCGATGCTGAAGGACCCATGTGCCGGCAAGCCCTCCCGGAGGTGCCGCTGAAGAACACTGCCATGGTCTGATGCGAAAGCTCGATGCCGGGGACGCATCGCGTTCGGCCTGATGGACGGCGCGAGGAGATGGGTTCAGCCGGAGGCCGACCTGTTGGTCAGCGGCATTCTTCGCGGGACACACTGCGGCGCTCCGCTCCTGCTGACACGCTCCCGTCTCGGCGACGCGGTATCACGGCTTCCGGCATACGAGGGGCCTGTCGCCTTCATTCGCCGGATACATGCGCAATTCGGTCAGGCTCAATCCCGCAGGCTCTTGAACGCCCTGTCCCCCCGCAGGGAGCCCGGCCATGTCAGCGGGTTCAGCGTTTGGGTGCCATCCAGGCTGAAGGTGGTGAATTCGGCGCGGCCCACGATGTTTTCCCACGGTACCAGGCCGAGCCCGCCGATTTCGGGCGGCACCCGGCTGTCGAGCGAATTGTCGCGGTTGTCGCCCATCAGGAAGAGGTAGTTTTCCGGCACGGTGATGGGGCCGAAATTGTCCCGATCGGTCAGCGTCATGTCGATCGTATCATAGGTGCGGCCGCCGGGCAGGGTTTCGCGGAAGGTCGGGAAGCGGCAGACGGCTGTGCCATCGGGCCGGAGGCCGCGGAATTGCGGCATGTAGGGGCAATCGCTGTTCGGGCTGACAGGGATTTCGGTATCAGGCCGGGCTTCGCGCGGAAGCGCAGCACCGTTCAGCCATAAAACGCCATCGCGCAGTTCGACTGTATCGCCGGGCAGCCCGACGACGCGCTTGATCCAGTCCGCACCGTCGGACGGGCTTTTCACCACGATGATATCGCCCCGTTCCGGCATGGACCCGAAGAGCCGCCCTTCCATGGAGGGAAGGATCGGAACCGAAGGGGAAAGGTAGCTGAAGCCATAGGGGAATTTGGACACGATCAACCGATCGCCAACCAGCAGGTTTGCAACCATCGATTCCGAAGGAATGTAGAAGGGCTTGGCAAGGAAACTGTGCACGCCCAGCACGATGAGGATGAGAAAGGCCCATTGCTTCAGCTCGCGGCCCCAGCTGAAGGGCTCTTTGGCCGACACAGCGGGTTTGGAAATCTCTTTTGCAGGTGCGTTCATGCGGGGGGGCTCGCGATTTCCGGGCTGGCGGTAATGAGCACGATTGCCTGTGCCCACGGATGATCATCGGTAAGTGTCAGGTGAATTTCGGGCTTATACCCCGCCGGCGTCATGGCGGCAAGGCGGGCGGCGGCACCCCCGGTCAGTGCGAGCGTGGGCTTTCCCGACGGCATGTTCACCACGCCCATATCCCGGAAGAAGACGCCCTGGCGGATCCCGGTGCCGAGCGCCTTGGCGCAGGCCTCCTTGGCGGCGAAGCGCTTGGCGAAGGTTGCCGAGCGCGTGAGCTGCCGGCGATTGGCCTTGGCCTGTTCCACATCGGTAAAGATACGGTCGATGAAGCGCTGGCCGAAGCGCGTGATCGAACTGTCGATCCGCTCGATGTTGCACAGATCATTTCCCAGGCCGAGCACGATCACGGGCGGGCGGCCTGCATCAGGCGACGCATGGTCAGGATCGCCGTTTCCAGCCCGGTGAATACGGCTTCCCCGATCAGGAAATGGCCGATGTTCAGTTCGGCGATGTTCGGGAGCGCGGCGACGGGCGACACATTGGCAAACGTCAGCCCGTGGCCGGCGTGAACCTCCAGACCGAGCGATGCGGCAAAGCGTGCAGTTTGTGCCAGCCGGTCGAGCTCGTCGACCGAACCGTCGGAGTGGGCGTAGGGCCCCGTGTGCAATTCGATGACCGGAACGCCGAGCGCCGCTGCGGCCTCGATCTGGCGGGCATCTGGCGCCACGAACAGGGATACCCGGATGCCGGCATCGGCCAGCCGGGCTACGAAGGGCTGCAAGCTGTTGCGCTGGCCCGCGGCATCCAGCCCGCCCTCGGTCGTGCGTTCGACACGGCGTTCGGGCACGATGCAGGCGGCGTGCGGCCGGTTCCTGAGCGCGATGTCCAGCATCTCCCCCGTCGCGGCAATCTCCAGGTTCAGCGGCAAATCGATTTCGGCCACCAGCCGCGCGATATCCGCGTCGGTCATGTGGCGCCTGTCTTCGCGCAGATGGGCCGTGATGCCGTCCGCTCCGGCGGCAGCGGCCATATGCGCCGCCCGCAGCGGGCAGGGATGGTCCCCTCCGCGTGCGTTTCGGATGGTGGCGACATGATCGATGTTGACCCCAAGCCGCAGTGCGGCCGGCTGCTGCCCTTTCGTGCTCATGCAGCACGGCTTCCGGGTTTGGTGGCGGGGATGGCCGCGAGGTCGGGCGGCAGCGCATCTGGCGAATAGCTGGGAATGGCAAGGCGGATCAGGGGGGTGAAAGGCACCCCGAGGTCGACCGCCCCGGCCGACCGGTCGACGAGGCTTGCGGCGTGGATCACCAGCCCGCCGGCCGCTTCGATGGCTGCGATGGCCTCCCGGCTCGAAAGCCCGGTGGTCACGACATCCTCCATCAAGATGACCGCTGTGCCCGCATCCAGCCGGAAGCCCCGGCGCAATTCGAATGTGCCCGACGGCCGTTCAACAAACATCGACATCAGGCCCAGCGCACGCGCCAGCTCGTAGCCGCAGATCAGCCCGCCCATCGCCGGCGCGATCACCACCTTTGCCTGCGCCTTCACCGCATCCGGTATCCTCGCCGCAAGCGCCCGCGCGAGCCGTTCAGCCCGTGCGGTGTCCATCAACACCCGCGCACATTGCAGATACCGCGGAGACCGGAGGCCGGACGACAGGATGAAATGGCCCTCCAGCAAAGCGTCCGCAGCCCGGAACTCTCCCAGAACGTCGTCATCGGTCATGGTCATGTCGATCATGGTCGTGCCCTATCACTTGTTCACGATCTGGCGAGAAGCCCGATTGCCGATGGCAGTTGCAGATGTCGCGGGTGTTTGCCAATAGCAGGAGGGGCAAAACAGTGGAGGGCTGCAAAATGAAAATGCAACAGGGCGCCGCGTGTCTGGCGATGGTCGCAATGCTGGCTACGTCTGTGCCGGCATCTGCGCAGATCAAATCCAAGGCCGGGCAGGAAGCGGAAAAGACGCGCGCAGCCAAGATGGCGGAATTGCCGGTCTGCGCCAAGCCGATCGGAACGATCGCGCTGGCACAGCCTGAAAATACCGCACGCTGGTGGACCGAGCTGGGCCTCAGCTCACCGGAATCGCTGATCCGCGTCTATGTGCAGAAGTCGCGTTGTTTCCGGCTGGTCAACCGCTCTGACCGTGGAATGGCAGCCATGCAGACGGAAAGATCGCTCTCAGCCAGCGGCGAGACGCGGCGCGGCGGCACCATCGGCAAGGGGCAGATGGTGGAAGCCGATTTCACCGTGATTCCCGATATCGTTTCCAGCAACAGCAACAAGGGCGGGATGAACATCGGCGGCCTCATCGGCGGGTTCGTTCCCGGAGGGTTCGGTGCGCTGCTGGGTGGCATCAACGTCAAGAAGCGTTCGGCCAATGTCGTCCTGAACGTCGTCAACAACAAGTCGTCGGAAGAGTTCGTGGCCGAAGGGCAGTCGAAGAAGTCCGACCTCGGCTGGGGCGGCGGCGGTGGCCTGTTTTCCGGCGGAGGGCTCGGTGCTGCCGGTGCCAGCGGCTATGACAATACCGAGATCGGGCAGGTGGTCGCACTCGCCTATCTGGATGCCTACATCAAGCTCGTGAACGAACTTGGCGGCATGCAGGAAGCGATCGGCGGCGAACAGTCCGAACGGGCGGTCGTGATGAAGAACTCCGGCCGAATGTTCTCCGGGCCTTCCGTCTCCTCGAAGGTCGTGAAACCCCTGACTGCCGGCTCCATGCTCTATCCCACAGGGAAAAAGCAGGGCGGCCTGTGGGAAGTGGAAGACGAGCTTGGTGCCAAAGGCTGGGTGAGCGAAGTCGCCCTTTCGGTGGCCCGATAAAACCGTTCCGGGCGGGTTCGCGCGTTTTTCGCCGGCCCGCCCGTAGTTTCGCATCGAGCCTTGGTACAAGGCGATTCCAGCCCGGTCGGGCGCTGGTGTCCCTACACCAGCTTGAGGGGCGACCGCACCGACAGCGCGTCAAAGGCCTTGCTCGTCCGTGCTGCAGCGAGATCGAGCGGTCGTTCTAGCCCATCATGCGTTCAGCCGAGACGACAAGGGCCGGCGCGCGCAGGCCCGCGATCAGTTCGGACAGATGCTTCAGATCATCCACCTCCACGTCCATGACGAACCGATGGTGGGCGCGGTCGCGGTCCTTCAGTTGAAGGTTCACGATGTTCGCACCCTGCTGGGAAAGGATCGCGGTTACCTGCGCCAGTGCGCCGGGCTCGTTCATGACGGTGACTTCCACCCGGCCGGTGCCCGATGACACGTCGGGCGCCCAGCGCAGGTCCACCCAATCGTCGTTCCCTGC
>Ga0105045_10000242_pt1 | contig 36349 bp, 21 predicted proteins | sample MAT02_FD_78089 | JGI IMG/M metagenome (GOLD analysis project Ga0105045, IMG submission 78089) | Freshwater microbial communities from Lake Fryxell liftoff mats and glacier meltwater in Antarctica - MAT-02 (megahit assembly) | ecosystem: Environmental > Aquatic > Freshwater > Ice > Liftoff...
GTCTTTCCTTTCAAGGGGTCTTTCCTTTCAAGGGGTCTTTCCTTTCAAGGGGTCTTTCCTTTCAAGGGGTCAGAGTCCTTGAAAAGTTCAAGGACTCTGACCCCTTGAAAGGGACCCCTTGAAAGCCCGGCCCCTTGAAAGACCCCTTGGAAAAAAAGACCCTGTGAAAAGTTCGACCGCCTGATGGGCAACCGCCCTTCCGCTCACGGCGCAACACCCACGCCAAGTAACAGCTCCAGATCCCCGCGCCCGATCGACGCCAGACCACCCCGATCGGCCGTCAGCACGGCGTCGGCGAGGGCGCGCTTGGTCGCCTGCAGCTGGAGGATCTTCGCCTCGATCGTGTCGCGGGCCACGAGTCGCGTCGCGATCACGCGGCGGGACTGCCCGATGCGGTGTGCGCGGTCGATGGCCTGTGCCTCGACGGCCGGGTTCCACCAGGGATCGAGCAGGTAGACATACTCGGCGGCGGTCAGGTTGAGTCCATGTCCGCCGGCCTTGAGGCTGATCAGGAACACGGGACAGTCCGCATCGGTCTGGAAGTGGTCCACGCGTGCCTGCCGGTCGCGCGTCCGCCCGTCGAGATAGGCATAGCGCACGCCACTGGCGTCGAGTCGCTCACGGACGAGGGACAGGAACCCCGTGAACTGCGAGAAGACCAGCGCCTTGTTGCCCTCCGCCGCGATCGACACGAGCGCCGGAATCAGTGCGTCCAGCTTGGCGCTGGGCAGCGCCGCCTTCGAGGGGTCGATCAGCGCCGGATGACAGGCCGCCTGCCGCAGCCGCAGCAGCGCTTCGAGAATGTGGAGCTGTGATTTCCGGATGCCATGCTGCTCCACCTGCGTCATGACCTGCTGCCGCACCAGCGCGCGGATCCCGTCGTAGTACGCGCGCTGCTTTGGCTCCATCTCCACTTCCAGCGTCTGCTCCACGCGCTCCGGCAACTCGGGCGCCACATGTGCTTTCGTGCGGCGGAGAATCAACGGGCGCAGGGCACGTGCCAGCAGCGCCGCGCCCTCGGCGTCGACGCCAGCTGACGGCTCGCTCGTGGGCATCGCCGTCCGTCGCGTCAGCGCGGAGAACGTCGTCGACGCGCCGAGCATGCCCGGGTTCAGGAACTCCAGCAGGCTCCAGAGCTCCGTGATGCGATTCTCGATCGGCGTCCCGCTGATCGCGAGACGGTGCTGCGCGCGCAACAGCCGGCTGGCCTTCGCCGTGGCTGTGGCGGCGTTCTTGATCGCCTGCGCTTCGTCGAGAATGGCATAGTCGAACGTGATCCCGGCGAGCGTCGGGGCGTCGCGACGCAGGCTGCCATAGGTCACGAGGACCACGTCGATCGTGTGGGCGCTGATGGCGTCGGGCGTTCGGTTGCTGCCGCTGTAGTCGAGCATCCGGAGTCTGGGCGCAAACCGGGCGGCTTCGCGGAGCCAGTTGAACACCAGCGAGCGTGGCACCACGACGATCGACGGGCCATGCCCATCCACCCGTCGCTTCTCCAGCAGCGCCAGCACCTGCACCGTCTTGCCAAGGCCCATGTCATCCGCGAGACACCCGCCGAGGTTGAACTTGCGCAGAAAGTGCAGCCAGCCCAACCCTTCCCGCTGGTACTCGCGCAGCGTGCCGCGAAATGACCGGGGTGGATTGGCTGGAGCGACGCGACCAAACGAGGCCAGCTCCGCGCGTGCCTTGGCAAACGTCGCGTCGAGGTCGGCCTCGGGGAGTGTCGCCAGCAACGCGTCGAGCAGGGGTAGCTGTTCGCGACGAAAGCGCACGGCACCATCGGCGCTGTCGCCGGCCGCGATCAGGGGCCCCAGTCGGTCGAGCCACGCATCCGGCATCAGGCCCACCCCCCCATCGCCGATCTGCACGACGGCAGATCCCCGGCGGCGGGCATCGAGGATCGCGGCGATCGGCACGTCGATGTCGCCGTAGCGCACCGTGCCGCGCAGATCGAACCAGTCGATTCCGGAACGGACCGATGCACTGATCGCACCGGGAGCGGTGTAGCGGACTCCGTCCACACTGACGCGCCACCCCTCGCGAGTGAGCGCGACCGCGAGATCGACCAGCTTCGCGCGTCCGATGACCATCGCGGTCGCACCAAGCCGGAAGTTCCACTCGTCCTTCACGCCGAGCGCCGTCAGGCGGGTGAGCGCAGCGCGCTCGAAGGGGGGCTGCCGATGGTGCAGCGTGCGCGACGCGGCGTCGAACAACGAGACGACCGGCGTCTTCGGCGCGACGCGGAGTGCGCCGTAGATGAACTCGTACGTCACGGTGAACACCGGTGTGCTCTGCCACCCAGTCGTCTGTGCCGTCAGGCTGACCGATGGAACCGGTGGGTCACAAGATTCGATGACCGCAAGGTCGGCAGGCAGTTCCAGGACCGGCACCGACGGCAGCGTGTAGATGCGCGTCAGCAGATTTGTGATGTCCCCGGGCACCGGCAGGACCGAGCCATGGCTGCGCAGCTCGTGCAGGAGCGGAAAGGTGCCGCCGTGCTCGAAGCGCGCCACGGCATCGTCGACAATCACGTACCCAGTCGGGTGGAGCAGCAGTGGCGCACCCAACGCCAGTTCCTCGCCGTCGCGGGCAAGCACGCCGGTGAGTTGCTGGGCGTCGGTTGAACCGTTGCGGACGCGAAGTCGGAAGGTCCATGGTGCACCGTCGTCGTGGCGGAGCGTGCGCCCGGTCAGGCCCGGTGAGCTGCTGCGCAGTCGGCACCGGCCCGTGTCGAGAATGGCGCGGAGCGTGATGGGAAAGGCGCGCGGCGCAATGACCAGTCCCGACGTGCGATGTCGTCCGAACACATAGGCATCGTCCGCGCCGCAGAGCAGTTCGGCGATCTGCCGGTCCACCGCGTCGGGCACGGCGAACCACACGGGCGCACCGAGCGTGAACCGCTTCGCCTCTCCCCACATCCCGTTCCGCTCATGGCGTTCGATGCCGATGTCGATCACCACGCCGTCCGCCGTCGCGCTTGCCTCGAGATCGAGGATGTAGACCAGCCGGCGATTCTCGGGCCAGACCGCCGCCTGTTGGGCTGATGCCGGCGGCTGCCAGCGCTGCATCTGCTGCCGGGCGCTGTCGAGAACGCGCATCCACGAGGGCGCCGGCGGTGCCGATGCGGCCGGAGGACGGCGCGCCGCCGCGCTGTCGTGGGGCGGGCGCGCGGCGTGCGACGCTCGGGACCGCGCTTCAGCAGCCTGGCTGCCACCATCGCGCTCCCATGCCACGGCGTCATTCGCGTCGGAGCCGGATGCGTTCCCGTCGTCGTCCAGCTCCTCGTCCGCGTCCTCATCCTCGTCCACGGCAAAGGAGATGACCGGCGTTGCCCCGGACGTCGTCAGCAGCGGCGCCAGCCGACCATCGGCATCGCATCGCACGAGGACGGCCCAGAGGTGCTTGCAGGCTCCGGCATCAGCGGCGTAGGGGCAGGTGCAGGACAGGAGGAGGGCGCCGCTGCGCGAATTGATCTCGACGTCGTACCGCTGCGATCCCGTCACGCGCGCCAGCACGCGGGTCGCCTGCGCTTCGATGAGACGTACGTGTCCTGATGCGGCGTATGCCTCGCCCCGGGCGCGAATCGTGGCGGGGAACCACCGGGCGAGCGGTGCGGGGATCACGGCGGGTGCAAGGGGTCGGGTACGTTCGGGTGTCACGCTGGGGGCGTGGCAGCGGGCCGGGCGGACGATGTGCGGTCCGGTGGCAACGGGTGGAGTCTATCACGAGCGTGCTGGCGTGGGCATCGCGCGGGCGTCTGTCCCTCGGGTGAGCGCGTCACGCGTCAGTGCCGGCGCCGTGTGGGGGAGACCGCGCCGGAGTGCGCCGGACCACATCGAGGGGCGCTCGGAACTCTGCGGGTCGCTCATGCGCTTGTGATGGAGGTTGCGGTTTACCCGTCGCCGGTCAAATCGCACAGGTCCCGCAGCCGTCGCCTTCGTTCTCCGGTGCTGCTCAATTTATGTCTGACGCGTTCCAGTTGACACCGATCGTCATCAACGTCGCCGCATTCGCACTCGCACTCCTCGCCACAGCGCTGCTGTTTCGCGGATTGCTGGCCATGGTCCGCCTGGGTCGAAAGCCCGGCAAGCGCTCGCTCAGTGACCTGCCCGACCTGGTGCATGGTCCGCAAGAGCTGCCGGATCAGTCCGATCCGCTCCGGGAACCGCGTCGCGGCGCGTACCTTCGTGACTGACGTCGGCGGCGCCGCAGCTCGATGATTCCGCTGGAGACCATCACCAAGGGCGACAGGAGTGCGGGCGCGATTTTTCAGGGCGCTCCGATCACGCAGCGCGTGGAAGGCGGGGCGCGACATGCCTCGACCGCCGCCACCGTGCGCGACCCTTGCCACGGATCCAAGCCTGCACGATGAACGTCGACGAGCCGAGTCGGACGCCGGTGCGAATTCCGTACCGGTTGGCACCAGCGGCGGGCGACTAACTTCCCGGTGCCGCCCGTCCGTACGCTTCGACCGACCACATCGTCGACACCGGAACCAGCATGGAGCCAGCCTTTCGCAGTGCGAGTGAACTCCCGGCGCTGGTCAGCTACGTGCGGGAACGGCGCTGTGTCCTTTTCGTTGGCGCCGGGTTGTCGCGCCCCGCCGGGTATCCCGGCTGGGGTGACCTGATGCGGCAGGTGATCAACGCCACCGTGGAGATCACGGGCGCCAGCACGAACCGCGAGGAGCTCGAACGGCTCGTAGCGCAGGGCAAGTTTGCCGAGGTGGCCGATCAGTGCCGTACGGTCCTCGGCCGCACCGTCTTCGGTCAGATCCTGCGCGACGCACTCGCACGTGACGTCGCCCCGCCTGAGGCGACGCATCGCGCGATCGTGGACACGCCGTACGCCTGCATCGTGACGACCAACTTCGACACGCTGCTGGAGGACGCCTTTGCCCGCTGGAGCGATTTCGGCATACCCAAGGCACCGACCGGCATGGGGCTCGCACAGCAGGGTACGCTCCTGCTCGACGGCGCGTTCTTCATCCTCAAGGCGCACGGCACGATCCAGGATGACGCCTCGATGGTCTTCACCAGCGAGGACTACCGGCGCATCACGCACGCCAACCCGGCCTTCCAGTCGGTGATGTCCGCGCTCCTGCTGTCACACGCGGTCCTGTTCGTCGGATACTCGCTGAGTGACCCCAACTTCCGGTTGCTGATGGACTCGCAGCTCTCGACGTTCGGCACCGACGCACCGCCGCGATATGCGCTGATGGAGAACGTCGGGACGACCGAACGTGAAATCCTGCGACGCACGTCGGGGATCGAGGTCATCTCGTTCCCCGCGGGTGCGTTCGGCGAGGTGGCCGGGCTGCTCCGCTACCTCGCCGATGCCGCCGCGCGGCCTGTGGAAACGGCCACCGCGCCGCGCGCCGTCCTGAGAAATGCCCGCGCGTCGGCAGCGCACGTGCTTCGCCTCACGGCCCGCGGTGCGATGGTCGACAACACCTGCTTCGTGACCACCACGCGCGATCTCGACGGGGCTGCAGTCTCCCTGCAGCATCGGCGCACCGCAACCTCGCCAGCGCCGCCACCGTTCGAGCTGCCGGTGCGCATGCGTGCCGCAGTCGACAGTCCGTTCGGTGCGGACGCCGTGGCAGCGATGCACGAGATCGGCGGACTGCTGGCGCATGCCTTTCCGGCGCTCGCTTCGGAGCTGCAGCACAGTGAGGAAGGTACGACCGTCATCCTCGACGTGTCGCCGGAGCTTGCCCCCCTGCCATGGGAGTGGATGCCGGTGCGGGGTACGCCGTTGGGTCTGGCCCGCCCCGTCTGCCGCACCATGCCGGGACTGGACGACCGTTCGCGCGGACGGCCCCTGGTTCACACTCCGCTCCGCGCGCTGTTGATCGGCGATGCGCTGGCCGACGCCGCAGAGCGCAGTCCACTCCCTGCCGCGCGCGCCGAGGTGGTGACGCTCGCGGAGCTGCTGTCGAACGGCCTGTCCCACGAATCCACGCTGCTCGTCGGCGCCGACGCGTCGTACGGACGTGTGCTGCACGAACTGCGCACCGGACGGTACGATGTCGTGCACTTCGCCGGCATATCGCACTTCGACGATGCCGGCTCGTACCTGATGCTGCACGATGGCCGTGTGCATGCCTCCGAACTCATGACGCTGCTCATCAGGCGATCGCCGGCGCTCCTCGTCCTCAACTCGTTGTACTCCGGCTTCGTCCCCGCGTTCAGCGACGCCTTTCCGCTCACATTGCGTTACGGCACGTCATGGGACGACCACTACCGGACGCTGCGCCGCCGACGTATCGGCTTCGAGCGCGCGGCCGCGCGCGCCGGCGTCGGCACCTTCATCGGCGCAATGGGAACCACCAGCGATACGAGTGCCGGTGCGATTGCGCAGGCGCTGTACGCGGCGCTGTTGCGCGGACGTACCGCCGCTGAGGCGCTTTTCGATGCACGACACACCGTGCCCGGCGATGCGGACACCACGCCGCTGCAACTGGTCATGGCGGGGTATGCCGATCTGCGCCTCGTCGACCATGCCTGACGCTGGGCACGCGTGCGCCGAGCCGACGAATCAGTCACCGGCGAACGGCGCGTCCGCAGGGTTCGTGACGGTCGGCGCAGTGCACCCGTGCTCCCGCACAGATGACGGCAACGGTCTGCCCGGTGAGCACCGGACGACGACGTCAGCTCCCGCTGGCGTCGCTCACAGGATGATCGTGTTGCTTGACGTCCTTCTCGCGACGTGACCGCTCGCTGGCCTGTTCCGCATCGTCATGCTGCTCACGATGTTCGAACAGCCGATCTTTGCCTGCATCGTCGTGTCGGGCGATCTTGGCCGGATCGTGGCCCGGGCCGGTGTCGTGCTTCACTGCAGTCGCTTTGACGGCGTCGGCGGCGTGGTCCAGTTTCTTGTCGCTGCTGTCGTGCTTGTAGTCGCTCATGTGTCGCTCGCATGTGATGGGATGACGAAGCGTACGGCAACTGCCATGCCCGGCCGAGCGCTCGATGGCATCCGCAACGAGGACGGCAACATCGACCGGATCGGCGGTGCTGTCGGCATGACCGGTCTTGGCCGACACACGTCGAGTCTGCCTCGCACCACACGTCCGTTCCAGCTGCTGGCGCCCGGTCGGGGCCGCTGTTCTGCACGGCCCTGCGGTCGCACGCTCGCATGCGGAACGCATCTTGCCCGAGACAGTGTGCACACACCAGCGCCAGCGCTTCGGGTCGCTGGCTCGCACCGCGTAAAAGGAAAGGACACAGCATGCACGGTACCGAGGCGAGCGCGACGGATGTTGCGCACGCCGTAGTCCGGACGGAAGGCGACACGCTGGTCGTCACGATTGCAGGCGAGTGGTCTCTCGAGCAGGCCCAGCCGCGCTTCGAGACACTCCTCGACGGCGGCGCGCGCGAATTGGCAGGGGTACGAACGCTGTCCTTCGACACCAGCGCGCTCGACGCATGGGATAGCAGTCTGCTGGTCTTCCTCGGCCAGTGCCAGAACTACTGCGACGAGCGCGAGCTCGAGTGCAACGCGGCGGGGCTCCCTGAGCGTGCGTCGCGGCTCCTCGCCCTCGCCAAGGCCGTCCCCGAGCGCGTGCAGGATGACACCTCCACTCGCGCGTCGTTCGTGGCCCGCATCGGTACCGCGGCGCTCGGAACCTGGCATGACGTGCTCGCGGCCATCTCTTTTGCAGGCGAAGTCGCACTGTCCATCGCGGGCCTGTTCACTCGCCGGACCCACATGCAATGGCGCCAGTTCTGGGTCGTGGTAGAGACCAACAGCTCGGGCGCACTCCCAATCGTCACGCTCATCGCGCTGCTCGTCGGCGTGATCATCGCCTTCCTCGGCGTGGTGGTGTTGCAGCGGTTCGGTGCGGGATACTACGTCTCGTATCTCGTCGGTTTCGGGATGCTGCGCGAGATGGCGTCGCTCATGACGGGCATCATCATCGCCGGACGCACCGGTGCAGCCTTCGCAGCCGAGTTGGGGACGATGAAGGTCACCGAGGAGATCGATGCCTACACCACGCTCGGCATATCGCCCATCGACCATCTCGTGGTGCCGCGGATCCTCGGGCTGTTCCTGATGATGCCGCTGCTCACGCTCTATGCCGATGCCGTCGGTATTGCGGGGGGCATGTTCGTCTCGTGGGCGCTTCTCGATCTGTCCATCACGCAATTCATGAGCGGCCTGCTGACCGCCGTCACGCTCACCGATGCCCTGCTTGGTCTGTTCAAGGGCACCATCTTCGGGCTGATCGTGGGTTTTGCCGGGTGCATGAAAGGGTTGCAAGGCGGCTCCGACGCGAGAGCGGTCGGGCGCGCCGCGACTTCCGCCGTCGTCCTCGGGATCACGCTCATCGTCGCAGCCAACGCGCTGGTCGACTGGCTCGCCGCCTTGCTCGACATATGAGTGACGAGCCACCGGTGATCGAGGTTCGCGACCTGACCATGCAATACGGAGAGCGTATCGTGATGAAGGACATCAACTTTTCCGTCACGCGCGGCGAGGTGTTCGTGCTCATGGGCGGCAGTGGCAGTGGCAAGAGCACCCTGCTCAAGCACCTCATCGGCCTCAAGGCGCCGGCGCAGGGCGCGATCCTGTTCGAGGGAGAGGGGTTCGACATCAACGACGACGCGTCGCGTACCCGTGTGCTGCGGCGCATGGGCGTGCTGTACCAGAACGGTGCGCTGTGGAGCGGGCTCACGCTGGCCGAAAACGTTGCGCTGCCTCTCGAGGAGTTCACGACGCTCGATGCGCGGACGATCGCCGAAACCGTGGCGTTCAAGCTCGCGCTGGTGGGACTGCGCGGCTTCGAAACGTTCTATCCATCCGCCATCAGCGGAGGCATGCGCAAGCGGGCGGCGCTGGCACGCGCGATCGCCCTCGATCCCGAGGTGCTGTTCTTCGACGAGCCGTCGTCAGGGCTCGATCCGATCAGCGCCAGTCGGCTGGATGATCTCATCCTCGAGCTCACGGCCAGCTTCGGCACGACGATCGTGATCGTGACGCACGATCTCGACAGCATCTTTCGCATCGCCGACCGGGCGCTGTTCCTCGACATCGACCGGAAGACCATGACTGCCCTCGGTCCGCCGGCGGAGCTGCGCGACAACCCGCCCAATCCACAGGTGCACCAGTTTCTCACCCGCAGCAGCGAAGGGGCGTCATGAGCGTGCGCGCCAACCCAACGACGATCGGTTTCTTCCTTGTCGGCGCCGTGGTGCTCGCGATCGGCGGCACCTTCGTGCTGGCGTCGCCGACCTGGTTTCAGAATCGACCGACGTTCATCAGCTTCTTCCCCGAATCAGTGAACGGACTCGAAAATGGCGCGCCAGTGAAGTTCCAGGGCGTACCGGTCGGACGCGTGACCGGCATCAACATCGAGATCGACCAGCGCGACCATTCGTTTCAGGTGCCCGTCGAGTATGAGATCGACCTTGCCCGACTGACGACGCCGAGCGGAAAGTTCGTGAATCTGTCGGATACCGTGGTGCTCCGGCAACAGCTCGAGCAGGGGCTGCGGGCGCAACTGCAGATGGAAAGCTTCGTGACTGGCGTGCTGTACGTCGAGCTCAGTTACCGGAGCGGTTCTGCGGCGCCGAAGCTCGCGAGTCGCGCGCAAATGTTGCCGGAGATTCCGATCACGGCTTCGCTCATGTCGGCGATCGGGGGTGGAGCCGGCAGCCTCCTTGGCGAGGTGATGAAGATCATGGACAAGGTGAATGGCATGCTCAACGACGTGAACGTGCGTGAGGTCAACGCCGCGGTGATGCAATCGGCGAATGCCGTCCAGGAGCTGCTCACCTCTCCCGAACTCCGTGCCACGCTCCGGCAGATGCCCGGCGCTGCCGCGCAGCTCAACAGCACGATGCTCGAGGCGCAGCGGTTGGCAGCGCGGGCAACGCAGGCGATCGACCCGATGCAGGCGCACGTCACCGGCGTGTCCGCCGAAGCGCGCTCCACGCTGGAGGCGCTCCGCAAGACGCTCGACGAGACGCAGGGCCTGGTCTCGGCCGATACCGGGCCGGGCTACGAACTCACCGGCGCGCTGAGGAGCCTGCGCGAGGCTGCGGATGCGCTCACGGTCCTCATCACCTCGCTCGAGCAGAACCCCGACATGCTGCTCCGCGGCAAGAAGCCACCTCAGAACCGATGAGCCGGAGATGATCATGCAAAGCCACGTCCCGATCACGCGCCTGCTGGCGCTCGCCATTCCCTTCGCGCTCGCGGGATGCGTCAAGCTCGCGCGCGAGTCGCCGCAGCTGCAGACGTACGTGCTCGGCGGCGTCTCTGCGGCTGCACCGGCGAGGGCGACTGCCGGTAAGCCGTCCGCGTCGCGCGGGGCGTTCCGCATCGGGCTGCGCCGTGTCGAGTTGGCGTCGTACCTCTTTGAGCCTGCCGTGCTGATTCGGCGCGGTACGAACCAGCTGGTGATCTCGCAGTTCCATCGATGGGGCGGTGATCTCGACCAGGGAATCAATCGCGCGGTGGGCGCGTACCTCACGGATTTTCCACGGGTGAGCGCCGTTGACGTGGCGCCGTGGCCGACGCGCGTACGTCACGATGTGCTCGTGCAGCTGCACATCTCGCGCTTCGAGGGTGTCGCCGACTCCGCGGCGACTCAGGGCCGCGTACACGTGATGGCTGGTTGGGACATCATCCGTCCGTTCGACGGCAAGGTGCTGGTGCGCGGTATCACGGACGATCTCGGCGGGACCTTCCGCGTGGGCGACTACGCCGGCCTCGTGACCGCGCTGGACGCGGGGCTGGTGCGCGTGGCCCGGGACATCGGTGCATGCCTCGCGCGATTTCCCAATGATTCGACGCCACCGCCGAGCTGTGGGTCGGCGCTGACGCCTACCGCCGACAGCGGCCGCTGATGCTCGGACGGAAGGGCCGGGTCGTCGTGCCACACTGCACTGGAGCGATCGCAGACCCGCTGCTGCGCGGCGGCACCATTAGCGTGCGCTCAGCTTTCATGTCGATCCTGCGGCGGTTCGCGATGTCCCTCGCTCCCATGCACTCCAGATGATGAACGCCACCGCTGCGTGGTTGCCGTGGGCGCTCGGGTCGGCGCTGTTCGCCGCGGCCACGGCGATCTTCGCCAAGCTCGGTATCCAGGGCGTCGACTCCGATTTTGCGACGTTGATCCGCACTGCGATCGTGATCGTGCTGCTCGCGACCTTCGTCGGACTCACCGGGAAATGGAGCGATCCGAGAGCCCTGTCCGGTCGCACCTGGCTCTTCCTGTCACTCTCGGGCGCCGCGACCGGGGCATCGTGGGTCTGCTACTTCCGCGCGCTGCAAGCCGGCGAAGTGTCGAAGGTGGCACCAGTGGACAAGCTCAGCCTCGTCCTCGTCGCGATCTTCGCCGTCGCGTTCCTCGGTGAGCGGCCCTCACTGCGTGACTGGACCGGGATCGCCATGGTTGCCGGTGGCGTCGTCGTGCTGGCATTCAAGCGCTGACTGCCGTGCACGCGGCTGCGCCGCCGATATGTCACGGGGGAGGCGGCTGCGACTTCTGACTGCATGTACGTCCTCGTGCTCGCGACCGCCGGCGTGAGGCCAGCACACTGCTCACGCGCGACGGTGCTTCAGCCGATACGTGTATCCAGTTTGCCGCGTCGCTTCGTGTCGCCGCAGATGAGGTATTCATAATCTGCGAGGGTAGAGTGCGTCGAGCGACTGATCCGCCAGGGTGGCGCAACTGATGAACCGCTCGAACCATGATGCGGTACCGTCGCAGACCGCCAGGGACCTCGCGCCGAGCCAGCATCGGCTGGTCCGCTGGGCGTTCGTCTCGATGTTGCTCGTTCTGGCGACGGCGCTGCTGGGTGGTGCGTACGCGCAGCGAGCAGTCACGACGCGTGCCACGGCAGCGACACGGCTGATCGCCACCGCTGGCCGACAGCGGATGCTGAGCGAGACGATTGCGCGCGAAGCGGCATCGGCGCCGGCGCGTCGCGATCCGATCCGTCTCTCCGCCGCGATCAGGCAGATGAATGCCGAGGCGACGATCGTTCGCGCAGCCATCGACGCCATCGACACGAAGCACCCTGACGCGCTCCGTGCGCTGCAGGTACAGGTGCGACGTTCCGAAGCCTCCCGGAGCGCAATGATCGCCGCCGCGACCGAACTTGCGCGAGGTGCGACGGACTCCGAACGCGCGGCCACGAGTGTCATCACGAATGCCGATCTGTTTCGGTCACAGATGGAGCAGAGCATCGCGTCGCTGCTGGCCTTGGACGAGCGCGACGTGTCTGCGACGCAACGCGCGGCGCTGAACGCGCTGCTCGCCGTGCTGGCGCTGTTCGTGCTAGCCGGTATCGTGGTGGTGGAGCCGGTCGTGCGCCTCGTCGAGCAGCAGCATCGCAAGGCCGTGCGACGCGGGGGCGAGCTCGAGATGCTCTCCCTGGCCGCAGAGCGCACGGCGAATGCCGTCGTATTCACCAACGCCGAGCGGAAAATCACCTGGGTCAACGACGGCTTTACGCGCATCACCGGGTACACCCTGTCCGAAGCGATCGGCCAGTCGCCCGGCGCATTGCTGCAATGCGATCGTACCGATCCGAAGACGAGTGCGGCCATGCGCGAAGCGCTGCACCAGGGCCGATCGTTCAGGGGTGAGATCCTCAATCGCGACAAGTCCCGACAGGAGTACTGGCTGGATCTCGACATCCAGCCAATTCGTGACGTCGACGGAGCGTTGACGGGGTTCTCGGCCGTCGAAACGGACATCACTGCACAGGTCGCGGCACGGGACCGGTTGAACACCATCTTCCAGACGCTCTCGGAGGGTGTCGTCCTCGTTGCGGCCGACGGTACCTTTCTTGAGTGGAACGACGCGGCGGAGCGCATTCTGGGGCTGACCGGAGCGCAGCTCGAAGGTCGCGATGCCATCGACGCGCGGTGGGGCCGCATTCGACAGGACGGGTTTCCGCTGGCGCCGGAGGACGTGCCGGTGATGATCACGATGCGCACGGGCCAACCGCTCCGCGATTTCGTGCACGCGATCTCCCTGCCCGACGGGCCCTGTCGCTGGATCTCCGTCAGTACCGAGGCGATCCGGGGCGCCGACGGCGGCATTGCATCAGTCGTCGCGAGCTTCAGCGACGTCACTGCGCAGCGGGCCCATGACGCAGGGCTCGAACTGATCGTGAATGCGGCGGGGCTGGGTACCTTCGATTGGCACGTCCCATCGGGTGCGGTCGTGTACAACAGCCACTTCAGTCTCATGCTCGGCGTTCCGCCGGAGGAGTTCGAGCAGCGGATCGAGACGTGGGAACGGCGTCTGCACCCCGACGACCGGCAGCACGCGGGTCAGGCGCTGTCCGCTGCATTCGATGGTTCGGTGCCGCAGTATCGTTGCGAACATCGCCTCCAGCGGAATGATGGTTCGTGGGCGTGGATCATCGGAGTCGGTCGTGTCACCGAACGATCGATCGCTGGTGACGTCGTTCGTCTGTCGGGCGTCAACATCGACATCTCCGTCGCCAAGGAGAACGAGCTGGCGGCGCAGGCGGCACAGGAGCGTTACCAGGCAGCGGTCGCCGGTACCAGCGACGGCCTCTGGGATTGGGACGTCTCGTCCGACCTGATATGGTTCTCACCGCGTTGCTGGGCCCTGCTCGGCTATCCGGGCACGGCGGAGCACCCGCCAGTGACGCCCGCACAGTTTCGCGCACGGCTGCACCCCGACGACCGTGGGCACACGCTCCGGTCGCTGGATGCGGTCATGGCGGACGATATCCCGTGCGACGACGAGCTTCGACTGCAGCTGCAATCGGGTGAGTATCGGTGGTTTCGCCTGCGCGGTGCCGCGCAGCGCGACGGCGCCGGGGTCGCCGTGCGACTCGCCGGCTCGATTCAGGACGTCACCGACGCCCGGAACGCCGAGCAGGCGCTCGTCCAGGCACGGCAGGCGGCGGAGGATGCGCTGCGCGAGGTCGCCGCGCTCCGGTCCGCGCTCGACGAGCACTCGATTCTCTCGGTGGCCGATCGCGCGGGCCAGATCATCGATGTGAACACCGGGTTCTGCATCATCAGCGGCTATTCGCGCGAGGAGCTCATCGGGTCGGAGCACCGGCTCCTGAACTCGGGGGTCCACCCGAAGGCGTTCTGGATCGAGGTGTGGCGCACCATCTCATCCGGGCGGGCGTGGCGCGGTGAAGTCTGCAACCGGCGCCGAGACGGATCGCTGTACTGGGTCGACAGCACGATCGTCCCGTACATGAGCAGCGACTGGCAGGTCGAGAAATACGTGTCGATCCGATTCGACATTTCGACGCAAAAGCTGGCAGAAGCAGAGCTGCAACGCGCGTCGACGCTGCTCGAGGAGGCGCAGTCCGTCGCCCGGATGGGGAGCTGGTCCCTCGACCTGATCACCGGGCGCGTCGAGTGGTCGAGGCAGATCTATGCGCTTCTGGGTCGCGATGAAGCACTCGGCCCACCCGATTTCGCGACCGCGATGACCGACTACGTCCACGAACACTCGCTGCTGCTTCAGGCGGCGGTCGCAAACACTGCTGCGACCGGCGAGCCGTACTCGCTCGTGCTGCGGACGCAGACGGGACACAACGGAGTTCGCTTCGTTCGCGCGCTCGGCGAGGCACGGACGGATCATGCCGGCGCAGTCACGGGGCTGTTCGGCACGGTCGCCGATGTCACGGCCGAGATCGAACGCGGGGAGGCGCTGGTGCGCGCACAACACGACGCCGAGGCCGCGGGCGCGCGGCTCCAGGAGATGAATACGTTCCTGGAGGGGGAGACCGTGCGCGCGAACGACATGGCGGCGCGTGCGGAACTCGCCAGTCACTCCAAGAGCGAATTTCTGGCCAACATGAGCCACGAGATTCGGACGCCGCTGACGGCCATCCTCGGATACACCGACATCCTTGCAGAGGAGCTCGCCGTGGACGACGCGTCCACGCGGCGGAGAGCGACGTTGCAGACGATCCGTCGCGCCGGTGAGCATCTGCTCACCGTGATCAACGATGTGCTCGATCTGTCGAAGATCGAGTCGGGAAAGCTGCTCGTCGAACGCGTCGAGACCGATCTGCCGCGAATCATCGTCGAAGTGGACAGCCTGATGCGATCACGCGCGGCGATGAAGGGCGTCGAAATGCACTGCACGCTCGGTTCGGCAATCCCGAGCCGGATCTGGAGCGATCCGACCCGGCTCCGGCAGATTCTGCTCAACATGGTCGGCAACGCCGCCAAGTTCACGCAGGAAGGCCGCATCGATGTCTCTGCGGCCATCGTGCCGGCAGAATGCGGCGGAGCGTCGATGCTGCGCGTGGACGTGCGCGATACTGGGCCGGGCATGACGCCGGGACAGACCGCGCAGCTGTTTCAGCCGTTCCATCAGGGCGATGCCTCGGTCACGCGTGAACACGGGGGCACTGGCCTGGGTCTCACGATCTGTCGGCGCCTGGCGTGCGCGATGGGCGGCGATGTGCGGCTCGAATCCACCGAACCTGGCCGCGGCTCCTGCTTCGTCCTCGAGATCCCGGCGGAACCGCTCGACGGTGCGCTGCTCATCGATTGCCTCACGAACGGCGGCTCGACGACTGCAGTTTTGACGACGACAGGTGTCGCCGCCGCCCCAGTCGCATTGCACGGTCGTGTGCTGCTCGCCGAAGACGGCGCGGACAATCGTCGGTTGATCGTGTTTCACCTCGAGCGTGCCGGAGCGGACGTCACCGTCGTGGCCAACGGTCAGCTCGCCCTGGGCGCCATCGAGGCGGCTCATGCTGCGGGCGAGCCGTATGACCTGATCGTGACCGACATGCAGATGCCGGTGATGGACGGCTACACGCTCGCCCGGACACTCCGCGCGCGTCGCTCGACGATACCCGTCATCGCGCTCACGGCCCACGCCATGGCCGAGGATCGGCAGCGATGCCTCGACGCCGGGTGTGACGACTACACCACCAAGCCCGTCGACACACTGCGACTCGTCGAGGCTTGCGCCCGCTGGCTCGGGGTGATCCGCACCCGTCCGGATGCCGGACGGGGCGCGGCCGGGGACATGTCGTTCGATCTCGATCCGTCCGAGGACTTCTCGCAGCAGGAGATCACGGCCGGGCCGGCCGATGTCGATCCCGCGGCCGCCGTGGATGGATCGGTGCTGATCAGCGACCTCCTCGGCGATCCGGGCATGCTGCCACTGGTGCAGGGATTTCTCGTCCTGTTGGCGGAACGCAGCGCGCTGATCGAGCAGCGGCGGGAGGTTGGGCATCGGGCCGAGCTGACGTCGCTGGCGCACCAGCTCAAAGGTGCGGCCGGTGGGTATGGCTTCCCCGCCATCACGGAGGCGGCACGCACCGTCGAACGCGTCGCTTCGGCGGGCGGCACGCAGCGGGAGGTCGACGCGGCCATCACAGCACTCGCCAGCAGCTGCCGGGCCGCGATCCGGGGCGGCGCTGGAGTTACCGATACTCAGAGCGGCACCACATCCGGTCGCGCAGCCTTCATCAACGAGTGCCAGACATGAGTGCCCTCACGCCCGCTTCGCACGTCGAGTCTCGCGTCGTGCTGATCGACGACGATCCGGCGATTCATTCGCTCGTGGCAGCCATGCTGCAGCCGTTGGGCGCCACCATCGTCTCTGCGATGAGTGGTGAACACGGACTCGACCTCGTCCGGCAGCGGGCACCGGATCTCGTGCTGCTGGACAATGACATGCCTGGCGCACGCGGTATCGAGGTGCTCCAGTGGATCAAGGGGGACTCCACGACCTCCATGGTGCCGGTCATCATGGAAACGGGGAGCGAGAGCAAGAACGTGCTGTCGGCCTGTTTCGCTGCCGGCGCCGTGGACTATATCCGGAAGCCGTTCACGGCGGCAGAACTCCGGGCGCGTGTCGGCTCCGTACTCGAACGGCAGCGCATGGTTGGCGAGCTGACGACCGCAGCGCGCATGGACAAGCTCACCGGCCTCGCGAATCGGTCGCTCCTCACCGAACGCCTCACCCGGGCGCTGGAGCGCACCGTCACGGAGTGCGAGTACAGCTTCACCCTGCTGTTCCTCGACTTCGACCGTTTCAAGCTGGTCAACGACAGCCTCGGCCATGACGTTGGCGATCTGCTGCTGATGGCGATCGCAAGCCGGCTGCGGGCCAATCTGCGATCCACGGACTCGACGCAACGCGAAGCAGCCGGCAATACCGTGGCACGCATCGGCGGAGATGAATTCGTCGTGCTGCTCGATGGGGTCGGCACTCCGCACGTCGCAACGGTCATTGCCGACCGCCTGCTCGGTGTACTGGCTGCGCCGTATCAGCTTGAAGAGCATCTGGTGCGTTCGTCGGCAAGCATCGGCATCGTGCATAGCGGCGATGGTTACGCGACAGCCGACGAGATGTTGCGCGACGCCGACATCGCAATGTACGAGGCCAAGGCGATGGGCAAGGGCCGGCACGTCTCGTTCACTGCGCGGATGCGTGAAGCCGTGCGCGACCGTATCGAGATCGAGTCGGATCTGCGGGACGCCATCGGCACGCCGCAGCTCTATCTGGCCTACCAGCCGATCGTCGATCTCGAGACCCACCGGGTGACGGGGGCGGAGGCGCTGGTGCGGTGGGCGCATCCGACGCGCGGCAACATTCCGCCATCGGATTTCATCCCGATTGCCGAGGAGACGGGGTTGATCCTGCCGCTGAGCGACTTCATCCTCCGCGAGGCGTGCGGCACCTTCATGCGCTGGCAGGCCGAACTGGGCCCGCACGCACCGCGACAGATCAGCGTGAACCTCTCCCGTGTGCAGCTGACTGACGCGACCCTCGTCGCACGCACGGTTGCCGTGCTGGCGCAGTGCGGCATGCAACCGGAGCAGCTGCAGCTCGAAGTGACGGAGTCCCAGATCATGCAGCAGCGTGCGGCGGCGCTCGAATTGCTTGCGGCCCTGCGTGCTGAGGGGATCCACCTGGCCATGGACGATTTCGGCACCGGGCACTCCTCACTCTCGTGCCTGCAGGAGTTTCCACTGGACGTGCTCAAGGTCGACCGGAGCTTCATCGTCAATGCCGGGAAAGGCCGCGACTTCGCGGCGCTGCTCCACGCGGTGGTCTCGCTCGCCGACAACCTCGGTCTCAAGGTGGTTGCCGAGGGGATCGAGACGGAAGAGCAGCTCGTGCTGCTGCAGGCACTCAGCTGTGCGTTCGGCCAGGGGTACCTGCTGGCGCGGCCGATGGGCGCCGACGCACTGGTGGCTCACATCACCACCATGCAGCTCGCTGCGCGATGACCATGGACGCCACGGCCATGACCGACGCGATGATTGCGAGAGCCATCGGTCGTGCCGGCCAGCTTGCAACCTTGCCGGCGATCGCGCTCGAGGTGATGCGCATCGCTGAGAATCCACAGGCGACCGGCGACGATCTGAATCGCGTTCTCTCGAACGATCCGACACTGAGTGCCCGGATCCTGAAGATCGTGAACTCTGCCTACTACGGCGTGCGTCGCGACGTGACCTCCGTCAGCACGGCGATCGCGCTGCTCGGGTTTGCCGCCATCAAGAGCATCGCGATCGCGGCCAGCCTGACGCGGATGTTTCGCGGTGGCTCGGTCGTCGGAGGCTTCGAGGCTCGCGAGCTCTGGCGCCACTCGATCGCCGTGGCGACGGTGGCCCGCACGCTGGCGCCGAAAGTGTCCGGCATCGATCCGAGCGATGCCTTTCTGGCTGGCCTCATGCACGACATCGGCATCGTCGTCGAGCTGCAGGCGTGCCGCGACGATTTCGGCGCGGCAATCGCCGCAATGGCGTGCGATGCGAGTCTATCGTTCCTCGAGGCGGAGGCGCGGCACATCGGCGCCACGCATGAAGCGTTCGGCCTGGCCCTGTGCACGGCGTGGCGCTTTCCAGCGGCACTGGCGACCGTCACCGGCCATCACCATCGTCCACTGCTCCTCGATGCGCATGAGGGGCGTCTGACGGCGCTGATTCATGTCGGTGACCACCTCGCGGCACGCGCCGGGCTGGGCTATTCGCGCACGGTTGACGGAGTGGAGCTCGATCCGCACGTTCTGCACCGACTCGCACTCGACGATGCAGACCTTGCTGTGGCGTCGCTGACGCTCGATGTCGAGGTGGCAGATGTCTTCCAGCTGCTGACAGGTGAGGCGTAACCTCGGGCACGCGCCGGTGCGGCTGCTTCTCGCGCCTCGATGTGCGTGATGGCGCGAGATCGGGAGGCGATGCAGCGCGGAGCCGAGCACGACCGTGACGACGACAGCCGTGCAATTGCGGATGCAGCGATGCCGGCTTCGCGAGGCTAAATTTCGCCTTGCTATCGACTGCCTGTCGACTCTTCGCTCGGCCCCGCGCCACATCGCGACCGTCGTGTGGCGGGATGCCGTGGTGATGGACGCATCGTCTCCGCACACGTACCGCTCATGCTCAGCAGGCTGCGGACCCTCGTCACGACGTTGACCGACACGCTCTGGTTCGTTCCGGGCCTGATCGCGCTGTTCATGTCCGCGCTCGCCGTCGTCATGGTCGAGGTGTCCTCGATGGTCGATGGAGAGGTGCTGGCGCGATTTCCGCGCGTCTTCGGGGCAAGTGCCGACAGCTCCCGCTCGCTGCTGTCGGCGATCGCCGGCGCGATGATCACGGTTGCCGGCCTGACCTTCTCGCTCACCATGGTCGCGGTGACGCAGGCGTCCAGTCAGTACACGTCGCGCATCCTGCGCAACTTCATGCGCGATCGCGGCAATCAGGTGGTCCTGGGCATCTACGTCGGGATGTTCGCGTACTGCATTCTCGTCGTGCGGACCATTCGCAGCGGCGATGAGGGACAGTTCCTGCCGTCACTGGCCGTGGTGCTAGGCATCGTGCTCGCGATCGGCAGCGTCGGGATGCTGCTCTTCTTCGTGCACCACATCGCCAACGCGCTGCAGGCCTCGACCATCATTCACCGGATCACGGCCGAAACGCTCACGGCGATCGAGCGTGCCTTTCCCTCGCGCCGTGGTGAGGCAGCAGACGAGGCGACGCCTGACGACGCCGGCAGTGGCGACGCCATCCCAGACGGTGCCTGGCAGCCGGTAGGAGCGCGCGCCACCGGCTACGTGCAGTCGGTCGACAACGACGGGCTGCTGGAGCTCGCCGACTCGCTGGATGCGGTGGTGCGGATCGTGCCTGCCGTCGGGGATTTCGTCATCGACGGACATCCGCTGGCGTGGGTGGCGCCGGCACATGCTGCGGGGCGCCAGGTGCCCTTTGCGTCATCCGCGCTGCGCGACGTAGCCGGCACGCTGAAGATCAGCAGCTACCGCACGGTGGAGCAGGATGCCGCATTCGGCATCAGGCAACTCGTGGACATCGCGCTGAAGGCCCTTTCACCCGGCATCAACGACACGACGACGGCGATCACCTGCATCGATCACCTCGGCGCCATCATGGTGCGTGTCGTTGATCGGCGGGACGTCTCGCCGGCCCGCGCCATCGCTGGCGTCGTGCGCGTCATTGCGCCGGCGCAAACGTTCGAGACGCTGCTCGGGCTGTCGTTCGACGAGATCCGTCGGAGCGCGTCCACCAACGTCAGCGCACTCACCCGATTGCTGACGACGATCGGGACCGTTGCGAGCTACCCGATGGATCCCGACCGCCGGACGCACCTCGACGAGCACCTCACACGGATCGACGAAGCGGCACAGCACGTGCCGTTGCTGTCCGACCGCACCCGTCTGCTCGAACGCGTCGATGCCGCGCGCGCCGCCCTGCGCGCCGGGCCGACGTGACCCGAAGCCGTCGGGCGTTACACGAGCGCCGTGCCATCATCGCGCCGACAGAGCCGTGCGGTGCGCGCGAAGGCGTTCCGATGCGGTCTGCGCCCGCATGATCATCTCGTCGCTGCCATCCCGCGCAGCGAGCTTGCGGCGCTGCTGAAGAACCGCCGCACCCGCGGCGAAATGGAGCCTGTGGAGTCGAGCAGCCAGTCCACCAAAAGGATGGGAGGCCAGTGCACGAGCGCTGCACTGGCCTCCCGTCACCAAGGTGTCGCGCGCCGTTTGGCCTACATCGCCGACATCTTCAAGTCGCCGCACGACACGATGGTCCCCATCGCTTCCGGTGACTGGTGGATGTTCACGTGGTAGTCGCCGCTGGTGGGTGCGGCGATGTTCACCGTGGAGGTGGCGGTCGCGGCCCCACTGCCATCGGTCTTCAGCGGCGGATAGTCGCCTGGCGGTCCTGCGATGTCTCCGCCCGTGGCACAGGTGCCTACATGCACATGCCACGGATGCGTGGCATTGTTGCCGCCGCCGGTGATGGCGACTTCGGCGGTCATCACGCCCGCGCTCACGCCGGCCATGACGGATGCCGTGCCGCGGACCTGCGACTCGCCCTTCGGCTCGAGCGTGGTCATCCAGCGGGCGGCCGAGGCACCGGCTGCCGCCGTCTCACCCATTGCCGGCGCTGCGGCCAGTGCACTGTCCGCCCTGTTCTCGGGTTTCGTGCCACCGCAGGCCACGAGCGAACCAAACGCCATGACGCATGCCGATGCCTGCAGCATTCGTCGGAAATCCGTGTGCATGAGTCCTCCAGAGGTCGTATGCCACCAAATCGTCTCGCACGCGCGGAAGGCGCGCGCAGCGGGTGGTGGCAATGCTCCTCTGCATGTCGCGTGCTTGGAGTTGTGGAGCAGGCGCGACGGTGGTCACTCGGGCGAGCCGAGCCGATCGTGCAGGGACGTCATCGTGCTCGGCTCGCGTCGATGCCGCACGTCGTCGGAAGTCGGTTGACGAGCATGCAGAACGCCCGCGGGATTTTGCCCGGCACGCCGGCACGCGGATACCCCAGCACGCCAGGAAGTCGGCCTGACGCATGAGTCGGCACTGACGCCGTGCCAGCGGCCCCGACAGGGCGGAGCTTTGCGTGGCTCGGCTTTTCCCCTCGCACTCCGGACGGATCCGTTGACCTCTGACTCACTGCGTGCTGGCGAAACGTTCGGCAACTTCCGTATCGCGCTTGAGCTGGGCCGCGGCGGGATGGGTGTGGTGTACGAAGCCGAGTCGCTGGACGATGGTCGTGTGGTCGCGCTCAAGTTGCTGCTCGCCGGCATGGATGCAGACGACGCGCGTCAGCGACTCCTGCGCGAAGGGCGTGTCAAATCGACGCTCATGCATCCGAACACCGTGTATGTGTTCGGAACGCAGGAGATCGACGGAATGCCGACCATTGCCATGGAGTACGTGGCTGGCGGCACGCTCGAAGACGTGGTGAGTGCGACGGGTCCCGTGCCGCCAGCCGACGCCGTTCGCATGGTCGGTCAGGTGATCGACGGACTGGAGGCCGCGTAGGCCGGCGGCATCCTCCATCGCGACATCAAGCCGTCAAACTGCGTCGTCGCGCAGGACGCGAGCATCAAGGTCGGTGACTTCGGCCTGTCGCGACCATCGCATGGCGGTGAGGACATGCGTGTCACCAAGACCGGCATGATCCTCGGCACGCCGGCCTATGCGCCACCCGAACAGTTGCGCGGTGAACCACTCGACGCACGCTCCGACAACTATTCCGTTGGCGCGACACTGTATTTCCTGCTGACGGGGGTGCTGCCGTTCCCGGGCGCGAACGCGATGGTCGTCCTCGCCTCGGTTCTGCAGGGCACTCCGACCCCACCCGAAAACCATCAGCCGGCGATCCCCAAGGCGCTCTCGGTGATCGTCCTGCGCGCGATGGCACGACAGCCGTCGGAGCGGTTCGCCGACTATGCCGAATTCCGCGCGGCACCGGACGCACTGAGTGGCGTCGAAGTCGTGCCGGGGCGACCACTGGAGCGTGTGCTGGCGTTCCCGATCGATTCGGCGCTGGCATCGCTGATCGGCATGAACGGGACTGAATTCGTATCCGGCACGCCGTGGACGGAGCACCATCTGGGTTGGCGTCTGCTGATCACCTGGGGCCTGTTCCTGTGCGTGCGGGCCGTTCCGGAGGCGGTGTGGGGGACATCGCCGGGCAAGCGGCTGTTCGGTCTTCGCATGCAGCGTCTCGATGGAGCGCCGATGTCGTGGCTGACCAGTGTCGGACGGAGTTCGCTGACGTTCCTCTCGGGTGGCGTGATCGGCGCGCTGCTCGAGATCGTCCCCGCATTCGCCGGCATCAGCTCGCGGGCAGGGTCAGCCTATCGAGCGCCGCAGGCAACGCGACTCGCCTGCCGCGAAAGGCACACTCCGTCCTCGCCCAGCGCGCGAGCACGCGACATTCTCCGGGACTGCCAGCGAGAACTCCGGCCGGCACTCCAGTCCGGGAAGTCTCCGCTGGTGGAATGCCATGGGCCGCAACGACGCCGGTGCATCGCAGGTTCGATCACTACCTTCATGCATGACGAATCGCCTGCCCCTCGGCGCACGCCGCTTTCAGACGTCGCGATACTGACCCGCGCCGCGCCATGACCCGACCACCCGCCAGTACCGCTGACGCACAGTATCAGGCGGCCCTCGGCGCTGCCCGCGCGGGCGACGTGGCTGGCGCGCGTCAGCTGCTGGAGCGCGCATTCGGCGGGAACCGGACACACATCGGAATTCGCAACGCGCTCGCCGTGCTGCGCCTCGAAGCCGGTGAAACCAGCGGGGCGATTGCGCTCCTCAAGCCGCTCGCCAGGGAGCTGCCCGGCGCGGTGCCAATTCAACTCAATCTCGGCAACGCGTTGGTCGCGGCCGGGCGCGCCGGCGATGCGGTGGCGCCGCTCAAGCGCGCCACATCACTCGATCCGACTGATCATCTCGCCTGGTACGGGCTGGGTCGCGCACTGCAAACAGCGGGACGGGTGGCCGAGGCGATACCGGCGTATCGGCGCTGTCTGCAGTTGGACGCAGGCCATGTTCTGGCGCGGGCAAACCTGATCGCCGCACTCAATTTCGTCGAGCAGTACGATGCGGCAGAGCAGGAGGCACGAGTAGTCCTCGCCGCGGCGCCTGACGACGCCGGTGCCCATCTCAACCTCGCCATGTCGCTGCTCGCACGCGGGCAGTGGGCCGAGGGATGGGCGGAGTACGAGTGGCGTGAGCAGACGGCGATGCTGGCGCGTCAACGCCGAACCGTCGTCACACCGCGCTGGGAAGGGCAGGCGCTGGCGGGTTGCGTCGTGCTGGTGAATGCGGAACAGGGCTTTGGTGATACGCTGCAGTTCGTGCGGTACCTGCCGGCGCTTCGTCAGCGCGGTGCACGCGTGATCCTGCAATGCCCGGCGCCGCTGGTTGCGCTGCTCCAGGCGTCAGCGCTTGCAGATCAGGTGCTCGCCTTCGGTGACCCGATGCCGGCGCACGACCTGCACGTGCCGCTCACCGGCCTTCCGCAGCGCCTCGCGCTCCATGACCACGCGACGGTGACGGGCGACGGCACGCCGTATCTCACCCCCCCGCCTGACCGACCCGTGCTCGAGGCGGCATGGACCGCCGGCGCATCTCGGCGCGTCGGGCTCGTCTGGGCCGGAAGTCCGACACACGTCAATGACATGCACCGCTCGTGCGGATTTGCCGCGCTCGATCCACTCTGGACGCTGCGCGGGGTGACGTGGGTGAGCCTGCAGGCGGGAGTGCCCGTCGGTCGCGGCGGCGTCACGCCGCCGAAGGGCACGGTGCTGCACGATCACGCGGCGCGTCTCGAGGACTTTGCCGACACCGCAGTGGCGCTGCGGGCACTCGACCTGGTCATCACCGTAGACAGCGCCGTGGCCCATCTGGCCGGTGCACTCGGCACGCCCTGCTGGTTGTTGCTGCCGCAGGTGGGGCTCGACTGGCGCTGGGCGGCGGAAACGTCGGCGGCACGCTGGTATCGCAGTGTGCGCACGTTTCGTCAGGATCCGACGGGTGGCTGGCGCCCCACGCTGGAGGCCGTGCGCGCGGCGCTCGAGACGGAGTGCGGCGGGGCCCGGCTGCCGGTGGTGTGACGGGGGGCGTAGTGCGTCCAATCAAGGGGTCCAATCAAGGGGGCAGAGTCCTTTGACGGCCGACCCCTTGATGGATGCTCGCACCAAGGACTCTGACCCTCTTGATCGGACCCTCGTGGTCGCTGACCCTCCTGATGGGCAAACCTCTTCACGGGCACCATCCCAGAGAGCGGCCGGCGGGATGTGCCGACCCAGCTCGGCAGATTCGACTGTCCATCCACGACCACTTTCGCCGGGTCAATGCCGTAAGACGTTGCGCGTCAACACGATAGCATGTGGTATGCATCGTGCAAATCGTCGCTGACAGGCGTCCCACCGGAACGCCACGAACGTTCTCCGGTTCGACAGCAGGCCGCCGCGCCGGCAGGCGCTGGCATGGCGGCCGGCCCGCTCTCCTCTCACGGTGCGCCACACTCGGCTCCCGGCCGGCATCAACGCGACCATTCATGAAACGTGCTCCAGTGTTCCGTCGTGCGCCCAGTGCGTCATTCACAGGCGCCGGCAACCGCGTCTCGAAGGGCGCCGACGTGCTGAGCTCGCGGGCTCGCGGGCTGCACGCGCACGGGACCGCGCTGATCACGCAGGAGAAATCGACCGACGCGATTCCACTGCTCATGGAAGCACTGGCCCTGGCGCCGGACGAGCACGGCATCCGGCACCATCTCGCGCTCGCGTACTACAACACCGGCCAGATGGGCGAGGCGCTGCACGAGTACAACGAGATCGCCACGCGCTTTCCCCGGCGCAGCGAGGCGCACACGAATCTCGCCGGAGTGCTGTCAGCGCTCGGTCATCAGACGCTCGCATTCACGGCCATCGAAACCGCGCTGGCACTCGACCCAGGCAATGTGTCGGCAATGATGAATCTCGCGGAGATTCTGAAGCACCTGGGCGACTGGACCGGTGCACGTGACGTCTATGCGGCAGCGCTGATCACGGCTCCGGATTCGCCCAGGATCCGCATGCAGTATGGGATGACCATGGTCGCGCTCGGGCAGTGGCCGGAGGGATGGGCCGAGATGGAACACCGCGACTCGCTGGTGGCGCCCAAGGTCCATACCGACACGGCGATCGCGCCTCGGTGGAACGGCCGCGCGTCGATTGACGGGAAGACCGTCATGATCATGCACGAGCAGGGCCTGGGTGACTCCATCATGTGCGTCCGGTTCGCACGCGATCTGGCCGAGCGTGGCGCCCATGTCCACCTGCGAACGCCGGCGCCGCTGGTCGGGTTGCTCAGCCAGGCACCTGGTGTGAGCGGCTGCACGCCGGTCGGCAGTGTGCTCCCACCGCACGATTTCCACGTGCCACTGATGTCGCTGCCGCACCTGTTCCAGCTCGAACCATCGCACGTCGATGGCGAGTCCTATCTCGTGCCCGCCGGCGAGTGTCCGGCGCACATCGCGGCGCTGCTCCCCAACGACGGCGTGCCGACCGTCGCACTGAGTTGGCAGGGAAATCCGCGCCACACCAATGACCGGCGGCGCTCCATCGATGGCGCGCTTCTCGCACCGCTGCTCGAGCTGCCTGGGGTTCGGTTCGTCGCCATGCAGAAGATCCCTACCGTGCAGGAGTTGCTCCCGGTCAGGATGCAGCAGAAGCTGATCGATGTCGGCAGTGCATGTGCCGACTTCGTGGAATCCGCGCATGCCTTGCGCCGGGTGAATCTCGTCGTCACCGTCGACACGGCGGTGGCTCATCTCGCCGGGGCAACGGGTGCGCCTACCCTGGTCTGCCTGCCGTTCACGCCGGATTACCGGTGGGGGCTGACCCGCACCACCACCCCGTGGTACCGGCACATGAGACTCATCCGTCAGCGCGCGGATGCGAGCTGGGCGGCCGTGCTCGACGAGGTCCGCGCGCGAGTCGTGGCGTTGCAATAAAGCTCCGCCGCGTCATCGTGCGGGATGACCCGCAGACGAGCATCGATCGGCCCGGATCGACGGCGAGGCGTCGGATCCAGGCGATGACGCATGAAGCCTCCGCGCTGGCAGACACCTCATACTCAGCCCTCGCCGTCGATGTCGGTGGGCGCAAGGGCCCGGCGTGGCGTAACGATTCGCGGTGCTCGCTACTGCCGTGAACACGAGCCGATTCGTGGCGCAGGCACAGAATCTGCCGATCAGCGCATGCAAACTGCTGGCCTCCGCGACCGTTCGTCCGTCTTGCGCCGTCTCGTCCCGTTCCCGTCCCCATGCCGCCTCGACGATTCGCGCCCCGCGACAGCCTCGACACCGTCACCGCTGCGGAAGAGGCAGGCGAGGTCGTACCGACGCCGATCGAGATCGCACCGCACACGCGTCGCTGGCTGTTGATCGCCGCTGCACTCATCCTGCTCGTGTTCATGTGGCGTGCGCCGGGCGTGCCATCGCTGTTTCTGGGCGGCGCCGCGCTGGCACTCGTCCTTTCCTTCCCCGTGCGGCTGCTCGAGAAGGTCATGCGGCGCTCGTTCGCGATCACGCTGTCGTTCACAGGCCTGGTCGCGCTGCTGGCATTCATTGTCGCAGGACTCGTTCCCGTGCTGGTCGAGCAACTGGGCGCGCTGGCGGACGCCGCGCCAGGCCTCGCCCGTCAACTCGACACGCGGTTGCCTTCGCTGCTCGATGCCCTGGCGGAACGCGGACTGCTCCCGGCGTCGAGAGAGCACTTCATCGACGAGTTGCAGCAGAACATGCTCGAGGGCGTGCAGGGCTTCGCGCGCCGCCTGCTCGGGAGCCTCGGCGGCGTCGTGTCAGGGGCGCTGAACACCGTCGTCGCATTGTTCGGCATGGTCTTCATCGCGGCCTATCTGCTGGCCGATTCGCGTGCCATGCATGCCCGCGTGCTTCAGGCGGCCCCGGCCGGTCATCGGCATGACGTTCAGGCACTGTGGACCGCGTTCGGCGACACGCTCGCACGCTATCTTGGCGGTCTCGCCATCTCGCTGGCGGCGCAGGGCGTGCTCTCGGCGGTCGCACTTGCGCTGCTCGGCGTGCCGTACGCGCTTCTCCTCGGAGCGTGGGTCGCGATCACGGCACTCGTGCCGTTCCTCGGCGCCTGGATCGGAGCGGTGCCAGCCGTCCTGCTCGCGCTGACCATGTCGCCGACCACGGCGCTGCTCACTGCGCTGCTCTTCCTGCTGATTCAGCAGCTCGAGGGGAATGTGCTCACACCGCGCCTGCAAGGTCAGGCCGTGCGCGTACACCCCATTCTCGTCTTTCTTGCGGTCATCGCCGGAGGCGAGTTGGGCGGCATTGCAGGGATCATCTTTGCCGTGCCGGTGCTCGCCGTCTGTCGCGTGCTGTACGATTTCCTGAGCGTCCGCGTGCGCGTTGCGCGGGGGTGAACGCACGCGTCGCGCTCGAGCATCCGCTGGCTGGCGTGCGCGATCGCACTGTGAGCGACACGTTCCACGGACCGACCGCACGGCAGATGTCTCGCCCCCCCGCCCGCGACGCGTGAGGATTCGGCAATCGGCGCGATCCGTCAGCACGGGCGCGCGGTGCCCGGTGTCTCATCACGGGCGCGCGGTGCCCGGTGTCTCATCACGGGCGTGCGGTGCCCGGTGTCATCACGGCCGCTGGACAGCCTGCCGGCGCCCGGACGGTGATGCCATTCCGAGTGCCGCGCCCGGGCCGTGGGCGGTGACGCAGGGGGGCCGCGCCCAGGACGGCTTTCGGCTCCGCCCGGTCTCCCGGCAGCCTAGAGTATTGGCGGGGCAGGAGTAGACCGTTAATTTTCAAGGTGCGATCCCACGCGGTGGACGACCTCGCGGAGCCGGCTCTTTCCGGCAGCCGGGGGCACCGGTCTCGCCCTGCATCGTGATGTGGACGAACGCCAGTGTGCCGGGCATGGAGCTGCGTATCGGCGTAGACGACGACGGGGCGACCGTGACTGGTCGCCCCCGTCGTTTCGGGGAACTTCCCAGCGGTATCGCAGCGCTCGTCTGCGGCACCCTTCACGCTATTTTTCTTCCGGTATTCCTCGTGAATCCGGTCTGCGGGTTTTCAGCATGAGCTTTGGTTCGGTTGGTGCGTTCCGTCCGACGACGATTCCGCCGGTGTTCGATGCCGAGGGGATCGCTGCCGTCGTGCGTCAGGTGCGGGAGCCGGTGCATGTGGTGTACGACCCGCGGCTGCCCGCGCCGGCCCTCGGGCTCTGTGTCGGCGGCGAGGTGCTCCCACAAGGTGAGCGGGGACTCACCGACTACGCGTTGCTGGCGACGCTGCCGGCCACGTACCCGGAGTGGCTCGGCGATCGGAGCTTCACCGAGGCGCACGGCGTGCGCTTTCCGTACGTGGCCGGCGAAATGGCCAACGGCATTGCCACCACCGACATGGTCATCGCGATGGCGCACGCGGGGATGCTCGGGTTCTTCGGCGCCGGTGGCCTCGGCTACCAGCGCGTGGAAGCGGGCATCGTCGCCATCAGCGAGGCGCTCGGGGATGACCCACGCTGGGGGGTGAATCTGATTCATTCCCCCGCTGAGCCTGAGCTGGAGGACCGCGTGGCGGACTTGCTCATCCGGCGTGGTGTGCCCCGCATCTCCGCCTCGGCGTTCATGGCGCTGACCCCGTCGGTGGTGCGCTGCTCGGCGGCCGGCCTGTCGGTGGATGCGTCGGGGCAGATCGTGCGCCGGCATCACGTGTTCGCCAAGATCTCCCGCGCCGAGGTGGCGGCCCAGTTCATGGAGCCGGCGCCGGAGGCGATGCTGCAGCAGCTGGTGGCGGCGGGGAAGATCACGGCGCGGGAGGCTGAGCTGGCGCGCCATCTGCCGGTGGCCGAGGACATCACGGTGGAGGGCGATAGCGGCGGCCACACCGATAATCAGACGCTGGTCGCCCTCGTGCCGCGCATCCTGGCCCTGCGTGACGAGATCTGCGCCAGGCACGGATACGCCCGCGAGATTCGGGTCGGCGCGGCCGGCGGACTGGGCACACCCAGCGCCGTTGCGGCAGCGTTTGCCCTCGGCGCAGCGTATGTGGTGACAGGCTCGGTGAACCAGAGTGCCGTCGAGGCCGGTCTGTCGGACGCGGCCAAGGCGATGCTGGCCCAGGCCGGCATCGCCGATGTGGCGATGGCGGCGGCTGCGGATATGTTCGAGCTCGGAGTCAAACTGCAGGTGCTCAAACGCGGGACCATGTTCGCGACGCGAGCCAACAGCCTCTACGAGGTGTATCGCAGTTACGACAGTCTCGAGTCACTGCCGGCCGAGGTCCGCACCAAAGTGGAAACCAGGGTCATGGGCGCGACGCTGGATGTGGTCTGGCGCGAGACCGAAGCGTTCTGGGCCATGCGCGACCCCGGACAGGTCGAAACGGCGAAGAACGACCCGAAGCATCGGATGGCGCTCGTCTTTCGGTGGTACCTCGGCAAATCCAGCCGGTGGGCGATCGAGGGTGATCCGGCACGCCGCGCCGATTATCAGATCTGGTGCGGTCCCGCGATGGGCGCCTTCAATGCCTGGGTGGCGGGGACGTTTCTGGCCGAGCCCGGCAATCGCACCGTAGTCCAGATCGCGCTCAACCTGCTCGAGGGGGCCGTCGTGGTGGCTCGCAGCCAGCAGCTCCGTGCATTTGGCGTTCCCGTTCCCGCCACGGCGATGCGCTTCCGTCCCCGTCCTCTCAGTCTCTGAATGCGACCCTGTTTCTCCAGCATGATCACGCCCGCATGACCCACACAGCAGAGACGGACGCGTTGTCCACGAGCCGCCGCATGCATCCCATCGCCGTCGTCGGCCTTGGGGCCTTGTTCCCCGGTTCGACGACGGTGGACGGGTACTGGCGCGACATCATCGAATCCCGTGACCGCCTGACCGAGGTGCCGCGCTCTCATTGGCTGCGCGATGACTACTTCGATCCCACACCGGGCACGGCCGACAAGATCTACGCCACGAAGGGTGGATTCATGCCGTCGGTTGATTTCTCGCCGCTCGAATTCGGGATGCCGCCCAACGCGATGCCGTCCACGGATACGGCGCAGCTGCTGGCACTGGTGGTGGCGAAGCGCGTGCTGGACGAGGCCACGCGCGGCAAGTACGAGTCGGTGGATCGCTCGCGCATGAGTGTCGTGCTGGGTGTGGCGTCGGCCACCGAACTGGTGGCGCACATGTCGGGACGCCTGCAGCGCCCGGTGTGGGAGTACGCCATGCGCCAGGCCGGACTGGATGACGAGGAAGTGGCGCGGATCAGCAAGGTGATCGACGGATGCTATGTCCCGTGGCAGGAGAGCACGTTCCCCGGCTTGCTGGGCAACGTGGTCGCCGGCCGGATCACCAACCGGCTCGACCTGGGTGGCACCAACGCGGTGGTCGACGCGGCGTGCGCCGGATCGCTGGCCGCGATCGCGATGGCCGTGAACGATCTCGCGCTGGGCAACTCCGATCTGGTGATCACCGGCGGCGTGGATGCCCTGAACGACATACTGATGTACATGTGCTTCGCGCAGACGGGCGCGTTGTCGGTGAGCGGCGATTGTCGCCCGTTCAGCGATCAGTCCGACGGCACGATGCTCGGCGAAGGAATCGGCATGCTCGCGCTGCGACGCCTGGAAGACGCTGAGCGTGATGGCGATGCGATCTATGCGGTGATCCGTGGGCTCGGCTCGTCGTCGGACGGCAAGGCGAAGAGCATCTATGCCCCGTCGGCGCGCGGACAGACCCTGGCGCTGCGCCGGGCCTACGAGCGCGCCGGCTACGGCCCGGAGACGGTGGGTCTGGTGGAAGCGCATGGCACCGGGACGGTGGCCGGTGACATGGCCGAATTCGAAGCGCTCACGCAGGTGTTCGGAGAAGCGCAGACACCGGTTGGACATTGCGCGCTCGGCTCGGTGAAGGCGCAGATCGGGCACACGAAGGCCGCGGCCGGTGCGGCGGGCATGATCAAGGCCGTGCTGGCGCTGCACCAGAAGGTGCTGCCGCCCACGGTCAAGGTGCGCGCGCCCAACCCCACGCTCGGCATCGAGGAGAGTCCGTTCTACCTCAACACCGAAGCGCGCCCATGGGTGCATGCGGAGACGTATCCGCGTCGTGCCTCGGTGAGTGCGCTGGGTTTCGGCGGCACGAACTTCCACGTGGCGCTGGAGGAATACACCGGGCCTTCCGAGCATCCATTGCGGTTGCGGACACTGCCGGCCGAACTGCTGCTGGTGTCGGCGGACAGTCCGGCGGCGCTGGCGGCCGCGTGCCGCGCGATGGCGACGGCGTGCACGACCGACGGCGCGCTGGCGCATGTCGCCAGGCGCTCGCACGCGAAGTTCAGCGCATCCGCCGCGGCGCGTGTGTCGGTGGTGGCGAATGATGAGGCGGATGCGCGCGAGAAGCTCGCGTTCGCGGCCGAGATGATCGAGAAGACGGCGGCCCGCGGCGGTGCGTCGTTCTCGTCGCCCACGGGTGTCTCGTATGGCACCGGTGCGCTCGATGGAAGTGTCGCATTTCTTTTTCCGGGCCAGGGCAGTCAGTACGTGGGCATGGGCGGTGAACTCGCCATGCATTTCGATGCGATGCGTGCGGTCCTCGACGCGTCCACCGCCACCGTCGGCCCCGCTGCGCCGGGTGATACGCTCGCCACGCGGGTGTACCCGCAGCCGGTCTTCAGCGACGCGGCGCGCACGGCACAGGGCACGCGGTTGTCGGCCACGGAATGGGCGCAGCCGGCGATCGCCGCGACCAGTCTTGGCATGCTGCACTTGCTGGATGGGATGGGCCTGCACCCTGGCATGGTGGCCGGGCACAGCCTGGGTGAAGTGACGGCTGCGGTGGCGGCGGGGATGTTCGACGCACAGACCGGCGTGGCCGTGGCGCGTGAGCGCGGTGTGCTGATGGCCAGCGCCAGTGCGACGCCAGGGACCATGTCGGCGGCGACGGCGGACCTGGCGACGGTGGCACGCGTCGTGGCGGGAATCGACGTCGTGCTCGCCAATCACAACAGCCCCACACAGGTGGTGTTGTCGGGCGCGGTAGCGGCGGTGGAGCGCGCGGAGCAGGCGCTGGAGGCGGCAGGGATCGCCGCGCGTCGTTTGCAGGTGTCGAACGCCTTCCACTCACCACTCGTGAGCGGAGCGGTACCTCTCTTCGAGCAGTACCTGCTCGGGGTTCGTGCAGCGGCGCCACGGGTGCTGTTTTTCGCGAACGCGACGGCGGAGGCGTATCCCACCGATGCGGCCGCGTCGTGCACACAACTGGCCGGCGCCATCGCGCAGCCGGTACGCTTCGTGGAGCAGATCGAGGCGATGTACGCCGCCGGTGCGCGCACGTTCATCGAAGTGGGCCCCGATGCGGTGCTGTCGCGACTCACCGAGCGGTGCCTCGAAGGGCGTGCACATTCCGCGGTACCGCTGGACCAGCGTGGCAAGTCGGGCGTGACGGCGTTCTTCACGGCGCTGGGTCGATTGGCCGCCGCCGGCGTGCCATTCGCCACGGACGCGCTCTGGCAGGGGCAGCGCCTGCCTGAGGACCCGGCCACGAAGACGCCGGCGAAGTTCAGCATTGCGCTCAACGGCGCGAACTACGGCAAGCCCTATCCGCCGCGCGAGCCGGAAGTGCGTGTATCGCGTCCGGCGGCCGTGACGGCGCTCGCGGCGCCGGTGGTCGCTGCTCCAGCCGTGTCTGCGCCAGCAGCGCCAGCAGCACCAGCACCGACAGCACCAGCAGCACCAGCAGCACCAGCAGCAGTGCATGCACCAGCACCAGCACCAGCACCAACGTCAGCACCAGCACCAGCACCAGCACCAGCACCAACTCCTGCACGTTCGGTACCGAACGCTCCCGATGCAATGCCGCTTCGTGCGGCCCCCATCGCCGCGAGCGCGCCGAGCTCCTTTTTGCACCGATCATCGATGAACACGTCGGACTGGATCGACGCACTGCAGCGTCTGCAGGCCCCCGCGATTGCGGCCCAGATGGAATTTCAGCGCCTCATGGCCGACAGCCACATGGCGTTCCTTCGCGCGGTGGAAGAGTCATACGGCGCGGTGATGCCGGGTGCATCGATGGCGCCGCCGGCTGCGCCGCTGCCCGTGGCGACATCGCAGCCGATGCCGCAGCTCGAAGCGCCGCCACAGTTCGCAGCGCCCCGGCAGTTCGCGGCGCCGGTGGTCCCGACGCCGGTGGTGCCGACGCCGGTGGTGCCGACGCCAGTAGTGCCGACGCCGACGGCGGTGGTGCCGATCGCCGTTGCGCCCGCACCAATGGCGGCGGCGCCGGTCGTTGCCCCCTCCGCACCGATGGCGGCGCGGGCTCCGGCTGCGCCTACCACGATTGCGCTGCAGCCACTGCTGCTGGCGATCGTCGCCGACAAGACGGGCTATCCGGCCGAGATGATCGATACCGGAATGGACATGGAAGCGGACCTCGGCATCGATTCCATCAAGCGCGTGGAGATTCTGTCCGCCATGCGTGCGCAGGTGCCTGACCTGCCGCAGGTGGCCACGAGCAAGATGGCGGCCACGCGGACGCTGGCGCAGATCATCGAGCTGTTCGGCGGATCGGTGGCGAGCGGTGGCGACGTTGCGCTCGCACCTGCAGCAGCGGACGGTGGAGTGCCTGTCGCCGCGGCGCCTGCACCGGCATCGCGTGTGTTCGAACTGCAGCCCGTTCTCCTTGCGATCGTCGCCGAGAAAACCGGCTATCCGGCCGAGATGATCGACACCGGGATGGACATGGAAGCCGATCTCGGCATCGATTCCATCAAGCGCGTGGAGATTCTGTCGGCGATGCGTGCGCAGGTGCCCGATCTGCCGCAGGTGGCCACGACGAAGATGGCGGCGACGCGCACGCTCGCCCAGATCATCGAACTCTTTGGCGGCGCCACCGATGGTGGTGCACCGGCGGTGCCAACTGCCGCGGCACGTGCGGTCGCGAGTGTCGCTGCGCCGGTCGACGCGTCGGTTCCCGCGTCGGTTCCCGCGTCGGTTCCCGTGTCGCGCGTGAGCGCACTGCAGCCGATCCTGCTCGAGATCGTAGCCGAGAAGACCGGATACCCGGCCGAGATGATCGACACCGACATGGACATGGAGGCCGACCTCGGCATCGATTCCATCAAGCGTGTGGAGATCCTGTCGGCGATGCGTACACGCGTGCCTGATCTCCCGCAGGTGGCCACGACGAAGATGGCCGCCACGCGAACCCTGGCGCAGATCATCGAACTGTTTGGTGGTGTGGCAGACGCTGGTGCGACGTCAGCGCCGGTTGCGTCGGCAACACCTGCCGCAGCCGTTCCCGCAGCCGCTTCCACAGCCGATCGCGCAGTCGCGCCGCCGGAAGCGCTGCCGGAAGCGCTGCCGGAAGCGCTGCCACCGGTCGCGCGCGTTGCGGTGCGTGTCCGTCCGGCGGCAGCCGTCGGCTTTTCGATGCCGTGGCTGCGAGGCGTCGCGCCAATCGTGGTCACCTCCGACGGGGCGGGCGTGGCGCAGGCGGTGGTGCAGCTCCTCACGGCGCGCGGCGTGAACGCAGTGGAAGCGCCCGTGAGCGCGGTGCCGGCAACTGCTGGCGGTGTCATCTTCCTCGGCGGTCTGCGCGATGTGGCCGGTGAGGCAGCGGTCGCGGTGAATCGCGAGGCTTTTGCCGCTGCGCGTACCGTGGCCACGTACTTCCGCGAGCATGGCGGGCTGTTCGTGACGGTGCAGGATACTGGCGGAGACTTCGGTCTTTCGGGACGCGAGGCTGGTCGCGCATGGCTGGGTGGCATCGCTGCCCTCGTCAAGACCGCGCGCGATGAGTGGCCCGTGGCAACGTGCAAGGCCATCGACGTCGAGCGGGCGGGCCGCACCGATGCCGCGGTCGCGGAGGCGATCGTCGCAGAGCTGTTCGGCGGTGGACCGGAAGTCGAAGTCGGACTGTCGGGTGCAGGCGAGCGGATCACGCTGGCCAGTGTGCCCTGCGCCGTGTCGCCGGCGGTCGCGCCGATGCCGCCGGGGGCGGTGTTCGTGGTCACGGGCGGTGCACGCGGTGTCACGGCGGCATCGCTGATGGCATTCGGTCATGCGGCGCAGCCCCGTCTGGTGATACTCGGGCGGACGGCGCTGCTCGATGAACCGGCCGTCTACCGCACTGCCACCACCGAAGCGGCGCTCAAGCGCACGGCGATGGAAGAAGCGATGAAGGCCGGTCGTGCGGTGACGCCGAAGGACGTCGGCGCTGCAGTGGAACGTCTCCTCGCGGCGCGCGAGGTGCGCGAGACGCTGGCGCAGCTCACGGCCACTGGCGCACAGGTACGCTACGACGCGGTCGACGTGCGTGATCCCGGTGCACTCGGTGCGTTGCTCGCCGACGTGCGCCACACGTGGGGGCCGATTCAGGGCATCGTGCACGGCGCTGGTGTGCTGGCGGATGCGTTCATCGACAAGAAGACCGATGCGCAGTTTGATCGCGTCTTCGATACGAAGGTGCTGGGGCTGCAGGCGCTGCTCGATGCCACGTCGCGTGACCCGCTGGAGGTGATCTGTCTGTTCTCATCGGTGGCGGCGCGCGGCGGAAATGCCGGGCAGTCGGACTACGCCATGGCGAAC
>Ga0105045_10000243_pt1 | contig 36339 bp, 35 predicted proteins | sample MAT02_FD_78089 | JGI IMG/M metagenome (GOLD analysis project Ga0105045, IMG submission 78089) | Freshwater microbial communities from Lake Fryxell liftoff mats and glacier meltwater in Antarctica - MAT-02 (megahit assembly) | ecosystem: Environmental > Aquatic > Freshwater > Ice > Liftoff...
CCCAGCCCCCTTATCCCCACTGCGTGGAGAAAGGGGGAGAAACCCATTTCTAGGCTTAGGGACGCGATTAATCACGTCCGTACAACCCTCTCCAATTTTTTGGGGAGGGGGTTGGGGGTGGGGTAAAAACACGTTTAATGATGAGTTATTGACATAATCCTATGAATTTGTTTTCGGCTCTCCATAAGGTAGCAAGTAGTATGATTATTTTTGGGTGATGTTACGCAGAACGCGCATAATTTGGCGACCACGAAACTCAAATAGTGTAAAGGCAAAAATCCCTGCGATAAGCAAATTTAAGCCTTGTTCAAGGGCATCGTCACCTGCTTGTGGCACAGCACTACAATTTTGTTGCTTGAGCGCCCAAAACAAGAAGAAATATGCCCCACCAATCAGCCCCATAAAGATAGAGACGGGTATGCCTTGCGTCTTTTTGCCCTTCACAGAACGGAGCATCCCCGCCACAATCATCGGCATGACAAACATCCACACATTGATGATAAGTACCGGAAAATCGCATGGGGGGATGGTATAGACTTTCACACCATCAAATGTGTCGTATAACACGCCACCGACCAACAATTTACTGATAACCGCACAGGCGACCACGCTGATATTCAGCATCGTCTGAAAGAGTTGCTTGTCTGGAATCAACAGCGAATTGACCATACCCAAAAAGAATATCAGATAGAGCATAATATCAAATAATAAATCATTTCCCTCACGTGGGCTCAACAACGCCCCAATATCAGACAGTTGAATCCCTGTGCCATCTTGTGCCAGCGCGGGTGTGACGAAAAATAAGGCGCTCACCAAGACCAAAATCGTCCATAAAATGTGATTGCGGGTTAATTTGAACATCAATAATGCCCCTTTAATAAAATCACCATTAATCAGATAACTATAGCGTGTCTACGTTGTCTATGCCACTATATTAGCCTATTTTTTTGCGGTGTGCATGAATCATATCGTATAAAATCTTGTCTAAATCGAGTTTTGGTTGATAAAACACGCCCACCATACCCGATTTTATCGCCCCATGCACATTATCAATGCGGTCATCCACAAATATAACAGGGTAACAATCGGCGGGGAGCGATGCCAACACATGCTGGTAAATCGCACTATCGGGTTTCATCATCCCCAATTTGGCAGAGATAAAAAGCGGGTCAAATAGGTGATGAATACCCAAATGGTGTAATTTGGGTTCTAATTCGAGGCTATCATTGCTCAATAGCCCCACAATATGCCCGTCATCACGCAATTTTTCGATGAGTGTGATAAGCGTCTTATCCAATACATCACCCGCATAAAAATCATGTGCGAGTTGCGAAATATCTTCTGCCGACACATTTAATTGCTGTGCCACATCCGCCCAATAATCGCTCACGGGGATGTCGCCTTTTTGGGCGCGTAGCCAGCTATCAGCGTTATGCACGGCTTTTTCGACACTACCATGAGACAAACCAAGCCGTTCATCCCATGTGTGGCGTGGGGCATAATCGGCGGTTTTCATCAACACACCGCCAAAATCGAAAATAAAGGCAATAGGCATGGTTATTTCATCTCTTTGGTGAGTGCAGTCGCCAATTGTGCCGCAATCAATTCCAGCATGAGGATTCTCTCTTGGGTGATGCTCCCTGGACGGTCTTTGCAGGCGGCAATCACACCAAAGCTACGATTGCTAAAACTAACAGGCACACACGAAATCGCACCCAACCGCCCGCGTGATACCAATGGGTGATTGGGCTTATCTTCTGGACCCGCAATACGACTTTGCCCATTTTGTGCCACCCACCCCATGAGGTCATCGGGAGAAGCATCTTTGGGGGCAATAGATTGTATCGTCTTTGGACCCGCTTGTGCCTTCAATGCCAATTTAAGGGGTTCTGGGATCTCTATGCTATAATATGCCACATAATCATAGCCTTGCTCTAGGCAAGCATTGACAGAGGCTTCGATTTTGCCCAATACGCCTACTGCCTTTTTGATATTGTTATTGATATTTCGCACGGCAGGTAAGCTATCTGAACGCAACGTCTCCATGCGACGCTCGGACATTAATTTGATAATCCGCTTGGCGAGGTCATCATCTTTGAATGGCTCATTGGTGAATTCATCGGCTTGACCTGGCATCCCAAAATCGGCTTCTTCATCCACCAATACCACCAATAAACGTGGATATTTGCGCCGTAAATGATTCAAAAAGAAAAAACTATCGCCCATTGCTTGGTCAATGACAAAGACATCTACATGACTATCTTTATCTCCCAAAACAAGCAGTGCATCATCCATACTATGTGCGATTTGTAAATTAAAACCCGGTTGCCCCACTAACCCGCTATGATACCGTTTTGCCTGTTCATTGGGGATGGTGAGCAAAATATCTACCGTTGCAGTCATCTCATTGCTCCTTTCGTGTGCTTATGGTGTTGTGTCGCAAATTATCCGTTCCATTGCCCCGCCCAAAGGGTGAGCGCCACCAGTTGACGCAAGCCATCGGCAAGGGGTTTGGGGTCTATATATTCGTCCAGCCGATGAGCATTGCCTCCCCGAGCCAATCCAATAGTGACAGTTGGGCATCCTGCCGCCAATGGCACATTGCCATCAGTGCTTCCTGTTTCCAAAGAACTGGTCATCCCCACCAATGATAATGCCCCTTGTGCCATTTGTACCAATGGATGGTCATCTGAAATACGACCTGCGGGGCGGTCTCCGACCACCTCTATGGCAAATTGTACCCCATCTTGAACGGAATGAGCGACAATTTGGCGAACATGCGTCTCTAGCTTGCTCAACGCCTCTGCCGATTCTGAGCGCATATCCAGCCACATACCCGCATCAGTGGCAATTGAATTCACCGAGTGTCCACCATCAATCACGCCAATATTATACGTGGTACGCGGATTATGGGGGGGGTGAATGGTGGCGATTTTTGCGCCGATTGCCATCAGGCTATGCACCGCGCTAGGTCTGCCAAATTGCAACCAACTATGCCCACCTTCTGCTTTGGTGGTGATATGCAGACGGCGCACAGCGATGCCACCATTATAAATAAATCCATACGCCATGCCTTCTAGGTTAATGACCGCTTTGAGCGCTGATTGTAGCCGATTAAACACGGTTTTCATGCCCCCCAAATCACCCAACCCTTCCTCACGGCTCGGCGCGACAAACCAAATATCACATGGGACAGAAAAGGCTTCTTGTTGCAAAAATTCTGCCAAAAATAATAATCCCGCCACACCCAAACTGTTATCGCCTATCCCCGCCCCATAAATCAGGTTGCCCTCATGCCGAATTTTGAGGTCGGTCTCGATGGGGAATACGGTATCGGTATGGGCAGAAACCATCATAGCGCGTCCATCGCCATTGCCTTTTAGCAACCCATAGACATTAAACACCTCGTCTATGCTCACATCCACCAAACCAAGCGCCCGAAATTGGTCTGCGACATACGTGGCACGGACATTTTCTGCAAATGTGGGGGCAGGAATTTGTTGTATATCAATGGCGCGGGTGATGGTTTGTAAAACATGATGCGAAAAATCTTGTGAGAGGATGCTATCTGGCAAGGGCGGGGTATGTGCAGATGTTATGGGTAGTGGCGTGGTCATGTGGCACACACTTTCTTGAAATGAGTGGATATGCAAAAAGGGGCGTTTAAGCCCCTTGTCGTAATAAAGTTCCCCACAAATTGGGGATGGTTATAACCCTTTTTCGAGCGCCCACAAATGTTTCATGAGACGGCTCTTGCGACGTGCGGCGTTGCGGGGGTGGATTGTCCCACGGCTTGCCGCCATATCGAGGTCTTTAACTGCCAAACGTGTCGCTTCTTTTGCCTGTGCCAAATCTTTAGTGGCAATGCTAGTACGCGCTTTTTTAATGAGCGTGCGTGCGCGATTGCGATAGGTACGGTTATGAATACGACGTTTTTCCGCTTGGCGAATACGTTTTAGGGCAGATTTATGATTTGCCATGCGTGTAATTCACCTTTTTATCAACACTTTTTAACCCAAAATAGAAAAATAATCATAGCAGATGTTGAGACTATCGTCTATGCTCATTTCAGAAATAACAAAGCCACTGCCCCCAAATTCAACACCACCAATCCAATCAGGCTTGGTACAAGCATAGACGGGTAAGTTTCATCAATCCCAGGGATACGGGTGGGGGCAATATCGTTGGGAATCATCTCAAAATACACCGATGGGTCTTCATCTGCCCCAATTTCCATCATAGCGGGTTCTGGGGCTAGTTTTGGTGCAGATTTTTGTTTCTTTGGGGTGGGCGGCGGTGCAAATGATTTTTGTGATTTTGGCGGTGGTGACGCATCCAAAAATGAATCATCCGCCAAAAATTCGTCTATTTCATCCAAACCATCATCACCAAAAATATCATCGTCCAGCGAGGTAATATCGTCACCAAAATACGATGCAGATGATGTCTCTTTGGGCTTATTGGCGCTCACATTGCGGTCATCCATTGTATTTAAGCGGTCTAATGGTTCAGATTCTTCTGGCTCATCATCATCGTATGCCGTCTGAAAGACATCTGCCGATTCAAATACAGAGCTAAATGGGTCTGTGGGCGGATTAATGGGGTCATCATCAATCAAATCACGCAGAGAAGATGACGATGGGGCTGTTGATGATTTTGGCGCTGTGGGCGAAAGTGCATCCAATAAAAAGTCGGTATTGCCATCAATATCCCACTCTGCCCCTTCAATCAAAAATGGATTGTTCGGCTGAGATGGTGGTTTTTCAACGGGTGGCGGGGCTTTTTTGCGGAGCATATCTAACCCACGTTTGGCATCGGTATTTTGTGGGTTGATTTGCAACACATTTTCGAGGCAAATCATTTGGTCTTCTATAGATTCAACCACAGCACTCAACCACATCCACGCCTGTTCATGCGATTGGTCAAGTTCAGTTGCCCGCAACAAAAGGGCTTGTGCTTCAGATTTATTACCTGCGCGGATAGCACGTTTGGCTTCACGCACCATCGCATCTACATTGGATGAGGACATCGCAATCGCTCCAAAAAATTCGCAATTATTGCCTCTATCTTAGCATAAAATAACAACAAGCGCAGGAAGATTCTGCGCTTGTTGGAAAAAATTCATAAATCGGGTATCATTTTAGTGTGATTCAGATTCCATCACCTGTTTAAGAACATTGAAATATTTTTTTTGTTGTGCATCCAAAATACGCATGGTGATTGGTTTTAGCAGGTTCAAAATGCCCTTCATTTCTAAATTGACATGATGAGAAAAGCGCGTCCCACCCTCTACAGGCTCAAATTGATAGAGTAAGTCATACCCCAATTGATTGCTATCATTGCGATATTTGACATAATTGGGCGCATCCCATTCCAAAACCTGCAACTGGTTTTGAACAGCCACAAACATCACTTTAGCATGTTGGATAAAGACTGTTCCAACACCAATCTCGCCTTCTGTGAGTTTTTCACTATGTGTAACAAGCTTCCACCATTTCGTATCGTTACGAAAATCGGTGACGAATTCAAATACTTCTGCTGGCGGACGATTAATCACTACAGAATGGCTTATGGGTATCATGGTACTACTCTTTCACAATACTAGTGTTTCCTTTTTGCATTAACATTAAAAGACGTATTGCACACTCACATTTATGAAGAAAGTATTGCACGATTCAAGTTTTTTGTCAATTAAGGGATGGTTATAAAAAACAGACCCGTTAATGAATTCTTCATACAAGGGGTCTGTTGAGGTTATGAATCGGTAGTGGTTAATTTATTGACTGATGGCGATTAAAAATTCATCCCACACATCGGCAAAGATGAATTCGGCATCGCCAATATCCTCAATCACCCACATATTTTCTAAAATATCGGCAACAGGGATGATAGTGTCATTGATTTCTGCGTCAATTAATCCTGCCTCTAATGCCACCACATTCACAGAGCCATAAGCCGTTTCGTTGGTGTTTAGCGCCGACACAAATGGGTCGTGGACAAAATCCATGAAGAGATATGCAAGGTCTGGATTTGGGGCATCTTTGAGCAACACCATAGATTCCACATCCAACACAGAGCCTTCGTTGGGAATCACATACTTAAAATTGTCACATTCACATTCGATAATGCGTTGGAACGCATCCCCGCTATAGGTCAAGACCATATCCAAATCGCCACGCACAAAAAGCGGCGTGGGGTCGTCTGAGATATGCACCAAATTGCTATTTGTGCCATATCCCAATAACAAATCGAGGGCTTCGTATAATTCACCTTCATCAATCGAATTGGGATTATAGCCCAATTCAGACAGCACAATACCCAAAATGGAACGTTGGTCGTCTGTCCAGCCAATACGACCGGGAAAGTTCCAGATTTGTTCCCATGAGGTGATGTCTTCACCATAGACATCGGTGTTATATAGTGCGCCAAATGTCCCCCACAAATAGGGAACACTATATGCTTCGGTGGGGTCAAACGACAATCCCTTATACAAATCATCAATATTGGCATAATTGGGGATGCGTGTCATATCAATGGGCTGAATCAACTCTTCGCGTATCATGATAGCAATGCCATAATCCGCAGGAAACGCAATATCATAACCCGGATTCCCCTGACGGATTGAGCCGATGAGTTCTTCATTGCTCCCATACGTTTCGAGGCGAACACGCACACCACAACGGGTTTCAAATTCGGCAATGGCAGTATCGCTAATAAAATACAACCAATTGTAGAGGACAAGCGTCTGACCTTCATACCCAGAGGGGCATGTCCATGTAATTTCGGTGATAGGGGCGACTGCGGTTTCTTCTTGGGCAACAACAGGCAAGATTCCCATCATCATCACCATCACTAACATCCCCAAAATCATCAAAATACGTTTTTGCATGTGTTACTCCTTATTGAAAAACAAAACGAATACTATCAAAAAATCTCCCCGTCCCTACTCTATTCAAGCAGGGGCAGTATGAGCAACAAATTCTAATCGGCGCGTGCGCCGTTACGTCCCTGCAACCACAAGGAAAACCCAACCAATACGGTTGAAATAGCAAGCATCATGGTCGAAAGCGCGTTTACTTCTGGTGATACCGATGTCTTGAGCATCCCATAGACATAAATCGGCAATGTACCAGACCCCACCCCTTTGTTATAAAAAGTGATGAGGTAATCATCCAACGACAGGGTAAACGCCAATAGCGCCCCGCCGATGATACCGGGCAAAATGAGCGGAAAGGTCACGCGCCAAAATGCCCGCCAATAATCTGCTCCAAGGTCATAGGCGGCTTCTTCGTAATTTTTATTCAAGCCCTCAATGCTGGCTCTGACGACAATCGCCACATATGAGATATTAAATGCCACATGACCGATAATGATTGTGCCAAAACCCGGTAGCCAATTTTGACCTGTACTATTTTGCATATAATCGAAAACAATCTTGAAGAAAATCGCCAGAGAGATGCCTTGTGTAATCTCTGGGATGACCATCGGCAACAGTAACATGCTATCTACGAATTTTTTCCCCGGAAATTTGCTCCGTGCCATGCTCAATGCCAACATCGTCCCAAGCACAGTGGCGATGGCAGTCGAAACCACGCCAATAAACAAGCTATTCCGCAATGCCTCCATGAGGGTGGCGCTACTTTTGGCAGACCCCGCCCCCATCGAATTAAATACATTCAGATACCATTCCATCGTAAAGCCACGCCATACATCCACAGTGCGCGAGGCGTTGAACGAAAATAGCACCAATATAAGGATGGGAGCCCACAGAAAAAAGTAGGACGCAAACGGGATGATAATACCCCCAGAAAAGCGTCCTGCCGTTTGTAAGATGCGCCCGCGTTTGATGCGGTCATCTATGCCAACGAGTTGTCCGAATTTCGGTTGAGAAAGAACAGAATTAGCCATTGTTACGAGATTCCTTCCTCATGCCCCACGCATAAATGACGAGTGCCACCAAAACCATTGCCATCATAATCATCGAAAGCGCCGCGCCAAGCGGTCTATCACGCTCAAATTTCTCGTGAATGAGTGTGCCAATCATCAGCGTTTTTGTACCACCGAGCATATCGGGTGTCACAAATGAGCCGATGGTAGGAATAAAGACCAAAATACACCCCGCAATAATCCCAGGGATGGTCAGTGGCACAATCACACGCCAAAAAACTTGCCAATCGCGTGCGCCTAAGTCGTTGGCGGCTTCTATGAGGCGAAAGTCAAACCGTCGCAACGAGGCATATATCGGCAATACCATAAATGGCAAATAGCCATAAACCAATCCAATTAATACTGCACCCTCGGTTTGAAGAAGTTGTAACGATTCAGTCGGTGCAAGGATACCAATCCCACGCAAAAAGCCGTTTATCGTGCCATTTTCGCTCAGAAGAACTTGCCACGCATAGGTGCGTACCAAAAAATTTGTCCAAAATGGCAAGATAATGAGGAAGAGGGCAATATTGCGCCCTAATACGGTTTTACGTGTGCGGATATAAAAGGCAATTGGATAGCCAATGACGAGGCAAATTAACGTTGTATAGAGCGCAATCCGCACAGAACGGGCTAAAATCACGCTAAAGACATCGAAGACACGTTCATAAGAGGTGAAGGTCAAAGGTAAGGTGACACCGCCCACCCCTGTGGTGCGCGTCATGAAACTGAACACGAACACAATGGCGATAGGGATGAGGAAAAACAAGAATAGCCACAGTACACTCGGCAAGGCGAGCAATACCCCGCTATGTTTACGCGATTGCGCCGTCAGCCATGCCGCCATGGGATATCACCTTCCAAATTGATAGTGAGTAACCAGTCCATCAGATTGTCTCCTCTACATACTGTTCTTTACCAGAAATACGAACAAGACCCATTATCATCTTGTGAGATGCGGGCAAAAAATCGCATAGAAAACTTATTTTGGGGTTATACCTGCGTGATAGTCGTCTTTAAGAGCGTACTTTGCAGACCCAAATATCAGACTTACAATATTTGTGTAACAGAGTAGCGTCTTCTCTGAGCAGTGACTATCACCCATTGGGGGATTTTGTAGTATAGACTACAGAGGTTTGCGCTAAAGATACATTATAGCGTATTTTGCAGATTTGGCTAGTATTTTAGGTGATATTCATAATTTCTTAATATAAGGGGAATAAAAAAATCGGCAGGAGTGACACTGCCGATTTTGTGATGCTAAGTGCGGGGAGGACAGGATTCGAACCTGCGGCACCGCGTTAAACGGTGCAACTGCTTAGCAGGCAGCCCCAATCGTCCACTCTGGCACCTCCCCATGTCTCGGTTTTTAATACTGCGGAAAGAGTGGGATTCGAACCCACGGTGGCGTGACCGCCACTTTAGTTTTCAAGACTAACGCCTTAAGCCGCTCGGCCATCTTTCCAAATGACCAAAATGACCGATTTCACTACGTAGGAGTATAGCATAGCAATCGGCAGGGGTCAATGCGCTATTCACGATTATTTTGTGGTACGATAAATTTATCTATTACCCTGCATTTCAAAAGGAGACCCCTACTTATGATAGCCAAACGATTTTTAGTACTGTTGCTCATTGCCCTTTTTGCCCTACCTCTCTTGGTAAGCGCACAAGAAATCACCCCTATTGCGTATGGACAAGTTGTCACAGGCGAAATTAGTGACACCACACCATCGGTATCCTATAGTTTTAGTGGCACACAAGGCGATGTTATCGTTGCCCATATGACCGCTACAGGTGGAAGTGGACTCGATAGCTTTTTGCGCCTCATAGACCCACAAGGTAACGATTTTTATACCGATGATGATAGCGGTGGCATGACCAATGCCCTCATGGGACCCGTCACACTGCCCGAAACAGGCACTTATACACTCATCGCCAGCAGTTGCTGTGATGCCATCAATGCCAATACCTCTGGCACATATGAGTTGGTGGTAGAGCAAGCTGTTGTACCCGCTTTGGCTGTGAATCAACCAGTGGCATTTGAGTTATCACAAAGCAGTACGGTAGCATTTTTTAGCTTATCCAATGATGCTATCACAACCAAACTGGCGCGTGCCGTAGTAAATGTCTTAAATAGCGAGGTTGGCAACTGGCATTTGAGTGTGGAAGTACGGGGGTCAATTGGGAGCTATTTCTATTCAGATTATGCCCCTATAGGTAGCACCACATTTGTCGTAGACCCCATCATTGCCGATTTAGCGGGTGGAGCAAGTTTGGTCGTGGTACGTGCTTATTCAGATAATCCTTCAGAACCCATGTTTGCCCCAAATCAGGTAATTCAGGCTGAATTATTAATCTCAGAAATGACTGCTACTCCAATCACCCTCAATACACCCATCACAGGCACATTAAATGATGCAAATCCTACTGGATACTATTCTTTTGATGCCACGATGGGCGACCTCCTCAACTTGGCAGGCACACAAATCGCAAATAGCCAACCCATCAATATAACAGTCTATGGCACAGGTGGGTTTAGCATTACAGGGGCAAGTACCATAAGCTATGGTGATGTGTCAAATGCTGGTAGCTTCACCATTGACCCGCTACGCACCAACAATACAGGGACATATTATGTGGTCGTCAACCGTGCGGTTTATGGCGCACCAGAAGAAGCAATTGGCACAACCAGCGATTTTAGTCTCACATTGGGGGCAACTGCCACACCCATGTTGACGGCTGGCACACCGATTAATGGGATTTTCAATGACCCCAATAAATACGAAGATGTCTATCGCTATCAAGCCACTGCCAATCAGACAATTCGTGTCACCATCAAAAGTCTCAATGCAGGTTATGCACCAGCATTCGATATTCAGGGTGAGGCATTTGAATCACCAGAGACCAATATCACCAATGTTTATAGCGCCGTACCGGGTGTCATGATTTATGAACTCACCCTCTATTACGATAGTGTGTATATTATTCGTGTACGCAACGGTATTGCCTTCATCATGGAAGATACACCTGGCGAATATAGCGTGCAAATAGATGTGATTCAATAAAACAAGACGATCACCATGAACAAAAACTGGCGCTATAGTGCGCCAGTTTTTTATTATAACCACATGCCAAAATTTAGTCGTTCAAAATTTCTTCGATTTGGCTGATGACATCTGCCGTCAATTTCACATCGGAGGCTTTTACATTTTCCACAACTTGTTCGGCGCGGGTTGCCCCTGTAATCACACTGCTCACGCCACTTTCACGTAAGCACCATGCCAACGCTAATTGACCGCGTGTGATGCCCAATTCATCGGCAATCGGTTTGAGTGCCTTCACCTTGTGAATATTCGATTCGTTCATATACCGATTTTTTGCCCATTCTTCACGATTAAAACGGGAATCGGTGGGGATGCCATCGTCATATTTGCCCGTCAACATACCACCCGCCAGTGGCGACCATGGTACCAAGCCTACCCCGCGTGATCGCGTAACAGGGAGAACTGTTTTTTCTACCCGTTCACGATGTAACATAGAATATTGGGGTTGCTCGGTCTTTGGCAAGTGCCAACCATTTGCCAGACAAATGTCGTAGGCTTCTAAAATCTGGTAGCCTTCCCATTCGGATGTTCCCCAATACATCACTTTACCCTGTGTGATAATATCGTTCATTGCACGGCAAGTCTCAATCATCGGGGTTTCTGGGTCGGCACGATGGCAGAAATAAATATCAATATACTCAGTTTGTAGACGGACAAGCGTTTTGTCTATACTCTCCAAAATATGCTTGCGCGAGAGTCCTCTGTCGTTGACATCACTGCTCATATCCCAAAATACTTTGCTAGAGATAACCAGTGTGTGGCGCGGAAATTGCTTCAAAATCGCGCCCATCTGCTTTTCTGCTTCGCCTTTGCCATAAATATCGGCTAAATCAAAAAAATTGATGCCGTTTTCATAGGCAGACTTTACCACCGACTGGGCGTTTTCCTGTGCCATCTTGCCTTCGCCAAAATTAATCCAGCCACCAAGTGAAACAGAACTAACTTTCATGCCAGAGTCACCTAAACGTCTATATTGCATGTTAAAACCCTTTCAAAAAATCCTATAAAATAACTCACTAACCTATTGTACGCAATCCATCAAAGTCTTATATAAGACCAACTTAATTTAATGCCAGCAATCTACGGATGGTCAACGCCAAATGCAACGCAAGGCGTGTTTCTGGACGGTTGAGGTCTATCCCCGCAATTTCGTTGATGCGATTCATGCGATAGAGTAGCGTATTACGATGCACAATCAACATTTCGGCGGTTTGGCTTAGGTTGCCATGACAGGCAAAAAATGCCTCTAGCGTTTTGAGCAAATCGGCATGTTGGCGCATATCATAATCGAGCAAAGACCCCAATGTGCGGTTGGTAAAATCAAGTAATTTATCTCTATCCGACAAGCTAAGGATGAGCTGATACACCCCCAAATCGCCAATATACAACGGGGTATCGGTTTGGAGGCGCATGGCGAGTTCTAATGCCTGCACCGCATCGCGGTAGCTAATCCGCCACTGGCTAATTTCGCGGGCAGGTTGCCCAAGCCCAATCGCTAATTTATATTGGGGGTGTTGGCGCTGAATTTCTGCCGCAAATGTCTCTGCCAGCTTAGAACTGCTATCAATCGGGTTTTCTGGGTCGGTAGCATGAAATACCAGCACCTCATTTTCGCGCTCCCGTTGCCATACCAACGCCTTAACACGCTGATTGTTTATCACCGTGTTAATGGTCGTCTCCAAACGCCGATTTGAGGGTGCATTGGCAGATTTATCATGCCACGACAAGACAATTGCCAAATGGGTTTGGGTCATATCATGCTCAAAGCGTTCCCCCTGACGCACCGCCTCTTGTTGGCTCACATCACCAATGAGCAAGCGATCTAAAAATGTACCACGCAGACGTTTTTCGGTATCGCTCACAGCTTTTTGCTTCGCCATCTCTAGCGCACATGCCGCCGCCCCATGTTCTGCCACCAATAAGTCTATATCATCCAGTTCTGTATCGCGCCCAATAATAGACAAATAACCGCGCCCAATATCACTGGTGATAACAGGCGAGACGAGTCGTGCAATATTGGGTGTGGAGAGCGATTGCATCTGCACCGAATCATCGGCTTCGCTCACACGATGTCTGTCTTGATATTCAATGGGCAGGTTATCGAGTTTTTTGAGAAATGTCTCAATTTCTTCCCAATAAGAGACAAATTCGGGTTGCACAGAACTATGCAAAATCCGCAACCGTTTGTCTTGGATGACGATGGATTTATTGGTCAGGCGTGCCATCGTGTTAATCAGTTCTGGCATACCCTCATTCCGTGAGCTAATCTGGGTGAGTTGCCGATAGATTTGTGTGCCACGTCGCTCAATTTGGACTTTTCGGTCTACCAACAAACTGATAATGGCTTTTTCTATTAACCGCGCACGGCTATTAGGGGGCAATTGCAATACAGGAATACCGTATGCTTTTGCTTCTGCGATGGCTGTAGACGAAGGTGTGTCACTGAGGACAACCGCCGCCGATGATGCTTCAGATGCCCACCGAATAATATCAGCATCGGTGGTAAAGCGCGTGCCACTCGTCTCTGGCGATGCAAACAAAATAATTTCATTCACCTGAAGCGATTTATGCGCGATTTTATCATTTGGATAAATCACCGTTGTCCAACTCACAGGGCGATTCAGCATACCCTCGCCCACGATAACTTTTGTCCCCAATGGGAGGGCTAATTTGCGAATATCTTCTACTGTGATGCGTTCACTCATCTCTGTTGTCATACGCTTTTGTCCCGCATTTTTACCATACAATACAAATTTAGTGTGTGAGGGATGTTGTATAAGGGCGCAAATGATTGCGCCCTCATACTCACTATATCAAAATTATGATGCGACCTAACATAAAAATCTGCTGTCTTAGGTCTCGTTGGTCAATAAACCAATACCAATGACCGCCGCAAAGGTGAGCAGGGTAATACCGTACATGCTAAAATTAGGCAGAACGGTAAAATTGGCAAATGTACCCAGCAACAACCCTGTCCCCGCAATCCATGTGGTTGGGCTAACCCGCCACCGTTTGCCATATTGATATAACCCAGAACCGAGCAAAATCACCGCCCCAGAAAACGGAATAAAGGCGTTTGGAATTGCACCTTCTGGCAAGACATAAATCACGCCAAACACCAGCACCATCAAAAACCATGTCACCCGCTCTATGCGTGCTTCTGCGTCTGATTTTTTTCCACCAAAAGCACTTGGCGTACTCTTACGGCTTTTGCTTCTGCCTTTACTACTACCGTTTGACCGACTGCTACTAGACCGCTTGCTAGATGAGCTACGTTGTCTATCATCATAATCATCATCATCGTATCTACGCCGACCCATCGCACTAATCCTTTTGATATTAAATATTCTTCACGATTTCATTTATACATTTTACACAATCTGTAGAAATTACACAAATGTGTGCCAAAATTGCCCCCTCACTTGGCAAATCTGCATTGCTTATTGATACAATCAGCATAAAATCAACAGTGAGGTGATGACTATGACGGTGAAACACAAATCCTACAAACAATTTTTTCTGGCGGGGATATTTTTGCTACTCACAGCCTGTAGCTCAAACCCGTCTGTAAACCAAAATAACGGACCGATTCTGTTGCAAGAGGTGACATTGGCGCTCACCAATGCCCTGCCCACGCGCCCACTGACCAATACCCCATCGCCCACAACATCGGTGCTGGAAGTGCCTCAACAGGTGCAAATCACGGTTGAATCGGGGTTTGTCTTGGTCACACCAACATTGCCACCCAGCAAAACACCAACCATCACGCCCACCATCACACAGACCCCCATCGTTATTCCATCGCTATTGCCCACCACACTCGCGCCCAATGTGGCTTTTCCTACCAGCGCGATTGTGCCACTGACCAATATCCCCACCGCCTTCCCACCCAATAATCCGGTTAATCCGCCAGTCGCGGGCAATACCCCATTCCCCACTGCGCCCGTACCTTGCCAATTCTTCTGGTTTTTTTCTAATCCACAACCACCCATCTGCCCACTCTCGCCACAAACCCTTTCGCCTGCGGCATATCAATCATTTGAATATGGCTTTATGATTTGGGTGGGTAGCCAAGACGCGATTTATGTCTTGTTCAATGATGCACTCAATCCACGTTGGCAAGTGGTTCGGGATAATTATGAAGAAGGGATGCCCGCCGATGACCCGTTATATAACAATCCCCCCAGCCCCACAACCTTTCAACCCAGACGCGGATTTGGTCTAATTTGGCGCAATAACGAGACCATTCGCACCCGTTTGGGATGGGCAACCACACCCGATGAAGTCCCCTATAACACCCAAACGCAAACAGGGGCAGATTCTACCCTGTTCATCAGTGACCCACAAAACAACATATTCATGTTATTGCCACAAGGGATAGAATGGGGGCGATATGTGGTGATTGGTATCGCCATTCCCTAAAAAATACGACAGGGGCGAGATAGCTTCTCGCCCCTACTCATTATCACAGACCCCAATATGTCCTATGCCCGTTCACTGAGCAATTCTTGATAGCACCCTATCCATGCTTGGTCTTTGCGGGTGATTTTATTCACCTTAATGTCGCTAAAATGGGGAAATAGCTTCACCATCAGCGCGGGCAAGTCATCCCACAATTCGGCAAAAATCAATTTTTCCAATTCAGCACTCATGCGGTGCGTCCATCCCCATTTAGTACGAAATTCTTCCGCTTTTATCCAATAATCACGCTTTTCCCACGCAATAGTGGATTCATCAATGCCATTAGCAATATCACGCAGGGTAAACACCAACAACGCCAACATATCTTTTGCTTCGGCATCAATATCGGGTTTTTGGCTGAGGTGACGCAATAACTCGGCGGATGTCCGCATTTGTTGGTTGCGTCGTTTGCCCGGACTATCTGTATTAATCACACGGCTCATCGTGCTACTAACTCCTCATTTATATCTTAAGATAGGGGCGAATCCCCTGATAAATGCGCTGTCCACTGAGTGTTTTAAGAATCGTCTCGGCAGACCTACCGGTAAGTTCGGCTAATTGCTTCGGTGAGAGGGGCAAGTTATTATTCCGAAGAAATACCCGAAAGACACTATCCACCAACGAAATATGTTGGTTGATAAAATCGGATGATTCCGCCGCCAACTTAATGGCAAGGCGCAATTCATCCATCTTCAACACTTCCCCCGTATTGGGGTCTACAAAATCTACTATGTGGTTTTCTGCCACAAAACTCATCCGTTCCCGTTGGTCATCGGGCAGATGGCTCCGCAAATAGACCCGTAAATCATCTGGGGATGACCGTTCCCACCATTCATAATCAATATGAAATTTGGTGTTTAAGGATGGCTTAACAAGACTAGATTTGCCGGGTGCAGTTGACATGAGTTTATCCTAAAATCGTTATACAGTATCGTCTAAGAGTTTCCAATATTCTCCCCCAAAACTGGTAAAATCGGGGTTTGCTTCAAGCGTAGCCATGATGGGACCAGGTGGGCATCGGCGCAACAAATTCACTGCACTATACACCATCTTGATATGTGCCGCGCCCTGTGGGGATAATTTTCCCAGTTGGGGCAACAACATCTTCAAAATGCCTGTGAGCGACTTTTTGCCCGTATTAGCCGTCTTTACCAATTGGTCAAGTGTCGCCAGTTGGTCTACACCAATGAGCATCAATTGGTCATAATCGGCTTCTACAGGGCGTTTGATATTTTCAAAATGGGCAGAATCGCCTTGTATCCCAAACACAGGCACCCATTCGCTACGAGGCTTGTGGATATGAGCATTAATTTCAATACGGTCGGGAGTCTTGCCTTTTTTAACGGTGATGCGTGAGCCAATCGGCAGATGATATTTTTCGTATAATTGCCCAAAGCCCAATACATATTTTTGACTGGGAACAACCCACCCCACAAATTCCTCACCATCGGCTATGTCAATTAATGTCACCCAAATGCGTGTTGTGCGTTGTGCAGTCGGGAAAACATGCTGGGTGTTGGCGGTGATGGGGAATGTTCCCGCACGGCGATGGGGATAGATGAGAGTGATAGTGCCTGTGGGCGATGCGGGCGGGGTAAGGTCTGAGAGTTCATCACAAATTTCTGCTTCGTAATTCACCATCTGGTCAGACAGCAATCTGCGGTCATATTCAATGGGGGTATAACGCAGATAGACAGGGGCTTCTTTGACTTCGGCTGGCTCCATACGTGACAGATACCACAGCACCCGACCAACGGGTCCCACTTCATCAAAACGCGCATCCTGATTGAGCGCATAATTGAGCGAAAGGGCTTGAAGGGTTATGGGAGAATCACCCAAACCGCCAATTTGCTCCAAAATATCATCTGTAGACATGGGTCCGCCACCGTTCATATCGAGGACGGCTTCTGCCAAATGCAAACTACCCAAATCTGCGGGCAAAATTAAATCACGCGGAAACCATAATTTTGCCACCGACACCAATGTATCATTATCGGTGAGGGCTTGCTCCAATTTTTGGATAATTGCCTCACCAGATTCTGCCATGATGTCGTCTGTGGTCAATATTTCGCCAGAGAGTGGATTACCCGTGGTCTCTGAAAATTCGGCTAATTTATGGGGGAGTTTGTATTCAGAGGCAAATTCACGGCGTGATTTATCGTCAAATTCCACTGCAATCACCTGAAATTCGCCATATTCGGGGTTATCGCCGTTGCGAATATCAACAACATGCCCCGTAGCGTGTTCAAGTGCAGGAAAAACTAATTTTTGTCCCATATTCCATGCAGATGCGGGGGTATAAACCGCCGTATCTCGATATTTTTCTTGCAGGAGTACCGTTTCTTTTTCTAGGCGATAAGTCACCACACGCCGCGCCAATTCTTGGCTGGCCATGGGTGTTTCTTCTTCTAAAAGCAAATTGACAAGTGTGTCTAGGTCGTCTGATTCGACACTAAAGGTACGCGACCAATGTTGATGAGATAGCAAAGATAAAGCCTCCATACTGGCGCAATAGGCGTTGGAATCTCATTATAGTGGATAAAAAACATGATTTTCAAGCGCGTGTTATTGGCTAATTTATCTAAGTGCCATCGGGTAAGGTCGCTAAGACACGCTGAATTTTGAGTGCCAGATGCAAAATGAGGCGGTTATCGGCATCGTTCAAATCGAGTCCGGTCAATTCGGTGATGCGTTCTAGCCGATAAACCAGCGTATTGCGATGTACATCGAGGTCTATGGCGGCTTTGGCGAGGTTGCCATTCGCCTCAAAAAAGCCATTCAATGTGCGGATGAGGTCTCCTTGTTTGCGGTCATCATGGTCTACCAATGGGCGCAACGATTCATCATAAAATTGGCGCAGTGGGGCTAAATTTTGTTCTTTGATAGACAGCAATAACTGAAATAGCTTTAAGTCACCATAAAAGGTGGTAGATTCGCGGTGACCCAATTCGGCAGAAATATTCAACGCATTCCGCGCAGACCGATACGCCTCACGCAGACCAAAAAGCGATGTGGTCAAACGGCTAATCCCCGCCGATACCACCCCACTAGGGGTACGCATGGCGAGTTGTGTGCGGAGTTCTTCGACAATTGCCCGTGTGCGTAACAACGCAGGCATAGACCCGTCTAGGGGATATAAAGCGACTATCACATCCACATGCTGACCAACCGCCCCGGTGAGTCCACGACGCACCATATCATCGCGCACCAATGCGACAAGTGGTTCTATTGGCAAAACCACCCCAGACAAGGTTGTCGCCCTAAAAACCGCCACGACATACGATGAATCGCTATCAAAGCCCGATTGTTGCGCCCGTGTGATGAGTAATTGGTCGTCTGCCGATGACCCACTAAGCCACATCTGCACCCAATCGCCCCGTGTTTGCTCCACAGCAGAGGCAATCGCCCGGTTTTTTGCCAGTTCAATCGCACACACATCCGCCCCGTACATCAACACGAGGCGGTCAAATTCGCCTAAAGACGAGGCGGTACCTACCACAGACAAATAACCCGCAATTCGCTTTTCTGCCTTAATGACAATCGTATGCCCAATGGGGCTATGTGCGATGATACCGGGTGTTTGTGGGGCTTGTGTTTCTAGCCAGCGTTGAAATTCGACATAGGGAAGACTTTGTAATAACCCTGCCCCACCGCTACGACGTGTGACATTGGGGTACATTTGCGCCATCATCACACCGGCATCATCGTGTATGACCACGGGCTTGGCGGTGGCGCGGGCTATAATCTGTAACAAACTGCTCAAATCGCGGTTTTCTGCCGATAGGGTGATGAGTTGGCGTTGAATATCCAATGCCCGTTGGGTCAATTGTGCCGATTGATTGAGGATGAGCTTATTTACCGCCCGTTCTATGACAGTCAGGTTGGTATCGGCGGGCATAGATAACAAACCAATGCCACGCTCTAATGCAGATGCAATCGCCGTTTGTGACACAGAATCGCGCACAGCCACCGCACTCACACCCGCATCTGCCAAATTTGCCACGACTTCTGCGAGGGTGATACGACTATCATAACCACGCACAATATCCATCGAAACAAGCGCCAATTCGCCACCACCAATATCGGGGAAGGCGGGCGGTTGCGCTCGGATGGTGACAGCCCATTGAATGGTCATCTCTGGAGACCCCGCCAATAGGGTACTCCCCAACGGCAAAGCATATTGTAATAGGGCTTGTAGAGTTGCGGTATTGGGGTCGGTCATAGTGCCTGTATAATCGCTTTTCATTAGATACTAACGGCAAAATAGACACGCAATCGCGTATCTCTACAAATATCATTAAGCGGGATAGCATACCATATATGCCATCCCTATGGCGAATGACAGATTATATTCTACAGGGAAAATTCTGCTTTCACATCTTTGACCCATTGTTGAATCCGTCCCGAAGTTAATTCGGTCTGACCATCTTCATCAACACCCAAACCTAAGAAGTAATTTTCTTCCTCAACACGCGCTTTCGATTCGTTGAATTGATATTTTTCAGTAGACCACACGCCATAGACATCTGCCCCATACAACATCAATTCATCGCCCAAAACACCCAGCGCATCCAAAAAGTTGAAGCCATATCCATTTTGGTCGCCCAATCCAAACAACGCGACTTTTTTGCCATTGAGATTCATGCTGGCAATTTTAGGAAAAAATACTGCCCAGTCGTCTTGTAGTTCACCTGTGTTCCAAGTGGGAATACCCATAATAAGATAATTATACCCCAAAACTTGCTCTGGGGTAGCATTGCCGATATTATGGACTTCAACCACGCCAGAACCCAATTGCTTATCAAATTCTTCTTTAATCTGATAGGCAACTGCTTCTGTTTTGCCCGTGCTACTGCCATAAAATAACCCAATTTTTGCCATAAGTTTTGATAATCCTTTGTAGGTACATATACAACTCACCATCAAACTATAACAAAAATCCGCTTGCACAAAAAGGGCAATCCATAACCACTTGGCATAAATCAAAAACAAGGAGTGATGTTCTCCTTGTTTTTGGTGTAGATAAACACAAATCGTCTATTTTGCTTCGAGTGATAGGGTAATTTCGGAGGTATCTCTGGAACCAATCGGGAAGCCTGCATTGCTAATCACCAGCCTCACCAGACCATCATCGGGCGCGACAAATTCAATGACCATTTCAGCCAGATTTTCAAACTGATATAACCCGCGTAAGGCATTGTTGCCAGTGGAATTTTCTATTCTCATATCAATTTGCACCCCTCTTTGGATGTTATTGGTGGTCATCACCAGACGATACGTTTCCCCTTCTGTCGCCACAAACCGCACGACATCAAAATCGGCGGTATTTGCGCCCAATAAAAACGATATCGGTTCTTCATCAAGCATGAGCAAGCTATCTGGGATAATAGAAAAATTGATGGGCAAGATACGAGTGTTGATTTGGCGTTCAGACAATAACGTCACCGTATATACCCCTGTGACGGGCAAAATCACACGGCGTAATTGGGCATTGGATGATTGCTGATTTACCGTATATTGGTCATTAGAGACAATCACCGAGCCATCTGGCGCATTGAGCCTCAATTGATGAGTGACAAAATCGCCACCTTCGGCATCTACTGTGACCACATCGCCTTCTTTGGCGTCAAACGAGAATACCCGCAAAACAGACTGTGCCGAAAACTCAACACGGGTAGGCGTGCCAATACGTACAGGGGTAACTTCCACTGGGGAAATTTCTAATGTGAACGCCCCTTCGTTATCGGGCGAAAATGCCCCTACACGGATGATATATGTACCCGTCTCTGGGGATAAAAAGCCCAGAAACGAATCGAGTCCGCGTCCACCAACAGGTGCGCCATCGTCATTAAACCCCAAACTCACATTATTCACATCAAAAATCTCGATAGTGGTATCAAAATCAGTGGAGAGAGCCGTAATCGTAACCGCTTGATTGGCTTCTAATTCGACTACATAGTCATTATCCAATTCAGTAATACGTGTTGCGCGTTCAGTCTCGCCAATATCTATAGGCACTTGTCTGATAGCTATCACACTGAGTATAAAGTCACCCCGTTGAGACAAAGAAAACGCCCCCACGCGAATGGTGAACAAGCCATCGGCACTAGGGGTATATCGCAACAAAGAATTTGTCCCAGAGCTACTATCATCATTAAACGCGACCTCTTGTGCATTGGCATCTAATAATGTTAGGGTTGTATCAAAATCATCAGAAGTGAGGGTGATAATTGCCTCACGTCCTGCTATTAGCATGATGGCATACTCTATATCCAGACCAGAAAACGTCCCCTCAACAACATCACCCACTTCAAGGCGTTGCTGGGCAAAGACAGCCGTGAGACCAAAGAGACCGATAAAGACAATTATAGAAAAGCATATCACCAATTTATTGCTTTTGGGGTACATTGAGAAGCCCTTTCGGTTATCAGCGATAACCCAACCATGACAATATTTTTATCCATAAATCAAAACAAGGAGCTTAAGCCCCTCGTTTTGTGACATTCTTAGTGGATATAGACCCTTATTTAGGGGCGATGCTCAATGTGATGGATGATAGTTTTTCTTCAGAACTAAAGAAACCGTCTTCGCTCACAACAAAACCAATTTCACCATCAGCCAATGCGGTAAATTCTACTGTACCAGCCGTAGCATAACGGAACACCAAAGAGCCCGTGATGGTAAATCCATATTCGTCAAAGCCGAGTGGAATATCAATTCTCACGCCTATATCGGGGTTATCGGTGGTGGCGGTCAAAACATACACAGTCCCTGCGGTTGCAGTGAAGCGCACCACATCAAAATCGGTGGTAGTTTCTTCATCAATGATAACTGTGAGGCTACCATCATCGAGGGTCAACACAGTATCTGGCACAACCGATAGGGTGACAGTTTCTGCGACTTCAGACACCGAGTAGGATGACATTTTGACCGAATATAGACCAGTCAATGGCAAGCTCACGCGGCGCAATTGACGGCTAGAGATAAAGAGTGAGCTATTGTTAGAGACTTCAACACCATCTGGACCAACCAAAGACAAATCGGCGCTCAGATAATTTTCGCTCACAGCACCAATTGTCACCACATCACCAGCAGTTGCGGTAAATGTGAAGAAAGTGGGTTCGCCAGTAAACTCGACATCAACAAGTGTACCAACTTCGATAGCGGTGACAACACCTTCTTTAACAGTCAGGGTAAATGCACCAGCACCGCTTGTTGAGTATGCACCCACACGAATGGTATAAGTGCCTGTGGCGGGCGCAAGGAAGGCAAGGAACGGATTGGTGCTACCACCACTATCATCGTCAAAAGCGATTTGTTCGCCTTCAACCAACACCGCTAAATTACTATCAAATCCTTCTGAAACAACAGCAATAAACACCAATTGACCTTCTGCAAGTTCAATGGTGTAATCGCTATCTTCATCAACACGAACACCTTCAACAGTATCGCCAACACCAATTGTTTCTTGGGCAAATACACCCGTTGTCATCAATAAAGCCATCATTACGAGTAAAGCCGAAAGAACAAATCGCATGTAACGCATAACGTTTCCTCTCTGTGTTATGTATGGAAAAAAACTGCACTTGCTATATTTCACTATAAACTAAGATTGTGATTTTTGCAACAAATCGTTATGTTCAAGATACCCAAAAATGGCTTCTGCAAGAATTTCGTTGCCTCGTGGGTTGAGGTGCATGTCCTCTGTATAATAGAGTAATTCACCTTGCTGGGCATATTCCATAAACACAGGTAGCGCATCAAAACAGGTCAATGCGAGTTCATCGCATAAATCCAACATAGCTTGGTGATTATCATAAAAAATCTGCATCGTCTCTTGTCCCAAAAGTGGCGCTGTGAGCGATTCATAGACCAATTCCCGCACAGGGATGAGAATCACCACCATCTGCCCACCCCACCTCTCTACAAGGGTCTGTGCCTCCATATAGGCTTGTTTGGTATGGGGATAGCCAGCAATTTTACGCGGGTCGGTCATATCTAGCGCAACTTGCTCATATACCTGACCAAACCCCACGACCCCATCGCGGATTTGGGCGGTATGTGCCTCTGCAAAAAAAGCCCGTTCAAAGCTGTTGACATACGGCGCTTCGTTAAAAAATGTCAATTCGGTGAGCGCAAATGCCAGCGAATTTCCGCGCAACCATGTCACCCATGCAGGCACATCGGCTTGGGCGCGGTCATCGGCTTCTTGGGCAGAAATTTCTCGCGGGGATAAATAGTCTATACGCGGAATTTGCCCCTCTAGCACACGCAACTGATAATCTTCATCAAAGTCGTTGCCAAAAAACTGCCATAGCACAATAGGCGGTTCAATTTGCACGGCATGATTTTTGAGCATGTTATAGTGGCTCACACCACCTGTTGCGCCTTGCCCCAAATTGACCACACCCATACTCGCTATATCTTCTAGGCGTTGCACCCAACAATCTTCATATTCAGTGAAGCAAAATGTGAACGAATCGCCCACCACCGCAATTTGCGGCTCATAATCCAATGGACGGTTACGAAACCCAAAGCTACTGCCCAATAAAGGGTTGGTGGTCACATGAAACACAATATCCTTGCTGGCGGCATATTGATAATTTTGCAAATCGGGACGCATAACCACATTATGCTCTCCCACTGTCTGCATGATTTCCATGCGGTTAATCGGTTGTTCGCTACCCGCCAAAATACGCTCTGCGGGGCGTTTGAGGCGGTCTGGCAATGACGGCACAGCCACCCGTAGGAGCAGTTCTAATAAAATTGCCACCACAACGAGGTTGATAATGACCACTGCGTTCACTTTGAGTAATTTTTTCATCCAAAAAAATCCAATGTGTTATATCACAAAAACAATAGGGCATTTTAGAACGAAAATTAGGCTTGGTCTATGGCGTGGCGCACTTGACGGGTAAGTTCTGTGAATTGTGGGTCATATAAAAAGTCGGCACGGCGCGGACGGGGCAACATCACAGGAATTTCTGCGATGATTCTGCCCGGTCGTCGGCTAAAGACCAGCACACGGTCTGCGAGCAATACCGCCTCGGATATGCTGTGTGTGACCATGAGGGTTGTTTGCTGTTCACGCGCCCATACACCCAATAAATCGAGGCTCATTTTTTCACGGGTGAGCGCATCCAACGCCCCAAACGGCTCATCCAACAACAAGGCTTGTGGGCGCTGAATCAACACCCGCCCAAGCGCCACCCGTTGCGCCATCCCGCCAGAAAGTGCTGATGGATGGGCATTTTCAAACCCCTCTAATCCCAGCAGAGGCAAAAGTTCCCGCGCCAAATCGTGACGCTCTGATTTTTTCATGCCAGCGAGTTCCAACGGCATGGCGATATTTTCAATGACGGTGCGCCATGGGAGCAAATTAGCAGACTGAAACATTACCCCCACCTGTGTGGATGGGCGCGTGATGGGTTCATCGTCTAGGAGTGCCACGCCTTCAGTCGGGGGTTGTAATCCCGCCAAAACGCGCACAAGGGTGCTTTTTCCACAGCCACTTGTGCCGACAATAGCGACAAATTCCCCGCGCTTGATGGTCATCGAAATTGCGCCTAGCGCGGTGAGTTCTCCGCCATCTGGGGCGGGATATGCCACAACAAGATTTTTAGTTGCGATATGTGCCAACAACGTTTTCCTTTTCACAAGCCAACAAACCGTGCAATGCGGTCTATCCCCGCCTGATAAAATTCGAGTGTGAGCGTAACGGCGTTATGACTGCTAATCCCCTTCAAATCGGCGGGGAGATTTTCTTCTGATAGGGTGAAGCCATCGGTCAAGACAGGCACAATACGCTTACCCGCTTGCATGGCAAATTGCACTTCACGAATGACCCATTCAGATGTCAGTGTGTCTGGGGCAAGTAGGAGCAGAAAATAATCCCGTGATTGAATTTCGTCCATCAATTTTTGGGCAAATTGACCCTCTCCCAAATCTTCCATATCCATAAACACATCTGCACCCATTTGGGTGAGGCTCTCGTGAAGTTTTAGCGCCACCGCCCAGCTCACTTTGCGCCGATAGCTGAGGAATACAGTCGGTTTTTTGCCACGCACAGGTTTTTTGATAGGGGCATTGGTGGTGCTTCTTTTTTGGATATAAAACACGATTATCATCGCGGTGATGCCAATTGTCCCCACCAACACAATGAGAATCGCCCGATTCAAATCGGACGTGGCTTGTGCAGGGGCAGGCAGTTCTCCAATGGTGATGCTAAACGGATGTTGCCACACGGTATTGGTGCGTGTTTGCCCATTCACCGTCAACAATGTCCATAATTCAAGGCGTAAATCGTGAACACCGCTAGTCGCTTGTGGGCGTAATGTCCACGACCAAAATGCCCCACCATCCCGAATAAAGCTATAATCGGCTGGATTTGCCACTTCATCACAACCAGAAAAACTATCCTCTAGGCAAAACAGCGTTGCACCCATCAATTGTTGCACCTGCACACCCGATTCTTCATATTGAGAAATTCGTGGGGTGGCGGTGGGGCGCATGGGGCGGGGCGTGGATGTCACAGGGGTGACTGGCACACGGGTAACTTCACTAAAGGGTGTAGCAGTGATAAATTTTTCCACAAACCGCAATTCTAGCTCTACTCGTGTGGTATTTTGTGGGGCGACAGAATCGGCATAATACACACGCAATAACCCAATACCCACCACCGCGCCAGATTCATCTGTGACTTGGATATTGGTTATTTGCGACACTTCTAGGGGTACAGGGTTATTATCCACGACCAATGGTTGGTCTATAGATGATGACCGTGTTGGCATACCCATTTCTGGGTCTTGGGTGGGGAGTGGCACATAGGTGGGTGAAGTCTGTGCCACTGGGGTATTTTCTACTTCTGTGACTATCGCTACAGCCCTAGTTGACGTGGCGCTACCGCTATCAAACACGGTGCTTAATTGTTGCCCCACCGATAGTATCAGTAGCACAAAACCGATAACAGCGATACTGCCAATGGCAACATATAAAATTCTGCGCGATTGTGGTGATAGTGATGATTTACCCATGCCCATTTATTCCCAATTCATAGCAAACAAATTACTAACTATTATAGCACACAGAGGGAATTACCCCCTCTGTGCATCATAGCCATATCATGGGGTTGGTGGCAGAAAGTCGTTGGTATAGGCAGGGGCATAATCGAGTAATTCGGGCAATATCCCCAAATCTACTAGTATCTGTGCGGTTTGCGCCCAATCTGCTTCATCGCTATATCCCAATTGGGGTGTTTGGATGATACCCTCATCATTAAAAGTCTCTTCGACTTCCCACAACTTGATAGTCTCTAGCAACACATGAAATTGACCAATGAGTTCTGGTTCAAATTCGGCATTGAGCGCCTCCCATAGCACCTCACGGCTTTCTCTGATGGTGGTCATATCGCCTGTTTCTGCCAATAATGCTTGTTGTTGGGTGGATGCTTCTTCTAAAAATGCCTGTAATTCATCGGTCATGGGCAAACCATCCACATAATCCAAACTGATGAGATAGGCTTGTGCAGGATTTTGGATAACTGTCCACAGAGCGCGGTCAAATGCCGCTATGACCAAACTGACCATAGCGGGATTATTGGCAATGAGCGCCTCGCTGGTGACAATGCCATTTGAGACCATATTGGCAACATCAGAGATAGACAGCACAGACACGCTGGTAATCTCGCCACATTGCCCTGCATCGGCACGGAGTTGGACTTGTAGGGGTTCATTGTTGATATACACGGCGCTGGCATCTACGCCACCACTGCATATCACATCGGCGGCGGCAAACCCAATCGCTTCGAGTTGAATATCACTTTCGGTCATACCATTGGCGCTCAAAATGGCGGTCAATCCGCTATAACTCGCGCCAAAGCGTCCGGGAACACCCACACGCAACCCGCGCAATTCTTCCATCGTGGTGGCAGGGGTGGTATTGGGGATGATAATGCCCACAGGATAGGCTTGAAACCAGTTATACACCATCACCACAGGGCGTTGACCAAATCGCGCCATGAGGACTTGTTCCCCGCTAATCATGCCAAAATCAAAATCCCCTGTGGCAATTAGGTCAACACCAACAGGCTCATCACCGTGTTCGAGTTGCAATTCATAGCCTGCCTCATCCAATTGCCCTAATGCGTCCATGACATATACGGGCGAAAATTGAATATTGGGGATATAAGTCAAAAAAAAGCGGATACGGGTCTGGGCAGAACTACCCACCACCATCACCACCGCAAAAACCAGCATAATGCCGATTATCAGTCGTTTCATGAGAAAAATCTCCTTGTTTATATAGAACGCCACGCCAAAAGTTTGCGCTCTAATACCGAAACCAAGCCATATAACCCACCCGCCATGAGCGCCATGCTAATCGCGCACACAAATACGAGTGGGGTGTTGTATTGGGTGCGAGCGAGGTTGATAAACATCCCCAAACCCGCATTCGCCACGATAAATTCGCCTACCACCGAGCCAATAACGGCGAGCGTGGCGCTAGTTTTTAGTCCTGTGAGCAAAATCGGCATGGCGGCGGGTAGCTCTAATTTGCGGAACATCTGCCAGCGATTTGCCCGATACACGCGCATCAATTCACGCCATTCACGCGGCACAGACCGAATCCCCGTGACGGTATTCATCAACATAGGGAAAAACACGATGAGCGCACAGGTGATAATTTTGCTCTGTCCACCACTGCCAAACCACACTACTAAGAGGGGTGCATACGCCACCACAGGCACAGACTGCAATGCCACCACAATCGGCGCAAGAAATGATTCTAATAGCCGATTTTTGGCGATGGCATAGCCCAAAACCACACCCAACATCACACCGATGATGAGTCCGGGTATGACCTGTCCCAATGTGACCGATGTGTGTTTCCACAAATCGCCATTGTTGATGACACGGATAAATTCGTTGAATACTTTAATCGGTGGGGGTAATAAAAATGGTTTGATGAGGTTGAGCATGGTCACAAATTGCCAGAGGGCGATGACCAATAATAGGCTGAATAGCCACATCCAACGGTGAATCGAAAATACCCGTTTTCTGGCATTTTTTTGGGGGAACATTATGGTCATGGTACTTATTTTTTGCATAAAAAAGCCCCGTTCCTGTAACTAGGGACAACGGGGCATAGGTATAGCTAAATATTGCCAAATCTATGGATATAAAATACCCAATAGGTAGGCAAATAAGCCAAACCCATCAACCATCCATGTTGATGGTTGAAGATTTACCTTCTTTCATCCGGACTATGACCGTCGGCTTTGGTTTCTCACCAAATCCACCGGCATGAGGCACAAGGCATCATGACTCATCCTCACATGAGGACAAAACGGGTCGCGGGCTTGGACACACACGCCAAATACGTGGTGCTTTACCGCCGGTAGGGATTTCCACCCTGCCCCGAAGGTCAGATTATTTAATTACAAACGATTATAGCAGGTTTTTGGTGATGGGGGAATAGACCCAAATCACACAAAAACGCCGATAGGGTTAATCTTTATAAATCCACATCGTCATCATTTTTACGTTTTTCTTCATAGACATCATCGGGTGGCACATCATAAAACACCGCATCTTCTATATCGGCATTATTTAACCCGCGCTTAGGTTTTTCTGGCTCATCAGCATCTTGCGTTTGCACATTAAAATTGCGCTTGGCAAAATTTTGCAGATTAAACTTAAAGCCCATCTGGTCAAATGTCACCAGATTAATCTCTCCCTTCATCCGTTGGGCGATAAGCGTATTGACATAGCCAATAGCAATGCTAAATATCACCCCCAAAAACAGGAATAAGACATTGCGCGTCTGAATGACCATCAACGCGGCATAGACGGCGGGAAACCATATCAAAAATTGCCCCAGCGCATAAATAGTCGCCCGATACCCTGTGATGGTTTTTATTTCTACCCCGCCTTCAATTGGACGGCGCACCTTCACCTCACCTGTGGTTAAATGGCGCATAGCGAGGAGAAAAATAGGGATATACACCGCAAAACACATTACCGCCAATAGACTACTCAAAAAAGCACCAAACATAACATATTCCTTCTGTGGCTTATGGCACACGCAAATAACGGGAACGAATCGGTTGGGTATCTGCCAATTGTTCGGCAGTCATCAACGCCCAAAAATCTTGTGAGAGTGCAATATCGCCTTGTTGGGTCTGGGCATATTGCATCAACAGGTCAAAAAAAGCATCCTTGCCCAATACACCTCGTATCTCGTGGAGCATCTTCACGCCACGCAAATACACAGCATTAATATACGCACGCACATTAGGAAAATCATAGATGGTCGCATCTACAAACCCCTCTGGCATATACTGATTCACCCGAAATTCCCACCACCATTCGCGCAAATCTGGGTAATATTCTTCTAAAAAGATGTATTCGCTATACGTGGCAAGTGCCTCATCCAGCCATGGGGTAATGGCGGGGTCATTGCCCACTAGGGCATACCACCACTGATGCGCCACTTCATGCACCGTTATCAATGTCAGATAACTGGCAGGGTCGCCATTATAGCGCACAAACCACCTATTCCCCACAAACACCAACCCACTAAATTCCATACCATCGGGAAAATCGCCCTGTATCACCAAGAGGCGTTGATAGGGATACGCCCCAAATAAATCGGCAAACATCTCAAAACTCTGCACAGCAGAACGCAAGGCATGGACAGCGATTTCTTCGGGCAAAAGGGTACTATTGACCTCCGATGCCACATCGGTAAAGGTATACAATTCAACTTGTGTGCCATTTTGCAAAAATTCGTATGCCACATTAAACATATCGCTCATGCTGGCGCTAAAATCACGCGAATTGCGATGGCTATATTGCCATGTCCTATCATTTATGCGGGTTTCTTCGCCTGGGGCGGCAATGGTGAGGGTTTCTGGCGGATTGATAAGATTAAACATCACCGACCAATCGGCAAGGGCAATCAGTTCTTGCTCCCCAATATAAAATGCGGGGTTTGTGACCCACCTGCCATTGTCATATATCGCCAAAGTCGGCAACCAATGACCTAAATTGAGTTGACGCGGAGTATAGCCAAAGTACCCCTTAGAATCGGTGATAAGCCCTGCCCCAATTTGTGGGACATGCAGTTCAAATTTGAGCAGTAACCCAACCTCACACCCAACACCCAATGGGGTGGGTAATATCACCGATAGCCGTTTTTCTACGAGTGTATACTCTGTAAAGGCATTATTGACTTTTAATTCGCCCAGAAAAAATGTATTTGCCCAACGATTGGTATCTACCACAAGCACAATTTCTGATAACGCCCCATCAGTCTGATTTTGATATGCAATCCGTTGCTCCACACGGAGCGTTTTTTGGGCATAATCCACATCCGCCACCACAGTATGACGGGGTAACATCGCACTATCTGCCACACAAGATTCATTGACAAGACCTCCTTGTTGGGCTTGTGGGGTTATATCCGCAGAAAATAGCCATGTCGCCACAGCTAGGAGCAAAGAAATGAGGGGAAATAGCGTAAAGGGTTTCATAAGCATCTCACATCCATTTACCAAACAGGCATAACTATAGCATTGATTATAGCAAAAATGCCACCATGCCTAACCATCTGGCAGGGTTTATGATATGCTTGTGCCATTCATCAAATGCTCATGTTACTGAGAAAGGTATTCTATGGAATCTGTTAACGCCCCTACCCCCCAAACACAAAATATCCTCAAAGGGATTATTAGCCTCTCCCGTTGGAAAGAGCAAATGCCCCTTATCTCGCTCACATTTTTGGGCGGACTCATCGCACACGGGGTTATCAATGGCATCACCCTCGACTGGCGTTTGTTTGTGGTCGCTATCGCCAATTTTCTGACTGTCACATTCGCCTTCATGATTAACGATATGGAAGATGCGGAGGACGATGCCGCTAACCCGATTAGCGCCAAACGGAATCCCATCACCAACGGCACACTTGACCTCCATACAGCATGGATTGCCTGTGGGGGTGTGGTGCTATTGGCACTCATCTTTTATCTCATCGGTGGTTGGCTGGTGCTAATCATCGGCGCAATTAATCTGACCTTATCGTTTTTATATTCATGGAAACCTGTTCGGCTAAAATCATCCACAGTCGGCTTGGATGTGGTATCACACACCCTCATGCTGGGCGGATTGTTGCCACTGGCGGGTTATTTTGCCTATACTACCGAAATCCACCCCACCATCATATTGGTGACATTGGCGACCATACTCGGCTCGACCTATGGGCAACTCTATAACCAAGTCCGCGATTTTGATGCCGATAAAAGAGCAGGCATCATGAATGTGACCATCCGTGTAGGCGAGAAAAATGCCTTTTTGTTGATGTATGGGGCAATTATCGCGGCGGTTATTGGTGGGGTTATTGGTGTAATCCTCATGGGGTTGCCAGAATGGTTATTGCCCACTATCGCGGTGTGTATCGCATTTGGGGTCGCCATGACCTTTTTATTTGTCCAAACCGATTCCAGTGGCAAGCCACCGCTCGATATTACGGGACGGTTGCAAGTCGGGTTTTGGGTTGCCTTCAATTTGGTCATGGCGATTTGGGTCTTATGGGCGATGCTGTGAAATTGGGGTAAATTTTTTCATCGCTATCAAGTGATATATCGGCTAAGGGCGCAATTGGTTGCACCCTTAGTATTATCTCTCCCGCGACATCGCCTCAATTTGGGCTTGCAATTGACGAATTTGCGATTCTTGTTGTGTGATGGTTTGTTGCAGTTGACCAATTTCACCTTTTAACACATCAGGTTGATATTGGCTAAAGATGGTGACAAAATAGACGAATATTGCCAATAATAACAGAATTGGCAATAGTTCTTTGACTGTATGAAGCCCCCACCGAATGGCATATGCCCGTTTTTGTTCTCTGGATTTTATTGGGGTTAATTTTCGCCCAAACACTGATTGTGGCGCTTGTTTATTATTGCTCAAGCGACCTAATGGCGAAAAAGGGCTAGGTGGTGGTGGGGTATTTTTATCGCCCCCAAATCGGTTACTAAACGGATTATTGGGCGTATTGTCAGAGCCACCCCCAAATCGGCTACCACCGCCCGATGACCCAGAGCCACCGCCGAATCGGCTACCACTATCACCCGATGACCCAGAACCACTGCCGAATCGGCTACCACTATCACCCGATGACCCACCAAACCGACTGCCCCCCCCAAACCGGCTTGGGCGGTCTTTATTATCATCAGAGAATGGCGATTTGCCCCCGAAGATGCCTGTAGACCCGCCAAATGGTGAATCGGTATCATCGTCATCGCCAAAATCGTCGTCATCATCATCATCCGATTTAGACGAGCCAAACCGCGAAAAACTACCAGAGGTAGAACGACCAAACCGTGTAAACGGGCTTGGAGGAAGTTTGGGTTCTTCATCGTCTTTGGCTTTTTTGGTATCCTTGGACGCATCGGGCATACCATCCATGCTCAGGTTATCATGGATGAATTTAGAAAAGCTATCTTTATCTTGTCCATCAGAATTATCTTCTGGACGGGTTTCTTCATCAGACAAGGCAATGCCTCCAAACCGATTGATACTAACTTTTACTTATTATAGGTCAAAACATCGGGTTTGTGCTATAACATCTCATACCAAACTTAGAATTTTATATATTTTTCATAACCTTCTAGGAATAATTTTGTCCGATGTATCTTCACCACATGGTCAACAAAGCCCATGTGGTCTAATAAATCGTGTGGGCGAAAGTTGCCCCGTTCCCCTGTGGCAAGATGAGCATAGAGGTTTGAATCATCACCCACATGCAAATCATAAATCATGGGGCGAAAATCGGTGATAGATCGTCTGCCATTGCGCTCTTGCTCCACGACAATCTGTTCACGGCGCAGAATGTCATCTATTCGCATTTGCAGGTCATTGGCGGTGAAATCGGCAATACTGATGCGATAGTGGGCGCTGTGGATGAGAGTTTGTGGAGCAGGCATGTTTTGTGGCACTTCTATCACCCCAAGCACACGTAACCCATCTGGACTTACACGCATGATTTGGTCTGGCAAATCATCTAATGTGGATAATTTTTCGCGCAGGGATAAATCGAGCAATTCGCAATCACTGGTCACGCCCAATGGCAATCGTGCCGCCACCTGAATACGTGGTCGGGAGCTAAAGCCTTGTGAATAATAAATGGGCAAATCGGCACGGCGTAGCACCCGTTCCCAAATCTTCGCCATATCCAAGCTACCAATATACTGAAGCGCCCCATATTTGCCAAATGTGATATGAAGCCGTTGTTGCACAGGAGATAGATGAGACATAATTTGTTAGAGCCTTTTGTGATTAGCTGTTCTCGTGTAGAATTTAATCAGAAACTCACTATAAATCCAACATACAAAATTGGCAAATTCGATGACAACCAGCACACAACCAGTACCATCCCCCAAAAAAGCACTTTCGGCGAGTGCCTTATTCCGCCGTTCTATGCTTCTCATTGTGGGATTCACGGTGTTCATTTTTATGATTGGCATGTTGCTCATCATAGAAGCCTCACCCATTTCTCTATTACCAGACCAAGTTTCGATTATTGGCGACATTTTTTTTATAATACTGATGCTATGCCCGCTAATACTATGCGGGTTGCCCCTCTATTTCGCGCTCTGTGCAGGGGTCTATGGCATAATACGGCTCGATTCTGGCACAACATTCCGTCTACGAAAATTGCAAATTACATCCAAAAAAGCCCAAGAACGTGTCGAAAAAGTGACCACATCGCTGGGCAAACGCTCGATTCAAATCAATTCACGCGGGGCATTTTTGCGCCCACTATTTCGGATATTTGACCATCCAGAGGATAAAAAAGATGATAAAAAATAACGATAACAATTGGAAGAATAAAACCTACCTTACTGGCGGTATTTTGGGTGGGGTCTTTGGATTGCTCGCCGCCTATCTCTTTAACCGCGCCGCCGAAGAAGAAGCAGACCGCAATGGAGGCAAACCCGCCAAAATTCCAACCATGCAGGTGCTTGGTTTGTCGTTGGCAGGGCTAAACTTCATCCGTCAAATCACCGAAGCAGGTAAGAGTGGAAAGAAGAAATAATCCATGTGCGGACGTTTTGCACTCGTGGCAGATGGTCAGGCGCTCCAACTGCAATTTGACCTCACAGCACTTCCATCGGAGTTATTGACCGCCCGCTATAACATCGCGCCGACTCAACCCGTGATGGTCATCACCAACACCGCCCCACAAACCATCACGTTCCAAAAATGGGGACTAATCCCCTCATGGAGCAAAGACCCGTCTATTGCCAGTTCACTGATTAATGCGCGTGCAGAGACATTAGAAGAAAAACCGTCCTTCCGTACCGCATTTAAGCGTCGGCGCTGTATTATCCCCGCCACCGGTTTTTATGAATGGGGCAAGGGTGAAGGCAAAACCAAACAGCCCTATTATATCCATCTCAAAGACAATCAGCTTTTTGGATTTGCGGGATTATGGGAGACATGGCATAGCCCCGATGGCGATATGGTCGAAACGTGTACGATTATCACCACCGAGCCAAACGACCTCATCCGCCCATTACATCATCGTATGGCGGTGATTTTAGACCCCGATGATTATGAATTGTGGCTATCGCCCGATGAATTACCCCCAATGGCACTCAAACCGTTGCTCACTGCCTACCCCGCCGAACAGATGGCATATTATCCCATTTCGACACTGGTGAATAATGTGCGGAACGATTCGCCAGAGTGTATTAAGCCCCTAGAACCACCCCAACAAAAAGGGTTATTCGATTAATTTGTCGTGGGCGAGGCAATGCCTTGCACTCATGCGTAGCAACTTTGCAATAAAAACATCCCCTATCCTCCTGCCCCTTATCCCCACAAAGTGGGGAAAGGGAGGAAACCGTTTCTAGGCGAGGTTTTAGCCCCTCTCCAATTTTTGGGGAGGGGATAAAATACCTTAAGTTGCCGTATATGAGCGAGGCAATGCCTTGCCCCTACAGCCTATTTTATCGCCCCTCGCGCTTGCGCTTATCCAAAATTTCTTGGAAGGGGTCTTTGCCTTTGGCTATCAGCACCTTACGGGTACGCCCACCATCAATAGACTCGCCAATCACACCAATCTCTTCTAATAAATCCACCAGACGCGCCGCACGCGGATAACCCAACCCCAATTTACGTTGAATCATCGAAGCAGAGGCTTCTTGCTCGTTGACGACCAATTCAATGGCATCTTCTAGCATGGGGTCTGTCTCTGCCAAAAATTCACGGCGGGTTAATGCCCGCTCCCACGGGGCAGATGTGCGGACATAGGTATCGGCAGATTTGGCTTCTTTGGCTTGGGTCTCTGCCCAGTCTTTCCAATATTGCACCACACTACGGACTTCGCTATCACTCACAAAGCAACCTTGCAACCGTTTGGGAACGCCCGCATCCGCCGCCAAATACAGCATATCGCCCCGACCCAAAAGTGTCTCACCACCGACAGAATCGAGAATCACCCGCGAATCCACACCAGAGGCAACGGCAAAAGCAATCCGCGAGGGGAAATTGGCTTTAATCAACCCCGTGATAACATCCACTGATGGGCGTTGGGTGGCAATCACAAGGTGCATCCCCACCGCACGCGCCATTTGTGCCAACCGTGTGACGGTCTTTTCGGTTTCATCGGGTTTGCTCATCATCAAATCACCGATTTCATCCACCAAAATCACCACATACGGCAGATGTTCGGCTTTTTTACGCGGACCCAAGCGCGAATTATACACCTCAATATTCCGCGATTGTGCCTCCTCTAGCAATTTATAACGCCTATCCATTTCACGGGTACACCAGCGCAACAC